>Ga0272449_1004410_pt1 | contig 11442 bp, 9 predicted proteins | sample YNPCB0241_FD_198679 | JGI IMG/M metagenome (GOLD analysis project Ga0272449, IMG submission 198679) | Hot spring sediment microbial communities from Yellowstone National Park, WY, United States - YNP-CB-024-1 | ecosystem: Environmental > Aquatic > Thermal springs > Hot (42-90C) > Sediment...
TATTCCTCGCGCCGCGCTTGACTTTCGTACCTCTCGTTTATGTCGCCGCGAAGTTTTGTCATTTGCCATTCCGTCAGGGGGCCAGACCTGAGTTCCCTGAGAAGTCTCTCCTGCTTTCTCGCAGAAAACTCAGAGATGAGTTCTAATGTTTGAAGGGTCTTCACGTATTGTGGCGGAACAACTTTTTCCGCCGCCTTAAGCAGGTCTCTGTCCCTCTCCGATAGAGTGTGGCTAAATTTTCTTTCGAAATTAACGCGCCCCTCGGCTATCCACTCGTTGAAATTTTCTATGTCGAAGTGCACGTAGTCAACGAATGCACCGCCGTTCTTTTCGAACGAAACGAGCGTGTAAGTAGTCAGCAATAGCTGTTCTGATCTTGGGAAATATTCGAACCCGCGCCTCTCAAACTGACCGTATGCATAAATTATGTTGATCGTGTCCCTAAGCTTCGCGAAATTCCCTTTGACGAATTCCGAGACCAGGATGTATTGTCTGTTTTCCTCGAATTCGCCTATTGTTTTCAGGAGCTCAAGTGCTTCCCCATCAAGTCTGCCGGCTATAAGGTCGTTCGCGATTTTGGCGAGGTCGGCATCGTTGCCGTAAAGGCTCACGCCTAGCTCCGGAATTTCAAGTCTCCTTAACAGGCACTTCACTTGAAAGCCTTTCACCGTTCTTTCATGTGGAATTTGAACGCTCACACCGTCCTCGCTGAAAACTACCTCCACCGGATCACCTCACTTGAGCTCAAGAACCCTTCCGAAAGGCGGCCTCTTTGGATCGCCCTCCTTGCTAATCACCCATATCACGTCGTATCCTGGCGCGCGCTCGGGGTAGTCGCCGTATGCGTCCGTCAGGTAGATCAGCGCCTCAGGTAGCTCGTTCTCAAGCGCCTTGAAGACGGGGATGAACGAAGTCCCACCGCCGCCCTTTATTTTGACCTTGAACTGCTCGAAGTCCTCCGGCGACGTTGCAAGCACGCTCGTGTGTATGTCTGCGTCGCACGCGAACAGCCTGACCCTGAAGTTCTCGAAGGTAGATAGTATCCCCTTGAGTTCGGACAGGAACTCTTTCAGTTCGTCGTCCGAAATACTCCCTGAAGTGTCCACGGCGACGGCAATGTTGAGTTCCCTCCCTTTCTTCGTGGGGTAATAGATGCCGTACTGCAGCAGTTTCCTGTTCGGCCTTCTCCAGTCGAGCTCGCTCCCGCTAAGCGACGTGGTGTACTGCCAGAGGAGCTCCCTCCAGCTTAGCTTCGGATATAGCAGGTCGTCAATGAACCTCTCAAGTCCGGCGGGATTCATCCCCTGCATCTTCGCTACATGGGCGGCCCTGATCGCCCTCCCCTTCCACTCCTGAGCAAGTTTCTCAGTCCTTTCGCGCGTTTCCCCCGTTTCCCCCGCTTCTGTTTCCTTTTCCTCCCAGACGGAGTGGTCGTCTAGGGTTGAGGGAAAATCGCCCTCTACTTGGTCGAAGGGTATAGGGAAGCCCTCGCCGAACTCGCCGGGCTCCCTGGTGAAGGTGTCGCTCCACTCGTGCCCGCAACTCTGGCATTTATATTCTGCCTCGACTTTGTATGCGTCTTCGCCGATCTTGGTCGACGTGTATTTCACTCCCTTTATTAGCGAACTCTTGCACTTCGGGCATCGTGGCCCTGGAAGAAGGTTGTAAATCTCCTCGGCCGGCTTACCCTCGTATGCCTTGTCGTAGAGCACGTCTTCGGGCAAGTCGAAGCTCTCCTTGACTATCAGGTTTACAGCAAAGTCCGTCGCCATGTTCCACCTGAACGGATCTCTAGGCCCGCGCCTGTAAAGGTGCAACAAAGCGTTGTGCAGAACTTCGTGCGCTACGATCCCCTCAATCTGCGATTCAGGAATGTTTGCGATCTTGTCAGGATCGTAATAAAGAAACCTCCCGTCGGTCGCCATGCCCCCGCTGAAGGGACCGAGCTCCTTGGGCTTTGGCTCAAGGTAAGTGGCCAGGACACCGAAAAACGGCTGCTTGAGCAAAAGCTGGACGCGGGCGCGGACTATGATGTCCCGCGCCCTCTTGTCATCGAATATCACTTGCTCACCTCCCCTCAGAGGATAACGTCCTTGTACTTCGAAGCGAACTTCTTGAACTGCTTCGTCTTCTGGACTGGTATTTCCGCCCTGATCGCATCTTTGACCAGCAGGACGGCGAATTCAGCGGGAAGCATTGTCGCGTACTCAACCAGCCTGTCCGCGTATTCCTGCTTCTCCTTCGTCTTCACCACCATGGAGGAGCATACCACATGGAGCAGGTCCGGCCGGTCGGGGACGACGTTCTTTCCCTCGAGGATCTCGTCTATGTCCGGCAGACTGTCCTTCACGTGGATGTATTCGCAGAACTCCGACGCCATCCCCTCGCCGATGTCGCCTGCTATTATGTCGAAGTCCGTGAGGCCCGCTTTTATCTTGTCAGAAACCTTCTCCCAGCTTCTAGGGGTTGGGAAGGGATCCTCGGGCGCGTATCGCTCGGGGTCGAACTTGAACAGGGCTTCAGGCTTCCAGTTTAGAAAGCCTATGACGTCAGCCGCTATCCCCGCCTTGAACGCCCAGTTCTTCCAGTCGTCGAGTTCGCACTCGACCTCGTATATCGTGAAGCGGTTGTTCAGAGCTGCGGGAAGGGTGTTGACGAAGCACTTGTCAGTCACCCTGTTGCCGGTCGCGAATATGAACCAGCCGTCCCCAAGCTTTCGCTTGCCGACCTGCCTCTCATGTATCCACCTGTAGCAGGCCCTGATCACCCCCTGATCCTTTGGCAGGTTGATCTCGTCGAAGTTGATTATCCCTCTGCCCTCAGTGGGGAAGTCGATAAGGGATATCCAAACGACTTCGCCGCTGGGTTTGACTAGAGGGAATCCCTGGATGTCAGGGACCTCTCGCGTGCTGAGTTCCACGTTCAAGTAGTTTCCTTCCGGCCAGTCCTCGCTCGACCCGAATTCCTCTTCGGCGAGCGCCCTGAGGATACTAGTTTTGCCAATGCCCGGTGCCCCTAAGAGAAGCACGGGGTGCTTCAAATTTTTGCGGATGAGGCTTCGGATTATCTCCTTAGCCCTTCCAACCTTTATCGTGTTGGACACCAAAAACCACCTCCTTTAAGCCGTTTTTAAGGAGTATGAAACAGAGTTCCATGCGTAGGTTCGCTACTTTTTCATCCAGCGCGCCTCCTGCTCACCCGCGCTCATCGGCTGCAGGTAGGAAAAGCAGAGCGCCCTCTTTGGTCGCGCGTCCTAAATTTCGCACCGCAGAGGGCGCATGTTTTACTTAGCCGCAGAGAGGGAAGAAATTCTGAGCTTCTCAAAAACTGCCCACTCGAGGATCACGTCGCCGACTTTTCTGATCTTCCTCGATAGGTGGAACTCCGACCTGTATCTCCTCCTGCACCTAGAGATTGCTCTCATCACCACCTGGACGAAGTCCCAGAACTTCACCGGCGCGAAGGTTTCCTGTGATGGGTCTGGCAGGTACTCGTCGATGGTTTCGCCGAGGCGCTTCCCAGCGCGGATGTCCTTCTTCAGCTTTTCGATGTCTTCCCTTGTCAGCTCAAGCTTGGCAAGAGAGGCCACTATCTGCTCCCAAGCAGGCTTGACCTGCTCGAGGAGCTTGAGGTAGTGGTCGATCTGCACCCGTATGTCCCTTGCTGTGTGAATTCGCACGAACGGCGCGGCAATCTCCGCGGGGATGCGGAGGACATCTCCGTTCCTCACCTTAGAGCAGAAGCTTATCCTCACGGCAGAGCTGAGATCGACGGAGTTCTGCACGATGAGGCCGACGCTGTTCCCCTCTGGGAAGATTATGAGGTCCCCCTTCCCCCCGTAGTATAGGACATCGCCTTCGACGTTTTCACCGCAGCAATCGACGGCGTTCCTGAAAAGTTCCCTGATCTGAACGAGGTTGTACTTGTCGGAGACCATGGCTACGGCCTCGCTTTCTCCCCTCTCGACCACGCCCCTGAAGTGTTCCTGCTTTTTGAAAACTCCTTCCCTCACGAAGACGTCGACGAGCTCGAATTCGGGGATTCCCTCTATTTGTGATAGAAGTTCGGACTTCAAATCCACCACCTCCTATCCCGAGATTGCGCTCGCCACAACGTCCGCCTCGAGTTCCCTAACCCAAGGCTCGCGGATTTCTTCAAGTGCCCTGCGAAGGTTCGCCCGCGCCAGGCCATCCTCTTTCCAAATGGGAGTGGCGTACGTTCTTTCAAGCAGCTGGGCATCGACAATATTTTTCAAAGTTGCAGGGTGGAAATTGTCGTAAAAAATCAGGGGGCATATCGCCTTCTGCCCTTTCTGAATGCTGTGTATAACTTTCTCGCCCCTGATGAGCAGCTTGTCTTCGCAGAGGACAAACCCATTTTTCTTGAGGTCCCACGCCAGCTTCCTGTATTTTTCTAGCTTCCTGAATTTTTTGCGCAGGTCTGAGAGGGCGGCTTCGAGGCCGCGCTGCCTGAAAGCTCTCAGCCAGTGGGTTGTCGAACCCAGCGCAGCCAGTTCGAGGAACTCAAGAAGGCCGTTTGCTTTGTTTTCGTCCTGCAAGAGAAGGTTCAGAACGCTAGCTAGGTCAGAAAATCCTTGGACACCGACACGCAAGGGAACAAGCAGAAACGGCGCGTCCACAGCGACTGCGTAAGACACGTGGTCTTTCCACGCAGAAGCACGCCATTTGACGGCAATCTCGCCGTGCGGCGTTTCAACGATAAAGCTCATCAACTCCGTGAACCTCACTTTCATGCGATCGCCCCCTCAAGAATTTTGAATGCATTTTTTGGGGGAATTGGGACATTTTTTTCACTGCTCAACTACGATTACCGAGGAACTTCTTCGAACTCGTCATGTCTGCAGTAAAAGCAGCGCGCGGAAAACTTTAGCGCGATGTTGCCACAGTTCAAACACCTCCAAGTTTTACGCTTCATCTGCTCGAACACCCACTTTTCCGGGATGAATTCCTTCGATGAGGGGCGCCTGACCAACTGCTGGTCTCTCGCTTTCTGTACTTCCGGTTTTTGCGCGGCTTCTTTCTTCAAGAGTTTGCTTGGCAAAAAATCAGAGAGGGTTGTGTTCATCGCTTTTACCTCCGACAGCACGGCCCTCTTGCTGTAGCAAATTTCTATCAGCTTCCGAGATCGTCACTTGCTGCCACCTTCGTTCAGCTTTTTGCAAACACTTTCGAATTTTTCATGTTCTTTTCAGCGCGTTTCATACAGGCGTCTTAGGCGGAACTCCTCGCGCTTCCCTATGTTCCAGTTCTGGACGGGTCTGTAGTATCCTACAACGCGGGAATAAACGTCCGCATCCTTACCGCAGATCGGGCACTTGAAGTGCTCGCCCGAAATGTATCCGTGGTCCGGGCATATGCTGTATGTCGGAGTCAGGGTGAGGTAGGGGAGCCTTGTCTTGTGGACTATCTTCTTAAGCAGCGCTCCAACGCCTTCTGGGTCGGGGAAGGCCTCGCCTAGGAATATGTGGAAGACCGTGCCGCCGGTGTAGAGGGTCTGAAGATCCTCCTGGTGCCTAAGCGCTTCGAAGAGGGAAAGGCTGCTGTTCACTGGAAGCTGGGTTGAATTTGTGTAGAAGGGGACGCTCTCGCCCGAGGCGATTATGTCCGGATACTTCTGCTTGTCTATTTTGGCGAGCCTGTAGCTCGTCCCTTCCGCGGGCGTGGCTTCGAGGTTGTAGAGGTGCCCGGTCTCCTTCTGGAATTCGACCGTCTTCTCTCTTATGAACTTCAGGGTTTTGATCGCGAATGCCCTGCCGTCCGGGTGGTCTATGCCGTGGCCGAACATGTTGAGGAGTGCTTCGTGCATCCCCACGAGGCCTATCGTCGAGAAGTGGTTCCTCAGAGATCCAAGGTAGCGCTTGGTGTATGGTAGCAGGCCGTTCTTTATGTTCTTCTCGACGAACTCTCGCTTGTGCTCGAGCGAGCGCTTTGCCAGCTCCATTAGGTAGGCGAGCCTCTCGAAGAACTCGTCCTCGTCCTTCGACAAATAGCCCAAGCGAGGCATGTTTATCGTCACCACGCCGACTGAGCCCGTCGAATCGCTGGAGCCAAAAAGTCCGCCAGTTACGTTGCGCCTGAGCTCATCGAGTCGAAGTTGGAGCCTACAACAAAGCGATCGCAGGTCTTCAGGCCTCAGGTCTGAGTTCACGAAGTTCTGGAAGTAAGGCAGACCGAACTTCCCAGCCATTCCGAACAGCATCCTTGAGAGCTCGCTGTCCCATTTGAAGTCCTTGGTCAAGTTGTAAGTCGGAATCGGGAAACTGAACGGCCTCTGCTTCGCGTCCCCCTCGCTCAGCACTTCGATGAAGGCCCTGTTTATCAACGCTATCTCTTCTTCGAACTCTGAGTAGGTCCTGTCGAGGGGTTTGCCGCCTACGATCGCAGGCTGGTTTGCCAGATCTTCGGGGACGTTCCACGATAAAGTGACGTTCGTAAATGGGCTTTGTCCCCCCCAGCGCGATGTGACGTTGAGATTGTAGATGAATTGCTGAATTTCTTGTTTCACCTTCCTGTAGTCCAGCTTGTCTTCCCTCACGAAAGGAGCGAGGTAGACGTCCACGCTGTTGAACGCCTGAGCGCCAGCCCACTCGTTCTGCAGAGTGCCGAGGAAGTTGATCATCTGTATTAAAGCGGTGTTTAAGTGTTTAGGCGGGTTTGAGTGTAGTCTGCCTGGAGCGTTGAAGCCCTCCAGCAGAAGCTGTCCCATGGACCAACCGGCGCAGTACCCGGCAATTCCAAAGCCCAGGTCGTGTATGTGAAAATCACCGCTGACATGGCTGTCACTTATCTCGGGCGGGTAAACTTTGTCGAGGACGAACCTAGCGATGACCGAGCTGGCAACGTGAAAAACTAGACCGCCGATTGAAAAAACCAAATTGCTGTTTTCACTAACCCTCCAATCAGATCTTTTTGTATAATCATCGACAATTTTCGCAGTCTCGAAGAATGTCGACCTGAAAGCCCTGAGCTCGTTGTGCCGCACCCTGTAGTCGTGGTACGCCTTCGCGATCTTGAAGTAACCGTTCCGCATTAGGGCCTCTTCAACGTAGTCCTGCGTCGTTTCAACGTCCGGAGGGTTCTCGTCGTTGAACTTGAGCTCAAGCGCTCCGACGATCTCGGCTTCGAGGCGCTGTGCCTCCTTCGTGAAGTCCTTATAGCCGAGGGCTTCTGCCGCCTTGACTATGCACCGCGCGATCCGCCCCGGCTCGAAATCGACAATCCTGCCGTCCCTCTTCTTAATCTTAGTCAGCATTCCACCACCTCCTTTCGGTTTAGAAAGTGGAAACTAACGCGCATTTTGAAGCACCAAAAGCGGCTCGGAAAAGGTGCCTTTTAAGGAGTATGAAACAATGTTCCATGCGCCTAGGGGACCTCTTCCACGAGCCCGCAGTTCGGGCACTCCGCAAACTTTCGATTTATCAGGACCGTGGCCTGCGTCCTAGAGCCGCAAACCGGGCAGAGCATGGTCGATTCGCCGTTGCTTTTTACTGTGACTTTTCCGTGCTTTTTCAGCAGGGCCTCAACTTCCTGAAGAAATCCGTCCGTGAGATTAGAAACCCAGGCGCGCGACGCTGGATCCCAGAGGAAGCCCAAGGATTTTAGCTCTGACCGGATCTGGTAAGTTTTTCCAATGATCGACATTTTATCCCCATCCACGCAGACTTCGTATTCAGGTTCCGAATTGCCTTCCAGGACTTTCCTTCGAAGCTCCTCTAGCTCCTGCTTAAGCTCTGGGTAGAACTTGTAGAACCTCTCAGCGAGAAGCAAAAAGCGCCTCCACTGATTTCCGTCCCACGCGCTGAATTTTCCAGTTTGGTAGATAGGCTGCCAGAGGTGCTGCTCGAACTCGGAGCCGGGGAAAGGAGCGACGGGGTAAAGGACGGTGAAGCCGAGCCGGGTCTCGGCTACTAGGACGAAATCACCCTTGCACAGCTCAACCCTTTCTTTCAATATTACCACCCCCCTTGGTTTTAGAGGACTTCACCGGAAAGACGGCTCACCGATCCACCCTCATCATGTTTGAGTCAGCAGTGGACAATCAGATCATCGCCGCAAAGATAGCTTCAAAAAGCGCCTTCAGCGGCGCGTTTTCCACTACCGCCGAAAGGCGCGCCCTTCGGGCCCTCCGGATTCGTATCCGGCACCCCAGAGCCACTCGTCCAGATCCAATTTTTCACGCGCTGGCTCTTTCTGCGAACACTTCTTCCACGAATTTTGCCAGCTTGTCCGAGATCTCGCGGTCCTTGACAAGAGCGACTGCCTCTATGTTGTGGAACATCCCGGAGATCGTGAAGTTCGCACTGCCAACCACGACAAGGTCGTCGGCGATGTAGAGCTTGGCGTGCAAACTCTGATCCACGACCAGCATGTTTCCTTCGCCGATCGCGCTCTGGAACGTGTATTTCGCCCTGCCTGAGCCGATTCCGTAGATAAACAAGCCTGCCAGGAAAACGAGGATACTTGAAACGAAGAGCCCCATGTTGAAGAAAAAATAGCAGTACGCTGAAATGCCGAGGCCAAGCAGAGCGACGAGCGCACCAACCCAGCGCAGGGGGCTGGTATGCTTTACGAATTTTCCAAGCTCTGAGAGGGCAGCGATGTGCCCTGGCTCAGCTGAATCCGTGGTTATGAGCTTTACGCTCACCCCTTCTTCGTGCTTTGCGACGATGAGCTTTGCCATGTCAGCCGAAAGCCATGGGGAAACGATGTACAGCCTGCTCTTAGCCTCTTTAAAGTCGGGCAGGAAGACTTTCCCGACACCCTTTCCAAACTTGATCTCAACCAAAAATCCCACCTCCCGGCGCCATTTACCGCGCGCGGCGAGGCGAGCCCGCACTGTTTGTCCCGCCCCAGGGTCTTAAAAAGCAGGCCCTTCCCGCGCTTTTGGTCAGCGCCGGAATTAGCTCCCTTCTTTGCGAAGCCTACGCTCAAAGAACCTGTTCATTCTCAAAGAAGATCCGATTTTTGTATCCACAAATTTTGGGTTTTCGTATCCACAAAATTCAAGATTTTGTATCCACAAAGGGTTCCCCATCCGGCTGTAAAACGGCGCGTCAGAAAAAGCAAAAGAAAAAGAGCGCGCCGGTGAGAAAGAAATGCTCGCTAAATCAAGAAAAAGCGGCGCTGTACAACGCGCCCGCCGCCGGCCCGGCGAGCGCGAGGAATGCTGAAAACAAAACCCGGCTAACCTAAACTTTTTCGAGATATGCAGTTTTACCGCTAGGATCGAAATATAGGGCAAATTTTTGGTCTTCTAAAAAATCTGTTCCAATAATGGTTGGAAGATGTTTGATTGCATCTACGTCTCTAGTCGAGAAACCTAAGACATCAATTGCAGAAATTTCTATTCTTACCGGAACTTTCGCTTCATCCCAAAGAGTTAATCTTACATTTTCTAACGAATACGTGGGAATAACAAACCCGCCAATTCTAGAAATATCGAGGGCTAGAAGGGGGCAAAGCTTCAACTCGAACTGTTCGCATTCTTTCTACATCTCTAGGAGCAATTGTAGTCCTGAAACTTCCCGTGTCAATCAATGCCTCAGTTCTCACAATGACCTCTCTGTGTCTGATGATAACGTCCACAAGGGGAAAAATCTATCCACACTTGGAAAAAGTCTCCTTACTCTAAGGGGAATTCTCATCTCATCACGGAAACTACTAAAGAATAAAAGCGAGGTCTTTCGGAAGGAACGATGTAATGTAGACCAATGCAGGGTCCTTGCCTTCTCTCTCGATCTGTATTATGAGATCTCTCATATCCTCGCTAGATGCGATGATTTTTTCATTGTCTACGGCAATGAGCTTACCTTCGAATTTTTTTGCTAACTCATCAAATTTACTCTCTACCCATTTCGCAGACCTAACACCTGATTCCAGTAACTCAATTTCAGTTTTTTCATCTATTTCCACTTCCATTTTCCACTCACCCCGTTCCTTTTTACTTCTCTCCTTGCGAGTATGAAAACGGATCGCTTTGGATTGTCCGGTCAATCATGTATTCGCCTACCAACTCTCTCATGTTGTCGCAGACCTCTTTCTTCGTATTTTCATGTCCGCACCATTTCCAAATTCTGAAGTTAACGTATAAAATTTTGATGGTTCATTGTCAATCCAATGCCATTTTGTGCGTGTATTTAACCATGCCCCTCTCGAAGGCGGCCAGCCACATGAGCATATATCCAAAGCGTCTTTCTAGGTTAACGCATTCGATTCTGTCGCCCTTGATCTTCTTGTAGTGTTCAGGGCCTTTGATCGCTTCGCCGCAGATCGCACACACGGGAACATCTTTGACGATGTCCACCTTGCCTAACTCGTATAGCTCGACAAGACGGCACTTTTTCAACATTTCGTAGTTCTCCTTGCACCTCACGTGGAGGGCGACGTTTTTTGCCGTAATCACTCCGCCGCAGTATTTGCAGAAGACCGCGTATTTCTGGTTTATGTCCTTAGAAACAACGATGTCTTCGGCGTGTATCTGCTTCACGATCTTGCTGAGGACTGCCGACGCCGTCACCCTGCGCCAGATTCTGTCCAGAGCGTGCCTCCGTTTCTCTAGTTCTTTTTGTCTCTGCTCTTCCTCTTCCCGCTCGATGCGTTTTTGGGCTTCGGCCAGGGCTGCCTTGGCTGCCTCTATTCCCTCCTTCGGGGTGGGGTTTTCATGCGCCCGGTTTGTCAACTTTTTATTTTTTTCATTCGCATTTTCCATTCAAATACACCTCCTTCTTTTACGGTTTCAGGGGGCGGTCCTCCCCCTAGGCCCGTCGTGGCCTCCCCGGCGGGCGCGCCGAGGCTTAGAAAAAGGCTAAAAAGGGAAAAGGGAAAAGAGGCAAAAATAGAAAGGAGCAGGCTTGGAATTACAAGCCCGGCTCCTCTTCGCCTTGCTCGCGCCCGTTGAGGGCGTCGCAAACAAAGGCGAACTGGAGCTCTACCAGCTCTTCAAAGGCTTTGCGTTCCAGCCCGGTCTTCTGGATCATTTTATCATCCCGGAAAATAACCGCCTGCCAGAAGAGCTGGTATGGCCCCTCTTGCGCTCTCCTCATTGCACCTCCTCTTTTCTCTTCCCAGCCCCTCCCGGCGATAGCTCACGCTAAGCCGAGAAAGAGCCGGAGAAAAAGTCGGTTGAGAACTCAGCGCGTGAGGTTATCCTTCCTGCCGCGCTTCATCGGAAAGTTTGTATATAAGTTTTGTGTAGGTTGTATACAACTCAAGAATCGAACTCTCTGGTTCCGTATTTTACCCCCAGAAAACCTTTTTTGTAAGGTGGGGCAGTTTTCCTTTTTTCGCTTTATCCCTTAACGGGACCTGTGCCTCAGGGGGCCGCCCCCGCGCCCGGATGTTTGCGGCCGTACGAGTAGTCCTCCAGCTCTTTTACCGCCCTGCCTAAAATCGTTTCAAGGCAGTAGTCAGTCAAAGTTCTCTT
>Ga0272449_1004411_pt1 | contig 11438 bp, 14 predicted proteins | sample YNPCB0241_FD_198679 | JGI IMG/M metagenome (GOLD analysis project Ga0272449, IMG submission 198679) | Hot spring sediment microbial communities from Yellowstone National Park, WY, United States - YNP-CB-024-1 | ecosystem: Environmental > Aquatic > Thermal springs > Hot (42-90C) > Sediment...
CAAGGTTTTTTTAGTTGGAGATATAGCCTTTAAACAGGGAAGCATAATGAAAGCCTTCAATTCATCTCATATAGTAATCAAAAGAATAAAAGAAAAATATCTTTCAGCATAAATCTAAATTAAAGCCTATACATTTGAAAATTTTAAAATAAGAATTTATAATTTATTTAAGCCGGCGTAGCTCAGGGGTAGAGCAGCTGATTCGTAATCAGCAGGCCATGGGTTCGAATCCCATCGCCGGCTTATTTTCAAGCTTCTGATAGGGATAGGGGGGTCAAAGGTTTTCCTGTCTTAGGTGATGGGTTTATCCTCCCATTTTTTCACTACCTTAGGATATATATCAGTACGAAAACTACCATTCCTGACCCGAGGCACTTTTAAATCTTGAACCTTCCCATACTTTGTAAGTAAATCTCTGGTATAAAATCTATAGTTTGTGTGGTTAAAGTTTTAGTTTTTTCTTTCATGGTAGCTCCCCCTCCCTTCTGGTAGTTTTGGTTATTAAGCATTGGGGAAGCTACCATACCCATTTTATTCTTCAAGTCTTTACACAATTAATGAGACACTACCTCCGCTTTCAACCGAACAATAAAAATTTCGGTATATTTAGAATTTAATTTAATATATTTATTTCAATTTCTCTATTAAAGCTTGAGCGCTCTTAAAAACCTTAGAAAGGCTGTTTGGGTCTGCCTTTTCCTATTTAAATTCCCTTTTTGATCCTTTCTTCTTCTAATTTTAAAGTTTCTATGATTGATTTGATAGTTTCTATTTCTTCTTCTACCGTTTCTTTTGCATCTTCTATTAGTTCTTGTATAGGTTTGTCGTATTGGATTGAAATTTTTTGGGGGAAAGCAAAAAATATTTTATTTCCTATAATTGATAAATCAAAATTTCCGATAATGTTTCTTAAGTTTATTAATTTTTCCATTACTGTTGGTGTGAGAGTTTTTCTAAGTTCCACTTGATCTTGAGTCTGAACTTCAAAATATTCATTAAATTTACTACTTTCAAGTTTTGCTTCTTGATATCCTTCTTTCCAGCCAAAGAGAAAATAAACAACCCCTATTAATATAACTATTATGAAAAAAATAAAAAAAGAGGCATCTTCTCTAAAAAAGGGATCTGAAAGAGAATGTAGTAAGATTGATGAAAATATTCCAAATACAATTATCGCAATAACTATAGTTACAATTTTATTAATTACATATTCTGCTCCAGCTTTTTTTGATTTAATAATTATTCCTTTTTTATTAAACGGAGTTTCTATAATATACATTCTTCCATCAAATATTATGCTTCTGGTTGTGCGAGAGTGTCCGTCACTATCTGTTTCTTCATGTTCTTCCCATAGTGTTATATTTGAAGCTTTATAAGGAAAGCCTGATATTTCTCCTTTTGTTAGGCTGTTTGATACAAAATCATCTGGACGTGGTAGAAGCTTGCTTGACATAACTTCATCAAGAGTTAATCCGCTTTCATAGTTAAATTCGGTATTTTTTTCTTTAAATGCAGGTGCATAAACTAATTTAGAGATTTCTTTTTTTAATAAGTTTTTTAAGTATTGACTTATGAAATTTAATATCATCATTAATAGAATTGTTATAAATGGGAGAGCAAAAGAAGTTTCGAAGTCTGGACTTAGAACATTTAATATTATAAAAAGAAAAGCTCCAATAAAAAGTATTCCAATGGCAATATTTACTGTTTGAAATACTGAATAAATAGTTCTTCTTTTTCTTTCGATTTTGTTTAATTCTTCTTGATTCATTTTTTTTCCTACTACCTTAAGAGTTCACTAAGGTTGATATTAACTTTTTCTTCTTCTGGAATTATGAATACTTCTTTTCTTTGTAATCCTAACATTTTTGCTATAAACATATATGGGATTTGCTCAATGATATTGTTATACTCTGTTACTGCTTGGTTGTAAAATCTTCTTGCTGCAGCGATAGATTCTTCTACATCGGTTAATGTAGCTTGAAGTTGTAAGAAGTTTTTGCTTGCTTTCAGATCTGGATAGTTTTCAAATCTTAATTTTAGATGGTATAAAATCCTTGAAATTTCCTGCTCTATTTGCAACCTTTCTTCTGGGTTTAAGCTCCTTTCTGCTAACTCACGCAAACTAACTATTTTTTCTAACAGTTCTTTTTCATATATCATGTAAGATTTCACACATTCAACAAGATTTGGTATCAAATCTCTTCTCTTTTTCAACTCTGCATTGATTGCACCAAGTGCGTTGTCTACATTATTTTTCTTGGATATGACATAATTGTAAACGAGTATAAAACCAATAAGAACTAAAATTATTACCAATCCAATATAAAGGTTCATCTTGCTACCCTCCTTAAAATATATTTTAGTTTTCTACTAATATCTAATAATTAGGCTTTATAGAAAATTTCTGACATAAAATAATAAGCTCAAGCTTTAGTGTTCAATAAATTTTCCTCAATTCTACTTAAAACTTTACTTCCACACTCAACAAATATGGTATCTTTCTAAAGTCCTTTTTACTATTAACTATACATAACTTCTCCTTTTAAGCTTTTCCTAATTCAATTTTTATTCTGAAAGGAGAAAAGTTTGGTTGTATCATACAGGATTAGCAACTTTAGAGTTAAAAATTTGGATGAGAGGCTTTTGAAAATTTTTATGAATGCGATAAATATAATTCTGAAAGTTTTAGAGCTTGAATGTGAGAAAGAAGGTAGTAAAGGAAACCGAGGGATAACAAAGATGTCTATCCAAAGATTATTCGTAGATGGGCAAAAAGTAAATGTTTTTTGAAATAGCCATATAATATCTGTTGATTTTTTGGAAAAAATTTGTTATATAAACTTAAAAATCAGTCTTTAATAATTAAATAGGGGATAAGGGTAGGTCTTTATTGTACTCAAAAAGCCAGCCCTGCGATTCAAGTGTTGAAACCTGCCCTAAATTAAAAAGGGATTGCGACCTGAAAAGCATGGCTTTTCTTTATGAAGTATACATTTTGATAGATGAAGTTTTAAGCTCTATCAGGAATACAAAGTTGGCGAGGTCTTAAAACCTGAAGCGATAGCTCTTAATGAGTTGTCCTACATTAATATCTGAAGAAAATAAAAATGAGGAAGCAAAAAAAATCTATAACTTTCTTAAAGCCTTCCTTCATGTTGCGGAGTTAACACCGGAGTTTATAGGTGTTATTATACTTGGTCTATTTGCCGTTCATCTTTCAGGGCATTTAGTTTTTGAACTCTTAACTGAGCCAAGACACGAGCTTATTCGTCCTTTTTTAGCCCTTGTTTTGATTACAGCTATAGCTGTATTTTTGTACTTTCGTAATCGCAGTCGCATTCGCTCAATATTTGTTGATGGTGATGAAACACGGCTGGCTCCACCCCGGCTGGAATAATTTGGCTCTTTGGTCCGGGAAAATTTGACCATCTCCTTTTTGCTCTCGAACATCACCATAAAGGGGGTGGAGCTTTACATTGCTGGTTAATAATGCAGAGTATTCAGGAAGTTAAGAAAAATTACAGCGAATTCCTTAAACACTTAAACGAAAAGGGTCTTAACACTCAGGTGCATCCTATCTACATTACTCAACCAGATGCTGGAGAGGCTTATCATGCTGTACGAAAGATTTTAGAAGAGGAAGCACCTAAAATGGGACTAAAACTGAAAGATATAATAGCAGATATAACTAGCGGACTTAAACCCTTGACAGCTGGTATGATCTTAGCTGCCTTAACCGTTGGTTGTGACTTTGAATATGTAGAAACAGAAAGAACACCTGAAGGTGAGCCTATTCCAGGAACCCTTCGCGTAGTGGTAATAGACCTTAACTTTTATATCTCAACTAAAGAAAAAATGACATAATAGCTTATGGTGTCATTTTATATGCTCTTCCTTTCCTCTCAAGGCTATTTATTCTTCCCTTATTTACTACTTTTGCCTTACAGGAAAAAGATTAAGCCCAAACACGCCTAAAAATCCCAAACCCATCAAATAGGTGCCTAAACCTGGTTTAGCTGAAGGAACTTGAAATTGTTGAGAAGTTTGCATTTCTTGAGGCATAACTTTTTCTTGAGGCTTTACTTCCTCTGATTTAATCTCCTCACCGCTCTTTAATCTTTCTGAGTCTTTCCAGCTTTTTTCAAACTCTTCCTCAAATTTTTTCCATTCTTTTTCAAATTGTTTTTTAAACTCTCTTGTTCTTTTTTCAAAAGCAAGATTTTCTTGAATTATATAGTTTATAGTATTAATACCGACAACGGTGCTATAGAGCAAAATAAGAAGTCCAAGTATGCTTGCTGAAATAAACCATATTTTAGTGTATTTAACCTCTTTATAAATGTTCACAACTGATAATACAAGTAAGGTAAAGATAATTACATACAAAAGATAGGATAATCCTTTTAGATGAGAAATATTAACATAAAAGTTTCCACCAGATGCAACAGGTAAAAATATTCCTAACAAAGCTAAAACACTAAAAATCACAAGACCTACTTTTTTACTCATTTTACCACCTCCCTTTTATTTAATTTTAACAGTAAGAAATAAAAGTAATAAGTGCAATAATAAGAACCTACATTCTGTGAATACAGCTTTACCTCCTTTTCTTTCACTTCAATCACCCTCTAGTAGTTTCCTGATTTAATGTAGTTAAAGCCTTATCTACCCATTCTCCAATGTTTTAGGCTTTTTTTATAACCCTTTCTTTGGCTTTGCGGTTTCTCTGTGGTAGACCTCGGCATCGCTTTTTTCTACTTCTTTTGTAAGTGGTATATGCTCATAGGTAAGATACATTGTCCATGACGCCCAAGGAGCTGACAAAGTCATCCTAACATCACCAAAGTTCCATACTGCTAATCCATTAGCAAGCCATGGTTTTACATACCTCTTTGGCTGTCCATACATTTTCTTTAATTGATCAGAGAGCACATAAAACTCTTCATGATTCATAGAGAGCGGAAAATGATACACGATCATATAGAGCTTTCCTTTAAAAAACCAAAAGGTTGCATAACTAAGGTTATCCACAGGAAGCCCCTTAACCTCTATTCCTTCTACATTTGGGTTTGTTATATCGCCCTTTATTACTTTATATCCACTTTCTGTAATCTTGCCTCCTTCTTTCTTGATAATTTCCAAAGTTTCTTCTTTTGTGCTTACACCAAGCTTCAGACCGAATGGCTGGGGTTTTTTCTGGGCATAGGAGACAGAGCTCATGAAAAGAATAAAGCTTAAGAGCCAAAAAAGAATTGCTGGCTTAAGGTTTCTTCTAAGCTTTTCCATAGCTTACCTCCAAAGTTTTTATGTTTTTTTTAAACTTAAAAGCAGTTATACGCCCTACAGCAAGAAGTTAAGCATTAAGTAATTATTGGTTCTAATTATAAATAATAAAAATTTTTAGTAAGATCTGACATGGTTTAGGTTTTAAATTAATAGTTAGGATGTTCAAGATTAACACTTTCTCCCCTCTTGTTAAAATTTAAATTTTAGTTATCAATTAATCTAATGGATAAAACTTTAAAAATGGGAAGGAAGGTTACACCATATAAGCTATTTTTTAAGCTTAATTCTGGAGATTATAAACACCTTGCTATAGTCCCTAATCGGATTTTAAGAAAATTCGACGAGATTGCAGGAGGTTGTTTAGGTAGTCACATCTCGCGAAAAATTAGACCTTGCATTTTCTGGAAATCCAAAGAAAATAGCAAGGAATGTTATAAAATTGTCTTCTTAACCACTTCGCGATTTACTCCTATAGCTGTTGATTTAAATAATTGTGTTAGCTTAGAGAAAAATTGTCCATATTTTAAATTTTCTCCCAAATCTTATGTAATTTTTTCTTCACCTGAGAATCCTGTTTGTTTAATCCTTAAATCTCCAGAAGAGCAACTTGAAGGTGTTATACATTGTGGTGTATGCCGAGATTTAGAATTTTTAGATAAACTTTAGTTTTTTAAAAAATGTACGATTACAAACCTAATATTGAAAGGATAATAAGAAATGAAATTACTTCTGAAGAATATCAAAAATTTTTAAATATTCTTAAACGGATATTCAGGCAAGCTTTTAAAGTTTATTTTACTTTGGACATCGAAAAACTTTTTCATAAGTTCTACGGACCAGACTATCTTAAAGTTTTAACTTCAGAACTGGTTTTTAGAATTGTCTCTAAGAAGGATAGTTTTCTTAAGTTGCCTTATATAAATAAAAGATATCTTCTATCTACTGCAATAAACATAATTTACTTTCATCTTTCTTCAGGATTCAAGGTTGTGGAAAGAGAAGTAAATTTTGACGATTTAAACTTAGCTCAAGAAGAGAATAAAGAGCAAGGATTCAATGTTGAAAGTCTGCTTCCTCCAGTATTTGTGAATTTTCTTGAAGATAGTGCCTTGAGTCATCTTGTTATGAGCTTAAAGAAAAGATTAACCAAAAAAGAATTAGAAACGCTTTGTTGGTACATATACAAAGCCTACAAACAAAATCCAAAAGATGTTAAAGCAAGTGCAGACGCTATATACAAAAGGTGGGAGAGATTAAAGCCAAAGCTTAGGGAAATTTTTGGAGATGAAGTTTTGGAAGGGACCTCAGCGGATAAGCTATTTTATGTGATAAAGTCAGAAATTTGCGAAAAGCTTGATTTATTTAAAAGTAGGAAATAAATTTTATTGGCGAAAAGGGACTTTTAATTAGACACCAGGCTAACCAATGAAGAAACCAGATAGAATTAAAAAGCAATGGGAATTATATCAATCTTTAAGAGGAAAAGAACTTATAATATATCCAGTCTCTCAAAAGATCCCTCCCAAGGTGAACGAGTTGCGTGAGCTTTGCACTTTTCCTTCCATTTATTTTGCTCTGGCTGAAGAGATTTCTTTTCACCAAGAAAGACTTTTCAAAGCTATTGTCTTGACAGAGGAGATCACTCTTGGTTGGCTTGATTCTCAAACTCCTGTGATAAGACTTCCGCATTTAAGAACTATCATAATAGCTCTTCCCTTTTGGGTTTATTTGGACGAAAAATTCTTACTTAATCATACAAACAAACTCGGCGTGCTTAACGAAGATGACATCCACCGCCTTGAAGACTATGCCGAGCGCGCCAAAATCCCTCAGGACATTCGCGGCGAATACATCCGTTTTCTGATGAAGCTTCTTGCCCCTTACAATACAGAATCCATCTTGACTTATCTTGAAAAGCTTGAAGAGTATCAATTTGCTCCTTCAGTTTTTACCATCTCAGATGACCTAAAAACCTATTATGAAAAAGATCCTCATTATGCTTTTGCCAAAGCAGCTTCTTCGAAAAATGTGCATAAAGGCAAAAACTTCTTTGCCATAGTTGAAAAGATCCCTGAGGTTGGATCAAAGCTCACCCTCTATCTTCCACAAGATTACTTAGGACAGAAAGTAACCATAAAAGTTGAAAACAATGTTCTATTTGAGGGCACATTAGAGACAATCAAGCTTGAATTTACAAACCTTCCTGAACTTGCAGATTATACTTCTTGGTTGGAGGCTATAGATGTTGAGCTTTCCGTTTGAAGAGTTTGATGAGAAGCATCTACTTGATTTCCTTGAGCAAGGTTTACTTGATGAGAATATCGAAGAGCTTTTAATGAGATGGAGTTTATTTTCTCATAAAGTCCAGTTTACTCTTATCAATTATATTCGTGAAAGGTTGAAAGATAGTTTTAGTCCAAGGCTTTTAGTGAAGCATTTAAAGATTAAATCTGTTGAAGATGCCGACCAGATTGTTAAAGGAAAAGGGAAGATTTTTGAAGTAATCGTTGTAGATAAAGACAAACCAGATTTTGCTAAAGGATTAGTGATTCCTAATACCTCTAAAATCATAACCAATTTACCTGAGCTTAAAAATTCTTTAACTATTGTTAAGAAATTTTTAAACAGAAACTTTGCTGTGTTTTTTGATACTAACATCTCTGGAAAAAGTTTTATGCTCCCTCTTGCCTGTGCATTAAGCATAGAGAACATACCAGAGGATTTAAGATTTACAGGAGCTTTAAACACTAAGGGAGATATTTTAGAGGTTGACCATATAAAAGAAAAAATAGAATTTGCAAAAGCTCATGGCTTAAGGCTTATAACCCCTCTTCAGGTAAAACGATTTAACACCATTAAAGCTTATTTAGAAAAAGATAAATGGGACATACCCTTTTACATCACGACCGCAGGCTACGAGGAATTTTTAAACTTTTTAAAAGACTTCATTGGAGAAAAAACTTTTGAAGAATTCGAGATTATTAAAGGGCTTGAGTTATTCTATGACTTGCAAGAAGACACATTTTATCAGGTAACCGGACAATTAAAGACTGAGGAAGATTGGAAGAAAGTTTGTCAAGATTTTTATACTCGTTATTATAAAATTGTTACTACTCTCCCTGGGAATAAGATTTTTCACATAGGCATAAGAGGTGCTGTGGCTTTAAGCTTTGCTCTTGGCGTGCTCTATTCCCACTTCTATCCTTTCGTCTTTTACCACTATCAAGCTAAGGACTGGGAGACAAAATACCATACTATTCCCATAAATGAACCGAGATATCTGAAAGAAAGAAAATCTCAGTATAATTATATTAATACGCTCTTTGAACATAATGGAGAAGATTTAGTGATTTTGCTTAACTTTGGACATCACGAAGCAGTTGCAGATGTAAAATCTTACGCCTTTTCTCATCTCAATAATCCTTCTTTTTTAGTTTTAGAGGCTAAAGAAAAAGGGAATGTCCCCATTGAGAGCTTTTCTGAGGTTGCTAAAGAATGCGCTAGCGCTATCCAGGATATTCGGTCACAATATTCAATGAAGACCTATCACTTTTTCTTTTCTTGCCCCATTCCTATTGCCTTCATGGTAGGTTTAGCTTTTGGTCATTATGTTGATGGCTGGATTTACAATTTTCAAAAAGAGGGCTCGTCCTATCAACCAGTTTTGGAATTTAGATTTTTAAGAAAAATTAGGGAAGAAGGTGTCAGAAATTAGGTCAGAAATCTATTTATTAAAAAATAAAAAAAGGAACTGGGGAGAAGAATGATGAACATAATAAAATTTAAATGTCGTGTGATTACTCCGATGTTCATGGCTGGGGCAGATGGAAAAACTCCTGAATTAAGACCCTCTGAATTTAAAGGAATGATGCGTTTCTGGTGGAGGGCAATAAGGGCTGATGATAATATTGAAGAACTCAGAAAAGATGAAGCAAAAATTTTTGGAGGTTCAGGAGAGGAGCAGGGAAAGAGTAAGGTAATAATAAAAGTTTATCCACAACCATCAAATCAATTTTTGGGGACGAATTTAAAAGAAGATTTCGGATTACAATGGAGATATAATAGAAATATCAACTCTTTGGAAGGAAGAGATGCTGGAATTGGATATCTGCTTTACTCTACTGTATTACTTCATCAGGAAAAGAAATACATAAAGGCAAATTTTCAATTTAACATAGAACTTTCTTCGTATTATGAAGAATCTTTTAAAAATGCCCTTGCATCTTTATGGGCAGCAATCTATCTTGGAGGATTTGGAACAAGAGCAAGGAGAGGAGGAGGAAATATAATAGTTGAAGCAATTAATGGGAGTGCTAACGAGTTAGATTTTGTTCCGAAGGGAAATACAACTGATGAAGTTTTTAATTGGCTCATATCAAATTTGAATAAATGTTTTTCAATTATAAATAATGGTAATCCGAAAAATTTTTGCACAAAATATAGCAATCTATCTTTTTCAAGAATTATCATAAGTAATCAATCATTTACCGATTGGAAAGGTGCATTAAATGATATTGGTAAAATCTACGCTGGATTTAGAACCAAGCATAAAAGCGAGATTTTTGATACCGCTGTTTTTGGCTTACCTGTGATGCATAGAAATAGAGGTGTTACAGTTAAAGGGATTAAAGGAAGGGAAGAATTTTCTCGAAGAAGTTCTCCGATTATTTTTAAAATCATCAAATCAGGAGAGTATTATTTCTGGTATGTAATTAGATTGTCGGGTGAATTTTTAGAAGAGGGCGCAGTGATAAAAGCACATGGTACTCAAAAACCTAATTATAAACTAATTGATGAATTCTGGAATGCTTTGAAAAACAGCGGTAAAGAATTTGTCCTTTCTCAGCCAAAAATTTTAAATAACATTATTGAAAAAATTAAAACTGAATGCAATCCAGATAAAATAATCCTTTTTGGTTCACGTGCGAGAGGGGATGCTCATAAAAATGCCGATATTGATATTGCTGTTGAAGGTCCTAAGAAACCAATTAGCAGTATAGATATTACTGCCCATCTGGACATTGTTGACTTTACCAGAGCAGACCCGAGCCTTAAGGATAAGATAAAACGTGAAGGGGCGACAATTTATGAGAGAAAGGGTTAAGAAGGCTTTTTTAGATTTTGAGAAGTCGCTTAATAATCTCAAAGCAGCAACAGAAAAAGCAGTTGATGATTTAGATATTGATGGAACGATAAAAAGGTTTGAACTATGTTATGAGTTATCTTGGAAAATAATAAAATTATATCTTGAAGATTTAGGAATAATTTGTAAAAATCCGAGAGATTGTTTTAAACAGGCAAAGATAAATAATTTAATTGAAGATGAAACTATATGGATGGAAATGATTGAAACAAGAAATCAACTTGTGCATGAGTATTCTTCAGAGTTTTCAAGAGAAATTTTTGAGAAAATTAAAAATGATTATGTGGAGATTTTAGAAGAATTATATAAAAACATAAAGGAGAGATTGGGAAATGACCTGGTATGAAAATTTCTTAAAAAAATTCTTCCATGATCCAATTGATAAACCTTTTAATATCCCAGGACATGAGAGACGAGCGAAAGAATATGCAGAATATTTCGGTGTTTCAGGGATTGACGAAGGTAAATATTCCGACCAAATTGCCTCATGCATGGAGAGAAGTTTATTACCAAGAGACATTAAGCAGGATTTCACTGAAATAAGGCATCCGTTGAGTGAAGAAAAAATAGATGTTATTTTGAACAGTCAAAAATCTATTGAGGAAATTTCCTCTTGTTTAGAAAAAATTTCTAATTCTTATAAAAATCTATCAGATAAAGACAAAGCACTTTTAATCTGGCGGAATTTACTTGAAGAAATTACAGAAAAAATTCAGGACAAAGACCTTAAAAAATATATTCCAATCCTCCCGGCAGATACAAGGGTCCCAGACCATTCAATATGGGAACATCTAAAGGTTACGACAGCAATAAATGCTTTTGAAAATTATCAAAACAATTCATTATTTTTATTCACAATTGGTCCTGTGCAATCTTTTATTTCTCAGGCAAGAAAGGCGCAAGATTTTTATATGGGGAGTTTTATGCTTTCCTATTTCACTTTCATTGCCATGGAAGAGGTAATTGAAAATTGCGGTCCCTCTTCAATAATTTATCCAGACCTTTA
>Ga0272449_1004416_pt1 | contig 11432 bp, 18 predicted proteins | sample YNPCB0241_FD_198679 | JGI IMG/M metagenome (GOLD analysis project Ga0272449, IMG submission 198679) | Hot spring sediment microbial communities from Yellowstone National Park, WY, United States - YNP-CB-024-1 | ecosystem: Environmental > Aquatic > Thermal springs > Hot (42-90C) > Sediment...
TGTCCTGCACGGGTCGTCGATGGGGCCGAGCGGCGAGGGCTGGATAAGGATAAGCTTCGGCAACAGCGATGAAAATGTGAGGGAGGGCTGTAGGAGGCTCGTCGAGGAAGTCGACCGAATAGTTAAAAGATGAGAGGAGAGGATGCGTGGTTGCTCTCTGGGGAGGCATGGGCTTACTCAAAATATCAGTAGTTGAGGGTAGCTTTGCGGAGAGGAGCAAGGCCAGGGTGGGCGAGAGAGTCTTGGTCAAATGGCTTTAGTCTGCCGTCTTCAAATTCACGAGCCCACACCTAGCACTAATCTTCATAGCAATAATCCTTGACTCGCTTCTATGACTGTGTTTTATGCTTCTGGTCTTGGATATCCGTATATTGTTGTCTGTCCCTTCCCCCTGAATACTACCTCGTTTCCCCACAAGTCTAGTTGTATTGGAATGTTGATGTGTTTTAGTCCTAGTAGGTGTTTTATCTTTGACTTCTCCTTCTTCACGATTCCAATCTCTTTGACTATTCCATCCATGCTTGACAGTGTGTAGTATATTTCTCTTGGGAGAATCAGTCCCTTAGAAGTCTTTACGTATCCTGGTAGCAGTTCCTTAGAGCCTTCAATAAAATATAGTATGTTTCCATCTATCTCCATGCCTGTTTTGTAGTGTATTGCCCAGTAATGCTTATTCCACGATACTCCTACGGTTATCTTCTTATTTCCCTCCCCCTCAATCCTCTCAATCATCCTCCTGAAGGTATAGTTCAGGCTAATCCTCACGAATTGGTCGTCCAGCTCATATCTCTCCCAGCTGAGAAGACTGCCAAGCATGACTAGTGCTACTTCTCCTTTTTTGGACAGCATCTCCCTAACAGCATCTGGAAGCTTTTTAATCCTAATCTTGAGCCTCTCATCGGTCAGGTATGCTGGGACTTGGGCGAGGGCCTGAGACATATCTCATCCCCCGCCCTAAATATAGAGTGGGTGGATGGTTAAAAAACTCTCGTTTGGCTGAGGGGTTTATATAGGTTATTGACCCTCAAGAGCCTCCCTGACTACTTCCTCTGGCACAGGCTCTAAGCCGTAGTGTAGCGCCTCAAGGCTCTCCACCCTCTCAGCCTTAATATGTATTAGCCTGAATCCCTCGAACTCTTCGGGAAAACTCCCAACCCCATAGACGTAGAGGCTGTCGCCATAAGCCTTGCCTACGCCCAAGAGCCTGAACGGCCTACCCATCTGCGAGGCGTCTTGGAACACGTAGATAAATAGCCTCCTGAGGAATCGTATATTATCTATGAGTCCCTTCCTGCACTTATGATATACATGGTCTATATCCGCCCTCGCCACGCACCTATCACCCTTAAGGTATAAGCATAGAGCGCCTGTGTGTAGCCTAAGCCTCTCGAAGCTCGACCCCTCCCCACAAAGCCCGCACCTCCCAGCCCCGCCCTCACTCTGGGCCGTGCCTTCCACCCGCTCTACCGCCTCTGCCCCTGTTGCCCCCTCTTCAGCCTCTCCGTAGAAGCTGTCTAGGTTGGTCTGGGCTCCAAACCTCCCAGCCATGAGCATCCAGATGCGTCGGAGAGCTTAAGCACTTGTGGCCCTCTCTGTCTTGGCTATCTCTCGACGGGTTTCCATCAATGCTCTAACGTTATTCCTCTCCATAGTGGCGTATTCTAGGGCCATGCCGAATATTGGCTGGTCATACCTCTCGTCGAATCCTGTATCGTGGACTAAAGCATACATGTATAGATAGTCTGCTAATCTCTGCCTCTGGGTCTCGTTAAGCCCCTCGCCGACCCCGCCGTAGAACCCGAACAATTCCTCCCTAATGGCCGTGAACCACTCGTCAAACCTCTTCAGCTCTTCAACGCTCATACGTCTGAACTTGGCTTGGAAGCGCCTCCTAAGCCTCTCAAAGCTCTCGGCGCCTCTGGAGCGTTGAGGGGTGGCTGTAGGCCTCAGCCCACCTCGCACATCGCATCCTCCCCCGACTCAGAGTCCCTGAAGAAGCTTACCCCCTCGTCTAAGAAGTATATATTTATGTCGTAGTCCTCTATCTTGTCTCCTATCTCCCTGATGAGGCCCTTAATCCTCTCCTCGTCGAGGTGGCTACTCCAATTTACGTGGCAGAAATAGTACGCCCCGCCCTCTAACTTCTCGTTGAACGCTCCGTACCCCGCCGAGCCTACGTCTATCGGAAGCTCCAGAGCATCCTTTATCCTGCCTATCAGTAGCCTCATCTCCTCCTCGCTAACAGACTCCCTAAACCTGAAGCTCCCAACGATGACTGCCTCCCAGCCCATGGTTGGATGGAGGGCTTCAGAGGGCTTAAGCACTAGTGGCCCGCTACAATAGCTCCCTAACAAGGCCGCTGAGGAGTATAAATGTCTGGTCTGGAGAGCCGTCGAGCATGTCCAGTAGAACTGTGAGGAGCAGGAGCATCAAGGCAATCTTGTTGGGGGAGGCCCAGCCCATCGCCCAAAGCCCTTCGGTAGGCGTTATTTAAGGAGTATCGGCCCTCAGTATGGTCTTATCCACCCCTTCACGAGGCCCCTAAGCCTCAGGAATATCTCGTACTCGTATGTCCTCTCGGCATAGACCACGTATAGCCTCGCCCTCTTTCCTTGGACGGGCCTTATAAGCCTTCCCTGCCTCTGGACTAGCTGTCTAGTCTCCTTTCCAGACGCTATTATTATTCCCGTCTTCACCTCTGGCACGTCCACGCCCTCGTCCAACGCCCTGACTGCCAATAAGACTTTGAAGCCCCTGCCCCACTCGGCAAATATAGAGTCCCTGACGCTCTCGGGCTTCTGGGAGTGGTAAGTCTCAGCCGATACGCCGTTCTCGATCAAATACTTCTTAAGCTCCTCTATGCTCTCAATGCTCTCGCTGAAGACTATTACCCTATCCTCATCCACATTCTTGACTATCTCGAGAACCCTAGCCCTCTTGGACGGAATCTTAGATAAGAGTTGCCTCCTCTCGTTAAGAAGGATTTTGAGCCTCCTGTCAAGCCTCTCGACGAGGTATCCCGAGGAGCTAGCCTTTGCGGCCGCCAGCTCGGCCCTGACCCGCCTAATCCTCTGCTCAACCTCGTTGTAGAGCCTCCTCTCATGATCCGTGAGCGGCGCTGGGACGGGTACTATCTCTATCGGCGCTACGTATCCCCTCTCCATGGCCGTCTTCAAATCGAGGGTATAGACTACTGGTAGCCTCGCAACTATCTCCGTGTGCCGCCCATCACCCCTCTTCAGCGTTGCCGTCAGGGCCATAACGGCCCTTCCATCGACGAGGTCTAGAATCCTCCTGAATACCGAGGCCGCGGCGTGGTGAACCTCGTCCAGAACGACCATCCCAAACCCATCAACTATCTCTGGATGCCTCACCACGGAGTTGTATATGCTTATCGTGAGCGGGCTTAGGCTCTTCTCCCTCCCGTAGAACGCAGTAGCCCTCAACCCGAACCTCCTGAGAGCCGTAATCCAAGTCTTCAAGATCCTCTCGGTGGGGACAATCACCAGCGTGGGTAGCCCAGAGGTCTTTATAGCGTGGGCCGCTATGACCGTCTTTCCCGTCCCAGTCGGGGCCACGACGACGCCCCTCCTCCCCCTCCCGACCCATGCATTATAAGCCTCCTCCTGATACGGCCTGAGCCTCACCCCTACCGTCTCTTTTTCCTGAGCGGCCCTCCGAGGCTCTTCCTCGTCCCTGAAGTCCGTAAGCCTGAGCTGGGACAACTGCATAAGCCTCAAAGCCAAGCCAGTATAAATCGAGAAGCGGCCCTCGGGTTCTCAGCCATAAAAAAGGGAGTGGTTAGGCCCTCACCAGTCCTCCGCGGTGATGTATCCTATATCCTCTGGACTTCCGTAGTATGCCTGATGGAAGCACTCGTGGCTGCATCCGCCCTCGCCCATCCAGCTCACGCACCAATAGCACTCTCCCCTGACGCATGCGGGGCATATGCTCTTACCGCTCGTCGTGAAGCCCCAGCCGCAGCTCTCGCATACTCGGAGACCCGACAATGCGTCCTCCCTAAGCCTCCCGCCACAGCGCCCACAGCGAGCCATAGGCACGCTCATAACAGTTGGCATGCGTATGCGTTAGATAAGCAGTAGCGGCCCTGAAGACCTACGCGGTGATGAGTAGGGCAGTGAAGAAAAGCTCTGAAAACCTGCGGCGGATTACGAGGTTTAGGAGCTTCAGGAATAGCTTGAGGGAGATTCCCCTCTCCCTTAAAGCCTCCCTAACCATCGCCTCATAGCCTATACCCCTCCTCGAGCTCCATGAGGAGTAGCGTAGCCTTAACGGTGAAAGCCGCACGGCGGCCACCGACCCGTCGCTCTCCCTTCTAAATATGTCTAGACAACCCATCCTAGACCTAATCATGTGCACGGCCACGCCCACCCATCACCCTCAACCAGCATCCTCAAGCGGCTCATCCAGCTCGACTGTCCTCTCCCGCCTCCATACGAGGCCCCGTAGCGGCATGGCTGTGTAGCTCGCGGGTATGAAGCCCGTAGCAGTCCTGCCCTCAATCATCCTCCTGTTAAGCTCCTCGCTCTCCCTCCTCGCCTCCCCCTCTGTCGGGAGGATCTTGACTACCGTCTGCCTCGCATAGCTGCCGTCGTCATACTCACACACTACGGCGTATGCGTCGTGGTCTGGGCAGACCAAGCCTAAGTCCTTGACCCATATCATTTCATCCTTGGTTTTGCCGCACAGCAGGCACTCGCCCCACTTGGGCCTGATAATCCTGACGACGTGGGGCTGGATATACCACCTATGCGGGCTCATCGTATAGAATGGGCTTACAACGTTATATATCCTGTCGTGGCCCCCTCATCACCCATCTCAGCTGAGGATTTCCTTGACCGCGTTGCCGTAGTCCTCCCTGCACACGTATATCCCGTCGCCCGCCTCCTTGAATGGTATTCCAGCCCACAACAGCCTCTCCCTCACGAGTCCAAGGTAGCTCGGCCCCCACTCCCTCCTAGTGGCGAGCCTCACGCCCTCGCCCCTCTCAAGCGCCTCAATCCTCCCCAACAGAAGTTTGTACAGCCTGACCCACAGGAGGGCCTTGCCTCGCTCCCTGCGGTAGTCCTCTGGCTCGTATCTATTCCTGCTCCCCTCGACCCATCTTAGGTGCTTCTCAGCGTTCCTAAGCGCCCTCTCGACGCTCCTCTTAGGATTCTTCTTTCCGTAATCGAGAAGCGCGGTTACGAAGGCTTGATAGATGGGGGGCCTAGGCCACCTCGGATGTTGCCCCTCTGGTATGGGTATCTTGCCCTCAAGGGCCTTCCTTATAATCGGTATGACCTCCCTTCTATGCCTCTCCTCCCCAATCCCTACGTAGTCGTGTAGGGCGTCCCCGATGATCGCCTTGACGTCCGTGTCCCTGATGATGAGCCTCGTTCCTGTGTATTCCTTCACCACGAGGTAGTGCCAAGGGTCTATTATTCTGATTATTACTGCCCATGTGTTGTGGTGCTTCCTGAGCGCTGGGTCGTAGTCCCCGCATATCTTTACCACGACTCCGCGCCTGTACCCGAGCCTCCCCTCCTCCACGGCCTTGTAGTAGTCCTCCGAGCCTCCTATGACCTTCTGGAGGAAGCCCCCCCTCTGGAGGCCTCCCCTGAGCCTGCCTCAGCGAGAGCTTAAGCCCAGTCCTCGGGTCGAATATCTTTCCCTCCAGCACGTCGTCTTGGAAGGCCTCGGTAGGGGTCTTGAGGTGGTGTACGGCGTATCCCTCGCCGTCCCAGCTCGCGGCGTCGAGGGCGCCCCTGCTCTTCTCGGCGAAGAGCCTTAGAAGCTCAAGCCTCTCCTCCACGCTCCCGCGAGTCATCACGTCCCTGAACCTCTCCACCGTGATGCCTATCCTCTCGGCGCAGGAGTGGTCGGAGACGGTGGCCTCGAGCCCGCTTGGGTATCGGTGGACTATGTAGCTCCTGCCTCCACGCTCCTTCAGGAGGTACTTCCCCACGCAGACCCGCTCCGCCCTGTAGTTCTGCTCAATGTATAGCCTCCAGAAGGGCAGGAACTCTCCATCCCCATCCGAGGAGTAGACCGCCTCTATCACGCCGAGATTGGTGACCGCATCGTATATAGCGAGTAGTGGCCCTCATATCAGCCCCCAAGCTCCGTCCTGTCGGCGCATAGACTCGATCCTAGCCCCCTGAATACGGCTACATGTATGTCGGCGAGAACACCGTCGATATCAACCGCCATTCTGGGCCTCATGGGTTGACGAGTATAATCCTATTCCGCGTCCGAATAATCTTGGCGGCCCTGACGGGCGGTAGCTCCCGCGATGGCTTGGGGAAGATGACGACGCTGTACCACCCATTCTTGTAGAGCGTCTCCACAAGTATCCCCAGCGGCTTAGGGAGGGGCAAGGCCTCCGAGGAGGCGACTAGGCGGGCATTTATGCCCCTCTCCTGAAGGACTCTTAGGGCATGTAGGTAGCTCAGCGGCCTTGAGACCCCTATCCCGCATGTTTTAGAGATGTAGCTCCCCTTCACAATCACGGCGCGAGCGGCCACGTCCGAGACGGGCAGCCAGTCCAGCCTCCCTAGAGAGCCTGCATCGACCTCATAGACGGCCTTACGGGCATCCTCGAATACTGCCCGACCAGCCGACGACGCCAGCTCCTCGATGGCGGCGGCCCTCCTCTCCGTCTCCATACTCCTCCGCTCCGTCTCCTCCCTCTCCTCCTCGGCTGGGACTGCCGCTGCGGCGTAGTCATGCACCTCGGCGAAGTAATAGACGTCGAGCACCCTCACGAGCCTGACGTTCTCCGCCTCAGGGCGGTCTGCGCCCAAGCTCGTGAGGATGAGCTCGTCGCGCCTCCACGCCTCGTCGCTCAGGATTGTGGGCGGGCTCTCCCCCAGCCTCCTGCAGTATGCCCTTATCTCCTCGTAGATGCGCATGAATTCTTGGCGGCTGATGGTTAGCGGGTCGGTGCTGGAGGAAATTATTGGATGCCTCTCGCCGAGGTATGCCGCGACGAGCCCTCCCCCGTACCTGACGCCCGTGCTCGCATAGACCTCGCCGTTTATCGAGCGTACCTCGAGGCTGTGCCGTCGGCAGAGCCTATACAGCGGGATATATCTCTCCATTATCGCGTGTATTCGGCAGCTCCGCTTCTCCATCTCTGACGGCCTTATTAAGACGAGCTGGGCCCTCCCCGACCTCAGCGCCTCGACGATCCTCAGCCGATGGGCCGTCGGCTGGCAGGCGGACAGAAGCTCTGGGTAGAGCCTAGCCTTCCGAAGGAGACCGTCGAGCCTCCTCCTAAGGACTCCCAGCACCTCGCCATACGAGACGGAGTCCATGCCGTAGAGGGCGTCAAAATCCGATAAAAACAGCAGCGGCCCTAGAGGGCTGTGATGGAGATAAAAAATAAAGATTGGGTTTTGGGGTTTAGAGGTCTATCCACGCGCCTACGACCTTCCGCCTCCCGTCCTTCGTCACGACGACGACTGGGTCTCGGCGGTCTGGCGTCTCGATAACGCTAACCTCGTCTGGCCTCTCTCGGGCGACGCGCTCCCTCAGCGGCCTCGGCATCCTCGGCAGGCCCGCCGCAACCCCTCTAACCCTCCTCGTCCTCCTCGCCTTAGTTCTCCGAGCCATCAGGCATCACCTCCTTCCTCGACAAGCCCAAGATCGCGTCGGCCTCCTCGGCGCTCCTCGCCACCTCGGCTCTACACTCTGGGCACTTGAAGACCTCCTCACCCGTATAAGCGTCTATAAGGTCGTATTCGCCGTCGTAGCTGTATGTGGCGTATTCTGTGGCGTAGCAGAGCAGGTATTTCAGCTCTGCGCCGCATTTAGGGCAGGGCATAACCATAACACCCCGCATGGAATATATAATGAGTTGTGGCCCTCCTCATACCTCGATGGTCTCTCCCCTGCCGTCTATCCTCAGGCCCTCCATCTCCGAGAGCATGGAGCTGAAGCAGTCGCCGCAGAGGCCAGCCTCTCCCTCCCTATATAGCGATACCGCCTCCTCAGCCGTATCTGCCAAGACATACAGCCTATCTACCCTCCAGTTGCATCCCCCACACTTCAGGGACGCGTCATCCCTCCCCACGAGCGTGAATACCCTCAACCCACCCCCTCCCACATAATGCTGAGTCTAAGCAAGCCATACGGTTATATAACGAGTTGCGGCCCCCATGGGTCTGAGAACCTCTCCTGTAGGGGCAAAACTCTTCTTCACGCAGCCTAGGGGGTTTGCATCTTTAGGGCGATGATTGGCTCCAGAGCCTCTCGAACTCCCTCTCGAAGGCGCCTGCTACGTCTCTATCCCTGATCACGACTAGGTTCTCGTCGTTCCTCTCCTCTGCTGCGGCGGACCAGTTGTAGCTGCCCGTAACTACTATCTCTCCGTCTATGACCATGAACTTGTGATGCATCAGGCCTGGGCTCGCGTCTAGCCTGACCTCAACTCCAGCGCCTAGGAGGCGGGGATACTCCGAGCCCTGCTCATTAGACCTCTCGCGCTCCATCACTACTCTCACATCCACACCCCTGTTCCTAGCCCCTATCAGGGCTTCCGCCAGCCTGTCGCTCGTGAAGGAGTAGACCACGACGTAGATCCTCTCCCTGGCCCCTCCCATCAGGCTTATTAGTAGGTCGTCGCACCTCTCCGTCCTGCTGAAGCAGACCCCCTCCACGGCCCCAACGGTCTCCGTCGTGGTGTATGTGGTATAGAGCGTTGTGGTCATCCTCTCCGTTATGGTTGTCCTAGCCTGCTGGCCGGCTGACGCATATACCAATAGACCACCCGCCACCAGTCCGGCTACAAACACCAGCGTTAGGGCTATCGCTAGCCTAGCCGTCTTCCCCACTACCTCGGCCACCTCTTGAATCTCTCCATCGCCTCCCGTAGCCAGCCCGCTAGCTCCTCCCTCCTCAGCCTGACGGTGACGTAGCTGAACCTCCTAGCCTCAGGGTCGTAGCTCCCAGCAACTAGGTAGTAGTATCCCGTCTTCCTGCTGTAGTAGAGCCCGTTGCCCCCGCCCGGCGTCGAGACGCCGTGGTGGGCCGCCATGAGGTGCATCGCCGCGACGAGGACGGCGTAGGAGTATGGGTCGCGGGGCAGGCCGAACCTCCTGCTGAGGTGCTTAACGCCCACGGGAGGAATCTCTACGTCTGCTAGGACGTCCTCTAGTATGTAGTTGATGTCGAAGCCCCTGAAGCCCTCGTCCAGCTCCCCCAGCGAGTCTACATACTCCTCCGTCCTCTCGACTATCCTCCTGACCAGCTCAAACTCCTCCTCAGGATCCCTCCCACCAGCGCCCTCGCCATCCATGGCGAAACCCACCACACCAGCGCTTATGAATATTTACGCGATGCAGGCGCTCCAGCCGCAGTCTAGGCAGACGAGGCACCTCCCCTCTGGGGCGAGGTTCCTGCTCCCGCACTCGGGGCACCTCTCGGGCCTCCCAGCCCTGCTCTTCATCCAGTCTTCGCCTCCCTCCTGCTGATGAAGGTCTTCCCAGTATTCCCCACCCTAAGGCTGTATAGGTGTCTCCCTATCATGACGGGCCTCCCCTCCTGCCTGAGCCTCTCGACGAGCGCCTCCGGGGCCTCGTCCTGGTACACCCACTCGCCCCTCCCGGACGGATACGGCCTCCACGGCAGGCTGTCCAGGTCCTCCTCCGTCGGCTCCGGCGGCGCACCAACCCCCATCAGCGCGCTCCTTATCTCCTCGAATATTCGGAGCTCCCTCCTCAGCTGCTCTATCCTCTCCTCGACGAACCTGAGCAGATCCTCCCTGCTCATATCCCCAATACCTCGAGCGTCCTATTCTTAATAGGGATGGCCGTAAATATTGGCTTTGCCTGGAGGACCTGCGCTCCCCTACTCGTGTCCCTGAAGACCGTTACACCTTTAAGGCCTATCCTCTCCGCAGTCACGTAGGCGTTCAGGACGTCCTCAACGGTCGCCGATGCGGGCATGTTTATCGTCTTGCTAACGGCCGCGTCTACCCACTTCTGAATCTCCCACTGAGCCCTGAGGTGGTCCCACCACGGGACCTCCCTGGCCGTTACGAACACCTCTTGCATCTCCTCCGGTATCCCCTCTATGCCCCTCAGGCTTCCGCCATTCTCAGCTATCCTCCTCAGCAGCTCCTCGCTGTACAATCCATTCTCCCTCAGCTGCCTCTCAAGCTCGACGTCGACGTAGTAGAATCTGCCGACCGCCACGTGCTTCTCATACACTAGTGCGTATTGTGGCTCTAGCCCCGAGGAAACGTCGTATATCATGCTTATGCTCCCGGTCGGGGCGACGCTGGTAACGTGGCTGTTCCTCACGCCATTCCTCACGAGCCTAGAGAGGCCCTCCCAGTCCTGCGTCCACCACTCCGGGTGGTGGAAGCCCTCTATCGGCAGAATACCCGAGGCGTATGTGCTAGTCTCGAAGAGCGGAAATGCTCCTCTCTCCTCTGCTAGGGCCGCCGAGGACCTGTATGCGTGGTACGCTATGAACTCCATCACCCTCGACATCGTGGAGAATCCCTCCTCGCTGTTGTATGGTATGCGCAGTGCGTAGAGCATGTCTGCCAGGCCCATTATTCCCAGCCCTATCCTCCTGTGCCTCAGGTTCTCCTCCGAGAGCCTCTGGAAGGGGTGCCTGTTCACGGTTATCACGTCGTCCAGGAACCTGACGGCCACTTCGACCGTCTCCCTAAGCCTCTCCCAGTCTATCCTCCCGGCCTCCCTATCCACGTGCTCGTACAGGTTTATCGAGCCTAGGTTGCAGGACTCGTATGGATATAGTGGCTGCTCGCCGCAGGGATTCACGGCCACTATGTCTCCGAGAGCCGCCCTAAGGGGGTTCCTCCTGTTTATGTGGTGCTTGAAGAGGAGGCCGGGGTCTCCTGTGGCCCATGCCTGCCTAGCTATCTCGTATACTAGCTCCCTGGCGCTGACTTCCCCCACCTTCTGCCCGGTCCTGGGATTCACGAGGGGGTAGCTGCTGTTGGAGCGGTAGGCCTCCCAGAACTCCTCGTCAGTCATCACGCTTAAGTTGAAGTTCTCCAGGCCTCCCCTCTCCTTAGCCGAGACGAACTTCAGTATGTCTGGGTGCCACGCCTCGAGTATGCCCATGTTTGCCGCCCTCCTCCTGCCTCCCTGCTTTATCGTCTCTGCAACCGCGTCGACGAGCCTCATGAACGATAATGGCCCGGAGGCGATCCCGCCGCTCGAAGCCACTATGTCTCCCTCCGGCCTAATCTTCGAGTAGTTTATCCCGACCCCTCCACCGCTCTGGAATATCATGGCGCACTTCGTGATTATTGGTAGTATGCTGTCCTCCGTCTCTGTTAGTGAGTCCTCTATTGGTAGGACGAAGCAGGCTGAGAGCTGGCCGAGCCTGGCGCCAGCGTTGAAGAGCGTGGGGCTGTTGGGTAGGAACCGCTTCTCGAATAGGAGCCTCTT
>Ga0272449_1004421_pt1 | contig 11427 bp, 17 predicted proteins | sample YNPCB0241_FD_198679 | JGI IMG/M metagenome (GOLD analysis project Ga0272449, IMG submission 198679) | Hot spring sediment microbial communities from Yellowstone National Park, WY, United States - YNP-CB-024-1 | ecosystem: Environmental > Aquatic > Thermal springs > Hot (42-90C) > Sediment...
TTCCAGCTATGAAAAATAAGGGTATATGCCAAGCTCCCCATAAGACTCCAAGCACTATGCTTGACACAAGCGCGTTCCACCTTGCCTGCAGCCTGCCCAGAGCGTATCCTCTCCAACCCCACTCTTCTTGGAATGGCCCTCCGAGAAAGAAAATGTAAACAAAGCCGACAACTATTGAAAGCGGTTCGAATAATGTGGATAATTCAGGTAAAGCTTCTCCGCTAAGTATCGCCAACAAAAGAGCACCGCCAGTTATTGCTGGGAAGAGCAAGAAAATCGGAATATACCACTTTTTGCCAAACCTGTAATCCACTCCTCTTTTCAGGAGATTCTTAACGCCTTTTGTTCCCTCATACAGGTAGGTTAGAGTAAAAGCTGAGACAAGCGGACCGAACGCAGTTGGATTAAATGGGCTGAACAAGAAGTCGGCAAGAATTGAAGGAACAGATAACAAACCTGAGGAAACCAAGGCTTGAGGAACCCAAAACAACCATGAAAAAACAAAGGCAATCAGAAAATATAAACATAAATTACGACCTTCAAATTCTCCCTTTTTCATTTTAGAACGCACCAATTTAAATCAGTAGTATTATTCTCTACAGCCTTTAATATTTTGCTAAAACAGAGAAACTGGCCGCCAACACTGATTTTAGGAGGCAAATTTAGAATTTGAACATCAGCCCCTGAACCTTCTACGCTGAACATATCCAAATGTAAATGTTAGCTTTTTCTCGGCGACTCTCGCTGCATAAACGCTTATGGCTAACGTCCACAGCATGTCTTTTTGGCTACTTACGGGATGGCTGAACCGCAGACGTCCACTCTTGGTACACGCGTATTGCTGATCTTTAATCTGCGAGCAAAGCTGCCTATAGGGGAGTATAGCCAAGCGGTTTTGCTCCATGACGCTCTTCAAGTTTGAAAACTCGTGTCCAGAATATTGGCAAGCTTTTAAACCTTCAAGTTTTCAACCCTAACCCCAATTTTTGCAATTCCAAAAAGCCAAAAACACCTACCCCCTCCCCCCTACGTTTTTTTGCGACAAGAAAAATTTCGCTTTTCCAAGCGACCACACGTACGCGAGTTACAACTGCGATGGTGAAGTTCGACGTGGTTCTTGAAGTTAAACACAAGTTAGGAGACGCATGTTAGACAGGTTTTTATGGATTGCAGAACAATGTCATGCATGAGCTTAGACGCGTACTTGGATTGCCTGGGTATTTTTGCTGAAACCATGAGGAAAGCAAATTATAAAAGAAGCAAGAACAATTATACCTGGAACTTCTCGCCTATTTTGGGCTTATAGGCGCGTTAAACGAGTGCACAGCTTGGGCTTCGTTGAGGCCTCGTAGAGGCGCGAAGGGAACCAACCACTCTACATCGTTAATTTCAAAGAGATGCCTTAAACCGCCTCTCTCTTCTGCCATCAAGTTTTGCCAGTAGCTGGCTCCGTTGTTTTCGTAATAAGCTTTGCTTTCCTCGATGAGGAGTTTTACCAGATAGAAGGGTCTGTCTCTGGCTAAGACTTGCATGTGAGGGTGAAAAATGGAAGAGCCTGCAGGCGTTAAATAGTTGATGATGAAAACTGGAAAACGTGTTGAGGGAGCCTTTTGGCATAATCGTTTCAAGTATTCTGCTCCACCTTTGAAACCGTCGAAAAACATTTTAGTGAAATCCCTAAGCCTTAAATAATGCTCTTTCGACAGGATTGCTAAAACGCTTTGCTCTGCATGACCAAGCAAGTTTGGGACAACAACGGCGTCGCCGAAGAATATGCGTCCTTCTTGGATGAAGTCTTTTGGAAACACTGGTGTTTTTGTTTTCACGTTTTCTGGGCAGAAGGGACATGTTGCTTTTGTCTTCTCAACCAAGGCGTTAACAAGTTCCCAATCTGAAGTTAAAAATTTGCCCACATAATCTAGCATTCCCTTTATAACCGTAGTGTTGCGCCCTGTTAATGGGTCTCTCCTATACTCAAAAGTTAAAGTTTCTTCTTCAAAATTCTTTAAAGGGCTTAGGATTCTGTTTGCTTGAGGTCTTTCTCAAATTTTAGCATGCTGAACCCCCCCTCTTTTGTAAATAGCCTTCCAAACTTAATTGGCTTTGCTGATACACCATCCAGTTAATTGCTTTTGGGCAAGGTATAAAATATTTTTCAAGATTTTTGCAATAGATTACTTTTGAATTAACGTTTCATAATTGCTTGGCATATAGCTGCATGTTAATAACGGTTATAGGTTAGCACTTGTCTTGAGTCCACTTTAGGGTATTTAAGCATGAGTGAAGAGGTATTGAAAGTGACTTTAGTTGAGGAGCAACATAGGGCAGCTGCAACCTCTCTTGCGCGTCTTGAACAGCTCGCTTTTAATCTTAGGGAAGTTGAGAAGCTTGCCGAGGAATGCAAGAATAAGCTTTCCAGCACCGAGAGGGAACTTGCCGATTTTAGGCAGAAAAGCGAGCTTGAAAGAAGATTCAGCGAACTCACAGGCATCCCATACGAGGATAAATCCACTGAGCTTGAAGAGAAGGCTAAATCCCTAAAAGAGCAGCTTGAAAGCCTCTCCTCCGAAAAGATTAAACTTCGCAGCGAAATCCTCTCAGGATTAGCAAGTGTCATACTGCCCATCGAGGCTGATGGATGCTCAGAGGCTTCTGGCGAGGAGGTTTCCTTCAAATTTCGGGATGGCGCTAAATATCCAGCGATAATTGCCTTCCTAAAAAAGGAGTTAAAGTTTGGGCTTCCACCAGTATATGTTGCACTTACTCCTGAAGGCATCAAAGTTGTAGGCGTAAATGACAAAACTTCAGCGCTTAAAGAGGTGATAAACACTATTGAGAACTTAAGAGCCAAAGCCTCAAAAGAACTTGGCAATTACACATATACGGGCTTAAACGAGAAAACAACAACCGAAGAACTTTCCCCAAAAAGCGTGGTTTCACCCTTCAAAAAGCTTCACGCTGTAAAAAATCATAAATGGCTGCCATAAACTACAAGCTTATAGCTTCCCCCTTCTAATACGGCCTAGGCATAAAACCACTTTCTACACCAGTATTGGGCGAAAAGGCTCAACAAAGTTTTGGACCGGGCGGTATGCAATTAAATAATTAAGTGAATCCTTTTTACAGTTTTCTTATTTTTCCTGGTTCTGGCTGGTATATTTGGCCTTGCTGTGTTAGGCGCCATATGGCTGTTTCAACAGCCGCCTTTTCCAGGCCTTCCTCCTCATAAGCCTGTTTAACAACCTCTTCTATTGCTATTGCTTGGTTTGGCAGCTTTTCCATTAGCCACTTTAGGGCTTGGCTCATGCCTTTCGTCTGTATTGTTTGTGGTTTCCAGAGTTCTTTTTTGGGCGGAGGGGCTGGTATTTGAAGGTTTTGTATGTTTGTTGTGGCTTGTTGTGTTTTCTGCTGGTAGTCCATCAGAGTTATAGCCGGCCTAACTGTTTCCTTGAGTAGTTCTGGCAGCTTCCTGTTTAGTTGGCTTATTATGCGCTTCATTTTTCTCGCCCTTGAAATGCTTGACCAGTAAAAAGCCTCGTCAACAGTGTCTTCGGCTATTAGGATTGTTACTTTTCCTGCTACGCGTCTTCCTGTTCTGCCCCTGCGCTGGATGTAGCGTATCTCGCTTGGAACAGGCTCGTAGAATACGACGTGGTCAACTTCTGGAATGTCTAGGCCTTCTTCGGCTATGCTTGTGGCTATAAGCACGTTTGCTTCGCCGCATCTAAGCTTTTCAAGGACTTCCCGTTGCTGCTCCTGTGTCATTCCTGGATCGCCTTCCCTTTCGCCTTGACCCACGAAACGTTCAACCTTCAACCATGAATTGTTGTTTAGGGCTTTGAGTAGGGCGTTTACTGTGTCGCGGTACTGTGTGAACACAATAAGCCTAGAGTCTGGCTTGGCTTGAAGTTGGCCTTCCAGAACTTTTATAAGCTCTTTCACTTTCGGGTTTTCTGTTGCCATGCAGCTTCTAAGTGCTTTTCTGGCCTCTATGAACAGCGGGTCATTCAAGATTGACTTGTGGCCTCTGCTTCCCTCCATGGCCATACGTTTAAGGCTTTTCTCAATGAAGGCTTCCAGGGTTTCAGGGCCCTGAGATTCTATTAGCTCTATCATATGGGCTGTGCTTAGGGCGGCTGTAGCTTCCACTTTCAGCTGGTATAGGTATCCGCCTTCTCCGCTTCCAAGCCTACGCTGAAGCTCATCGTTAAGCTCCACCAAGTCGCGTCTTGTTATGAAGGCTGGCTGCTTGTCTGTTAAAACGCCAAGGGCCTGCAAGCCCTTAACCCGTTCAATAAGCATTTGCCTAAGCCTATCCCTTACAGCCAAATACTGTTCTGGATGCTTAACCCTCCGCCACTCAACCTCTATTGGCTGAATGTAAGGCTTAACGTCTTTATCCTCGTCTGTCCGGTGTTCTATGGCTGTTATGCCCAAATTCTTGCATACTTCAGCTATTTTCTCTTCGCTCCCGCCCGGAGAAGCAGTTAAACCCAAAACCAGAGGCTTGCGGCGCTGCCTAAAATAGTATGTGGCTATGCCAACATAGGCGTAGTTTCCCCTAGCCCTATGAGCCTCATCAAAAATTATAAGCGAAACATCATCAAGCCTCAGAAGCCCGCTTTTCAGGTCGTTCCAAACGCATTGGGGAGTTGCAAAAACAACCTTTGCCCTTTTGTATAGGGCTGACCTCTGGTTTGGCGGATAACGGCCAGTAACGAGGGCTAATTCTCCTTCGTCAAACCACGTTTTGTCCAGGAATGTTTGGTGGTGCTGCTGAACCAAAGGCCTTGTGGGCGCCAGAAAGAATATTTTTCCTTCCTCGGCTTTTTCTATCGCCAGGAGTAGGGCTATGACTGTTTTTCCAAGGGCTGTCGGCAGTACAACAAGCGTGTTGCATTGGCGGGCCCTTTCCAGAATCCTGTTCTGGTAAAGCCTATCCTCAACAGCCTTTTCCTTTAACATTGGATGCCGAATGTAACGTTTCTCAGCCAGCATAGGGCTAAAGCTCCGCTGCAAGGCTTTCAATGGCTTTTTTGGCTTTCTCCCACTCCTCCCGCGACCTGAAAACAAACTTCTGCCGTCTCTTCCATGAGTCTCCACGCTTAAACCAAAGGTATAATGCTATGTGTTTCTTCCCAAAAGCTTCAAATAGGCCTGCTGCAGCCCACCATCTCCCACCCTTAAAAAGCGTCTGAAAACGCAAAACCCTAACCTTTTCAGAAACAGGAAGCCTCTCTTCCTCAACCTTTTCGGTCAACAAAGCCCACACTAAAGTTTAAAGCGTATAGAATTTAAGATTAACGCAATCCTTGTGCTTTAGCTTCACTTTAACTCAACTGCAGCTTATTGTTAACGAATATTATGAGAAAAGGCTTGCTGACAAACCTGCAACACGGTAGGGTTGTTAAGGTTTAGCCCTTCTTGGATGTTCTCTCGCTTTTCGTTATCTCCTCTTCGTGGTCTCTCCAGTACTCGTTGATTAATGCGCGAACAACCTCTGTGTAGTTTTTAAGTCCCAAATGCTCCTTAATCTTTAAGAAGCGTTTGGCTATTTCGCCCTCAGCCCTCAGGTAGACCTTCAAAACTTCGCCTTCCTCACTCATTTAACATCCCCTTTCTGTAACAAAATGTGTACATTTGACACACGCTTTTTAGGATACAGCTCACCCCGTATTTAAGGCTTCTCGAGGCCATGCTCATTTCGCCCTCTCCTTCCTAATCCAGCTCTTAACAGCTTCGCGGATGAGCGTTGAGAGGCTGCGTCCGGTTTCGCTGTTCTTCTCTCTAAGGAATTTTAGGTCTTCAGGGTCTAGGAATACTGTGACGCCTCTCTTTTTTCCCATGCAAGTCCACCTCTATAGTGTATTTGAAGCTATTTGTTTATAAGTTTTTCCACTTTTTGCAACTATCGGAAGTTTTATATGGCTAAAAGCCACAAAAAACTAAATTGTGTGGATAAAAATGTCCCAAGGCAAAAACATCCTGGACATCCGCGTAAAGCTGAAAGGCGAGGTTAGAACCCGCTTCCTCCGGATAAAAAGTGCCAAGGGCCTGACGAACAACACCGAGGTTCTGAGGCTCATCATCAACGAGTACTTTGAAAAGAACCTAGCCAAGGAGGCCCAATAGATGGGTGAGAGACATGCAGACGTAGTTTCAATAGAAGATCGTGAGTTTGTCCGCGAAGAGCTGGCATGGCTTGCGGAATGGATCCGCAGCCGATATCCCAAACTCAACTTTGGCGACATCCGCTGGCTCATTCTGGAAATGGTTCCAGTAAGCGTTTAGGAGGAAACGTTTTTGGCTCCTAAAGTGAAGGTTTCAGTCCTCATCGAGCAGAAAGACCTTGAAAGGCTTGAGGACTTAAGCCGCGAAACAGGCAGGTCGATAAGCTCCATGGTTCGCGCGGCTGTCAAGGAGTTTTTGGAGAGAAAGGCCGCTGAAAGGGGGCAAGGAGCATGAGTGAAGCTGTAGGCGAAATGATCAGCGAAGGCGGGATTGAGGAGTTTAGGGATCCACTTTTGAAGCTTAAGGGTGTGACGCCCGAATTTGCTAGTTTGCTTAAGGAGGCCGGCTACTTCACTATTGAATCTATAGCAACGGAGGTTCCCCACTTTCTCTTTCAAAGGATTGGGGAGAGGATGGGCTTTAACCTTGGCAGGGCTGAAGCCTTGATAAGGGATGCGAGAAGCAAGCTTGACATCCGCATATTGTCGGCTAAAGAGCTTTATGAGGAGGAGCTTAGGCGCAAAACGATTCCAACGGGCTCGAAGGCGTTGGATGAAATTTTAGGTGGCGGTATAAGAACTCAGGAGATAACTGAGGTTTGCGGAAGCTACGCCTGTGGCAAAACTGAGCTTGTCTACACGACAGCCGTTTTAGCGCCCAAAGCCCTAGGCGGGGACGTTCTCATACTGGACACGGAGGCAACCTTAAGCGTAAATCGGATACGCCAGATCGCGAAGGCTAGGGAGCTTGATCCAGACGAGGCAATAAGCCCCATTCACCTGCGGAGGGTTCCCTCTTCCTCAGACCTTATAGCAACCCTTGAAACAGCCCACAAGTTCATCAAGGAAAGGAACATTCGCTACCTGGCTATAGACAGCTTCGTATCCCCCTTCAGAAGGGAGTATCCTGGACGCGAACTGCTATGCCCACGTCAGCAGAAGCTAAACTACGCCATAGGTTTGCTGATAAAGCTGGCAAGGGCTTACGACATGGCTGTTCTCGTCACAAACCAGGTTCTCGCAACCCCCATAGCCCAGCACACAACCACGAGGCCTGAACTTCTGAGGCCGCCTATAGGCGGATACGTTATGGCTTACGGAGCCAACAACCGCATATACCTGCAGGAAACAGACAAGCCGAACGTAAGCATAGCCACGCTGATAGACTCAAGCTACCTCCCGAGACAAAGCAGAACCATAAAGATAACTGAAAGGGGAATCGAAGACGCCGGTTAGAAAAGCCCTATTTTGGCTTCTTTTAGGAAAAGGGGCAAAACTTTAACATAATACTGTACTCGGGTATAGGATGATGATTAAAAAATGCTGGAAATTGAAAAAGAAGGCAAAATTGAGCTTATTCCAATAGAGCAGCTTAAACCCCTACCAATGCATTTTACGGTTATCGGCAGAGAAGAAGAGGACATGCTAAGAGAAGACATGAAAACTAGAGACGTGAACAGCATAGACCCAATCCTTGTCAGGAAAATGACGCTCGAAGAAATAGAAGAAGCCAAAGAAAAATACCCATTAGCTAGATACGAAATCATCGACGGACACACAAGATGGGAAATCGCCAAGCTTCTCAAATGGAACGAAATGAGGGCTGTTGTCAAGGAGTGCAGTCGCGACGAAGCCTACATCCTAAACTATAAGCGAAACAAGGAGAGAGGCCTTGTTGACCCGATGCTTGAAGCCATGTGTTTCAACCACTTCTACCAGAAAGGATTCACCGCCACTCAATTGGCTGAAAAGTTTGGGGTAAGCGAGCCACGCGTGTGGCAAATACTCAAGCGCATGAAAGTGGAGAAGGAGGCAAGGAAGAAAATCCTTCAAAAAGCTTTCATGGGCAAACCTATAACGGCGAGACACATCGAAGTCGTAGCCGCACTTCCAGAGGATAAGCAGCCAAAACTTGTTGAAACGATAGCTGAAAAAGGGTTAAGCGTCAAAGAAGCAAGAAAAGTCGCCAAAGCCCTTGCTACAAAACCTGAAGCAGTCGAGAGAATCCTTGAACTTCCAAAGCCGAAACTTGTTGAAGAAGCTGAAAAAATTGTAACACCTCTAAAGCCGAAACCGCCAGAAGAATCAGCCTACGAAAGGGCCATGGAGCTAAAGGAACACTATCCAATGATTCTGATCGACTACATGTACACCAGATACAAAGGCAAATACTTGAAAGACGTCATCAAAGCCTCAATCTTCATTGTCTTCTGGGAAAAGCTAACCGAAAACGAGCGGGAGGAAGTAGCCCAGAAGGCCATAAAAATGGCCGGAGAAAAAGGTTTTGAAGAACCAGTCATTGGCTGACAGGCTTTTCCAGATTTTCATTGCTAGAACCGACATTTTTGGCGTGGAAGATAAAACCGGAGCTTGGCGCACGCAAAGGGGAAACCTCACCATAGAAACTGTTGAAAAACACCTAAAAGGCGATTTCACTTTAGGAGTATACCCATTCAACCAAAAAGGCTACATAAAATGGGTTCTGGCAGACCTAGACTTCAAAGGCGGACAAGCAGTCTATGAATACATGTGCAAAAAATTCTCTCAAGAATCCACGCTAATGGTTGACACAGGCGGAAAAGGAACCCACATCTACGCTATTCTCCAACCCACACCCCTATGGCAAATAGCAAACCAAATAGACCAGATAGAAAAAGAACTGAAAATACGCCTCTTTCCCAAACAACGAGAATGGAAAAACGACATAATAGGCAATTTTGTCCGCCTCCCGCTGGGAAAACACCATAAAACTGGAAACTGGAGCAAAATAGTCGAGGGCGATATCTGGGCAGTTAAGCCCTACGTCACATGTATTCATCGTGTTTATGACCAGTATGGAGATGGAAACTGCCTAGCCATAGATGGCACCGTGGGCTACTGCCAAGAAAACCTGTGTCCACATTTGCTGAAGAGGAGCCAACGCTATGGACATTAAATCGAGACTTTTAGCCCTTGCCGAGAGGCTTGAAAAGACGGCTTTAGACTTGGAAGCCTACTCAGCCCTCATCGAAAAATACAACCGAACAATCAAGGAGAAGCTAAAGGCTTGAGCGGGTTCAACACGGCTGATGTCCGCCAAAAAGTTATAGAAGCCCTCGCCAAGCTGGAAGAGTTAAAACATTCAATTGAAGTTTTGCAGGCCCAGATCCGCAGCGACTTTGAACGTAAAATGGAGCTGTTCCGCTTCAGCCAAGTGCGAAAGGAGTTTTTAGAACCATTTTTTGAAGAACCATATGTGATTATTCCTAAAAGGGCTAACGAATGGTATGTTATCGCTCCTAAATGGCTTAACTTTCAAATCGGCTGGCTTGAACGCTCGACAAAAAGCTACAACATTTTCGTCGTAAACCGCTATGTTAAGTGGTTTAGCGAAATCCCAGCAAGCCTAGAAGGCAAATTCAAATTCGTTAAGCCCTTACCCTTCAAAGTTTATGATGGCATGCTGTTAACTGGCAAGGAACTGCAAGAGGAAGCCCTACGCCGATACAAGCACTTTATATCGAGGCGTGAGGGCGAGGATAGGCTACGCATAAAGAAGGGCTACGAGTTCAAACTTATCGCCCAAATGGTTGAAGACGGCGCCCTGCCTTTTATGCCAACCCCGGTTAAAGAGGAAGACCTCAGGCCCTATGATGGCATAAAACTAAGAAGCTACCAGGAATATGCCTGGAACGAGTTTCTTAGCAAGGGTGCAATAGGAGTTTTCTGGGCATTCGGCTCTGGAAAAAGCCTTTTCGGAATATATGCGCTTGCACGGGTTAAGGGCAGAAAACTAGTTGTCGTTCCAACCTTGACGCTTAAGGAGCAGTGGCTCGAGCGCATAAACAAATACGTACCCCAATATCGACATGAAATAGAAGTAGTCACATATCATGCCTATGGCAAAGTCAAGGCTAACGAATACAGCCTAATAATTTTTGACGAATGCCAGCACCTTCCAGCCAACACGTTTGTACGCTTAGCCACTTTGAAGGCTAAATACCGCATGGGCTTTAGCGGTTCGCCTTATCGTGAGGATGGGCGTGAAAACTACATTATAGCTTTGACAGGCTTTCCGGTTGGTATGAGCTGGGAAGAACTTATCAGGCTTCAGGTAGTGCGAGAACCCACCTTCCGAGTTTACATTCTAAGCGATAACCGTGAGAAGATGCGGAAACTGGGCGAGCTTCTGCAGATACCCGTTAAGACGTTGATTTTCTGCGATTGGTTGGACTTGGGCGAGAAAATTGCCAAAACCTTCAACATACCATTTGTTTACGGAGAAACCAAAGACAGGCTTGACGTTATCCGTGAAAGCCAAGCGTGTGTGGTTAGCCGTGTGGGCGATGAGGGTGTAAGTTTGCCGGACATAGAACGTGTTATTGAAGTGGCTTATCTTTATGGGAGCAGAATGCAGGAGAGCCAAAGGTTTGGGCGATTAATGCATTCAGCCAAAGAAGAGCCGGAGCATATAATTCTCATGACAGAGGAGGAGTTTGAAAGATATCAGAAGAGGCTGTACGCCATAACAGAGCGAGGTTTTAGGATCGAGTTTGTAAGGTGATTTTTGGCTGTTAACTGAGAATTAATAGCTACTCATTCTTGTTGTCTAATCTTTCTTATGAAGTCTGTGAGTGTTGTATTTTCAGTGGCTTCATGTTGTATTTCGAGTTTGCGGCACATCCTTTCCATGATTATTTTCTCGATGAGCTGGGCTCCGCGTCCGAAGAAGCTGTTCAGGAATTCGGTGAAGGCTTCTGGATTTTCTGGGATGCTCTCCCTCCCAAGCCCTTTAGAGTTTCGAAGGTGATAGTAGATGACTTGCTTTCCGCTTTCACCCAAGGCGGCTTCTAACCCCTCGTCTATGGCTTCGAGAAGAACGGCGTTAAATTCTTTCCTTGAAGAAAGGGTCAAGCTTTCCCCAACATTTTAAATTATTTGGGTGAGCTTTGGCCTGGCGTAGCCTTGTGACGTGTCCATTTCAATGGCGTAGAAGCCTGTTCTGGGCTTAATGCCATAAACAATAGGGACCCCACACTCCCGCGTTAACTTCAAATGAATGTCCGCTATTGAAGCAAGGATTTTCGCCATTTTTTGGAAGCCCGGCTTAAGGATGAGTATGCCCAAACCTCCAGTTTCACTTATTCTAGAAGCATCAAACCTCAAGACTGAAACTGCTTCCTTTAATCCATAAGCGCTTATGAGCATATCTGCCCCC
>Ga0272449_1004422_pt1 | contig 11424 bp, 6 predicted proteins | sample YNPCB0241_FD_198679 | JGI IMG/M metagenome (GOLD analysis project Ga0272449, IMG submission 198679) | Hot spring sediment microbial communities from Yellowstone National Park, WY, United States - YNP-CB-024-1 | ecosystem: Environmental > Aquatic > Thermal springs > Hot (42-90C) > Sediment...
CATAAAGAAATCTTTCCTGTTTCCTCAGAGACAACTATAGCTATAGCGTCAGTCTCTCTGGATATTCCATAAGCAGCTCTGTGCCTTGTACCTAACTTTTTACCAATTTTCTTTTCTGTAAACTCAGGAGGCAAAACACCAATAGGCAATATACAAGCAGCAGCTACCATCTTCCTACCTCGTATTATCAAAGCCCCATCGTGCAAAGATGAACTTTTAGAGAAAATACTTATTACCTTATCTTTGCTTATAAGTGAATTAATCGGCACACCGGTATCTATGTAATTACCCAAGGGAATGTTCCTTTCAAAAACAATTATAGCACCAGTCTTGGTGCTAGATAAATAATCAAGTGCTTCTAGTAACTCTTTGATATCATGAGCATAAACCTTTTTTTCTTCTTTCTTAGAAGCCACTATCCTTATTGAACCAACATGAATGAGCAAATCCCTTATCTCATCCCTGAAAAGAATAACAAGAATTATCAAAGAATAATTCACAACACTATCAAAAATCCAAGACAAAACCTCAAAATTAGCAACCTTAGCAATAACACCTATCGCTATGAAAGCTAAAATACCATTTACTAATACAACAGATTTTGTCCTTTTTATTAGCAAAGCAGCTTTGTATATAATAAACCACAAAACTCCTATCTCTATTACTGAAACTATAACCGAAAAAACCGTATTCCATCCACTCACCACCTTTATTTTAATTTGTTCACTATATAATTATGCAATTTTAAAAGCTCAAAATCCTTAGGGTATACCTTCAAAGCCTCATCACATACTTTCTTAGCAAGAACAAAATTCTCTTCAGTCAAAGCCAAAAACCTAACCCACTCAATATAAATCTTTAGTCTAACATCATCAAGGTTACGAGAAGGATTAAGTTCATAAGCTCTACTTATATTGCTGATAGCAATATCATATTGCTTTTTCTCAAACATTCTCACAGCTAACTTTGCGTAAACAATAGAAGCGTTTTGCTTCAAAGACGAATCATTAGGCAAATCCTTAAGAGCCCTATCAAAAACAAAAGAAGCATCCTCAAGTTTACCATCGTTCATTAAGGAAACACCCCAAACATTATAAACATACCCAAGATTATTAATTAACTCCTTACCAGTAGGGAAAATCTCTATTAACTTTTTATGAAACATAACAGCTAAATCATACTTATAATTAGCTAGCAACCTCTTAGTAGCCTCATAAGAGAGATTGACAGAAGCGTAGTATGTCTTGTTAGTATCAATCATTAATCCTTTATTAATGACATTGAAAACACCTTCATAATCTTCTTTAGAAATATAGCTAATCCCCCACTGTTGAACAAGTAATCCTACCAAATCTTTAACCTTATCATAATACTTAGAATCATTGTTTTTGATATAAACAATTCTCTGGAAAGCTCCGGGAAAATCACCTTGACTAATTCTCAAGAAAACGCTATTATAATAAGCCACCTCAATTGAATCTTCTATATCACTATCATTAGGGAAAATAGTTAAAGCTTCTTTAGCTATTTTTACCATTGTGTCAAAGTCCCTAAGGTCATTGTATTTGCCAAGTAAGCCAATATATGCACTTCTTAAGTTAGTATAAGCAACATTTAAATTAGGCATCAGCATGAGTGCCTTTATTGACGCTTTCAGTATCTCTTCATAATTTTTGATATCCTTATAAATCAAAACTTGGTCAGCATAAAGCACAGAGATTAACCCCTCATCTCCTGACTCTATCCTCTTTCCTTTACCTTCAGGAACATAAGAAAAGGATGTCAACCTAGCGAATTCCTTAAGTCCCTCAGGATTTCTAACAACATCAAATCCATACTTTGTAGTTGTTTCTACTTCAACCTTATAAGAATCAATATAGAAAACTGTAAAAACATGATCGGGCAGAATTATTACTTTTGGTTGGAAACCAAAACTATAGAGAAAAACATTATAAACACCTGTTGAGCTTGCACAATTGTAATCCCCTCTATCCAAAACATCACTAATCTTAACAGCATCAAGTTTGTAAGATTTGAAAACATTTTTGTGTAAGTAGTCAAAAACATACTTGGCAGTATCATATCTAGATAATTTTTTATCCTTTAATCCGTTAGCAATGTCTAGAGCAACATTATTAATAATATTCTTATAGTACCCAACTTTATCCTCTTGAACACCGGAAGCCAAAATAACAAAACTTGCCAAATCACTAATCTTACCTGTGTTTTTATACTCATAAAAAAGTTTTTCTTCCAACGGACCATTGAAGACGCTACCAACAAAAGGCTTAAAACTCCAGAAATCAACAGAATAAACAAACCTAAAAAGAACAAGAACAAAAATAACCTTTAAAACAATCCTCTTAAGCATAACAAAATTATCAGTGATTATATCAGAAAATTCAAAAAATCTACACAAAAAGTATAGATTCTAATAGCACCTTATAGGTGTTATTTAGCTACTTACTTTTAGTAGTCCCACCCGCCCACCCTTATTTTATGCAGAGAGGCTCTGCCTCTCTGCACTCTCAAAATTTTTAGAAATACTATTAAGCACAAGTGCTTTAGAACACTAATTTAAGTAGTCCCACCTATCCAACCTTATTAAAAGGTGCTATGAAGCACCAACATTATAAAGCAAAGGCTAAAAATTTCTGCATTAAACTATAATCATTTCTCGGTATATTTGAACATTCTGTCTATGTTATTAACTATCTCTGTTATTCTTACGCCGAAGTTTTCTTCAATCACAACGACTTCACCTTTGGCTATGAGCCTTCCATTCACCAATATATCAACAGGCTCACCTGCTAATTTATCCAACTCAACAACCGAGCCTTCACCTAACTGCAAAACTTCTTTTACAAGCATCTTCGTTCTACCTAATTCAACAGTTATTTGAACTGGAACATCAAGGATTATTGAAAGTTGGCCCTCAGCCTCAGGTGGCACTTCCTCAAGAGGAGCAAACTCAACAGGCTTAACTGCTAGTCTAGAAGGTCCCCCCATCTGCTCCATTTCCTTACCGGCTCCTCTTGCCGTCTCTGGCATTTTCCTAGAGACATACGCCATCACTATCTGCTTAGCCGTACTCTGTGGGAAAACAATATAAACCTTACCATTTTTAGAACCAACTGACAAAGTATATGATATAGAAACCATTGGAACGTTTGGGAAGGTGATATATGACGCTCCTGGAACTTTTTGGACAGAAGGAACCCCAGGTGCTAAAGTTTTATTCGTATTCTCTGAAATTACGGCTACAGTGTTAGAAACAACTTGAGAAACTATGTCACTAAAAGTTGTCATCACCAACTCTGTTATATCTGTATTAGTCTCATCACCAAGAGCCGGGTTAGTAATCATCAAAACCGATTGTTTCGGAAAAACAAAATGGAATTCCCCGGTTATGTTACCGGAAATCATAACCTTAGCATCAACAACCTCACCCGTAACCTCATTAGCAAATCTAGCCTTATCAAAAGTATCTATAACAAGTCCAGTATAAGAAGCCTCTTTACCTGTCAAAGTTCTATAAACATTCAAATTTGCTTGAATAACTGTTTTAAATAGCTCAGTCAGGTTAATTCTATCCATTTCGGTGAGCATACCTTCGGCAGTATCAACCGTCTTAGTCAATCCGAAGTCTAGCCCACCGCTAAAGCCTTCAGTACCACTGAGTAAAGCCTCTATTTCATCTTGAGACAAACTACCTTCACCAAACATACTTCTAATCCTCCACCTCTCTCAAAACTAACTCTAATATATCTTCGGAGAGTTTCTCTATAGGTTCAATTATTTGGACAGCCACTTTCTTACCAACCTTTCCAGCCCTACAGTAAAATTTCTCTCTGTTCTCCACCTTGAGTATCATATTGTCCTTGACACTCTGATCCAACTTTATTAAATCACCAACTTTAAGGTTTTTAACATCTCTAAGTGTCAACGTTGTACCACCAACGATAACACTAACATCAAGATAAACCTTACTTAAGGTATCCTTTATGAGGTCCAAGCTTTCCTTAGTCATCACCTTCTTTATACCAGAATACCAGTACTGAGCACTAAGCTTTGGCATTATCGGCTCTATCGTAACATAAGGTATACAGAAATTCATCATCCCTTCCACTTCACCAATCTTAGTATCAAAGGTTATTAGCACTACCATATCGGTAGGCGGAACGAGCTGAGCAAACTGCGGGTTAACCTCAATGTTTCCCAACCTAGGTCTAAGGTCTATAACATTAGCCCATGCTTCCCTTAGGTTCGAAAGTATCCTAACGATTATACTCTCAACAACAGACCTTTCTATATCAGTTAGCTCTCTGTTATTTTTTAATGTCTCACCTTTACCTCCAAAAAGCCTATCAATCATTGCAAATGTCAAGGTAGGATCAATCTCAAGTATTGCATTACCCTTTAGAGGGTCCATGTTTATGATACCCAAAGTAGTAGGCGATGGAATACTTCTTGAGAACTCTTCATAAGTCAACTGGTCAACCGAAGCAACATGTATTTGAGTTATGAGCCTAAGCTGAGCAGATAGGAATGTAGTTGTTAACCTAGCAAAAGTCTCATGAATCATCTGAAGAGTTCTCAATTGGTCTTTAGAGAATCTATCAGGTCTTCTAAAGTCATAACTTTTTATGTTTTTCTTAACAGCAGGTCCCCCTACCTCAACACCAGGTACGGGAACCTCCTTAGCTTCGGCAATACCACCTGTTTGTATCGCTGCTAAAAGATTATCTATTTCCTCCTGAGAAAGTACACTAGTCATACTCTATATATAATATAACTAAAACCCTCTATCTATTGTCAACACAAAAAATTTTCGTAAAAAACTCTAAATTGTTAATCTCTTATTAATAAAAACTCAACTCTTCTATTCTTAGCTCTTCCTTCTTCTGTATCGTTAGGTGCAATAGGTCTATCAAATGCAAACCCTTCAGCACTTATTCTATCTTTGTCTATACCAAGTTTTATTAACTCTCTCATAACTGATTCAGCTCTAGCCTTTGATAACTTCAAATTATAATCGTAAGAACCAATATTATCAGTATGACCCTCAACCCTTATCCTATATCCTCTGAACTTTTTGAGTTTTTCGGCCACCCTCTTTATTATAGCTAACCCCTTAGGTGTAACCTCAGCACTACCAAAAGCAAATTCTATGCTATGAACTCTAATTTTATAACCGTAAGGTGTCACCTCAACCAATATATCAGTAGGCAACACCGCAGGCCTTATAACACTCTTATTCCCTAGCTTGTCCTTAACTTCAAACACCAAAGGATACTCTTCAGCACTATCAACAGTATCACCATTATCCCCAACACCATCCCATGTTATTTCACTAGGCACTGCTCCCTTACCTTTGAACTCCTTAAATACCCTCTTACCATCAGGTGTAAGTATCTTGAAAGACCATTCATCAATCTCTGAATCATCAGAAACATTAAAGGTAAAAACAACTTCATCATTCACACCATCAGCATCCGGAGAAAACAAAGGAGGCGAAAAACTAATTTTAGCCTGGGGTGGTGTGGCATCAACTTTTATCTGTATAGGGGGTGAAACTGGTTTGTTACCATCAATGTATTCAGCATCTGCATAAACAACATAAACACCATCCCAAACAACATTCCCTGAATTATCCGTACCATCCCAATAAACATTTGTAAGTATTTTATTACCTTCAAAATTCCACTGTCTCATAACTTTATCATTCTTTGTATCCTTAATATAAACATTCAGTTTCTGTAATCCGTTAGTATCATCAATTATGATGTTAATATTAGCCTTATCAAGGTAGCCATCGTTGTTAGGTGAAATCTCATAAATATCAGATTTAACAAATAAGTTTCTCAACTTCGTTGAGATTATAATACCTTTTATGCTAGTTGTGAATATATTACCTGCCTTGTCCTCTCCTCTGAGAACAAAGTTATAGTTACCATCCGGTAAAAGTTTACCATCATCGCCGAGCCCACCCCATGTAATAGAATCAACAGGGTCAGTCCCCAAATTCCAAGTCTTAACAACATTACCGCTAACATCCTCTATATAAGCAATCCATTCATCACCTTTCGTCAAATCTTTAAGAGTAAAGGTTATATCGTCTTTATTACCATCACCATTAGGTGAGAATATGTAATAAGGCACAGAAACACTACCCGATGGTGGCGTGTTATCAACAATAACTTTGAAAACAGGTGAATATGCTTCATTTCCTTCAAAGTCTCTAGCATAAACTTGTAAGAAGTATTCACCGTCAGGAACTACTTTTCCTTTGGCATCCGTACCATCCCAACTTATTTCCCTAGGAACATCTACAGACTTTTTAGGAGCAAAAAGTCTTCTTAGAAGTTCTTCAAAATCAAGAGAAAACTCCCTTCGGAGTTTTGAAGAAATGACCTTAACTTCATTTCCTTTAGCATCCTTGACTATAAGTTTCCATTCCTTGAGTATACCATTCTCAGCTATATTTAGGTTAATCTTAACTTTATCCTTTCTACCGTCGTAGTTTGGTGAAATGTAAACAACTTTTTCAGCAGAGCTAGCAAAATACAAAAACTTTATGTTTTTTGATAAATCCAAATCAATTTCATTATTTTTTGAAACCTCAATATCAATGTTTATCTTCGGTGGCGTAGTGTCAATAGTACCTAGAGCAAAATCAAACCCTACCCAGTGTCCACTACCGCTAGCACCAGACGAGGAATAAAGAACATTGTTATACGAATAGTGTAGCCTTATATCCAATCTTTCTATGCCCCATTGTCTTTCTAGTGTGTATTTAAGAGTAGCACCGAAACCGTAACCATATCTATTTACACCGAAAAAGCCACCACCTTTTAGAACCAAAATATCAAGTATATTAGCTGAGAGCCCGCCATTAATTTCAGCATTCAACCCCCAAGCACCTAAAACAACATCACCAACAAAGTTAAACTTTACAGGGTCTGTTCTAAGGAACATCAAATCAACACCACTTCTGATTGTAGGGAGAGACGGGAAAGGTGAATAATTGCTTATAACTATAGGTAATCCAAGATTAAGAAGAGAGCCTCCCCAAATCAATTTTTTAATACCAAGTCCGGGGTTAAGGTCTTCTTTTGCTTTGTATACAAAACCTAAATTTAGTCCAACGCTAACACCACTTGTTGCAGTGAGTCCAAATCCTACTCCAAGGTCATCGGCTACATCTTTAGAAAATGCAAAAGTACCGCCGAAAACACCTTTAGAGGGCATACCATAGTACAAAACCTGTCCTGAAAATGTACCAATTAGTGTAGGATAAGAGATTCCCAAAAGCCCATAGGTTCCTAAGCTAGTAAGACCTCCTAATGATGTTGTTATTGCAAGTTGCTTTAGGAATGAGCCAGTTGAAGGGTTAACTAGTATTGATGAAGCTGTTTCTATGTTTGCTGAAGTAGAGCCACCAATTGCTTGGTCATGAGCGAAAATGTGAGAATTAAAGAACTCACTACCCGGCAAAACATCAGCATAAACATTTATAGCAAAGGTGATTAATAATAAAAATATCCAAACTCTTTTCATATTCCCCCCTCTGAAATACCATTGTATAAAATAAATTGAAAATTTTTCAAGTATAGCAAATTTATCAACTTTTCAACAAGAATTTTTGATTAGGTAGGGAATCCACGAATGAGACTTTTTTCACAAAATAGAAGAAATTACAAACCATATAAGAGTTAAGAGAGGCTATGCCTCGGGTTAAAGGGGTAAAAAATTTCTAAAACATAACAAGGGGCTACCGCCCCTTGAAAAAGTGTTACTGCTAACAACAACACTTGTCCCTACAGAAAAATAGCCAACATTACTTGCGTATATTCCTCCTCCTTTATCATCAGGAAAACTACCATCTGCGTTGCCTCCAGTTATGAGTAAATTCATAAGGAATATATTTGTAACATTTACTACCTTAACAATATGGTACAATTTCCCATTACCATTCAACTCACTCTTACCTACTATGCTAGTAAAATCACTATTCCATCCCCCACTTATGGTAATATTGTGTCGATCTATCACCACCCCTACTTTGTCGCTATTCAAACCATTACCATTACTATATATCCCCGAGGTAACTTTAATTTCAACAGGTATGGAGGGATCAATATTCTTAGCTATAGATACCGCCTTGACTAAACTTCTTACAGGTTTTGAAGGCGATAGCCCATCATTATTATCATTACCGCTTGTAGAAACATAAATTGAACTATTACTCAAAGGGGAATAAGAGCAACTAAAAAGCATCCCTAAAATTGCTAGAATGCTTAAAAAACTAAAAATTCTCGTCATAAAACCTTCCTCATAATATAATAGATTTTTATAAAACAAAAATTTCAAGAAAAAAAAATTTTTACCCATCTCCTACTTCATAAAAAACCTCTTCAACTAACCTCACCTTCATTGATACCACCAGCCACATTAGTTAATCATTATTATATGAAAATAAAAGAACTAGGTGAGTTTGAGCTCATTGAGAAAATAAAAGAGATAACAGAAACCAAAAACTATAATCATTCAATAACACTACCAAACGGCGATGATTGCTTCGCTTTCAAAGAAAAAAACAACATTCTAATCACAACAGACACACTAGTCGAAGATGTACACTTCATAAAAGACACATTCCCACCATACGAATTAGGTATAAAAGGTGCAGCTTCAAACCTTAGTGATATTGCAGCTTGCGGCGGTATACCAAAATATGCCCTAGTCTCATTAATCCTTCCACCTGAACTGGAGGTTGATTGGTTACTAAAATTCTACAAAGGATTAAATTATCTATTTTCAAAATACACCACCTACATAGGTGGTGGTAATATATCAAAAGGAGAAAAAATATCAATAACAATAACCTTGATAGGCACAACAGAAAAACCAATACCAAGAATCGGAGCAAAACCCGGAGACTCAATATTCATAACAGGGACTGTCGGAGACTCAAGACTAGGGCTAGAAATACTACTATCAAAACAAAAACCTTCAACAGATTACGAAAAATACTTAGTGAAAAGACACCTAGAACCAACACCTAGAATTGAAGTAGGACAATCAATAAAAGAAATAGCAACATCCTGCATAGACATAAGCGACGGACTAATCCAAGACCTAAACCACATATTAGAATCATCAAACACAGGTGCAGAAATAGAACTAGAAAAAATACCAATAAGCAACGAATACATGAGTTACTTGAAAAGAAAAAATGATAAGGAGGTAAAAACTCTTGAGGTAAAACCTCTTGAGTTGGAAACTCTTGAGTATGCTTTGACGGGGGGAGAGGATTATGAATTAATATTCACTGTACCACCGGACAAAGAGGAAGAAATTAAAATAATTTCAGAGAAAGTAGGAGTAAAGATAACGAAAATCGGCAAAATAACCGAGAGCAAAGGAATAAAAATATTATTCAGAAACAGGGTAATAAAACCTGAAGAAGTATTGAATAAATATGGATGGGAGCACTTCTAAATGTCTATTTCTACGACTTCCTTAGCGTAGGTCTCTATAAATTCTTTCCTTTTCTTAACATCCTCACCCATGAGTATGGAGAAAATGTTATTAGCCTTTATAGCATCCTCTAATGTGATTTTTAGTAACTTCCTAGTTTCAGGATTCATAGTTGTTTCCCAGAGTTGTTCAGGGTTCATCTCACCTAATCCCTTATACCTCTGAACAGTAAAGTTTTTACCTTTCAGCGATTTTACTATTTTTTCTTTTTCTTCATCAGAATAAGCGTAGTAATTAGTCCTTCCTACGGATATTTTGTATAAAGGCGGCAAAGCAGAATAAACATATCCTTCCTCTATAAGTGGCTTCATGTACCTATAGAAGAAAGTAAGTAGCAATGTCCTTATATGCGAACCGTCAACATCAGCATCTGTCATTATTATTATCTTACCATACCTAACTTTGGATATATCAAAATCCTCGGCTATACCCGTACCAATAGCAGTGATAATCGTTTTTATCTCTTCATTATCAAGAAGTCTAGCTAGCCTTGCCTTCTCAGCGTTAAGTATTTTACCTCTAAGAGGTAGTATTGCCTGAAACTCTCTGTTTCTTGCTTGCTTTGCACTTCCACCTGCCGATTCCCCCTCAACTATAAACAACTCTGTTTTCTCTGGGTCTCTCTCTGAACAATCAGCTAGCTTACTTGGCAACATGAAGGAATCCAAAGCACTCTTTCTTCTCACAAGCTCTCTAGCCTTCCTTGCTGCTTCCCTGGCTCTAGCAGCCTCTATAGCCTTTTCTAGTATCTTCTTAACTGCATCTAAATTCTTCTCAAAAATTGGTACTAACTTCTCATAAACAATATCCTCAACTATGCTCCTAACTTCAGAATTCCCGAGCTTAGTTTTCGTCTGCCCTTCAAACTGAGGTTCCGGCAACTTAACACTGACTACATAAACTATACCTTCCCTTATATCCTCCCCCGTAAGCTCTATCTTTGCCTTCTTATCAAATCCTAGTTTCTCGTAAAACTCTAGCATCACCTTTGTAAGCCCAGACCTAAACCCTGTAAGATGCGTACCTCCTTCTATAGTTTTTATCGAGTTAACATAGGTATACCCTATTTCATCATACTCAGTGGTATACCTAAATGCTATCTCAACAATGATAGGCCTACCATCGCTAAGAGAGTTCTCACCATATATGTAAAATGTACTAGTTATACATTTATTTTCTTTTGTAAGAGCTTCAACAAACTCTACTATACCCCCTTCGTAATAGAAAACATCTCTTTTCCCAATCCTTTCATCAACTAATTCTATCCTCACTCCTTTGTTAAGAAAAGCCAACTCATTAAGCCTAGAGTGAAGAACTTCATAATTGAATGTAACACCTTTATCAAAAATTGTCTTATCAGGCTTAAACCTAACAATTGTACCAGTCCCTTCAACACCTTCCTTCTTTACAATAACATCAGTCTCAGGAATCCCTCTTCTATACCTCTGATAGTACAATTTACCATCTCTCTTAACGAATACCTCTAGGTACTCAGAAAGAGCATTAACAACAGAAACACCTACACCGTGTAAACCACCCGAAACTTTGTATACTTTATTATCAAACTTACCACCTGCATGTAGCTTAGTCATCACAAGCTGTAAAGCCGAAATACCATACTGAGGATGAATGTCAACCGGTATACCTCTACCATCATCCTCAACCTCAACTATATCACCAGGGTGAATAGTAACTTTTATGTTTTTACAATAACCTGCAATAGCCTCATCAATTGAGTTATCCACAACCTCGTAAACTAAATGATGATAGCCAGAGGGACCAGTAGAACCAACGTACATTCCTGGTCTTTTTCTAACTGGCTCAAGCCCCTCAAGAACTTGAATATCCTGAGCATTGTATTCCTTTTTATCACTCATATTA
>Ga0272449_1004426_pt1 | contig 11419 bp, 10 predicted proteins | sample YNPCB0241_FD_198679 | JGI IMG/M metagenome (GOLD analysis project Ga0272449, IMG submission 198679) | Hot spring sediment microbial communities from Yellowstone National Park, WY, United States - YNP-CB-024-1 | ecosystem: Environmental > Aquatic > Thermal springs > Hot (42-90C) > Sediment...
CATCTTCTGGAAATTTAGGGGATTTCCCGGGAACAGTAGGAGATATTGGTCAGAGTTTTAGAACAGGTTCAAGTCCAGTTCAGGTAGGAAGGGTTGAAATGCAGATAAAAAAAGATAATCCAAATGTTAGCAGTATTTATATGACTATAAGGACAGGAAGCACAGTAGGAGCAATTTTAGGACAGAGTAATATAATAAATTCCTCTCAAATACCTTCTGGAACTGCGACCTGGATATCTTTTGAATTCAATCCTCCAGTTCAATTACAAGCAAATACAAAATATTATTTAAGATTATCTTCTATTCCTCCTTCAACAAACCCATTAAGTGGAGCACAGGGAAAAATCCATGTTACATATGCACCGGTAAGTTATAGAATAGTTGGACCTGTAAATCCCGGGAATCCTGATATTGAAGGTCCAGAGATTATAGAAGTTTCTCCTTATACATATGGTGAAGCATATAGATACATAGGAAAGAATAATAATCCAGGTTATACGGGTGAACAATTGATGGAGGATTTTAATTTCAGAATTTTCGGTCCTTCCTCTGCAACAGTTAAAATTATAAACTGGAGTGAGGAACCATATCAAAAATTGTAATACCATCCAGAATGAATACCATATTTGTTCCATACAGAATTTGTCCACTTGGAGCACATATTGACCATCAGAAAGGAAAAGTTCTTGGTATTATAATTGATAGGGGAACTATTTTAAAATTTAAAAAAACAGAAGGAAAGATAAAAATAAAAAGTTTGAATTTTAATGAGGTATCTGAATTTTATATAGATGAAATAACTGAAAAAAATGGAAAATGGGATGATTTATTAAAGGGATGTGTTTATATTTTAAAAGAAAAATTCAAAATTAAATATGGAATTGAAGGAGAAATTTATGGACAGTTGCCTTCTGGTGGCATAGGTTCTTCTGCTTCAACAGGAATTTCTTATTTAATCTCTCTTGAATATGTAAATGGAATTAAAATTTCTGAAATTGAAAATATTTTTTTATTTAAAGAGGTTGAAAATAATTATCTTGGAGTTAAAAGCGGAATTCTTGACCAGTCAACAATCTTATTTAGTAATGATGATAAAAATTCAATTCTCTTTCTTGATTGCTCAAATAATGAATATAAAAATATAAAGGCAGAAAAAAGCATTGATTATTCAATATGTATGGTTTATTCAGGAATTGAGAAGGTTCTTAAAGATACAGGTTATAATAAGAGAGTTGAGGAATGTAAAGAGGTAGTTAAAGAAATTTTTAAATATTCAGGAAAAGAAATTAAGGATGATTTTGTTTTAAGGGATATTGAGAAGGAAATTTTTTTGAAATATAAAAATAAATTGCCTTTAAATTTAAGAAAAAGAGCAGAACATTTTTATAGTGAGATGGAAAGGGTTGAAAAAGGGATGGAATTATGGGAAAAAGGAGATATTGAAGATTTTGGGAAATTGATAAGGCAGTCAGGAGAAAGTTCAATTAAAAATTATGAATGTGGAAGTGAAGAAATGATTAAGATTTATGAGATTTTAAATTCAATAAAAGGTGTTTATGGAGCAAGATTTTCTGGTGCTGGATTCAGGGGATGGTGTTTTGCGTTTATTAAAAATGATAAAAGAATAAAAAATGAAATAAAAACAACTTTAAAAAATGAATATTTAAAATTTTATCCTCAATTCTTAAAAGATTTTAAAGTCATATTTATTGATAAAAAGGCATCTTTTTTTCTCAATTCATCACTTTAATGAAATTTTGGGAATAACATCAGGATTTTCAATATATTCCGGTAATTTTTTCTCAACAAAAATTTTTTTTAAATTTTCAACTGTTACTTCTCCCATCCTTTTTATTGTTTCGTAGGTATATCTTCCTATATGAGGCATTATAACAACATTTTTAAATTTCAAAAGCGGATTTTCCTTTATTATCTGTTTTCTTTCAATTGCATCTTCTGCATAACCACCAATTTTTCCTGATTTTAAATATTTTATTAAAGATGCTTCTTCAATCAGATTTTTATTTGAAGTATTTATGATTATTACTCCATCTTTCATAATTGAAAATTCTTCTTCCTTTACCATGTGATAGGTTCTTTCATTTAAAGGACAGTGAAAAGTAATAATGTCAGAAATTCTATATAATTCATTTAATGCAACTGGAATAGCACCTTTCTTTTTTATATCATCTTTTGAAAGTAATGGGTCATAAGCATAAACATTCATATCAAAACCATTTTTTAATATTTCACATACTCTTGTCCCAACATTTCCAAGGCCGATAATACCCACATTTCTTCCTTTTAATTCTATTCCAACAAGTTCAATCCTTCTTCCCCATATTTCATTTTTCATAAATTCATAATTTTGATTCAATTTTCTTGCCATCACAAATATTAATCCGACAGTATATTCAGCCATTGATTCTCTTTGAATTTCAAGAGGAAATCTGCAAACAATTACACCTGCTTCTGTTGCACCTTTTAAATCAATATTTGAATCAGCAATTCCATGCCTTGCTATAACTATAAGTTTTTTTAGATTTTGAAGAACATTTTTTGTATAAACAGGAGAAAGCCCTATTATTAAACCATCAAAATCAGAAAGAGTATCTATTATTTTTTTTTCAGAAACATCAGCAGGAAAATTAATTTTTTCAACATAAGAAAATTTTTTAAGTTCTTCTATATGCTCTGGATAAATAATTCCAAAACTTGTTGAATTTACAATTGCAATTTTGTATTTCATTTTAACTCTCCATAAAGTTTATCAATATCAGGTATATAACCATCTTTTCTGCGATAAAGAACCTCTCCTGCATTTTTAACAACAAGAATTTCTTCATTTTCTCTATTTTCATATTCTTCTATTTTTATTTCTTTATAATTTACATACCCGAGATTAATTTTTTTGCAAATATTTTCAGGGATGGATGTTGCAAGTATAACTTTTATTCTTGGTTTTTCAATACCATTTATATATGTCCCAATTCCCTTTACATGAGTTGAATGTGCAAGAATACAACCAGGGAAATTTTTGAATTTATCCCACTGTTTTAAAAAATAATCTCTTGTATGATAACCTACTCTTTCAATATTCTTTCCATGTGTATAAGAAACCTCTTTAACATGTGGTGCATAAATTATAAGTTCCCCTCCATCTTTTACAACTGGTTCAAGTTTATACATACACTTTCCCGCTGTCCATATATCCTCATACATTTCAGGAGCCATTGAAATTACAAGTTTATAAGATTTATCAACATATTTTATATTTAACTGTGATGATAAATCTACTGCTTTTTCCCATGCTTCATTATTTCCAGTAAAAACATCACAAACTTTCTTTTCTTTAATAACACTGCAGATTAATGTTTTAGGAACTTTTATAAATTCAGAAGCAACATTTATTAAATCTCTAACAGGTGTATTTTTAAAACCATTTATTTTAGGATTTGTAATCAAAGCACCGAGCCAGTGGAATTTGTTTAAAAATTCCGGACCTGAAATTCCCGGGAAAAAATACTTATATCCGCCTGAAAAACCGACCACTTCGTGAGGGAAAACAGGACCATAAATTATTATTTCATCATAATTGAAAATTAAAGAATTTATCTTAATCTCAATATCCTCTTCCATCAATCCATTACTTATTTTCTTTACTGTTTCCTTTTTTATGGTTCCTATTGTTTTTAAATTTTCTAATTTGTCCCATTGATGCTGATATATATTTACATATTTCTCCTCTCCCTTTAAATCAAGAAAATTCTTCACATCTTCTTCTTTCATTAAAGGATGAGTTCCAAGAGCAATTAAAAAATCAAGTTTTTTTGTCTTATCAATCAAAATATCAACTATTGTTTTAAAGAAAAAATGGGTTGGACCTGAACGGGTATTATCTGGAATAATTACAATAACCTTTTTATTTTTAAATTCCTTCTTATTTAATTCTTCTTTAATTTTCTTATAAATTTCTTCTTCATTTAAAAAATTTTTTCCCATTTTTGTAGAACTTTCTTCAGATTTCATAATTCCACTATTTCATTAACTAACTTTAAAATTCTTTCTATCACAGGTTCTAAACACTTTTTTACCTCTTCAGGTATATTCCCATATTTTTTCAATTTATCTCCTTTCATATCGTTTAAAATTTCCCATATTTTTGCACATCTTGAATTTATTATTGCCTTATCAGTGACTTTTTCCTCTTTTAAATTTAATTCACCCTTAATGTTTTTTAATATCTCCTTTATCTCTTTTATATTTTCCTTTATTTTTTTCATTTTTTCAACATTTATCTTCTTTTCTACCTTAGAAAATATTTTACTTTCATCTTTAAAAACAACTTCCATCTCACAAACCAGTTCTTCTATAATTGTAAATGAAGAAGTAATCGCATTTAATATTGATAATGGAATTTTTTTCATTTCTTATTAATTATATCATTTAGAAAATTTTTTGCTAAATCAAAATCCGGCTTTAATTTAAGTGTTTTATTTAAAAACTCAATTGATTTTTCTTTATCTCCCATTTCATAATAAACAATAGCCATTAAAAAATTACTTTTAGGTTCAGAAGGTAAGAATTTTAAATATTGAGTTGCTTTTTTATATGCTTTTTCAACTTTCCCTTCTCTCAAATCCTTTTCTATCCCTTTTGCACTCAAATATCCAAAAATTTTTTTACTCTCATCAGGTAATAATTCAGAAGGTGCATAATTAAACATATATGCAAAAATTGAAGCAAATAATAATAACAAAAATGGTTTTAAAAATTTCTTCTTTTTAAATATTTCATCAAAAGTCCATAAAATTAAATATGATGCAGAAATTGAAAAACAGCAAACAGCAGGTAATCTATATCTATCTGTAATAAAAAATAGAACAACCCATAGAACATTTGAAATGGTAAAAAATATATAAAAGAAATTTTCCTTAAAATTCCTGAAAAATAAAATCAATCCAAATAAACCAAGTGGAACTATAAATCCAAATCTTACAAAAGCAAATTTTAAAGAAGGAATTAATCCATCCATTAAATAAACATTTAAATTTTGGGGCCATTCATAACTTATAAAAAATAAATTCAATTTTTTTAGAAATAGCTTCCAGAAATCAATGGAAAAAACTGATAAAAGTTCTCCAGTTGGATAATAAAAAAGTCCTATTGAATCAGAACTATTACCAATTCTCCAGTTTTCAGGGCCATTTGAACAAATTGGAATAAAAATTTTCCCAACATACCAGTTTCTTATTGTCACCGGTAGAATAACAAGACCACTTAAAAAAATTAAAATAGAAAAAACTAATATTCTCTGACCCAAAAATGAAATTTTCAATGGGATAATATCTTTTTCAGAATATATAAAAAGTCCTATGAGCAAAAATGGTAAAAAAATTCCTATAGTTGGTTTGGCCAAAGCAGAAAATCCAAGTAAAATGCCGGTTAGTATCCACAATTTTAATTTATGTTTTTTAAGTGCTATATATAAACAGGTAATAAAGGCAATATATAAAAAAGTTATAAGACCATCACTTAAAATAGAAACAGAATATACTACAGATGTTTTATAAAAAGCATAAAATAAACAGGCAAGAATCCCCACCTCTTCTTTTACAAGTGTTTTGCCCAAAAGATAGATTAAATAGCATAAAAAAACATCAATTAAAATCTGGATTAAATAAATTCCAAATAAATTCCCTCCTGTAATTAAAAATAAAAATGAAAGAAAATAGGGATAAAAAGGAGCCATATAAAATACTTTTCCATCTACATAAAAAGGATGTTTTAAAATCTGCTCTGCCCATAAAATAAATGTCTTCTGGTCATGCTTATCCATTATATAAGGGTCATAAAAAACAGTGTCCCTTAGAAAAAACAAGTATGAAATTCTAATTAAAAATGCACAAAAAAGAATTAAATAAATTACGATTTTTTTGTTCTTCATTTAATAAAAAGATTGGAATGACTCTTTTTTGAAGTACTCAATCACATCATTAATTATATCTTTTATTGAATATTCAGGTTGAAATTTTAAAATCTTTTTAATTTTGCTTAAATCAGGAACTCTTCTTTCCATATCTTCAAAACCTTTACTATAAATTTCTTCAGGTTTTATGAATTTAATTTCAGATTTACTTTCTGTTATTTCTTTTACAAGAAAAGCCAAGTCCTTTATTTTTATTTCTTTATCGCTTCCAATATTAAAAACTTCTCCATAACTTTCCTCTTTTTCTATTAGTCCGAGCATACAATTTATAGCATCCTTAACATGAATAAAACATCTTGATTGTTCCCCATTTCCAAAAACAGTTATATCCTTTCCATTTAATGCCTGTTTTACAAATCTTGGGATTACCATTCCATATCTTTCTGTTTGCCTTGGACCAACAGTATTAAACAATCTAATAATTATAACGGGTAAATTATATTCTTCATAAAAGGCAAATGCTAAAAATTCATCAATTGCTTTTGTGCAGGCATAAGACCATCTTCTTTTTTTTGTTGAACCAATGACAATATCAGCATCTTCATTAAAAGGGATATTCATATTTTTTCCATAAATTTCTGAAGTTGAGGTTATTAAAATTTTCTTTCTATATCTTGAGCAAATTTTCAATATATTGTGAGTTCCTTCAATATTAACTATTATTGATTGAATAGGATAATCAATAACTTTCTTAACACCAACTACTGCTGCAAGATGAAAAACAAAATCAACCCTTTTAACAAGTTCTTCTAAGATATTTTCATTCAAAATTGTATCAATATAAAGAGAAAAATTGGGATGATTTATTATATTTGAAACATTTTTTAAACTGCCTGTAGAAAGGTCGTCAATCACAATAACTTTTTTATTCTGTTTTATCAGTTCTTCTGCCAGCCATGAACCAATAAATCCACATCCTCCAGTTATTAAAAATTTTTCCATTTTATAATTTTTTACCCTTTAAAGCATTCTTAATAAAGGCATTCTCTTCTTTTAAAAGTTTACAAACTTCTTTTTCAGTATATACTAAAATGTTAACATCTATACCCATACTTGAAAAATAATCAACAAATTCATCCTGCCTTTTTAAAAACTCTATTTCAGATTCTTCAAGAATTATTAAAATATCTATGTCACTGGAGGGAAGAAAATTATTTTTTGCAAATGAGCCAAAAAGAATAATTTCCTTTCCTTTATTTTTTTCCTTTTTTATTTTTTCTGCTATCTCTTTTAACTTCTTAAATATCTTTTCTTTATCCAGAAATAATATCCCTACACAATTGTATATTTTTTCTGAAGCATTAATTGCCTCCTCTGCCATTTGTTTGTCGAAATAATCCATCGGTGCTCCTTCTGGAAATCCATTTGGATATCTTGTTTCTATATAGTGTCTTGAAAAGTTTCTTGCGTAGTAATAAAATTCTGGAGGAATTTTATATATATCTTCAAGACCTTTAATCAATCCAAGAATTGAATGTCCTTTTGCTTCTCTATTATTTTTATTATAAACACCTTTAAGCGCTTTTTCTGCCTGCCTTAACCAATTTTCACTTCTATCCATAAAAATTATTTTAACACCGAATTTTAAGATTGAAAATATACAATTTTGCTTTTTGCTGTATTCTTATATAATTAACTGAGAGATGGAAAAAACTGAAAAGGTTAAAACCTTAAAATATGTTCTTTTTTGTCTATATGAAAACGAAAAGGATATTGAAGAATTTTTGAAAAATTATAACTTCTCCTCTGAATTTATCTCAAACTTTTCCTTTTAAAGATTTATATTAAATTTTAAAAAACATAAAAATTTGCAGATGAACTATTTTCTCTCTTATTATATATTTTTCATAAGGGATAAATTTTGTGAATTTAAAGGGATTGAAGAAAAAAAGAGAAACCATTATTTTTAATAAGAATTGATGATTTTCCATACTGGGAACTGGATAACCAAGAGTTTAAAAAAATTTAATGGAATAATGGAAAATTTGAAACCCCTTATCTATGTGGAGTTATTTCAAAATTGAGCATGGATAGAAAAAATCCTTTAAATACAAAATTCAGAATTTTGGTGAAAGAATATATAGAAATAATTAAACATCCATTAATAGAAAAGGAATGCATGGTTTACCCATCAAACTATTAAATATGGAAAAAGTAAGGAATTTGGAGGGATAGATGGAAAGGAAGCAAAAGAAAAAATAATAAATGGATTAAAAATATTTAAAAGTTTTGAATTAAAGCCAATTGCCTTTGTCCCTCCATTTGATGAAATTGACCCATTTTCATATAAAATCATATCCAAATATTTTAAAATTATTACAGGAGGAACATCTTCCACAAAAAATCTTGGATATAAAGTTTCTCCAAGTTTTTTTGAAAATTCTATATATGTTGCCTCTTATAAACCTTTATGTAATAGTTGCTCTGAAATTTATAAATTTTTAAAGGAGGATGAAATAGAAAAGAAATTATTTTACCAATTGTAATTCACTGGGCAAATGAAGCAAAAAATAATTATGAATATTTAAAGGAACTTTTGAAAATAATAAAAGGAAATGTTATAAGGTGGAAGGATTTACTCATTCTCAATAATAGTACATAGAAATTTCTCTAATTTTTCACCCTGTTTTTCACTGCTGAACTCCTGAATTTTTTTATATCCTTCTTCTGATATTTTTCTGAAATAATCGTTATTTTCAACTGAATTGATAACTCCTTTTAAAATCCCCTCTCTATCCCTTGCATTCAAAACTATTACTGATTTATCTTTTTCTGTATAGTCAGGTATTGCTCCAACTTCTGTGGTTACTACTGCACATTTACATACCATTGCTTCCATTGGAGGATTTGCGCCAGCATCTTTTTTACTTGTGTATATAAAAATATCTGTATTTCTGTAAAAATTAATAAGATTTTTTATTTTATTACCATCATAAAATTCAATAAATTCAGGAATCCAGTTTTCTCTCCATTTTCCAATAACCTTAAATTTTAAATATGGATACCTTTTATACAGTTGCTCCATAACCCAGAAACCATCTTCCATCCCTTTATGTTTCGGTTTTTTATTATAAAAAAACATTCCTATTGTCTTAACTTTTTCTCTTTTATCTGAATTATTGAAAATTTTTGTATTTACACTATTTAGAAGAAGGAAAACTTCTCTTTTAAATCTTTCTTCAAGTAATTTTTTAACTAAAGTTAAGTTTGCTATGAGATAAATATTTTCCGGTATATATCTAACATTTTCAGCAAAAAAATATCACACACTCTGAACACTTTTTTACCATATTTTTCTGATAATTTTTCAACAATCGGAAGATGATATTCAAAAGAGAAAAATGTAATATCAGAAGCAGGAAGATATTTTTCATTAAATGATAGTATGGTTATAGCAGGACATTTTAAATCAATCCATGGAAGTTTTCTTATTCTTTTTATTCTTCTCCTGACAGGCCATACAGAAATTTTGCAATTTTCTTTTCAATTCTATCTCTTCTGTTGAAATAATAACCCCTATCTATTGCTTTTATTAAATAAACTTCATGTCCTTTTGAAAATAAATAATTCCCAAATTCAATAAGATTTCTATTTACACCACTTGGTCTTTTATCAATAGAAGATAATATATTAATTTTCATTTTAGTATCCCTTTAATTTTTTCAAAAATTTCTTTAACTAATAGCTTTCTGTTTTTAATTATTTTTATAATCAAACTTTAAGTTCTTTTTTGAAAATTTTCGATGGTTAAAATTGAGTAAATTATACCTATAAAAAACCAGAATAAAAAAGTATTTTCTTGAAAAGTAAAAACAAAATCAGTCATGCCATTTGTTAAAAATCCCGTAATTGATGAAATTATAGAAATACAAATATATTCAAATTTTTCATTTTCAATTTTATGATATTTTACGAAAAATTTTCTAAATATTTTTATAAACATCCACAAAAATATAGAAAAACCAACTATTCCTTGCTCACAAAGTAATCCCAAAACAATATTATGGGCTTAAGAAAATGAAAGTTCTTTATATAAAGGGTCTAAAAATTTAGGAAAATATTTCCCGAAATTTCTTACACCTACTCCGAACAATGGATTAGTTTTGAAAATTTTCCAGGAAGTCTTCCATATTATAAACCGAAAAGTAAATGAAGTTGTTCGGTATCCGTATTTTGCCAAAGAAGCAATTATTATAAAAATTAAACCGACAGAAATGAAAATAGTAATTATTTTTTTAATTGAAATTTTTGAATGCCCACATTTATAATACAAAAGAGAGAAAACAAAAAATACAATATATAATCCAAACCAGGAACCATGAGAACCACAAAAAACATTGCAATACCCATAACTATTAAAATTGCTTTCCCTACTACTCTTTTAAGATAATCCTGAAAAAGTAAAAATCCATATGTAAAAGGAAAAATAAGAACTAAATATTCTCCAAAAATATTGGGGTTTTTAAAAAGCCCGAAAGATCTATAAGAAAGAATATATAATGGATAATTCCTAAAAGTTGCTTGAATTTGTTCTATAATTGATGAAATACTCATTACAAACCCTGAGAATGTTACAACCCATCCAATTTGAATTAATAATTTTTCTTCTCTTACAAAATTAAATCCTATCCAAAAAAATATAATATATTCAAAAATTCTCCATACTTGTTTGAAAAGAATTGTATAAGATTGAAAATTTATAATACCTGATATAAAAGCAGAAAATACAAGTAAAAGCAAAGGAAAGTATAAATCAGAATAATAAAAATTAATTTTTTTACTTTCAAAATATTGTTTAACCCATAGTAAAATAATAAAAAATGTTAGAATATATCTTACAATTTGACCAAAAGGAATGGCAAAAATAAGCAAAAAAATCAATTTTTCCATAATTTTTTTTCACCAATTTTTTTCATTATTACAAATTTATTTTTAAAAATCCAAAATAAAGCCATAAAAGAATACCATTTAAATGAAAAAAAAGCATTTATTATGAGTTTAAAAATAGACCAGAAAATTAAAAATGGATTGTCATAACATGTTAGATAAAAAATGCATCTATTTCTAAATTTTATATACTCAACATATCTTTTGTTTAATTTTTTTGATGTTTCCTCTCCATCATGATAAACAATACTTTCAGGTTCAATTATATTTTTCCATCCAATCTTTTTTGCTCTGTATCCAATATCTCTATCTTCACAGTAAAATGGAGAATATATCGGATGAAAACCACCAAGAGATAAAAATTTTTCTTTATCATATGCAGTATAACCAGCACAGCACCATTCAACTTCAACAGGTTTTTCAGGAATTTTCTTTTTTTTGTTATCCATCCCCAAGGATACTGAAGAGACAGAAAAAACAGAGTGGTCAGAAAAATGTTTTAAAAGTGGTCCTATAAAATTTTCATCAACATAAACATCATTA
>Ga0272449_1004427_pt1 | contig 11419 bp, 9 predicted proteins | sample YNPCB0241_FD_198679 | JGI IMG/M metagenome (GOLD analysis project Ga0272449, IMG submission 198679) | Hot spring sediment microbial communities from Yellowstone National Park, WY, United States - YNP-CB-024-1 | ecosystem: Environmental > Aquatic > Thermal springs > Hot (42-90C) > Sediment...
GGTGGCCGAGTGGCTTAAGGCGGCGGTCTTGAAAACCGCTGTAGGGTTACACCCTACCGGGGGTTCAAATCCCTCCCCCTCCGTTATCATCTACTCCATAGGTTTTTAATTTTTCCCAAAGTGCCTTTCTACTTATACCGAGCTTTTTTGCAGCTTCTGTTTTTTTCCATGAACATTCTTCAAGAGTTTTTAGAATAAGATTTTTTTCAAATTTTTCCATGCATTCTTTTAAAGAAAAATTATTTACAAAACAATTTGTTTCAAAAGAGCTAATATGAGAGAGTTCTTCAGGCAGATTTTTTAAATCTATTATTCCATCTTTTGATAAAAGTACAGCTCTCTCTATTGCGTGTTTTAGCTCCCTTACATTTCCAGGATAATGATAGGACAGAAGAGCTTCATATGCTGATGGTGAAATTTTAATGTTGGATTTATGATATTTTTTTGAAAAGTAATCCACAAAGTATTCTATCAGCAAGGGAATGTCTTCTTTTCTTTCTCTAAGAGGTGGAATATTAATTGGGACTACATTAATTCTATAAAAAAGATCTTCCCTAAATTTTTCAGCCTTTATTAATTCCTTCAAATTCTTTGATGTGGCATATATAAATCTAACATTTATTTTTAAAGGCTCTTTAGCACCTAAAGGGTATACTAAGCCATCCTCTATGACTCTTAACAATTTTGCCTGAAGAGAAAAGGGCATGTCACCAATTTCATCAAGAAAAATTGTTCCATCGTTTGCCAGTTCGAGTTTTCCTTTTTTTGTTTCTGTAGCACCTGTGAAAGCTCCTTTTTCATATCCAAAAAGTTCTGATTCAAATAATGTTTCAGGGATGGCAGCACAATTTATTTTTATATAAGGTTTGCCTTTTCTTAAGCTAAGTCTTTGTATAGCATCGGCGATTAATTCTTTTCCTGTTCCACTTTCTCCATAAATTAAAACAGGTACATCAGTCTTTGCTATTACCTGAATTTTTTCAAAAATTTCTCTCATTGCTGGGCTGTTACCTATTATTCCTTCAAACCCTTCTTTTTTTCCGATAGATTTTCTTAAATATTCTACTTCTAATTCTAAATTTCGAAACTTCAGAAATCTCTCAATAGTAAGCAGTAACTCTTCATTGGAGAAAGGTTTTGCAATATAGTCAAAGGCACCCTCTTTGATTGCCTGAACAGCAGTCTTTACTTCAGCAAAGGCTGTAATGATTATTACTCCGGTATTGGGAGATTTATTTTTTATATTTTTAAGTAAACTAAGTCCATCCATCCCTGGAAGTTTTAGATCGAATATGGCTATATCAAAGTTTTCAGAATCAATTATTGAAAGAGCTTTTAATCCATCATCGCAAATTTTTACTGTATATCCTGAACTACTAAGAAAATGACTCATTCCAATTCTCATTGCAAGGTCATCTTCAACGATTAATATTTTTTCTTTCATGGTTGTATTGGAAGTTCTACTGTAAAAGTAGTTCCCTTTGAAGAAGTTTTTACCCAAATTTTTCCATTATGTTGCTCGATTATTGATTTACTAACTGAAAGTCCAAGTCCTGTTCCCTGTCCAACAGGTTTTGTTGTAAAGAAAGGATCAAAGATTTTGGGTAATATATCATCAGGGATTCCAGGTCCTGTATCTGTAAATGAAATTATAAAGTTTTGGTTCTTTATATCAGTTTCAATGATAAGAATTTTTTCATTTCCTTTCATTGCTTGGATGGCATTTAATATAATGTTTAAGAATACTTGTTCTATTTTATTTTGGTCAACCATTATTTTTGGTAAGTTAGTTTTTAACTTTTTGACAACCTGAATTTGATGTTTAGAAATTAGATAATCAGTTAATTTCAGCACATTCTCAATTAAATTGTTAATGTCAGCAGGTGATATAAATAATTCTGTTTGCTTAGCAAAGTCAAGTAATTGTTTTATTATCTCTTGAATTTTGTTTAATCCGTTATTTATAACTTCGATATGAATTTTTCTAGTTTCCTCATCCATTTCAGTTGAGGTTAAATTATTAAAACATAATTTTATCCCTCCCAATGGATTATTAATTTCATGGGCTAATCCAGCTGAAAGTTGACCTATAGCAGCTAATTTTTCTGTAATTCGCATTTGTTCTTCAATTTTTCTTCTTTCTGTTATATCCTTTACATAGTGGACAACCTTTACTACCTCATTTTTTTCATCAAAAATTGGATAGAAATGCATAAAATAATGTTTTCCATCTTCACCTTCCCAGAATTCTGAAAGAGGAGTTTTATTTTCAATGACTTTTTTAAGAAAATAAATAGGACAGAATGTGTCAGCATCAAGCTTTTCTAAGTTGCAAGGAGCATTGAAGACAGCAGCTCTATGTTCTTTTATCCAATTTCTATAAGCTTGGTTCGTCATTTCTACAGAACAATTTGAATTTACAAGAGCAAGAGGGTCGGTAATACCTTCGAAAATTGTTTGAAGAGTTTCTGCATATTTTTTAGTTGCTTCCTGAGCTTCATATAGATGTATAGCCATTTGATTGAAAGAAAAAATAAGTTCACCGATTTCATCTTTGGTTTTAACTTCTATTTTTTGATTTAATGGTTCTGTCCCCTCTACTATACCTTTAAACAATGAGCTTAAATTCTTTAATGGTTTTACGACAAAATTCCAGAAAATACCCTGTAAAGCTATAAAAAGAAGTATTAAAGAGGTTGCTCCAAATAAAAAGGTTGATACCGCTATGCCTTTTATTTCTACTAACGTGGAAGCAATTGGTGCTGAAACAGCCTCTACTCCCATGATATCACCTACTTTCCACTGAAAATCCCTGCTTCTTGGATACATCTCTAATAAGGCTTGTGGTGCATCTTTTATTTTCCCATGGCACACTAAACAACCATTTTCTACAATAACAGGTTTTGCCATTATTAGAATTTCTTCATTATCTACTTTTAAAATTCCACTCCATAATTCTTTACCGTTATTATTCCTGAAGAAGTGAATTAATTTTAGATAAACTCCATCAGCCTTATGGTTTGGATTGATAGGTTCTGTTGATACTCTCTTGTAAGTGTATGATGAAAATTTATTATTAAATCTATTCATCACGCTATGTCTTACATGGGTTGTTGACATTCCTTTAATAATGAATCTGTCTTTTTGTCCTGTTTCTTCTAATAGTTTAAAAATAGCAGGTCTTAATTCCTCCTTTACATAGCTCCCCAGTGCATCTATTTGAGTTAAAATTATTTTTGTTTTTTCATTGGCATCTTCAATTACTTTTTGTTTTAAATGGTAGTAAAGAAGAAAGGAAAAAATTACACAAAAGACCAGCAGGATTAAAATGATAGAAAGAGTGAATTTTGTGGTTAAAGAAAAATTTCTTAGTCCCATCTATTTAAATTTTAAATAATGATATTCTTTCAGTTCAATATTAATTTTTTATATTTGTCCAAAGGGATCTTATTTCGTTATAATTGAAATAAAAAGCAAAGGAACTTATAATGTCATTTGGTCATGGATGTGGTTGTAAGGGAAGATTTAAAAAATGGGGATTAAAATGGACACAAACAAGAGGTGCTATTATTGATATTCTTGCCTCCAAAGGTGGTCATCTTAGTGCAGAAGAAATTTTCTTTGAAGTAAAAAAAATTCTTCCTGGTATAGGGTTAGCTACTGTCTATAGAACCCTTGAAATTCTTTGTGAACTCGGATTTGTTAGAGAATTTGATTTCAAGGATGGAAGATCAAGATATGAATTTATTGCTGGGAAGGAAAAAGTTGAGCATTATCACCTTGTATGTAAAGTATGTGGAAAAATAATAGATTATGAAATAGATACTGAAAATACTGAAGACCCTCTGTTCGATTTTAAAAAATCCCTAATAGATAAATTTAATTTTTCAATTGAACGATCAGATATTAAATTTTTTGGGATATGTGAGAGATGTAAAAATTATTAATAAATAACATCTGTTACCAAGAGCCTCCGCCTCCACCACCTCCTCCACCACCTGAAAATCCACCTCCTCTACTTCCAGAAGATGAGGAGCGTGGCTGGGTTGTAAGCGCATGTGTTGCTTGACTTGTGAATGTATTCAGGGAATTGGCAAAGTAAATAGTTGAAAAACTTCCTCTGCTTTCATACCATCTTGGTGGTTCAGTAAATAATCCTTCAAAAGCTTCTGACCACCTCTCAGCTTCTCCAAAGGCAATTGCAAAGGGCAGAGTGACTTCAAAGACTTCGGGAATTTTTTCTGGTGGGAAAAGTTTTTCTATTACAGATTTTTCTACTCTACTAATAAACTCCTCATAACCTTTTAAGTATTCCATCATTTCAGTCCCATTGGATGTTTTTCTTGGCATAAACTGTCCAAAAATAAAAAGACTAAAGGCAGTGACTAATCCTGACAATAAAAAGGGGAAAGGAGAAATGGAAAATAAAAACTGTGAACCAATTGTGAACCAGATTGTTAGGATAAAAATTATTACTCCAAGCCCACTATAGGAATTTCTAATATTAAGGGGATTTTTAAAGAAAAAGCCTTTGGATGTTAAGGAGGAAAAAATATCTTTCTTTATTAAGGGAATAAAACGATAGAATTTTTTATTAAGTTCTGAAAGTTTAACTCTTCTTTTATTTTCGAAAATGCCTGATAAAATCTGAAGATCAAAGTTATTTTTCTGAATAGCATCATCAAATTTTTTTATTTTTTCCAAAATATAATCTCTTTTTTTACCGAATAAAAACCTTGATTCTTCAATTTCAATTATTTTTAAATATCCTCGCCTTGCCAGATCTATAATTTCAGCAACTATGTCACGAGCATCAACTTTTTCATCTATTAATGTTCCTGCTTCAATGGGAGTTAAATTTTCCGGTGGATAATACTGAACTTGTATGATTCCTTTTCCTCCGATATCGCGTCCTTTGTTCCACCATAACCATATCATAAAACTTAAAAATAAAATTATATATAAAAAAGTATATATCCAGGGATTTTTCCACCATGGTGGTCCTTTAGATATTGTTATTAACCCTGCTTTCCATCCAACAGCTACAGTCATTCCTTCATGGGCAGATAAAGGTTTGGTAAGGGTAAATAGGATTTCATTTTTCTCTTTATTGATATTACAATCTTTACCAATACTGCCAAAAGCACCTGTATAACAGGCAAACTGAATAGAGCTATCATCAAATGGTAAAATTACTTTAGCCGTTGCATTTGTTATTGGAACAGCCCACCCTGTTCCAATGGCATTCCAGTAAAGTTCATCTATGTTACCAAAGTTATAAAGGGCATATCTTACTTTATATCGAATAATGTATTTTTGGATTCCGCTTACAAATTTATTCGGATCTCCGATGCGAATTCTCAAATTATTTCCATATTTAGAAATCTTAGTTTGATAGGAATTCAGGTTCTGATCTGTTACAAAAATATCTTTGATTTCTATTTTATGTTTTTTACCTGAAGGATCATTAAAATCTAAGGGAATATCACGATATATTCCATGTTTATTGTCATAGCCGAAATCAACGATTAATTTTTCTATAATTTTTAATTCACTGTTTGGCTCAACTTTTAATTCTACATCGTAGGATTTAATATACCATGCCCATGATTGAGAAGAGAAAAATATTATGAATAATACAACAAATATAAATTTTTTCAATTTTACCTCTTAAAATTTAACCTGAGGGACCACTCTTTCTGTTTCATCCATTTCGAAAAATATTTTACGGGTAAAACCTAAAATTCCTGCAATAAGAGAATTTGGGAAAATTGATATAGAAGTATTGTAATCTCGAACCACTGCATTAAAATACCTTCTTGCCATACTTATTGTTTCTTCAATTTTTGCAAGTTCATTTTGGAGTGCTTGAAAGTTTACACTTGCTTTAAGATCAGGATAATTTTCTGCTAAAGCAAAAAGTTGACGTAATGCCTGAGTTAACATATTTTCTGCTTCTATTTTTTCTTCTGTTGTTTTTGCTGAAATCGCTGTATTCCTGATCTTTACTACTTCTTCAAGAGTTTTTCTCTCGTGAGTTGCGTATCCTTTTACAGTTTCCACAAGATTTGGGATAAGGTCATGTCTTCTTTTTAGTTGAACATCCACATCAGACCAAGCCTGCTCGGTCATGATTTTTAATCTAACGAGTTTATTATAAGTAAAAATTAGCCATAAAAGGACTAAAATAAAAATAATTAATGGAATTAGATATAACATTTTAAACTCCTTTTTTTCAGTAATTTTATCATTAAATTTTTTTAATGTCAATTAGTCCACATTCCTCAAAAAATAATCTCATTAATAAAACATTGTTCCCTCAGAATTGACAAAAAATACGCTAATATTTTAAAGTCTAAAACTGTGAGGTAACCGTTTACCGTGCAAAAAATATCTTCAGGCATAATAGGACTTGATAGACTCATTGATTATCTTTACTTAGGAGATAATGTTGTCTGGGAAGTTGATGCAGGAACTTTTTATGATATTTTTATTAAAAAGTTTGTTGAAAAATCAATACAGGAATCAAGAGAGGTAGTTTATATCAACTTTAATAAATCTGTACAAAGCCTTTTAAAGGAATATGGAGGATATGTTAATAAAAATTTTCATATTATTGACTGTTTTACATCAGGAAAGGGGAAAAATGACATAACTTTTTTAAAGTCTTACAGTGAGAAACCAGAACAGTTTGATATTATTAAAGTTTTAAACCCATCTAATTTAGATGAATTGATTAGTGCAATAAATTCTGTGGAAAATAGAATAAAATCTTTACCGGTATATATTTTTGATAGTCTTACAGGTATGCAAGATTTTTTAAGAGATGAAACCGCTACTTATGGATTTTTTACATATATGTGTCCAAGACTTTTTGACCTTGATAGTGTTGCTTACTGGATTTTAGAAAAAGATGCTCATAGCCAAAAATTCAAAGCAAATTTAAGACATATTACTCAGGTGGTATTAGAGCTATATAGAAGAAAAGAAAAGTTTTTTATAAAGGCATTGAAGCTTTCAAGAAGAGCAAATCGTGAAGCCTTTAAACCACATACCTATGAGTTTGTGAATGGGGATATTATAATTAAATCACAGGAGCAGGATTTTCCCTTTGATATTGGTTCAAAAATTAGAGAATTAAGGATTTTAAAAAATATGAGCCAGAAGGAATTAGCTCAAAAGGTTAATCTCACCCCTGGTTCAATTTCTCAAATTGAGAATAATCAAATAGTTCCATCTATTATTTCATTCATACAAATTTGTAATGCCCTTGGTGTTAAAATAAGCGACTTATTGAATGAAGTATTTGAGAAAGATTTATGTATAATCAAAAGGGAAAAAACATTATCTCAACTTTATAAAAAAAATTCAGTTATAAGTGTTTATAAAATTGTTTCAGATGAAGAATTAAAGGCATTTTTAGTTAAATTTAAAGGAGAAGAAACCAGTCAATCAGTTAGGCAGGATTTTTTTTACGAATTAGAGCCTAATTTTATATATATTTTAAAAGGTAAAGTATTTTTAAATATCGGGAATTCTAACTTCAATCTCCAGACAGGAGATGGTCTCTATCTAAGAAAAGCAGTATCTTTAAAGTTAGAAAACAAAGGGGGTGAGAATACTGAGATTTTATTAATAAAATCAATATGTAGTTTTTAGGCTTATTTAATCTGGCGAAGGAGTAGATTGTATTTTTTTGTCAATTTGTTTTAGTATTGCTAAATTTTTAAGAATTTAAAATTAGTATTAATTAACATTAAGGAGGTTAATCATGAGCGTTATTCCAGGACAACCAAATGCAAGTTCAGCAACAGGAACTCGTAACAGAGTTTCTGATCCAGCACCTTATTCGGGAATTTGTTCAGTATGTCTTGATGGATGCCCAGGTTTTTGTGAAGTTGGAAAGTCGTCTTTCAGAGGCAGAGAAGTTCTTTATCCAAGTCCTTTTGGAAAGGTTACAGCAGGTGCTACGAAAAAATATCCAGTAGATTATTCTCACTTGAACATTCAGGGAACCTGTGTTGGAGCTATTGGAGTAGAAGCTGATCCAGACAAAGCAACATTTCCTGCAGTTAACACAGAGAGAGAGATTGGCAAAGATTATAAAATTAAATTAAGAATTCCTATTTTTACAGGTGCTCTTGGTTCTACAGATATTGCAAAAGACAACTGGGAAGGATTAGCAATTGGTGCTGCTATTTCTGGAATCATAATTGTTATTGGTGAAAATATTGTTGGAATGGACCCTAAGGCAGAGTTTAAGGATGGTAAAGTTGTTAAATCTCCTGAAATGGAAAGAAGAGTAAAATTTTTTAAAGATTGGTATGATGGTTACGGTGAAATAATTCTTCAACAAAATGTTGAAGATACAAGGCTTGCTTCTGCAGAGTATGCAATAGAAAAATTAGGGATTACCTGCATTGAGCTTAAATGGGGTCAGGGAGCAAAAAATATTGGAGGAGAGGTAAAACTTAAAAGTCTTGAAAGAGCTCTTGAATTAAAGAAAAGAGGCTATATAGTTCTTCCAGACCCTGAAGACCCCGTTGTTCAAAAAGCTTACAAGGCAGGAGAATTTAAGGAGTTTGAGAGACATTCAAGACTTGGTATGGTAAATTATGAAGATTTCCTGAAATCTGTAGAGCATTATAGAAAAGCTGGTGCAAAATTTTTATCATTGAAAACAGGAGCATACAGAATTACAGATCTGGCAAGAGCCTTGCGCTTTGCATCAGATGCAGGAATTGACCTTGTTACAATTGATGGTGCCGGTGGAGGAACAGGAATGAGCCCATGGAGAATGATGAATGAATGGGGTATTCCAACTATTTATTTACAATCTATTGCTTATAACTTTGCAAAACAGCTTGCTGAAAAGAAAAAATATGTGCCAGATCTTGCAATAGCCGGTGGTTTTTCTCTTGAAGATCACATATTTAAAGCTCTTTCACTTGGTGCTCCCTATTTTAAGGCAGTTTGTATGGGTAGAGCTCTCATGATTCCAGCTTTTGTAGGAAAACATATTCAAAAATGGGCAGAGGATGGAAAGTTACCAGCTGATATTAGCAAGTATGGTTCAACAGTAGAGGAAATATTCATCACTTCAGAAACTTTAAAAAATAAATACGGAAAAGCCTTTAAAAAACTTCCATGGGGTGCGATTGCCATGTACACCTTTGTTGACAGACTAATTCTTGGACTCAAACAACTCATGGCTGGTGCAAGAAAGTTCTCCATTGAATATCTTGACAGAAACGATATTGTAGCACTTACAAAAGAAGCTTCCGAAGTAACAGGAATTCCTTATGTAATGGAAGCTGATATGGAGGAAGCACAGAAAATTCTTTTAGACTAATACTTAAGGGAGAGGATTTTTTCCTCTCCCTTTTTTATATTGTCTTATTTAGCTCTTTTCTAATCTTAGTCTTTTTAATAAAATTAATACGGTTACCCTATGCCGTCTGTTGACAAATTAATTTTAAAAAAACTATAATGATTTACTTTATTACTTTTTGGGGCATAAATGAAAATTGAACAATATAGGATAATTGAAAAATCAAAATTTGATGATTTTATAAACTCCTTAATAACTTTTTCAAAAGTTGTAGCACCCGTTTATAAAGGATTTAAAAATTATATTTTTCAGGAAATAAAATCTGCAGAACAAGTAAGCCTTAAATACATTCCCACCATAATTCCACCGAAAAAATATTTTATGCCACAGAGAGAAACAATTTTACAGTTTGATGTAAATAATGAATTAAAAGTAGAACCTATTGTAGAATATGAAAATTTAGTCCTTTTCGGTGTTCACACTTGTGATATTGCTGGTATTAAATGTCTCAACATGGTACTTTCTGATAAACCAAAAGATACAGCCTATCTTATAAGAAAAAAGCACATCACCATAATAGGACTTGAATGTAATGACTACTGTGATGAATACGCAAGTTGTTCTTTTGTGGGAGCTCACATTCCTACCACTGGTTATGATTTAATGTTCACAGACCTCGGGGATTACTTTATTGTCCATATTCATTCATCAAAGGGAACAGATATTATTGAAAAAACAGGAATTTTTAAGCCAGCAAAGGACAACAACATAGAAGAGCTTAGAACCCTGAGAGCTCAAAAATTAAAAATATTTAACAATGAAGTTCCAACTGAAAGAAGATATCTTCCAGATCTCTTTGATCGCTCCTTTAATGCTTCAGTATGGAAAGAATTAGAACAAAAGTGCCTTAGTTGTGGTAACTGTACAGCTGTATGTCCTACCTGTTATTGTTTTGACATAAAAGATGATGTTGATTTGACTCTTAAAGTAGGAGAAAGATACAGAATCTGGTTTTCCTGTCAGCTTGACCCATTTGCAAAAGTTGCAGGTGGTATAGATTTTCGCAAAGAGCGTTCTGCAAGACAAAGACATCGCTTTTACAGAAAATTCCGTTATCACATTGACCGTTATGGTATGGTTTTCTGCACAGGCTGTGGAAGATGTTCCCGTACATGCATGGCAAAAATTAATTTAAAGGAAGTTCTTACATCATTAATTAAGGAATCAGAGGCAAAGATATGGCGAAAGTGGTTATAAAAGATTCTCCATACAATGTAAAAAGAGCTAAAATTTTAGACATAAAGTCCCTTACTGAAAAAGAAAAACTTTTCAAAATTGTTTTTGAAGACCGTTCATGGCTTGATTTTGAACCTGGACAGTTCATAATGGTATCTCTTGCTGGAATAGGAGAGATTCCGATTTCAGTTTGTTCTTCGCCTTTAAACAGACACTATTTTGAAATATGTGTAAGAGCTGTTGGAAAAGTAACAAATTCTCTTCATAGATTAAATGTTGGTGACATTATTGGAGTCAGAGGTCCCTATGGAAACGGATTTCCAATTAAAATGATAGAGGGACATGACCTTTTAATTATTGCAGGAGGGTTGGGATTAGCACCTCTTAGGTCACTTATCCTTTATGCAATTGACAATCGTAGAGATTTTGGAGAAATTCATATGCTTTTGGGATGCAAAACTCCTAAGGAGCTTCTTTTTGTTGATGAGATAGAGGAATGGGGAAGAAGAATGGATCTTCATTTTGCCTGTACTGTTGACAGAGCGGATCCTGATTGGAAAGGAAATGTTGGATTGATAACCTCTCTAATCCCAGGAGTTGATATTGATCCGTTAAGAACTTATGCAGCAGTTGTAGGTCCACCAATCATGTATAAATTTGTAATAAAAGAGTTACTTGCAAAGGGACTACCTGTTGACCAGATTCTTCTTTCCTTTGAAAGACATATGAAATGTGGCATGGGAAAATGTGGAAGATGTCAGATTCAAAATCTTTATTGCTGTAAGGATGGTCCTGTTTTTACCTTTAAAGAAATAATGGATATGGCAGAGGCATTGTAATGAGTAAACCAAA
>Ga0272449_1004428_pt1 | contig 11416 bp, 8 predicted proteins | sample YNPCB0241_FD_198679 | JGI IMG/M metagenome (GOLD analysis project Ga0272449, IMG submission 198679) | Hot spring sediment microbial communities from Yellowstone National Park, WY, United States - YNP-CB-024-1 | ecosystem: Environmental > Aquatic > Thermal springs > Hot (42-90C) > Sediment...
TATGTTTCTTTTTTAAAAACATACCACAAAACCATTGTTAACGGTATAATCAAAAGTATAAACCAATAAGGTTGTGCAAATGTTATATTACTCATTGACACCTCCTTTTGATTGGTTAGTTGAATCTGTTAAAACTTCTGATGGTTTTGTTTTTTCGACAAATGCAACTGCGTTTTTCCAGTGCCAATCGTTTTCGTCGGGCAAAGGAGTTGCTTTGGCAAATTTAACAAAGTCGGCTGTCGTTAATAAAGACTGCATATTACGCACAAGCTCCTCTTCAAAAGACTTTTGTTTTAAATAATCAATTATTTCTGAACTTAAGCTTTCCATTGCAGGTATCTGAAATTGCTTTTCGAGGTAAATTCGAATAATATCGGTTAATTCAGAATAATATTGCTTATACATTTGTTTCTGCCATAGCTTCTTTTCTTTTAGTTCATTAAGTTGATTTAAAGCAACAACATAAGGTGGGTCGTCGGGCTTTTGTATTTTCGGAATAATGGGTTTCTTATTTTTTATTCTGAAGTATACATATACAGCTATTGCGATTAGAAGAACTGCTGCTAAACCGATTAATAAATAATTTAATAATTCATCCCAAGTAAATGGTTCATTCAAGGGAGGTTTTATGTCATAAATTGTTTGTTTTGTAGTATCAACAGGCATAGCATTAACAGTAAATAATATCGGATTTGTAGAAATAGTATCGTATAAACTGTCGTTTTTTATTAAAAAATGTAAAGGAGGAATAGTTATAAGTCCTGTGTCAAAAGATGTTATAATTAACGATTGTTGTAACTTTACCTGCTGATTTTCTTTAGCTATAGTGTCAATCTTGCTTTTTTTAATTATCTCTATTTTGCTTGTAATGGTATCGTTTAATTGAGGAAACAAAACTTCTTTATTTAAGGGCTTCGATAGGGTTAATTTAAGAGTTAATTGGTCGCCAATAAGGCAATTATTTCTATTAATTTCGGCATTTACCTGCAAAAATTGAGCGTTTGTTTTTATTGAAAAAATTAATATTAGTAATATTATAAGTTTTTTCTTCATCATTTAACTCTCTTTTTAAATAACTGATTTAGTGGTTTTACATAGTCAGAAGCTGTATTTAAGAACAAACTATCTATTTTGTATTTATTGAAAATTTCTTTAGTATATGCATTATGATTTATAAACCATTCTTTGTATTTTTTTAATAATTTAGAATTTGACGTATCAATAAGTATTGTTTCGTTAGTTTCTGGGTTTTTAATATAAGTTAATCCCATTGGCAATAGTTCGGTTTCTCTTAAGTCGTATAAGCAAATAGAAATAATATCGTGTTTTTGACTGGCAATTTTTAAAGCGTCTTCGTAATTATTATCGATAAAATCGGATATAATAAAGGCTATTGATCTTTTCTTTATAGCATTTATAAAAAATTTAAGGGCAGTAGATATATTTGTTTGTTTTTCGGCAGGTTCAAAAGCTAAAATTTCCGATATTATTCTCAAAATATGTTTTCTTCCTTTTTTAGGAGGGATAAATTTTTCTACTTTATTAGAAAACAAAATAGCGCCTATTTTATCATTGTTCAGGTTAGCAGAAAAAGCCAAAACTGCCGATAGTTCGGCAATTAATTCTTTTTTTGTTTGTTTTTGCGAACCGAATTCAGTAGAACCACTCATATCTAAAATGAGAATGACTGTAAGTTCGCGTTCTTCTTCATAAACTTTTACATAAGGATGGTCGAAGCGAGCAGTCACATTCCAATCTATATTACGTATATCGTCGCCGAATTGATATTCTCGCACTTCACTAAAAGTCATCCCTTTTCCTTTGAAAGCACTGTGATATTCTCCTGCAAATAGCAGGTTGGAGAGCATTTTTGTCTTTATCTCTATCTTCCTTACTTTTTTTATTAAATCTTTTGTGTCCACTTTTACAATCTTTTACTGATAAATAACGGTAAAATTATATTCTTCTTTTTCTATGCTTATTTTAATAATTTTTTGGTTATAAGTAGTTTTCCATTTATAAGGGCCAATTCTGATATAATTTTTATTGAATTCGTTAATTTTTTCGGGCATATTTTCAATATCTTCGATAGTTTTTATGTATTCACATTTTTGTTCTTTATTGAAATAAAACATTATTGTTGCATCTAATTTTGTGTTGTAGTAACTCAAAGTGTTATTTTTTGATATTATATTCATACCTTGAGCCTTATATTCTTTATAATTTTCGTTCATTATTTTTTGAATTTCAGATTTAGTTTTGAATAAAAAACATTCAAATTTTTCTTGATAATGAAAAATCAATATTAAAAAGGGGAAATAATATATCATAACATTTAATTAAGGCACTTCGATTGTATTTAATATTTCATTAATAATGTCTTCAGATGTTATGTTTTCAGCTTCGGCTTCGTAAGTTAATCCGATACGATGTCGTAGAACATCGTGACATACTGCACGAACATCTTCTGGTATTACATATCCTCTTCTTTTTATGAAAGCATTTGCTTTTGAAGTGATTGTAAGGAAGATACTTGCACGTGGTGAAGCTCCATAAGCTATCATATTTTTAAGTTTTTCGAGTTTATAATCTTGTGGAAATCTAGTAGCAAAAACTATATCAAGTATATAGCGTTCTATTTTTTCGTCGACATATACTTCTTTAACGAAATCACGAGCTTTGATAATATTTTCGGGCGTAACAACTGGATTGGCTTTTGGAAATTCTTTTGCAACGTTTATTCTGATAATTTTTTGTTCTTCTTCTTTAGTTGGATAGCTAATTACTACTTTTAGCATAAAGCGGTCGAGTTGGGCTTCGGGTAAAGGGTATGTACCTTCTTGCTCTATAGGGTTTTGAGTAGCAAGAACAAGGAAAGGCTCTTCGAGTTTGTAGGATTGTTCGCCTATTGTTACTTGTCTTTCTTGCATTGCTTCAAGTAAAGCACTTTGAACTTTTGCAGGAGCTCGATTAATTTCGTCTGCTAAGATAAAATTGCTAAAAATGGGTCCTTTTTTTACACTGAAACTTTCGTTTTTGTGGCTGTATATCATTGTGCCAATTAAGTCGGCCGGTAATAAGTCGGGGGTAAACTGTATTCTTGAGAACTTCGCTTGAATAGTATTAGCTAATGTTGTTATGGCTAACGTTTTGGCAAGTCCAGGAACACCTTCTAACAATATGTGTCCGTTCGATAAAACTGCTATTAGCAAACTATCTACTAAATGTTTCTGGCCAACTATAACTTTACTTATTTCCATCTGAATTAAATCAACAAATTCACTTTCACGGTGAATTTTTTCATTTAGCTCTCTGATATCTATACCAACATTCATAAAATATTTGTTTTTAAGAATTTAGAGCAAAAATATATTCTTTAAATGTAAATAAATTCTTAATTATGTTAAAAGTAGTTAAGTCTTGTTTTTTTCTATAATTTCTTCAATTATATAAATCGGACGTTCTTTAACTTCATAAAAAATATAAGATATGTATTTACCTATTATTCCCATCACAATGAGATTGATTGAAAACATAAAAGTTAAAACTACAACTATTGTTGTATAGCCTGAAACAGGTCGATTAACAAAATACATTATAATGGAATAAATACCTACAATTGTTGAAAATAAGCCCATTATTAGGCCAATTATTATACCTAAATTTAAAGGTTTATCGGAAAATGCGGCAATAGCATTTATTGATAGTTTTAATAGTTTTTTTGTATTGTATTTTGATTTTCCACTTATTCTTGCAGGTGCAGTAAACTCTATAAATGTCTTATTAAAACCGATAAATTGGATTAACCCCCTTAAAAATCTTGTTCTTTCTCTAAAATTATTTACCAAATGATATTGAACTTTTTTGCTTATCAAAAAGAAATCAGAAGCATTATCTTCAAATTTAACCGGTGAAAGATAGTTTATTATTTTATAAAACAATTTTGAAGCAATTTTTGGGAAAAATGATGCATCTTCGCGATTACTTCTTTTCATTAAAACAATATCGTATCCGTTTTTGTATTTTGATATCATTTGTGTTATGTAGGAAGGTGGATGTTGCAAATCAGCATCCATGCAAATTATTGCTTGTCCGTTTGAATAATCAATTCCAGCTAACATTGCAGCTTCGTGCCCAAAATTGCGAGAAAAATTTATTACCTTTACAAAATCATTGTTTTTAGCTAATTCATTTAGAATATCCTTAGACTTGTCGGTACTACCGTCATTTACAAATATAACTTCATAAGTATCATTAATTTTTTTTAGTTCGTTTGTTAATTCATTAAAAAAAAGCACTAAAGCTTCTTCTTCATTGTAAACCGAAACAACAACTGATAGCAATATCGATTTGTCCATGATTTTAATTATTTAACATATACTTAGCGTTATCTATTAATAATTGATCTAAATTTTTTCCTTTATTTTCTGGTTTATTTAAAATGTGTTTCAACCAATTTTTGTCTGATTTTATTTTTTCGACAAAATATTGAATTTTTATATCTTCAATGTCGTAACTTTTCAAAAAAGTTTCTTTTAGCATAAATTCGGCATTCTTACGGATCCATTCTTTTAAAGGAATATTTTTGCTTTTTGCTTCGTTTTTAATTTTTTCGTACCATTCTTTGTTGTTTAATATTTGATTAGTAAAGTAGTTTATTATTGTCTTGTTTCTTGAATCTAAAATAGCGTAATGAATATTAATATTTATAAAGTGGTTATTATAAAATAGTATGCTATTATTTTTATTTTTCAATACTTTAAAAACATTAACATTAATTGGTCGCACTAGCAAATCGTCGACGTAAAAAGTATCTTGCCATGTTTTTGTAGGAACAGAAAAAATTTTATAAACACTTTTATTGTTTTTAACTTTGAAATACATTTCTACAAGCGACCAATAACCGTCGACTATAGTCGAAAAGCGAGGGTCTACTACATAAATCCAATTGACTTGCCCATTTTCGTCGGTTTCTTCCACTACAAACATATTATGAGTTCTTGAATTGCCTTTGTTATAATACCAAAAGCTTGCACAATATTCTTCATTATCTTTTAAACTACCTGCTTTGAATTCGGCTAAATGATTGTAAAAACTCTTATTACCTACTAACGACGAATTGCCACTGTGATATATTTTTGAGGTATATTCTTCAAAACCATTATAATATACACTTGAAGTAGTATCTGTAACAAAAAAACCGTTTTTGTAAAATGAGCTATCATTTACAGATATATACTCATTTATTGTTTTTTCCAAGCTATATTTAAAAAGGTTTTCGTATGAGATTTTCTTTATTAAAAGATTATCGGTTTCTATAATTTTATCTGATAAATTTAATATTTCTTCTTCTCTTTTATTTAGTTTCTCGCCTTTGTAATGAATAATTAAAAAAGGTTCTTTTTTAACTTCATTTTTAAAAGGTTTGTCGTAAAACTCTGGAAGTAAAATTTGAAATATACGACATGTTTCCTCTACAGATGTCCTACCAGTATTACATGCCACTAAACTTTTATTAAGATAATATGAAACAAGTAACGAATAATATCGTGTATTTTGTTCTTCTGGCTCTTTGATAAAATCGTCAGAACCGTAATGAAAAAATGGCAAAGGAATTATTGCCTGAAAATTTTGATTCTTTAGATAAGTCAAAATTTCTTTAGTTTCGTTATCAAGGTATTTCTCATTGAAAACATTGGGTTGTTGTAGAACAAATCTATGAAAATTCCGATGAAATAAATAACTTTCAATTGGAATAAAAATTAAAGGTAAAAATAATAAAATAGAAAATTTTATTTTAAAGTTTTTATACCAGCGGTAAATAATTATAACCATTGCTATATTAATTAAATAATAAAATACCCATGCAAATCGTCCAAGAACACGAAATTGTTTTAATGGAGGCAAATAATTTACAACCCATACAATAAAACCTTCGATAGGTTTTTCTAATGCAATTATTAAAAATATAATGCAAATGATTAGTAAAATTAGAATATCCTTTTTGTAAACATTTGTAATGGCTGATATTTTTCTTTTTATTAAAAATATTAATAAAAGTAGTAAGGTAATAATTATACTCACATTAACAAATAAACCAACATAGGCATATCCTTCAAAGTCGTATTCATCTTTTTTGGGAACGTCGATAAGCCAATTGTAAAAAATCTTGTGCGATTCTTCTGTTGGAAGAAATATAGATTTAAGGTTTGAATGGTATACAAACAAACCCACTGGACTTTTTGTTCGATCTGTGTGTGTATCGGTTACATTAACTACAAAATAAAATATTATTACTGGAATAATTGCTACAGCTACAGCTTTTAAAAATTCTATTTTTTTAATGTCTTTAGCATAAAATAAAGTATGTAAAAAACTACCTGTTACAAAAAGACTAAAAGCTATTAAACCAAGATATGTATGAAGAAAAAATGAAAATAATATGTTTATAAAAATTAAAATATAAGTTTTTAAGCTAGGCTTTTTAAAAAATTTTAAAACTAAATACCATGTTGCTGGTATAATCCACATATATGATAAGCTATAATGTCCTCCAATTCTATAAAACTGTGGAGAAAGAGTTATTATAAGTACTGAAGCAAAAACAGATAACCACTTGTTTACATTGTATTCTTTAAATATTAAAAACAAAAAGATGAAAGCTATAATAACTGAAAGAATTATAAATAAATGCATTAAACCAATACTATAATCCTTGAAAAATGGGAATATTAAACTTAAAGTTTTTACACTAAATGCTACTAATGGCTGACAATCTAAATACGCAAAATTTTCACCATATGGATAGTTTACCGAATGAGTATTAATAAACGAATTATCATTTTTAATTAAATAAGCATATGTAAAATAATTTTTAATTCCATCACCATAAGAATCGATTAAAAATTTATTGGGCGAAAATATTGCTTTATGATAAAAGAAAATCAAAAATAAAAACAATACCAACGTTCCAATAAAAATCGGTGAATAAAAAATTTTTTTTATATTTAAAAAAAACTTCATTTCTTTTTTGCAATTATAGCATAAATAAGCCAATAAACCAAAAATCTTTTCAGAAACAAACAATTGGTTAAGATATGTTAAAATAAAATTGAATGATTAAGTTTAGAAAAAAAAATAGTATTTTCGTGTTTTGTTTAAAAACACTTTTTATGAGTTATAAAAAACTTAATAACATTGGTGGATGGATTGTTTTTACAATTGCAGCTTTTACTTATCTATCAACAATTGAACCGACTGCAAGTTTTTGGGATTGCGGTGAGTTTATTGCAACATCTTACAAATACGAAGTAGGGCACCCTCCAGGCGCACCGTTTTTCATGATACTAGCTCGTTTCTTTACTTTATTTGCATCAGATGTTACTAAAGTTGCCGCAATGGTAAACTCTCTTTCTGCATTAATGTCGGCGTTTACTATTCTGTTTCTCTTCTGGACAATTACATATTTTGCAAAACGATTAATCGCTGGCGATAGCGAAGAACTAATAACTCCACAAATTATTGCAATACTTGGTAGTGGCTTCGTAGGCTCATTAGCTTATACTTTTTCCGATACATTCTGGTTCTCAGCAGTCGAAGGCGAGGTATATGCCTCATCTTCTATGCTTACTGCATTAGTATTCTGGTTGATTACCAAATGGGATAGACAGCATAATAACCCACAAGCTATAAAGTATATTATCCTCATAGCTCTTTTAATGGGCATATCTATAGGTATACACTTGTTAAATTTGTTAACTATACCAGCTATTGTTTTTGTTATCTATTTCCGAAAAGCCGAAAAAGTTACCGTTAAAGGAGTTTTATGGGCATCTTTAATTTCTGTGATACTTTTAGCAGTAGTAATGTATGGCATTATTCAAGGTTTATTCAGACTTGCAGGATTTTTCGAATTATTCTTTGTTAACGATTTAGGTTTGCCCTACCATTCCGGCTTAGTATTTCATATTTTGCTATTAGTGGTTCTATTATCATATACTATTTATGTTACTTCAAAAGATTATAATTATAATTTACAAGCAGCATTAGTTACACTATCGACATTTTTTGCTGGTGTTCCTTTAATGTTATCGTCGCCTATTTTTATTCTATTATATATTCCTGTTGTTTGGGCAATATTAAATTTATTTAAATCATCTATACGAAGGTACCTGAATACAATAATTATAAGTATTACAATGATACTAATAGGATACTCGTCATTTGCTTTACTTATAATACGTTCAAACGCTAATACCCCCCTTAACGAAAATATGCCTAATCATGTATTTTCATTAATTTCGTACTTAAATCGCGAACAATATGGTGACAGGCCTTTATTTTATGGACAATGTTTTAATTCGCCATTAGATAGACAAAACCCTTATATTAATACAGAACCAATTTACATTCAAAAAAATGGGAAATATGTTCAAGCTGGCTGGAAACAAAAACAAAATTATGCAAGTGAATTTAAGATGTTATTCCCAAGAATGTATAGTTCAGAACCTCAACACGTTAGGGCTTACAAATCATGGACCAATTTTAAAGGAGTTCCTATTAATTGGGTAAATCCCGACGGAACAGTGGAAAAAATATATAAGCCTACTTTTTTTGAAAATTTAAAATTTTTCTTTTCATACCAGATTGGATGGATGTATTTTAGATACTTCATGTGGAATTTTGCTGGACGCCAAAACGATATTCAAGGACATGGAAATGTTATGTATGGCAACTGGATAAGCGGAATACCATTTTTCGATAATCTACGACTAGGCGATCAAAGTCTATTGCCCGATTACCTTAAAAACAACAAAGCTAGAAATGTTTATTACATGCTCCCACTAATTTTAGGACTAATAGGTATGTATTTCCAGTATCTAAAAGAAAGCAAAGGATTTGTAATAGTTATGTTGTTATTCTTCTTTACTGGTATTGCAATAGTAATATATTTAAATCAAACTCCTTATCAGCCACGTGAACGAGATTATGCATATGCTGGTTCGTTTTATGCTTTTGCAATATGGATTGGACTTAGTATAGCTTCTTTATGGGACAAATTAAATAAAAAAGTTAACCCGCTATTTACTTCTATTGCTTTAACAATTATAGGATTAGTTGCAGCCCCGGTGATTATGGCTAAAGAAAATTGGGACGATCACGATCGTTCAAACAGATACACTCCAAGAGATTTTGCCAAGAATTATCTTGAAACATGCGATAAAAATGCTATATTGTTTACAAACGGCGATAACGACACTTTCCCACTTTGGTATGCACAAGAAGTTGAAGGAATAAGAACCGATGTTAGAGTTGTTAATCTATCTTTATTAAATACCGACTGGTACATAGAGCAAATGAAATATAGAGCTTATGAATCAGATCCCATACCTATTTCTTTCACTTACGACCAAATTGCCGGTGAACGAAGAGTTTATTGTCCAATAATTGAAAGAATAAATGACTACGTTAATATAGCCGAAGTTGTTGATTTTGTTAAAAGTGATGAGCCCAATACCAAGGTCCCAATTAGCCAAACAGAAAGTATAAATTATGTTCCTACAAGAAATTTACTTTTCCCTGTCGACAGTGCCGAAGTTATAAAAAATGGTACCATTAAACCTATATATGCCAATTTAATGGATAAAGAGTTAAAGTGGCGAATATCAAAGAGTTATCTGCTTAAATCTGAATTAGCTATTCTTGATATTCTAAATCAAACGAAATGGAAACGTCCTATTTACTTTGCTATAACAGTTGGCAACGCTTATATAAACTTAGAAGGCTATTTCCGGGTAGATGGTCTTGCATACCGATTAACGCCCATTAAAGCATCTAAAATGCCAAACGATATGCAAACGGGTTGGATCGATACCGATATACTTTACGACAGACTTATGAATAAATTTGTATGGGGAAATATCGATAAAGAAGGCGTTTATCTTGATGAAAACAATCTGCGTATGACAATGAATTTTAGAAACTTATTTGCTCGTCTTGCTAATGCCTTAATACGCGAAGGTAAACGCGACTCTGCTGTTAAAGTTCTCGACTATTGCATGAAAATTATGCCTCAAAAAACTGTTCCATACAATGTATTTATACTTGGAATAATAGAAGCTTATTTTAAATGCGGTGAAATTCAAAAAGGATACGACATTTTTAAAGATTACAAGAAAATGACCGAACAAGAAATAAACTACTTTTTATCGCTCGATAAAACAAAAGCTCAAACTATAGTTAACGAAGCAAAAAGATCTTTAACAGTTTATAACGAACTAGGACGATTAGCCAAAAATTATTTAAGCAATTATACTTCTAACAATAAAGAACAAAATGCAGGAAAAGTAAGTTATGGAACAGTTGCAAACGAAATAGATAGCACGATGAAAATATATTATGATTTGTATTTGAAACAATTCCCTATAGAGTTAAACGCAGGTGAAGATTACGAAACAGAATAATAAAAGTATTTTTTTAACATTCGACGATGGACCAACACCCGAGGTAACACCTTGGGTGTTGGCACTTTTAGATAAATATAACTTCAAAGCAACTTTTTTTTGTATCGCTAAAAATGCAGAAATACATAATGATATTTTATTTTTAACAAAGCAAAAAGAGCATACTATTGCAAATCATGGTTATGAACATTTAAATGGTTGGAAAACTCCTACAAAAAAATATATTGAAAACACAATAAAAGGTGCTCAAATATTAAACACTAATTTATTTCGACCACCTTATGGTAAAATTACTCCATTACAGTGGTTTTTTCTAAAAAAAAATAAAATTAAAATCATCTTATGGAATTACTTAGTTAAAGATTTTTCACTAAAACCTGAAATGTATCAAAATGAATACAATAAACTTATAAATAAAACCAAAAATAATTCTATCATTGTTTTTCACGATTCCTTAAAATCAGAGCCTTTTTTGAAAGAATATTTAGAAAAATATTTCCAATGGCTTAAAAACAATAATTATTTTACTGAGGTATTAAACGCTGATTCCGCTTTTCTACATAAAAATTTTGTCAAGTAAAGTTTTTGTTTTTCTTTATACTCTCTGATGTATACTAGTTACTACGTATCTTTATGAATTTTCTTAAACTAAGCTAACGTTAGTTAATCTCTGTGCAAATGTTTACTCAATAATTTCTACTCTTTTAACAACAACTATATAGGAACCTTTGCAAAACATTTAACAATGTTTTTTTATAATGCTTCTTTTTTTCTTTGAAGAAAGAGTATAATTACAATGACAAAAATGTAACTTACATTGACAAAAAGGGGAAATTCGCAAAGTTTGCAAGGATGAACTTCATTCAATCCGAAACTCATAGGTCTTAGACGAAAATTGGCAAAGATGTTTAAAAGTCGGGATGTTGTAATTATGGAAGGTTATGTCCTAATTT
>Ga0272449_1004430_pt1 | contig 11413 bp, 10 predicted proteins | sample YNPCB0241_FD_198679 | JGI IMG/M metagenome (GOLD analysis project Ga0272449, IMG submission 198679) | Hot spring sediment microbial communities from Yellowstone National Park, WY, United States - YNP-CB-024-1 | ecosystem: Environmental > Aquatic > Thermal springs > Hot (42-90C) > Sediment...
AGGACCCGTCAAGGGCGAGCGCGGCGAGCCGGAGGGCACCCTTGACGGGTGGCCGCGCTGCCCAAAATCGCCCTCGGCGAAAAGGGCAGGCGAGCCTCCGCTACGGTTACTTTTTTGCTGACCCAACGATCCCGCCTTCGGTGACATTTTCGATGACCCAATTCGCCATCTTGACAAATGGGGGATCCTGTAAGATATGAACTCCGCGTATGTGGAAGTCCGCTGAACCCATCGTCCTGCCCCCCAGCCGGCGTTGCCAGCGGGAGCAGATCGCCCGCCAGCCGCGCACCACGCAGTAATTCGGCCTCCGGGTGGCCATCATCCTGGGCGCCGCCGAGCGACTCTCCAACCGGGAACCGGCCCGCCGCCTGGGCGCCACACGGCCCACCGTGTCGCTGTGGCGAAAACGCTTCGGGCAGGCCGGGGTGGAGGGCCTGCTGCGGGACGCGCCCGGAGCGGGCCGCCACAAGCAGATCCGCCAAGCCACCCTGGCCAAGATCCTGCGTATGCGCTTGGAGGAGCGGCCCCGGGAGGCCACCCACGGGAGCACGCGCACGCTGGCCCAGCGCTGCGGGGTCAGCCACAGGACCGTGCACCGCGTCGGAAAGGCTTACGGCTGGCAGCGCCACCGGGGGAAAGCTTCCCGCTCCCCACCGACCCCAAGTTCGTGGCCCGGGTGCGCGACATCGTGGGGTTGGTAGGTGAACCCGCCGGAACAGGTCTTGGTGGTGGCGGTGGACGAAACGAGCCAGATCCAGGTCTTGGAGCGCATCGAGCCCATCCTGCCCTTGCGGCCCGGCCTCCCCGAGCGGCAGACCTCCGATTCTCAGCGCCACGGCGCACCCACGCCCGGGCACGCAGGGGCCACCCCGTTTGCAGCTCTCAATGTACTCACGGACAAGGTGACTGCCACCGGCCTGGCCCGACACCGCCACGCCGAGTTGCCGGCCTTCCTGGAGAAGCTCGAACGGCAGACTCCGGAGGGGTTGGCTGGGCATCTGATCTTGGACACGCAGGGCGCCCACACCCATCCCCGGGTCGAGCAGGGGCTGGAAGCCCATCCCCGCTATCTGTTGCCCTTCACGCCCAAAGGCGCCGGCTGGCTCAACCAGGCGGAGCGCTTCTTGGTCGAGCGGACGCGCGAGTGCACCCGGCGGGGCAGCTTTCGCGGCGTGCGCGAGCGGGAACGGGCCATCCGGGAGTATGGGGCCGAGCACAACAGGCACGCCCGTCCTTTTGTCTGGACCCCCTCGGCTGCCCGGATCATCCGCAAAGTCCGGCAGTGTAAACAAGCGCTTGGTTATGGGACACTAACTCCGGCCTGCGGTAAGCTCTAGGAGGTGACCTCCGGAGCAGACCAGTGACAGGCGGTATGTCCTAGGTTGGGCGATGCAACCCTTCAAGGAGTGGGGCCAGACCTTTGACTGGAAGGAATCATGAGACGTTCGGCGACCTCGGATAGGAACGTAACCACGGTCGCAAAGTGTGTTTGGTCCACCTGGCAGTTCCAACCGCCAGGCGAGATCTATAAAAGAGCTACATTTTGGCATCGACCAGCGTCGGTACGACTTCAGCTGCTGCAGGCAGCTGGGCCATGGGGCAAGTTACTTGGGCGAGTGGCTGCGGGAGCAGTTGCCGCGGTCCGTGAAGAAGCTGCGGCCCAACGCTGAGGCGGGACTGAAGGTCGCGGGCGACTCGCGGCGGTTCTGCAAGGCAGAGTTCCCGCACGTGGCGCGGGTCTTGGGGGTGGATACGAACCAGTTCCGGGTCCTGCGCCGGGCGGTGAAGGAGACCGACGACCGCGACCCCACACTGTTGGCGCTGTACCTGTCGTAGCCTGCTGCCGGAATCGTGGATGAAGCACAAGTAGCACCGCCAACGGACGGGCCTAACGCAAACAAGCGAGAACCTGGTGAAGTTGCGAACCGCGTCAAGGAACCCCGTAAACAACATCCTCTCAGCGCGGGATCAAGGTGCCGAAGGAAGTCCTGTCGAGCGAGGAGAGATCCAACGAGGTGCTGAGCCTGCCGTTCGCCCCGATCATTCTGATCGAGCTGTGGGTGATCATGAATCCAATTCAGAGCTTGAAGCAGAGCCTGGGCGAACTGTAAAAGACGATCGTAGCCGAGGCTCGAACCTGGAAGCGCACAACAGCCTGACTTCGATCGAGGTAATCGGTAGGCTCGCCAGCGCGTTCCTGGTGGGCGCGATCGGCGACCTGAATGAGTTTGCCGTGAGAGCCGGCCGGCCAGCTGCGTCTGTATCGGGCCGCGCCTCTGGAACTCCCGTCTGACGGCACACTCCGAGCCCATTCATAGACCTGGAAGCAAGCCGGGGCGGACGGCGCTGTTGCAGTCGGCGCTGATCGCGTCCCAATGCAGCCTGTTTTAAAAGAGTTCATATGAGTGCATGAAGACCCGCCGAGTAGCAGCGAAAGGCGCCCACGCGTTGGCCGGAAGTTTCTGGGCATCGTCAAGCGCACTTTGAAAAACAGATGAGTCTTCGCCGACTTCCTGAAGTTTGTGTGGGGGGAGCAGGGGACTTTTTCGGCCCGGGCACCCATCATGGAGAATCCGCATATCTGGTGCCTCACCTGTTTCAGTTGTCTAATTCCGGAACGGCATCGGCGGCAAAAGTTCGCTTCTCGGCGTCACGCCGCAGGAGGCTACGCCGGCCGCGCGCTTATCGCTCGGCCCCGTGCTTGCGGATCACGAGTAGCGATGGGCGACTCCACTGTTTACTAGCTCTTCAACGGTTCCTCCATCCTCCCAAAGACGCAAACTGGCGACGACTCCATAACCTCTGATAGGAGTCCGGCATGCCTTACGAGAATCCTTAGGTCTCCAAGCAGGTTGCAGCGACCCTGAGCGTGACCGGCGCGGGGCTGTGAGCTTGCCGCGTCCGCCAGGCAATTTCTCATGCGTGGCCTCGAGCGCCTCAGTATTGGAAGCGGCTGAGGCGGCGCGCCGGTCGATGAAGGTGGCAGCGGGGATGTGACACTGGCGGCCTATCGATTCGAATACGGGGCCTTGAAGCAGCCACTCAAAGACTCAACCATTGCGATCCCGCGGAAGCTATTCTCACCAAGGCTCCCTTGAGTGAGTGTAGCCGCAGAGATCCGTGAGCCGATCCGTCGCGCAGGCTCATTGTCGGAGTTGTCAGCGAAGAGCTCTCGAGTCGGAAGGTGCAGTGGGAAAGGCAATGCCGAGCACTTCGGCGAACAGCCCAGCGTGCTGCCGCAGAGACATTTCAGGCCAGCGCCCCGGTTTCACACCTTTCCCCCACAGAATGAACGCGGCTCGATAATCGGGCCTTCCCGGCCAGAAACCGTGTTCTCCGCGCGAGTCCAGGAGCACCTCCACTTCGCCGGAGGTTGCCTGGCCAAACATCACACCGTCAGCCGGCTCATATGCAGCTTTACAGTGTTTCAATTCCGGTGCGAACCTGGCAATCTCGGAGGCTGGTACTCGCCGCCCAAGAGCAGCAAGGGGATCGCCGGCCATGCGATCGAGAAATTCGGCACCGGCATCGTCTTCCGCTACCGCCAGTCCCGCCGTGAGCCTGATGGCGCCCGAAGCCTTTCGCAACCGCATGGCGACCCGAAGATTGACCACGCGGCGCACCGGCAGGAAACCATGATCGGAAACCACAGCAACCGCATATCCTGGCGGTAGGTGATCGAGGAGCCTGGCAATCAGCTCGTCTGTATACTCGAGAACGGCGCACGCCTCGCGGGAGAAGGGACCGTTGTCGTGTTGTTCGCTATCCAGATCCACCAGATGGACAGCCAGAAAATCAGGTCTTTCCTCCCTGAGGAGATACATGGCTGCCAAAACCCGGGTTCGGTCGTCCATCCATTCCTGTGGAAACGATGGGTAGGACTTACTGATTCGTTCGATCAAACCCGGCGTAGCACGGGAGGCGATGGACCGCAAATCCATCGCCCCGCCTCTCCGGCGTCGGAAGTATTCGGGAAGGTTGTGATCAATGATCGGGGTGACCGTGACCGGCCAAGTGATCGCCCCGGTTTTCAGACCGGCCTCGCGAGCCTTGTGCCACAAGGTGGGCACCTTGCACAAATCCAACTCCCAATAGTAATCTCCGCCTTCGGCAGGAGGACGCCGGTTCGACACAATGCCGTGATCGCGCGGCGCCACCCCTGTAACCATGGTGGTGTGCAGGGGCCAAGTCACCGTAGGCACCTCGCCGACCACACCGTCGGCCCAGCTGCCCTCTTTCATCAACCGTCGAAGATTGGGGATGTGCAGTCCCAACCTGTCGACATCCCTCAAGTATCGGTGATCGAGCCCGTCGACCGAAAGCACGAACAGCTTTCGCGAGGTAGCTTGGTGCAGCAACGGAACCACGGGTTGAGCTGTTAGTGAAAGCACTTGTCGGCGAGTCAGGGACATGGGTTGCGACCTCTGCAAAGGAGGTGCGGCGTGAGGCTCAGAATTTGAGCCGCCCGCCGAACTGAATCTGGCGGGAATTCAGGGCACTGGTAATTCGGAGAAAATCCGGTGCCCCGAAGCGGTTCACGACGGCCCCGGAGCAGCCGCCGATGCCACAGGCGGCATTGGTCGAATTCAAGAGATTCTCGGCCTCGACGATGACTTCCAAGCTTAGACGCTCACTCTTGAGATTGAAAGTCCGGCTCACCCTGAGATTGACCTCCTTGAAGCCCGGCCCACGGATGTCGTTGCGTTGCCGGAAATCGGGGCGGTCGTTGTTGACCAGGTCGTTATTGAGATCCGCCCCTGCGATGACGTTGACCGGGAAGCCGGAAGTGAGAGTCACATTGGGAGCAACCATCCATCCGTTGAACAGAGCAGCGCCGAATGCGCCACCCCGCAAAGACGGCTGCCAGACGGCCTGGAGCACGAAGCGGTGGCGCTGATCGGCCGAGGATGGTCCGTAGTCGCGCCTGTAGTCGAGCGGGTCGCTAACCGGCGAGCCGGCGTCGCCGGCGGAGTCATTCATGTTCTCAGCCCTTCCGAACGTGTAGCTGGCTGTGGCCAGGAAGCCGCGGGAAAATCGCTTGTTGACGGCGAGGAAACCTCCGTGGTACCAACCGTTGGCGACACTTTTGAGGACTTGGACCTGGTTGAAACGGGGATCGATGCGCTGAGCGCTGAAGATCGCGCGCCCGTCGGGCCGGAAGTTGCCACTGGGGATCAAATTCACGTCTACGAGCAACGGGGCGCGGCGGCTTCCGTAAAATTGATAGCCGAGGGAGAGAGACAGGTCGTCGAGCACGGCGAATTCTTGCTGGAAATTCGCCTGATGCGCGTACATGGTCCGGAAGTCGCGCGCAAACCCGAATACGCTGGGCAAGACGGCGAGCGCGGGGTCTGACGGTGGGGAGGCGAAGCCGATCGGGTACGGCGGTGCCGCGGGGCTGTTTCCAGCGACCCGGAATGTTTTGACCCGCTCACCATCTCCGCGGATCGCGGCGCTGATCAGGCGCAAGTTCAGCGTGTCGTAGAACAATCCGTAGCCGCCGCGCAGAACCAATCTGCTTGCGGGCGACCAGGCAAACCCAACGCGCGGCGCCCAGTTGTTGGAGTCCCCGGGGATGCTGCGCGATTCGGGCCGCGGCGCGTTCGGGTTCAGCTCCGGATACAGCAGGTTCTCGTACCGGATGCCGAAAGAAATCGTCAGGTTGCGCAGAATGCTCCAGTCGTCCTGCACGAAGAAGTTTGTTGACCATGTGTCGTGCTCGGCCGAGTTGTCCCCGAACTGCTGAGTTAGAGTAACGTACTGGGTTGCCGGCTTGCCGTTGGCGGGATTGGGCGCTCCGCTGATCGCGGCCAAATAGGCGGCCAGGTTCGCAAAGGTGAAGGTCTGCGCCAACCGGTCGATCTGCCGCACGTGAATCCGCGCGACGTCCGTGCCGAATTTCACGCTATGACTTGGCGGTCTCCAAGAGAGGTTGTTGATGAACTGATTTTGATGCTCGAGATAATACTGGGCTGCACTCGCGTTGGACCCCAGCGTTGCCACGCCCGTGATCGTGGTGACCGGACCTACCACTCCGGAAACCGGAGGCCGCCAAAAACGCCGGAACAAGTCCCCGAACCGAAATTCGTTAACAATTACGGGCGACCACAGGGATGTCAGTTGCACGACGCCTGAACCCTGGCGATCATCGAAATGGTTACCGGCGCTTTTCGCCAAGAGGCCGCCGGAAGTATTGAATTTGGAGGGAGTATAGAAATAGCCGTAGCGCACGAACCCGAAGTTGCGCGAATTGAGGTTGTAATCCAAGCGGGCCAGATAGGTGCGGAATCGCTGCGCAAAGGGAGCGCTACCCAACTCCGCCGGCGGCAACTGCAGGGCCTGAGCGTTGGCAGGGCTGATCGTGATCGGGCGTGGTGCGTCAATGGGCTGGTATTCCCAGTTCCCGAACAGGAAGAGCTTGTCCTTGCGGATGGGTCCGCCAAGGTTGGCTGCATAAACGCCCCACTGCTGGAAAGGTTTCGTGACGGCAAGGGAGGGACGTGCAATGAGTCCGGGGCGACGGGCCAGCACCAGCCCAGAGCCGTGCCATTCATTGGTCCCCCCGCGAGTCACCATGTTCACGATGCCCCCCACCGTGCGCCCGTACTCTGCCGACATTGCACCCTGGATGACATTGATTTCGGCGATGGCCTCGGTGGAGAAAATACCCAGGCGGAATTGACCGCCCCGCTGGGTATTATCCGCACCGTCTACCATAAATCCCCGGCGCTGTATGCCGCCAAAAGCGAATTGGGTGGTTCCGAATTCATCGTCCCGGCGGCCGTTCAAACCGGCAGCAAATAGAGCGAGATTCTGCACGTTTCGCGAAGTGATGGGCAAATTTCTCAGGCTCACCGAAGTCAGCCGGCTGGCGACCCAAGGCTCTACCCGCAGGATCGATGCGTCGGCTTCCACTGTCACCGATTCCTGGGTGGGTGCCACGGACAAGTCAACCCGAAGGTAGCTCGCCTGACCGGCGCCGACGTCGATGCCGCTTCTCGTGTACGTTACGAAACCGGGTGCTTCCACGGTCACTTCATACGTCCCAAGCGGAAGTAAAGGTAGCGAGAAGCGTCCGCTACCGTCACTTCGAACCTCACGGACGAAACCAGTCAGGGTGCCTCTCGCACGAACCAGCGCGCCGGGAACCGCGCTGCCCGTTGCATCCAGCACGAGACCCTCGATGGCTCCGTTGACCGTGCCGGTTTGCGCGTGACTCAAACAGGCAAGCCAGAAAACGCCGGAAATGGCGATAGATCCAGTCAGCCGTCCCATATTTTTACCATACTTGTTCTTAGTTATTGATCACTGAACATCATGTTAATGCCATGTAACTTATGAGCCGCCTGAGAGCCCCCCGCAAAGAGACAGTTCACTCAACACACTGGCGAGGGCCGTTAGATCCCGAAGTGAGCTAGAACGGCGGGACGGGGTGGCGTTCCGCGCGAGTTTACCCATGAGATGGCATTCAGGGTGGCGTCGCCGTCGGAGGACAAACCCAATTAACGGACAAGCGCCTCCCCGTGTCTTGTATCTGGATGCCCGCTGAGCAAGGAAACTTGTGCAGGCCACGCGCGACAAGGCCGGAAGTCAGGCCTGGCAGCCCCTGGCTAAAGGTAAGTCTCGACGTCGTTCGACGAGATGATGGCGCTGCAGCGCCTGGGCCCTGAGGGCGGTGAGAGAGCGAGCGGCAAGCAGCAACGGATGCGAACTTGCGGCCTGCGCGAGGTGCACACGCGAAAGGGAAAGGGGGAAACAAGTCCGCCGCCCGTCGCGCACTGCCGACCCCCAGCCGTGGGCGTAGGATCAGGCTCAAATTCAAGGCTGCAGCGTGAATCAGCGACCGCTGGGCGATGGTGTCTTGGCCGCACAAGCCCACCCAGCGCAGGCCGCCCGTGTCGTGCGGATGGGCAAAGGTCTCTCGATCAGGGTCCCCTGCCGTCTCATCAGGGCCTGGCCGCTGCGGCTTTTCAGCCGCCGCCGGTTGGCGTATCCCGCCGCCTGCGCCGCCCTCTGTCCCGCCCAACGTTGCCGCCTGCGTTCCGGCTCGGCGATCAGGGTGCGCACACCTACCTCGGCCAGCTCCTGCAACAGCCGTTGGCTGGGATAGCCCTTGTCGGCCGCAACCCGTTCTAAGCCCACTTCGCTCACCGCCTTCACCGGTCCGACCGCCTCGGCTACAGACGCCTGGCACGCCCTCTCCGTCAGCACACTGCCGGCTTCACCTAAAGTCACTCTCAGACTCTCCGGATCGCCGCCGTCGGTGGGTTGCACCGTCAGCGCCACCACCGCCCCCGTGTCCAGATCCATCGCGTGCTCGGCCTGGCAGGCCAACTGCGTCCGCCCGTCCTTCAGCTGGGTGATCCGCGCTTCCGGATCGTGCGGATTCACCCACTCGCGGTGGGACAGCGGCTTCTTGCCCCGACGTTCCGAGCGTTGTCGGCGAGCGGGATCGACTCCTCCACTCCGTCGTTGGCTCTCAGTGTGGCGCCACGGAATCGTCATAGCGGGCGCCGTTGTCCTGCCGCACGATCGCTTCCATCCCCGGGGGCTTGCCGCGTGGTGGCGTCCACCCGCAGCTTCTTGCCGCTCCGCAAGCCTTCTCGTGTCAGCCGCCGCAACACCCAGCGGAGGACCGCTTGGTGTGTGCGCAGGCTCGAGCGCCGTCGCGTTTTCGACCGCGTCAAGTGGTCCCGCGGGGGTTCCTCCAGGCTCAGAACCAAAAACTCCCGCAAGCGGAGCCGGTCCGAAATGCGGCAGGCGATCTCGCGCTCGGAGTCGATCCCTTCGAAGTAAGCCACCCGAATGCAGCGGAAATAGACCCCCGGCGCAAGGGAGGGGCGGCGCATGGTGGGGACCTAGTACTAGCGGCAGAGGCGCTCCAGGTCGAGATCGAACTTGGCCCGCTGCGGGCTCTCATCGAGCCGGTGATAGAACGGGTGGGCGGCGTGAGCTTGGAACTGGCGGGCGTCGACCCACAGGGAGATCTACCTGGGCTTGCGCTTGCCGAGCGTCATGCTCTCATCGCCGAGCTAAAACATTCTGCGGCCGAGATGGTTTGTCTCCGCATTCCCTGCAACTTTGTGCGCGGACTGCTGGTACACAAGTCGCTTGACATCACCCTTCGAGCACCTGCTGCTTGGCCTCGGGTAGGGTCTTGCAATCGTGATGTGTGCGGCGCTGGGACCCCGCCGAGGGGCAACGAAAGTCGTGCTGCGTGGGTGTGGCCTCGCGGCTCGATGCCAATGCCCTCGGTCTCCAATGATGGATCCGAACGCTTGCAGCTTGCGTTGCAACTCCTGCCGGATTCGGTCCGTGATCAACCTGAGACGGGATGGGTCAGGATCCCCTTGTTCGGAAAAAGGCTCAATTTCGGGCTTACGATCCCCAATTTCCCTATCTGATCGACTGGACACTAAAGAATGGCCCTGAGATAGGGCCGCCGGCCGGGGCGATGCCTTAGTACCTAGTCAGCTAGCGCGGCACCCAGCGGGTTGCGGCTAACGGGGTACGGCAGCTGTAGTCCCGGCGTCGGGTCAAGAGGGGTGGCGGGCTCCGGCCCCGGGCAGAGCCAAGCGGGCGGGCGAGGGTGATCCAAGAGGTCGTCTTGGGGCGCCCGAAGGCGGATCCGACACGCGCAAAAAGGCTCGACAGTGGGAAAAGAATCTGTTTCACTTGTATCAATGAACCGTAGAGACCTCAAAAAGACCCGGCAGCGCCTGGCCCGCGAGTTGTCCGCTCCCACCCAGATCGTGCGCGGCTCCCTGCTCGCGCGACGGATCTGTCACCAGCACGGCTATGCCCGCTGCGCCCGCGACGAGGTACACCGGGTCTGAGTGCTGACGGTCAGCGACCCGAGAGAACGTACCCGGCAGATCAGCCCGTCGGAGAGGAAGCAGTCCGTGGCCGAGCGCTGGTTGAGCAGCTACCGGAAACTTCGCCAGAAACTGGGGGCGATCGGTGAACTCAACGGGCACTGGCTGGTCCAGACTCACCAGGACTGATTTTTGTCCTGGTTTCGTTTCTATTGTGAGGAGGCGAAACGGAAGTGATCTTGGTCTCGCTGCGGGACCTGCTGGACCGCCACTTCCGCCCCCTGCGCAAGAGCGTGCACCGCAACTTGGCCCGCCTCACGCCCGCCTTCCTGGTGCCGGCGCACAACGTCCGCTTCGGCTGCGGCAGCCTGCGCTTGAACTGGGTCCTCCGGGCCTTGCCCGAGGGAAACGCTTTGAAGAGGAACTACTAGTGGCTGGCCCACTTGCTGCGCTGCCGCTCCTCGGCTTCCCCCCGCATGGCCGCGTGCCTGCGGACCTTCGTGTTGGGCCGCCAGCCCTCCCCTTTGGACTCTAGTGCTGTTAGATCAGACCACCACCGGCGATGTGCAGCGCCTCGGCCTCGCAATCCCTCTCCAGCCGCGCTGTGCCCGTGGCTTAGGCGGGCTTGCAGCATCCTTGGACCACGACCCGCCCACTGTCGTAGAAGCTCATGCAGCGCGATCTGCCGGCGTGGCTGGTGGAGGCGGCCCCACCCTGAGCCGGCCTCGTGCTGGTGAAAGATCCCGGCTACGCCCGCTTGGCCCTGACCGCCGAACTCGATGCCATGCGCCAGCCCGATATGCTGCGCGCCAAGGCCGACGTCCTCCTGCGCGCTAAGGTTAGGGGCAAGCAAGCGCGGCATTAGCTGGGCCGCCTACCGCATCGCACCGGCGCCGCCGTGCGCCACTCGCATGTGCTCTACCCCGGCAGCCAGCAAGAACCTGTGGAAGTCATCGTCTACCGCGGCCCGGGCTTTCAGGCCCCTTGGTTTCCCGTGCTGCCGCCCGAATCGGAATCCTGGCTGGGGACCGAGCCGGTGGTGAAGCTCGACCGCCAGCGCATGCAAATTGAGCCTTGCTTCCGGGATCGGAAGAGTCACTTAGTGCTGCTCGGTTGGTCCTATCGGGTAGCCAAGGCCGAGCGTCTGTTGCGCCTGTTAATGCGTTTTACGCTGGCTTGCCTGCTGGTTCTGCTGTAGGGGCAGGATGCCGAGGCCGAGAAGCTGCGGGCCTGCTGGGAACGTCCGCGGGCACGACCCCGGCAAGGCACACGGTGCGCGCTCGGAGTGCTGTCGCTGGTCTTGCATTGGTTGTGCAGCCCCCAGCGGCACGTTCGGCCTGGCCCCGACTGGCCGAGATCTTGCACCGATTGGCGGCGGGGAACGGCATCGTGGGAGCGACGCCGTCCGGTCAAAGCGGTTTGCAGCAAGTCACTACCACATGCATCTCCCTCTGCCCGGCGAGCGGTGCCGCAGTGTCTCTGTCCGTACTGAGACCGAAACGGAAGCGCCGCGAGCCGCTCGCCTGACATCTCCTGAACCTCCGCTCGCGCAGGGCCGAGCGCCCACTGGCTCTGTTCCGGTTTCGTAAGTTTGCTCA
>Ga0272449_1004433_pt1 | contig 11411 bp, 9 predicted proteins | sample YNPCB0241_FD_198679 | JGI IMG/M metagenome (GOLD analysis project Ga0272449, IMG submission 198679) | Hot spring sediment microbial communities from Yellowstone National Park, WY, United States - YNP-CB-024-1 | ecosystem: Environmental > Aquatic > Thermal springs > Hot (42-90C) > Sediment...
GTCAACTTCTTTAACATTAACAACTGTCACCTGCACATAGGGAACATATTTTTTTGCATCCTTTATAAATTCTATAACACTATCATAGGCATCCTCTCTGAAGGGATTACATACTTTATTGTAGGTTTCTTTATCATGGGCATTGAGACTCACTGAGATGGAATCGATAAGTCCTTCAAGCTCTGGTAGAATTTTTCTTCCATGAATTAGATTGCCATGTCCATTTGTATTAATTCTTACCTTACCACCCTTGTCCTTTATCCATTTTGCAACTTTTTTAATAATATCAAGTCTTAAAAAGGGCTCACCGTAACCACAAAAAACTATTTCCTTGTATTTTTTTGGGTCTCCTACTGCTTCAATAAGTTCCTCTGCTGATGGTTCCCTTTCAAGCCTTAAATTGTGTCCCTTTACATAGTCAGTATGAAATCTAACACAGAATTTACATATATTTGTGCATCTGTTTGTCACATTTAGATAAAGGGTATCCCTGATTTTATAAGCAATTTCACACCTTGGAAGGTCTCCAATCTGAAAAAGTTTGTTTACATTGACAGTTGTTATTCTATCAATATCTTCAACAGTAACTCCTCTTAATTCTGCCAATGCTTTGGCAGTATATATCAAAAAAGCTGGTTCATTTCTTTTGCCACGCATTGGTTCGGGTGCAAGGTAGGGTGCATCGGTTTCAATCATAAGATAGTCATCGGGAACAAAACGAGCAACTTCTTTTATTTTTGTTGCATTTTTAAAGGTTACAACTCCAGAAATTGATATCAAAAATCCCATATCCATTGCTCTTTTTGCCTGATTAAGATTTCCACTAAAACAATGCATAACTCCTTTATTGATATTCTGTTCTTTTAAAATTTTTATTGTGTCTTCAAAGGCTTCTCTTGAATGAATAACCACAGGAAGACCAACATCCCTTGCAAGGGAAAGCTGTGAAGCAAAAGCCTCTCGCTGAATTTCTCGAGGTGAATGGTCATAGTGATAATCAAGACCTATCTCACCTATTGCAATAACTTTGGGATGTCTACTTAATTCAAAAATTTTTTTTAAAATTTCATTATTTAAATCCTTTGCATCATGGGGATGGATGCCTACTGTAGCATAAACCATGGGATATTGCTCAGCAATTTTAATTGCTTCATCAAGACTTTCAGTATCTGATGAGATGGTAATAATAGTGTTTACACCAGCATTTTGGGCATGCTTAATTACTTGGGGTATATCTTTTTTGAACATTTCAAGATGGCAGTGGCTGTCAATCATGCTCCAAACTTCTTCAACCTCAAAGTATTTGCAAGAACTAAAGGCATTATTGAAGTAGCTGGAATTACTCCAAGCTCACCTTTAAAACATTCTCTTTCTGTGAAAGCATTTACTAATCCGCCAAGAACATAGGGAGAATTTATAAGTAAAGGAACAGGATGCCAGCTATGTGCCTTAAGAAGGCTTGGTGTGCTGTGATCTCCTGTAATTACAACTGTATCAGGTTTTAATGAAAGAATTTCTGGCAAGAATCTGTCAAACTCTTCAATTTTCTTTACCTTACCTTCAAAATTTCCATCCTCACCAAAGGAATCAATTTTTTTAATGTGAAGGAAAACAAAATCATAGTCTTTGTAAGCTTTTTTAACCATTTCAACTTCTTCCTTAATATCACCTTCAACTGGAATATTTTCCATTCCAAGAAGTCTTGTTATCCCTCTATACATCGGGTATACTGCTATGGAGCATGCTTTAAGTCCATATCTTTCTTCAAACGATGGGATTGGCGGTAAAGCAGAAAATCCTCTTAAAAGAACATAATTAGCTTTTTCTTCATTTTTTAGAATTTCTTTCGCCCTTTCAATAAATTTTTTTGCAACTTCTGCAACTTTTCGTGACTCTTCATTCAATGGCTCAGGTTCCAGCGGTGGTTTTCCTTCCTTTTGTGGGTCTGTATCGGTTACCATTGCCTCTTTCTCTGTTATATTTTCGGGGAATCGGATAACAAGGCAGAATCTATGTTCTTTACCAGATTTTAAAATAATTTCAGTTCCATCGATTTCTTTTATCTCATCTGATAATCTTTTTGTAAGTTCAATATTTTTTTCCGTTGAAATTCTACCTGCTCTTCTGTCAATAATGAGACCATCTTTTAAAGTTGCATAATTGCATCTTAATGCTACATCAGTTTTTTTAAGCTCTATATCAAGTCCCAATGCTTCAAGAACACCTCTACCAATTTCGTATTTTAGGGGATCATATCCAAAAACTCCAAAATGACCAGGTCCACTTCCCGGTGTAATTCCATAAGATACAGGAATGTGAAGTCCACAGGCAGAGGATTTTGCCAGAGCATCAAGATTAGGTTTATATGCAGATTCAAGCTCTGTTTTTCCATTTACAGGAAGCCCCCCAACTCCGTCAAGGATTATAAAAATTATCTTTGTCTCGTTTTTTTGAATTAAAGAAGATATATCCATTAAAACACTCCTTTTTAATTAAGATAGTTGGAAAGTTACTTGCTTTTTACCTTATCAAAGTTAAGGATATCCATATATTGCCATTCTCTCCAGGCAAGCACATAAATACCTTGTTTGGTTGCATATTTTATCACATTTTCTGGAAAGATGATACTACCAAAAATAATTATTAGTTCCTTACCAGTGTGTTCAGGGAAAAATTCAAAAAATCTTTTGCTTTTCTTCTTTATTTCCTTTACATCTTCAACTTTTGGAGTTGAACGAGCCTCTATCATGAAAATTTTATCCTCACAGCCTGCAATGGCATCTATTTCATAGTCTTCACCATTTTTTCTTCTAAAAATTCTCTGTCCTTCCATTATAACTTCACATTGGAAGTATTTGCTTAGAGTAGGTCTTAAAGCAGGGGCTATAAGGTCTTCAACAATGGTTCCCATTTTCTTTGCAAGAGCGCTCCATTCCTTGTTTTTTCTGATGTTTTCTTCTTCCTGTCTTCTTTTGAATTCCAGCATCTCATCTTTGAATTCCTTCATCTCATCTTTAAATGCCCGCATTTCATCTTTAAATGCCCGCATTTCATCTTTAAATGCCCGCATTTCATCTTTAAATGCCCGCATCTCATCCTGAAATGCCCGCATCTCATCCTGAAATGCTCTTCTGTCCTTTTCAGATTCCTCTATATATCGTTGTAATCTCTCTTCAAAAGCCTTTCTATCTTTTTCAGCTTCTTCCCTGAATTTTTGCATTTCACTCTCTAACCTTCGCAATGCAATATCAGTATTAACTATAAATTGACCAAGCAGGCTTTCTAAGGATTCTACTCTATGTTCTAAGGTCCTCACTTTTGCCTCCTTGAGGTTGCTTAATTTACTATATCAATTTTCGAAATGATTGTCAATTTAAAAGACTTCTTTATCTTAATATGATATAATTATAAAAGAAATTTATAAGTCAAAATGACTGAGAAAAACCATAGAAGACTTCCACCAGGGCAAAGATTAATTGATAATTTTCCTGTACTTCATTATGGCTCTGTTCCGGAGATAGATATTAACACATGGGATTTTACAGTAAAGGGACTCGTGAATAATCCATTAAAAATTAACTATTACGAATTTTTAAAACTTCCTTCAGTTAAGATAAAAACAGACTTTCATTGCGTTACAGGCTGGTCAAAATTTGACCTTCTATGGAAAGGGGTACTCTTTAAAACTATTGCAGAAATTGTAAGACCTCATAATGAAGCTAAATATGTAATTGTTTATGCTGAAAATGATTACACAACAAATCTTACAATTGATGTAGCTTTAGATGACGATGTAATTTTTGCCTATGAATATGATGGAAAACCTTTAACGCTTGAACATGGTTATCCATTAAGATTAGTTGTTCCAAAGAGATATGCCTATAAGAGTGCCAAATGGGTTCGGGCTGTTGAATTCACCGTTTATGATAAACCAGGTTTCTGGGAAGTACGGGGTTACAGTAACTCCGCTGATCCATGGAAAGAAGAAAGATACGGATTGCCATGAAATTAATTTTTTCAATTTTGATTGTAATTATATTTTTTAATCCTCTGTTCGCAGAAGAAATCTATAAAGATAGTTTTCCAAATGGAAAGCCTCAGCTTAAATGGAACTTTTTCCCCTTCTTTAACTTAGATAACTTAGAAGGAGTTTATGATCCTTCTGCTCCAGATAGGGACAATGGAATCGGAGTTTTGAAAAATTCAAATGTTGGTGGTTTTGCAAGTTTAAGTTATGCAGTTACTGAAGAGGTTGAAAATTTTTATCTTGAATCCTACATTTATTGTCCAATAACAGAAGGAACAAAGGGATCTCTTATTGGTTTAGCCTTTTTAATTGATCCCATTAAAGGCAATTTTTACAGAGTAGTCTGCGACTTTAAAACTTCCGAGCCAAGCATCAATCTTGCCTATGTTGGCAATGATACGAGAAATTTTCCAGTTTTTCTAAGAATTTGGAGATCGAATGAGATTCCAGGTGGAATTCCAAAGAAGGAAGGATGGCATAAATTAGGTATTAGAGTAAAAGATGGGAAAGTAATTATTTACTGGAATGGAAAAAGACTAAACTTGACTCCTATATCAGTTGACAGAATTAAAAGAGGCTTTGTAGGAGTCTATACCAATTATGTTGGCGGATTTGGCTTAGCTACTACTAAAGTGGATAGTTTTATACTGAAAAAAGAATAATTTAAGATTTAAAAATGAATTTTTAAATTCCCTAAAAATTTTTCAACTATCTCAGGGAATTTTATATGGACGGTAGGGGAGTCGAACCCCCGACCTCCAGAGTGCGATTCTGGCGCTCTCCCAACTGAGCTAACCGCCCATTTTGTTTTATAATATCATATTTGACAAAAATTTTTCGTAGGAGGAGGATTAAATGAACTGGCAAGAAGTAAAGAAAATAGCAAAAGAAAAACTAAAACCCTACTGTCGTGTATGTCCTATTTGTAATGGAGTTGCCTGCGCAGGAGAAGTTCCCGGAATGGGAGGAGTTGGAACAGGTTCTTCATTCAAAGCTAATGTTGAAGCATTAAACAGGATAAAACTTAATCTTTCCACTATTCATGATGTTAGACAACCAGATACAGAAATAGAAATTTTTGGACAGAAACTTTCTCTACCTGTAATGTCTGCTCCAATCACAGGAACAACATACAACATGGGTGGAGCTATTACTGAGGATGTTTACACTCAAGAAGTTATTGCAGGTAGCATCATGGCAGGCACAATTGGATGGACTGGCGATGGTGCAGATCCTCTTATGTATGGAAGTGGAATTGATGCAATTAAGAAAAATGATGGAAAAGGAATTCCTATAATAAAACCAAGAGCTCAAGATGAAATAATTAAAAGAATCAGACTTGCAGAGGAAGCTAAAGCATTAGCTGTTGGCGTTGATATTGATGGTGCTGGATTAGTTACAATGGCTCTCAGAGGACAACCTGTAAGCCCAAAATCTCCAAAGGAGATAGAAGAATTAGTTAAATCAACCAAGCTTCCATTTATATTAAAGGGTATTATGACATTAAAAGAGGCCGAAATAGCATATAACTTGGGTGTTTCAGCAATAGTTGTATCCAATCATGGTGGAAGAATTCTCGATCATACACCAGGTGTAGCAGAAGTTTTACCTGAGATTGCTGACAAACTCAAGGGTAAAATAACTATTATTGCCGATGGTGGAGTTCGTTCAGGTGTTGATGTATTGAAACTTCTTGCTCTTGGTGCAGATGCTGTGCTTATTGGAAGACCAATTGTTGTGGCAGTATTTGGCGGAGGAAGAGATGCTCTTAAGCTTTATTTTGAAACAATAAAAAATGAACTTAAACAGGCAATGCTTCTTACAGGAGTTGACTCTGTAAAAAATGTTCCAAAAGAAATTTTAAGGTAATCTAAAAGTCGGTATTAAAAGTTAGGATGTCTTAGCTCATACTGTATTCAGAGGGAGCATTACTTAAGATTTCTTGTTTTAAACTGATGGCGAGGGAACTTATTCTGATTAAAAATAAGGAGAAGATTCTTCACTTCGGTTACGCTTTATTCAGAATGAACCCATCTTTTATGTCACCCTGAGGGACGAAGTCCCGAAGGGTCTCCTCCTTGAAAAAAGAGAGGATTCTTCGGCACTTTGTGCCTTAGAATAACTTATTCATCTGTCAACCTGACCCTCACCAAAGTAAAGGGGATGTGGCTTACAAAAAATAAAAAATTCATAAAATTCGGATCAGAATGATACATAAAGAAAAATTAAACTGCTCAAGAGATAACTTTGCAATCGCCAAATTTAGGCAAAAAGTTATTGTAATTTAATTATAGATTTGATAAAATTTTACTAAACATTAGAGTTTTTAGAGAATATTCAAATAGAGGAGGTGAAAATATGCAGACAGCATTGGTAGCAAAGGAGCAAAAGGAGACAAAGGAATCCCAGATTTTACAACTTGTAACTTTTACTCTTGGAGGGGAGGAGTATGCTGTTGATATTTTGAAGGTGCAGGAAATAAACAGGATGAAGGAGATAACAAGGGTTCCTAATGCACCCTATTATGTAGAAGGAGTAATCAACTTAAGGGGTAAAGTAATACCTGTTGTAAGTCTTAGAAAAATGTTTGGATTAGCTGAAGAAGAAGACAGAAGCAAACAGAAGATAATGATAATGGACATTCAGGGGACAACAATAGGATTGATAGTTGATACAGTATCTGAGGTTTTGCGGATATCATCAAACATAGTAGAACCTCCTCCATCAATGACTTATTCAGTAAGCAGTGAATTTATTTCTGGAATTGCAAAGCTTGAAGACAGGCTAATAATACTGCTTGATATGGACAGACTGATTGGTAAAGAAGAGAGTGCAAGCATAGTGGATGCAACAGAAAAGATGGCTATTGAGGGGTAAAAAGATTAGGGATGAAATTCTTCGGTACTTCGTGCTTAAGAATAACTACTCCATCTGTCACCCTGAGGCAAAGCCGAAGGGTCTCCTCCTTTTTTGTCATTCCGAGGGACTCAATGTCCCGAGGAATCTATCAGAAAAAAAAGAGGAGATTCTTCGCTATCGCTCAGAATGACAATAAAGAAGTCCAGAATGACAACCCTTTTTGTCATTCTGATTGGGGTAAATCCCCCAGAGGAATCTCTTTGAAAAAAAGGAGGATTCTTCGCTATCGCTCAGAATGACAACATTCAGAGGAGATTCTTCACTACGCTATCGCTTCGTTCAGAATGACAATAAAGGAGGATCAGAATGACGGTAAAAGAAGTGCAGAATGACAACTTTTTGTCATTCCGAGGGACTCAATGTCCCGAGGAATCTATCAGAAAAAAAGAGGAGATTCTTCGCCTTCGACTCAGAATGACAAAAAAAAGAGGCTCAGAATGACAAAAAAAGAGGCTCAGGATGATAAAAAAGAGGCTCAGAATGACAAGAAAGGAAGTTCAAGATGACAGAAAAAGAAGTTCAGGATGAAAGAAAACGAGTTTAAGGATGACAGAAAAATGCTCAGGATGAAAGTGAGAGGAAGCAGAATCAACGAAAGAAATTAAAATGATAAAAAATCGGAAACAACAAAGTATGGATTCTCAAGGTTATGTAAAACTTTAAATATTTCAAAATGAGGGGGGGCAAAATGCTTAAGAATTTAACAATTGGCAAAAAATTAACAGTGGGCTTTGGAGTTATTATATTTTTGATTGTTCTTTCAGGGGGAATAACATTTTATCTTTTAAGTTCTATGAAACCTTTAGCAGAGGACATTGATGAAAGGACTGACAAATTTCAACATTCAGCTACAATAAGGGCGAGTGTTTTAAGAATTGCATTAAGTGTTGAAAAAATATCAACAGAAACTGACCAAAGGAAAAAGGAAGAGATAAAAAAGGAAATTGAGGGTTATAGAGAAAATTATAGAAAAAGTTTTGAATTCTTAGAAAATACAACAAGAACAGAACAAGGTAAAAAAGTTTTAGCAGAAGTTAAAGAAGCAGTTTCTGATTTAAGAAGTTTTAATAATAAAGTTATAGAACTCTCCTTTGCAGGGAAAAATAAAGAAGCAGTTGAGTTAATAAATAAAGAAGTTGAACCAAGAATAGAAAGAGTAAACAAAGCAATAGATGGTTTAGTTAATTTCCAATACGACGGACTTAATAAAAGGGCAAAGGAGATAAAATCCCTAATTACAAAAGAAATAACAATAGTAGGAATTATAACTTTATTCAGTATTGTAGTAGCAGTAGTATTTTCTACTTTAATTTCCCGTTCAGTCCGTAAACCAGTATCAGAATTAAAGGAAGCCCTTGAAAAAGTAGCCCAGGGAGATTTAGCAGTTAATATCAAAATAGAATCAAAAGATGAAATTGGAATGATTTCACAAAGTCTGAAAGATGCCATTACAAGTATCAAATCTCTTATAGCAGAGTCAAAGACAATATCAAGCTCTCTTGCTTCTTCTTCTGAACAACTATCAGCAACAACAGAGGAGATATCAAGAAATCTAAAATCCCAGACAGAGAGAGCCTCACAGATAGCATCCTCTGCAGAGGAAATGTCACAGACAGTTGTGGACATAGCAAAGAATGCATCAAACATAGCAGAGGTAAGTGTAACAACAGCTAATGTAGCAAAAGAAGGTCGTGACATGACCCTTAAGACAGCAAATGAAATAAAAGTAATAGAGGGAGCAATACAGAAACTATCAGAGGTAATAAATGTATTAGGAGACAGGTCACGACAGATTGGCGAAATTGTAACAGTAATTAAAGATATTGCGGATCAGACAAATCTTCTTGCCTTAAATGCAGCAATTGAGGCAGCAAGGGCAGGTGAGCAAGGAAGAGGCTTTGCTGTTGTAGCTGATGAAGTAAGAAAATTAGCTGAAAGAACCACCAAAGCAACCGATGAAATAGCAGAGATGATAAGAGGAATACAGACAGAGGTAGATGTTGCAGAAGGCTCTATGGAGGATGCAACAAAAAAAGTGGCAAGTGGTGTAGAACTTTCAAATCAGTCCTCCCAGATATTAAATCAAATACTAAATAAAGCACAGGAACTTCAGAGCATGATACAGCAGATTGCATCTGCAACAGAGGAGATGTCATCAGTGACAGACCATATTACGCAGGATATCAGTAGTATTGCAGAAGGTTCTAAGGAAATCTCTTCAGCAGTGGAACAATCAGCCCATACAGCATCAGACATAGCAAGATTAGGTGCAGAGTTAAACACAGCCATTGGTAGATTTAAAGTATAAATCACTTAAATTGATTGTGGAAAGACTGTCTCATATTGTTATTATGATGAGCTTAATGCCCCAAAGTGTCGTCCTGAGCACTTCAGCTTTGCTCAGGATAAACTGTTCGAAAGAACTCATTTCCTTTTCTGTGATCCTTCGGGGTTCAATACCCCGAAGGATCTTTCATTGTTTTTTATAAAATCGGAATGAGATTCTTCGGGCTAACGCCATCAGAATGACAATTCACTTAGTCTGTCCTTCCATTTTCCTCTCATTATTAGATTATACCCCATATTCATAATATACGATGACAGGAAAATATGCTCATAATGACACCCTTTTTTTGTCCCCCTGAGGCGTAAGCCGAAGGGTCTCATTCCTTTGAAAAAGGAGGAGATTCTTCACTCCGCTTACGCTTCGTTCAGAATGACAAAAAGGGGTAGGAATGACAGAAAAAAATTATAATGACAGAATAGGGGTAGAACTATTCTATTACCCAGAAATAATCTTTATATCAAGAATTTTCTCTACATTAAAATTTCTTTCCTGTTCTCTCATTTTACAGAAAGCTTTTAATCCGATGAATTCTTTATTTGCATACTCCATTTTGCCAATCCAAAGAGGTATAACTTTTCTTTTTGACTTAACATCTGTTGATTTTAAATATACAATTTCAATTTCTTCTTTGTTTTTTATTGCCCTTTCAATCATAGAAATTTTTTCTTCAACAGGTAGCTCTCTGTTAGCATGCTTGTATTGAAAATGGGTAAGAAATTTTACAATCCTTCTATCAAGGAGTATGTGTTTATTAGTGACAGGTTTTTTAAGTATAAGCCCATCAAGATTTTTGCATCTTGAAAGAGCTACATAGAGCTGTCCATGAGAAAAAGTACCCCTTCCAAGGTCGATTATTACCCTGTCAAAGGTTAATCCCTGACTTTTATGAATTGTAATTGCCCATGCAAGCTTTAATGGGTATTGGGTAAACTGTCCAACAACTTCAGATAATATTTTCTTTCTTTTGCTGTCATATTTAAATTCATACATCTCCCATGTAAAGGGTGTAATTTCAACAATGTTTCCATTTGTTAATTCGACAAATATAATGTCTGGTTCTGTTTTCCTTTTTTCTATTTCTATAACTCGTCCTATATCTCCATTAATCCATCTACCCTTTGAATCATTGTTAAGTAGCATTACCTGAGAATCAATTTTTATTGTTAATTCCTGCATAGTGGGAAGCTCTGATTCATTAAATTGTCCATCAATAAAACCATAATATTTAAACTCTTTACCCTTTATCTTAGAAAGTTTTTCAGAATTAATCTTTTCAGCCATCTTATTTGTTGTTGTTAAATAAATATAAAATTCCTCATCCTGAGGAACAAAATCAGGCATTACTCTTTTGTTTAATTTGTTTAATTCTTCATCTGTAACAGTATTATTTCTTATTGCATTAAGGATGTTTAGGAAATCTGCATCCTGTTGCCTGTAAACTTTTTCAAATTCTAAAAATTCGAATTCACATTTATTGAAAACTTCTGCATCAAAAAAATAGGGAGTTTTGTAAAATTCCTTAAAAATATCCCTTTCTTTGTATGTAACAACAGGAGGAAGTTGATAGAGATCACCAATAAAAAGCATCTGTATTCCACCAAAGGGTTTATTTTTTTTTCTCCCATGCAATTTTAGAAAAATATCTATGCAGTCAAGGAGGTCTGCCCGTAACATTGATATTTCATCTATTATGATTGTGTCAACCTTTTTATAGAGTTGAGGATTTTTTGGTTTTATTTCTTTTACTTTATGGGGTGTTATGTCAGGTTTAAAGTTAAAGAATGAATGTACTGTTTGTCCTTTGATATTTACTGCTGCGACTCCTGTTGGAGCTAAGACAGCAATTTCTTTTTTGGTATTTTCCCTTAAAAAACTTAGAAAAGTAGATTTACCAGTGCCTGCTTTACCTGTAACAAAGAGATTTTTATTTGAGTTTTCAACAAGTTCAATGGCTCTTTTGAAATCTTCGTTAATTTCAATGTTTTCAAGGTCAATCATGGTAGTATTTCAATTGGAGTTCCGTCAGGAACAAGATTCCATATTTCATCCATTTCTTCATTGGTTACAGCAATACAACCCTCTGTCCAGTCTTCAATTATATGATATTTACCAAGAAAT
>Ga0272449_1004434_pt1 | contig 11409 bp, 12 predicted proteins | sample YNPCB0241_FD_198679 | JGI IMG/M metagenome (GOLD analysis project Ga0272449, IMG submission 198679) | Hot spring sediment microbial communities from Yellowstone National Park, WY, United States - YNP-CB-024-1 | ecosystem: Environmental > Aquatic > Thermal springs > Hot (42-90C) > Sediment...
GTTATTTTTATTTCAATTTTCTTAGGTAGTATCACTAACTTTAGAAACTGGCTTATGATACCAGTGACACTTTTCTACCCATTCACATTCACTGCAAATTTTTTTTAATTTCTTGATAATTTCAGGATTTTCGTTTGTAAGTTTAATTAAAAGGTTTAGAGATTTTACTTCCCCACTTTTGAGATTAAGGATCTTCATAATTTTCAGGTCAACTTTACTTATATCATTTCTTCTTCCATTTTTCCTTTTTACACAGACTTCATTTTTGCAATAAGGGCAGCATTTGCAGATAATATCACTTTTATTTATTATTCTTACCTTCCTGATGTTACCACTTTTTATTTTCGAACAAATCCAGGATAGATTTTCTGTAAATTGCCCATCATATCCATATCCCTGAAAGCCCTGGGTACAGAGAATATGATGGGCCCTGATTTCTATAATTTTCTTTTTCACGTTTCAATTCAGATAGTTCTGTTTTGGAGTTATTGCTTTGACCACAGCTGCTGCAATTATGGATTTAAGAGCATCTCCAGGAATAAAAGGTATTGCTCCCATCCATAAAAGTTCTATCGGACTGAATGGTTTACCTTTTACAACTGTAAGCCAGAGACCGAGTTGAATAAGCCCAGGAACATACATAAGTACAAAGTGACAGAAAAACATTAACAGAACCAGAGGAATAAACTTCCTTAAGTGTGGCTTTTTATCAATTATGTATCCTGTAAAGAAAGCAGATAGAATAAATCCCAGCAAGTATCCTCCAGTAGGACCAAAAATTACTCCAATTCCTCCTGAAAAGCCAGCAAACCATGGAATTCCCATCGCACCAAGAATAACATAAATAGTTGTGCTTATCCCTCCCCAGTTTTTGCCAAGCAAAACTGCAACAATGACCACTCCAAGAGTTGAACCAACTATTGGAACAGGTGTCCATGGCAGGGGAATTCTAAGCTGTGCAAGCATACCAATTAAAATTGCACCCACAAAAGAAAATACAATTTTTTTCCAGACTTCAAGTTTTGTTCGCCATAGAAAAAACTTTAGTTTTAACATCGAATAGTTTTGGGCTAATGTAGCAAACATCATTCCCTCCTGATTTTTTCTTTATTATACACCGGTAAAAAATTTTTGTCAACTTATTTTTAAATTTGGTTTACAGTAAACTTGAAAGCCATTTAAAATCTAACCTTCAGATTCATTTTTACTTGATTAATTTAAAAACTTATCTTAAAATTTTCTATTATGTTTTAAGGGTAAGGAAGAAGGAAGATAATGTGGCTAAAAAAATTTTTAAACGAAACAAGAAAAAATTTTCCACTACAGACGATTAATAAAATCTTTTTCGTCTCAATGATTATACTTGGCTTTTTGACTGGAATCTTTATTGCACAGATAATCATAACCTTTTCCACTTTAAAAGACATCAAAGCTTTGGAAAATTACGCAATGTATTCTGTACCGACAAGAGTTTATGATGTAAAAGGGAGATTAATTACAGAGTACTTTTTTGAAAAAAGAGAAATTATTTACTATAAAGATCTGCCAAAATCTCTTATTCAGGCAATAATAGCCATAGAAGACAACAACTTTTACAGACATAAAGGGTTTAACTTCTGGGCAATAGTAAAAGGTGCTATAATTGAACCACTTATGGGAAGAAGGGCAAGAGGTGGATCAACCATTACTCAGCAGCTTGCTAAAAGTCTCTTTACAACAGGTGAAAGATCAGTCTTCAGAAAGATTGTGGAACTCTGGTATGCTATCCAGATAGAGAAGAAATATTCAAAAGAAGAAATACTTGAATTTTACTTCAACAGAGTATATTTTGGACATGGATGTTATGGAGTTCAGGCTGCAGCACAATTTTTCTTTGACAAAGATGCAAAGGATCTTACAATAGGAGAGGCAGCACTTCTTGCTGGACTGGTCCAGCAACCATCTGCCTATTCTCCACTTTTTAACCCTTACAGGGCCCAGGCAAGGCATAAGCAGGTGCTCAATGCAATGGCAAGGCTTGGTTATATAACAAAGAATCAGGCTGAGGAAATTTTTGAAGATTTCTGGGAAAATTATTCTGCAGTTATAAAGGCAAAGGACATAAATATTCAAAGAAGTATAAAAAATCCAGCCCCTTATTTTACTGAGTATATCAGGCAACAGCTGGTAAATCTATATGGAGAAGAAAATGTTTATTCTGGCGGTTTTGAAATCTACACCTCTCTTGATCTTGATAAACAACTGATAGCAAATGAAGAAATAATAAATTCTATATCTAAAGAACAGTTGACTTACGAAAAAGAAACCAAGTATTATGAAGATAAATACAGAGATGAATATCAGGACCTTATAGATGTTTTAAGTCTTACTTTCGGGATAGATTCAATAAAAATTGGAAAAGCAAAATTACAAAGAAAAATTGACAATATTGTATCTTCCTATGAAGACTTTATATATCTTTCTTCATTTGTGTTCGGTCTTGATAGTGTAAATAAAAAATTCAATCAGAGATATAACTTTGAAACCCTTATAGAGGCAAGAAAAGATAGAATTGAGGCAGCGCTGGTTTCGATAAATCCAAAAAATGGCTACATTGAGGCAATGGTTGGAGGAACATCTTTTAACTATCTCAATCAATATAACAGAGCTATACTTGCGAAAAGACCTTTAGGTTCTCTGTTTAAACCCGTGTTTTATACCCTTGCTATAGATAAAAAGCTAATTACACCTGCAACGGTTTATGAAGACAAGTATATGGCTTTTCAGGAGGCCACAGGGAATTTATGGATTCCAAGAAATTATGAGGGAACATTCAGGGGAAGACAGAGAATAAGGACTGCCCTTCAGTATTCTATAAATGTTATAGCAGTTCAGGTCTGGGACTTAATGCTAAGAACTCTTGGATACGAAAATATACTCAATGCCCTTTCAGATTATTTTGGTATCTCGAAGGAAGAATTAAGAAAGAGAATGATGCCAACTCTTTCAGCGGCCCTTGGTATAGGTATATTTACCCCTTTTGAAACTGCAAGATTTCTTGCTGCAATTGCCAATGATGGAGTAAGTGTTGAACCGATAGCTATACTCAAGATAAAAGATAGATATGGCAGGGTCATAGAAGATTTTGAACTTAAACGTGAGATTAACAAAAGTTCTGTAAAACAGGTAATGAGCAGGGGTGCGGTTTTCCTTATGCAATCAATGATGAGAGATGTACTCTACCATGGAACAGCTGCTACTGCAGCTTCAGCTACTGGATTCAATCTGGAAGCAGGAGGGAAAACCGGTACTACAGCTAACTGGAAAGATACATGGTTTGGAGGGTTTACAAAAAATCTTGCTACGGTTGTATGGGTTGGCTTTGACAACCCTAATAAATCTCTTGGAAGACACAGGTCTGCTGCGCTTGTTGCAGCACCAATATGGATGAGATATATGCTTAGAGCCTCAAAAAACTTACCTGATATTCCTTTTACCCCGCCACCTGGTGAGGTTACCACAGCTGAGGTTTGTGCCACAACAGGTCTACTTGCAAATTCTTATTGCCCAAGGACAATTACGGAATATTTTCTTGTAGGGACTGTCCCTGTAAAAAGTTGCGATCTTCATAATAAATACTATCAGGAAACTGAAGAAGAGGAAATTCATGTTTTAACAAATAAGATAAATATTGAAGAAATAGACCTTGATTTTACACCGCAAAAGGGAGAAGAAAAAAACTTAGAACAGAATGAAGACATTGATATAAAATCTGGCATAAGATGAAGATCCTTATTATAGATGGTTTTGTAGATGAACCAACCTGTCTTGGTGTTCCACCTTTTATTTCAACTTATGTTAGATATGTAGCTGGTGCTTTAGTTCTTGCAGGTATAAAAGATGTAGAATATATTACCATTACAGAACTCAGAAATACACCTGAGAAACTCTTTACTTACAACTATGCTGTAATAATTGCAGGAAATCCTGTCCCTGGAAAATATCTAGGAGGTATTCCAATTTCAAAAATTGAGATTGAAAATTTTGCGAAAAAATTTAAGAAAACACTTTTTATAGTTGGTGGTCCTGTTCAATTTGAAGATGTTAATTTCTCAGACGAAATCAAAAACATCATACTTGTCAAAAAAGATATAGAATCATTTATTTATGACTACTTTACCACATCAAAAATTAATTTCAGATACAGAACCATTGAAGAATTGAATAAATTTGCAACAAGCGGTGCATTTATAGTAGAAAAACATTTTCGTCACCCTGATGTAATTGTGGAAATTGAAACATCAAGGGGGTGTCCAAGATCATTCCACTGTTCCTTCTGTGTAGAAGGATTTTACAATGTAGAATTCCGAAAACCAGAAGATATAATAAAAGAAATAAAAGCTTTATCAAATTATGGAATAAAACATTTTAGAATTGGAAAGCAGGCGGACTTAATATCCTATGGAGCAGATTTAAACAATTACAGAAAAGGTTTTCCTGAACCCAATCCACTGTGGATAAAAATTCTTTATGAAGGTATAAGAGAAAGTGTTGCAAATCTTGAAACCCTGCATCTTGATAATATAAACCCCGGGACAATTGCAAAATACCCTGATGAATCAGCAAAGATACTTGAAACGATTGTAACTTACAATACACCTGGTGATGTTGCAGCTTTAGGAATGGAAAGTGCAGACCCACTTGTTATCGAGAAAAATTTCTTAAAGGCCACTCCTGATGAAATCTATTTTGCAGTAAAATTGATAAATCAAATCGGTAATGTAAAGAAAAATGGGATTTATGCGCTACTTCCCGGAATAAATTTAATAAAAGGCCTTATAGGTGAAAATAGAGAAACTTTCAAAAAAAACTATGAATTTTTGAAGAAAATAAAAGAAGATAATCTTCTCCTGAGGAGAATAAACATAAGGCAGATAAAATTTTCAAAAGGAACTTATATTAAAGAGGTTGGACGCAAATCAAAAGAAGAAAAGATTCTTTACGCAATATTTAAAAATTACAGAGAAAAGATAAGAAAAGAAATAGATAACTTTATGTTAAAGCAGATATTTCCTGTTGGAACTGTGCTAAAAAATCTTATCATAGAAGAGCACAGAGGAGATTGGTCACTGGGAAGGCAGATAGGTACATACCCGATAATAGTCAACATTCCAAAGAAACTCCCGAAACTTTCAAAAGTTTCAGCTTTCATAGTAGACCACAGAGAAAGGTCTATAACTGGACTTGTCTATCCATTTTGCCTCTCAAAAGCTTCTTTACATGAATTAAAGCAAATACCCGGATTTGAAAAAAGAGCCACTGAATTCTTTTTGAAGAAAGAAAAAACTTTAGAAGACTTAAACTTTTTAAAAATTTTTGATAAAATAAAATCCAACTTAACACTTGATTGAAAAAAAAGTCTTTCTCTCTTATAATAAGGAAACAGATTTCAATTCCACATTAATTAACTGGACTTTCCCATAATTTTTAAAGGGGTTATGATGGGTATAACCATTGCTTTGCCAAAGGGAAGGCTTGGAGAAGAAGCTGAGAAAATTTTACTTGATGCAAAAATAATAGAACATTCAATCCCAGAAAATAGTAGAAAATTGATATTCTATGTTGGAAATGAAGTGAGAGTAATTATATTAAGAGCATGGGACGTCCCCACATACGTTGAAAATGGAATTGCTGACATTGGCATATGCGGCAAAGATGATTTGATTGAACATGACGCTGATGTACTGGAGTTACTCGATTTAAAATTCGGTTACTGTAAAATGGTGGTTGCAGCTAAAGAGGGTATTACAAAAGATTCTCTTTTTAGCAAATCTTATCTGAAAGTTGCAACCAAGTATCCAAATATTGCTAAAAAATTTTTTGAAAGTATTTCCTTACAGGCAGAGATAATAAAACTGTATGGTTCGGTAGAGCTCGCAGCTGTAATGAATATGAGTGATTGCATAGTTGATCTTGTCTCAACGGGTGCAACTCTTAAAGAAAATGACTTGGTTGTTATTGAAGAAATTTTTGAATCAAGTGCAAGGCTTATATTCAACAGGGCAAGCTTCTATTTTAACTTAAATCTTTTTATGGAATTACAGGATAAACTTCAAAGAGTGCTGGAGAAAAAATGAAACACTTTATTTTAATTTCTATTTTCCTATCCATGCTTTTTAGTATTTCATTTGCTGGAGAAAGCTTGCTGGATTTCTCTATAGGAATTCAATTCAATGCAAATGTAAACATTTTGCCTAAAGATCTTTCACTTGGTGTAAATGCAACTTCACCATCCATACTGGATAAGTTTGCATTTTCTGCTGATTTTTATTACGGCTTTTTGAGGGGAGTAAGAAAAACAGCTATAACCAAGAATGAAGAAGTTTTTAACTTTTTACTTTACAGGATTTCTCTTTTGATACTCGGTGGAAATAAATCCCATAAAATAAGACCTTATATGAAGTTAGGTTATGTTAGCATTGAATCACAGAGTGAAATTTTTCCTCTTTCACACTTTGATGGTTTTTATGCTGGATTTGGAGTAAATGTTCGCTTTGAAAAATGGGAAAATCTGGGGCTATTTGTTGAGCTAGGTGCACAGGGATTAACAGAAGAAATAGTTCTGGATAAACTGATGAAGGATCCTTTATTCGGGAGTGGAATAAATTTTTCATCGGGAATAAAATTTTTCTTTTAGGTTTGTAAAAATGAAGGTCTTGGGTATTGAAACTTCCTGTGATGAAACATCCGTTGCTGTTGTAGAAGACGGGAAGAAGATAATTTCACTTGTAACATTTTCACAAGTTGATATTCATAAAAGCTTTGGTGGAGTAGTTCCGGAAATTGCTTCAAGAAATCACCTTGCAAAAATTTCTGATGTTTTAGAAGAGGCATTAAAGAATTTAAATCTAAAAGACATAGATCTTATTTCTGCCACAAATGGACCTGGACTTGCTGGCAGTCTTTTAGTTGGAACAAACATTGCTAAAGGACTTTCAATAACATTAAGAAAACCCTACACTGGAGTGAATCATATTTTTGCCCACCTTTATACACCACACATAGAAAATGATATTCCTTTTCCTTACATAGGTCTAGTGGCATCGGGCGGTCATACAATTTTATTTCTGGTAACTTCTTTCCATAACATAAAATTTCTTGGTTCAACAATAGACGATGCGCTGGGGGAAGCTTTCGACAAGATCGCAAAATTTTTAAACCTTGGCTATCCGGGTGGCCCTATAATAGACAATTTAGCAAAAAATGGTAGCCCTGACATTCTAAAAGAATTCAAAGATGTTACTTTACCTCTTAGTAATGAAAGGGATAAATACAACTTCAGTTACAGCGGGCTTAAAACCGCATTCATTTACAGAATTAAAAAAATGCAAATTACACAGGAAATTCTTCCCCATATAGCTTTTGCCTTCCAGAAGATAGCTATTGAACATTTACTTGACAAAACATTGAATGCTATAAATGATACAAACATAAAAAGACTCGTTATTTCAGGAGGCGTTTCGGCAAATTCATACTTGAGAAAAAGACTTCTCGATTTAAAAGACCAGGGAATAGATGTATACCAATCCTCCTTAGAACTCTGTTCGGACAATGGAGCAATGGTTGCAGGAAGAGCATATATAGACTATGTAAAATCTCCTTTTGAATATAGCAAGGAACATTTAAAGAACGTTATTTTTTCAAGATTTTCTGAAGTAAAAAAAGGGAAAAGAGTAAGTTAAAATGAAATGTCCACTCTGCGAAAGTAGTAAATACAAGCTTCTGGGAGAAACAAAGTTATCCAGACTTTTTCAATGTAAAAAATGCAAAACTAACTTTATAGAAAAAAAAATAGATTACAGATATGATGATGAATATTTTTCTGATACATACCAGAAGGCTTATGGTAAAACCTATCAGGATGATGAAAAAAACATTCGCAATATTTCAAGAAGGAGACTTGAGATTATAAAAAAACTGCTTAAGGCCTCTTGTGAAGAAAACCTAAAACTTCTGGATATTGGGAGTGCACTCGGCTTTTTCTGCGATGAAGCAAAAAAATCTGGCTTTAACCCCACAGGCATCGAAATTTCAGAATACGCAAGAAGCTTTGCAAAGGAAAAATTTGGCATTCCCTGTTACAGGAATTTAGATGAAATTCAATCAAACAAAGATAAATTTGATTGCATTTCCCTCTGGTTTACATTTGAACACCTTGAAAATCCTTTAGAAGTGTTATACACTTTAAAGAAATTTTTGAAAAAAAATGGAATACTTGCATTGGGATTACCTAATGGTAATGGAGCTTTTTTTAAGTTTAACAGGAAAGGCTATCTCAAAGCAAGACCGGTAGAACATATCTTCGAGCCATCAATAAAAGGAATTTCAAAAGTTTTAAAAAGTCTTGGTTTTAAAGTAGAAAAATTAGAAATTTTTGGGCTGCATCCCGAAAGAATTAATCTTCCTGCGAACAAGTTTACATGTAGCCTTCAAAGAATTCTAAAATTAGGTGATACCTTTGAAATTTATTCAAGGAATGTTAAGTAAAAAAGAAATTTATATTTATGCTTTCATTTAAAGAAAATGGCATAGCAAGTGAAACTGATTTTTTCGTTCAGTATATCCCTATGAAAACTCAAATTTCGTCAGTTCTTTCTGATAGTAAAATTCAGTGTTTAATAAAGAGTCAAAAAATCAATTATATTCACAGTCCTATCTCATTAACCTTTCACACTCTTACAGCCATTATTCAGAATATAAACTAATTTGATGAACAACTGCAGGCCGGTTTTGAAGAACCTTCTGCGGATTTTGAATCTTTCTTAGATCTTGCATAATCGGTGGTATAAAAACCACTTCCCTTAAAAATAATACCCCCACCCCCACCAAACAACTTCTTTACTTTCGAATTACATTTTGGACAGCTGAGGGAAGGTATTTCGGTTATTTTATGAAAAACTTCAAAAACATATCCACAACTTTCACATTGGTAATCATAATGTGGCATGACTAATCCTCCAAAAAATTTGTTTTTAATTAATAATTATTAAAAAAACAGCAAAAAGTCAAGACTTAATATACTTTCCGTTGGTTTATCAAAAGCAAATATCTTACACATTCTTTTAATTTTAATATAAAGATAAAATCCCTGACCGAGTGGTTTTACAAAAAGTTAACCAACCAATGTAAATATAATCACTCTCTCTGGTCTAAAGGTATATATTTTTTCTCATCTAAAACATACTTGTATGCAGGTCTTATTATTCTTCCACCACTTACAATTTCTTCAATCAGGTGAGCTGACCACCCAGCAATTCTCGCGATAGCAAAAATTGGAGTGTATAAAAACTCTTCAAGATTAAGCATATCATAAACAAAACCTGAGTAAAAATCAACATTTGCACATATTACTTTTGAGCCTTTTATCTCAGCAAAAACTTTTTTAGCTATTTCTTCAAACTTCTCATAAAGATACATTTCTTCTTCTCTTTTCGTAAATTTTGCAAGTTCCCTTGCCTTTTCTTTTAAAATAATGGCCCTGGGATCAGAAAGTGAATATACAGCATGCCCCATTCCATAAATTAGCCCGGTTCTATCAAAAGCCTCTTTTTTAATGAGCCTTTCTATATAGTTTCTAATTTGTTTTTCATTTGTCCAGTCCTTAATTTCTTTCTTTGCATCCTTCATCATTTCAATAACTTTTAAATTTGCACCACCATGTTTTGGTCCTTTAAGTGAACCTATAGCAGCAGTTATCGCTGAATATGTATCAGTACCTGTAGAGGCCACAACATGTACAGTAAATGTAGAATTGTTTCCTCCACCATGCTCAGCATGTAAAACAAGGCAGAGATCAAGTATTTCGGCTTCAAGTCTTGTAAAATCCTGGGTTGGTCTGATCAAAGAAAGAAAATTTTCTGCATGAGAATAGGTTGTACTCTGGTGATGAAGGTGAAGACTTTTCCCTTCATGATAATGTCTTTTTGCGTGGTAAGCGTAAGCAACCATTGCAGGAAATCGTGCAATAAGTTTTATACATTGATCTAAAACATTTTCAATTGCCATATTATCAGGGTCAGGATCATAACTGTAGAGAACACAAACCTGTCTTGCAAGAATATTCATCAGGTCTTTTCCCGGAGCTTTAAGTATTATGTTTTCCTTGAAACCTTCCGGTAGGAATCTATAATTATTCAGTAATTCACAGAAGGCTGTAAGTTCTTTTTTATTGGGTAATTTACCAAAAAGAAGAAGAAAGGCTGTTTCCTCAAAACCATATCTCTTTTCTGCCTGAAATCCTGATATAAGGTCTTTGACATCAATACCCCTGTATCTAAGTCTACCTTCAACGGGTTTTGTTTCCCCTTCATCGATTATATATCCGTGAACATCCCCAATGGTTGTCAGCCCTACAAGAACACCACTTCCATCCTCATTTCTTAATCCTCTTTTTACGTTGTATTTTGAATATAACTCAGGAGCAATCCTTGCATTTTCCTGTGCTATTGAAGCAAGCTGTTTTATCAATTCTTTTTTTTCCATCAAACAACCCCTATTTATTTTTTCAAATGTTTAAATTATAAGTGGAAAGATAATTTTTTTCAATATTGATATTTATTAATTTTCAACCTCAATTATCCTTAAAACCTCTATTTCTCCACTCCATTGGGAAAACTTCTTTATTTTTCCTTCCAGTTTAAGTATTCTGTTTTTTATCTCTTTTAAGTTAAACTCATCAGGATTTAACACCCTGTAAGTAACTTTCGATTTGTTTTCCTAGTTTAGAACAAAATAAACCTCGGGATTATTTTCATAGATTTCTATCTTACCTTTAAGTCCTTCAGGTTTTGCAGGGATTTTCATAGAATTCTTTACACTATTTTTTTCTATATTAAGGATTAAACTTTCTTTTGAAACATTCTCTTTTTGACAACCAGAGAAGATAAAAATGATAAGAAGAATAAAACTAATTCGAAACATCTTTTCCCTCCAGTTTTTTGTAGTTATGTAAAGTATTTTTTATGTAAAATATATGCAATTTTGCAGATACTCACTAAAATCTTGCCTGTTGATTTTATGAATTTTTTACAAAAACCTGCAAAATAGCATTTTCTAACCTATTGCCATTATATCTTATTTTAAAAAACGTATCAATTTAGCAAATTGCTTTAAGATAAATCTTGCGAATTAGCAATTCAAAGTATACGCCTAACTCATAAAAAGATAGGTAGCGGCACTGGCAAAGCCAGTGCCACAATACAAAAAGTCCGCTGTGGAAAAGTAAACAATCCAGTTCTCTTTCAGTTTTCTTTAAAATCGGGTGAAACTCCACCTCCTATCTTCGGTGGCTAAATTGCAAACTTAAATTTTATCAGCCCAGCTTTATAGTAAGGCTTCGTAGTAATATCGCTGGGCACCCACTGATAAAAT
>Ga0272449_1004438_pt1 | contig 11404 bp, 9 predicted proteins | sample YNPCB0241_FD_198679 | JGI IMG/M metagenome (GOLD analysis project Ga0272449, IMG submission 198679) | Hot spring sediment microbial communities from Yellowstone National Park, WY, United States - YNP-CB-024-1 | ecosystem: Environmental > Aquatic > Thermal springs > Hot (42-90C) > Sediment...
GTGGTGGTCAAGAAGTGATCGACCTGCTGGGATTCTACCGGGCCAAGCGTTGGGGCAAAAAGCTTCCCTTCACCCGCTTCCTGGGCTATCCCTTGCTGGGAATGGCGGTGGGTCCCGAAGGTGCCCTTCCCTCCTTTCCCTTCCTCCTGTATCTGGTGGACGGTCTGGCGGTCACGGGGATTCTCATGTTCTCCTACTCCCTCAACGACTACTTCGATTTCCTGCTGGAGGGGGATTCCAACTGTGTGGGGGAGCTGCTGAGAACCGGAAGGCTCACCCGCCGGCAGGCCCTCCCCCTGATCCTCCTCCCCCTCCTCCTCCTTCTTCCCTCCTTCCTCCTCCCCCTCCCCTCCCTCCTTCTCCTCCTCCTCTTCCTCCTCCTCTCCGCCCTGTACCCCCTACCAGGGGTGAGGATAAGCCGCCGGGAGCGGCTCAAGTTCCTCTCCTCCCCCTTCTCCGCCCTCCTTCTCACCCTGCAGGCCCTCCTCCTCTCCGGTCCTCCCTCCCCCCCGGGATGGGGCCTGCTGCTCCTGGTTCTCCTCTTCCACTACTTCGTCAACTCCTTCTACTCCCTGGAGAAGGGGTGGAGGGGAAGGAGGTTCCTTCCCCTCTTCCCCACCCTCTCCCTTCTCCTCTCCCTCCCCCTCCTTCTCCTCTCCCCCTTCTTCCTCCTCACCACCCTCTTCTCCTCCCTCAGGCTCTGGAGCCTGGGGAGGATGGGTGGGGACTTCCAGGCCCTGAGGTCGAGGCTGGTGGGTCCTCCCCTCTTCTCCGAGGAGCTCCTGGGCTACCTCCTCCTGGGTCTGGCGGGGGTGCTGTGAGGAATGGAGGAAGCGGTGGTGGTGGGAGGGGGGCCGGCGGGGCTCATGGCGGCCAGGACGCTGGCGGAGGAGGGGCTTTCCCCCCTGGTGCTGGAGAGGAGCCCCGGGTTCGGCCTGAAGCCCTGCTCGGAGGTGATGAGGGAGGAGAGGTACGGCTTCCCCATCCTCCCCTTTCTGAATCGAGGCGCGGTGGAGGAGGTTTTCGAGGAGATCGAGCTCTGCTTCCACGGAAGAAGCTTCAGGATACCCCTCACCGGAAAACACCCCCTCCGCGGGTGGCTGAGGGAGCCCTCCCCCCTTCTCCTGGTGAACAGGAGGAGGATGGAGGAGGGGCTGGCCAGGGGGGCGCGCAGATACGGGGCGAGGATCAGGCTGGGGGAGGAGGTGAGGAGGGTGGAGAGGGGGGAGGGGTGCCTGGTGCTGAACGGGGAGATAAGGGCGAAGCTGGTGATAGGGGCGGACGGGGCCCTCTCCCTCCTGAGGGGCTTCGCGGGGGAGAGACTGCGAAACCTGGGCTGGGGGGTGAACGTGAGGATGGAGAGGAGGGGGAGGGAGGGGCTGAGGGTCTTCGTGGATCCCGAGGAGGTGATCCCCCTCGGGGACGCCTGGAGGTTCGCCGGGAAGAAGAGGGAGAACGCGGGGATCTGGACGGCGGACGGGAGATATGCTGGGGTGGTGAGGGAGAGGTGGGAGGCCTTCAGAAGGAGGGAGGGCCTGCCCCCCCTGAGGACGAAGCTCACCCCCCTTCCCTCCTCCCCCCCCTGTCGCACCCACTTCCCCCGCCTGCTCCTGGCCGGGGACGCGGGGGGGCTGAACGATCCCCTCACGGGGGCGGGGATCTACGCCGCCCTCCTCACGGGCTACCTGGCCGGAAGAACGGCGGCGCGCGCCCTTGAGAGAAGGGAGGTGGGGGCCCGCCAGCTGGCCGAGTATGAGGAGGCCTGGAAGAGACTCATGGGGAAGGAACTGAGAAGGGCCCTTCTCCTGAAGCGCTTCCACGGCCCCCTCATCCGGAGGGGCGAACTGGCCTGGGTCCTGAGGACGACCGGAATCCTGTCATCACCACGCGGCCGAAGCCCTTAGGCTTTTCCGGTTCTCTCCCGCCCGGAACCAGAAAGCCGTGGCCTCAGCTTTCCATTCCTCCCGCCGGGGAGGCTGGTCCGAGGGGACGGTTTTTAGGTGGCCGGGGGAAGGGGAGAAGATGAGGGTCCTGCTCGTGAACCCGCCCCTCCTCTTTCCTCCCTCCGAACCGGTCCGCGCCTCCCTCCCCCTCGGACTGGCCTACGTGGCCTCCTTCCTCGAGGCCCACGGCCATGAGGTGGAGGTGCTGGATGCCCTGGGCTCGGGATGGAGGCGCAGGGAGAGGGTGGAGGGGGGACTGGTCAGGGTGGGGGTGGGGGAGGAGGAGATGAGGAGGAGGATGGAGGGTTTCGAGATCGTGGGGGTGGGCTGTTCCTTCTCCCCCCTCGTCGGGGAGACCCTGAGGGTGGTCGGGCTGGCGAGGGAGGCCGGAGCGAAGGTGGTGGTGGGGGGACTCCACGCCTCGCTTAGGCCTGAGGAGGTGGTGGAGGGAGGGGCGGACTTCGTGGTGGTGGGTGAGGGCGAGGAGACGATGCTGGAGCTGGTGGAGACGGTGGAGAAAGGGGGCTCCCCCGCCCGGGTGCGGGGGCTGGTGTTCAAGAGGGGAGGGAAAACGGTGGGGACTCCCCCGCGCTCGCTCCTGAGGGACCTGGACGCCCTTCCCTTCCCGGCCAGGCACCTCTTCCCGCTGGAGGAGTACTTCAGGATCAGGTCCCACGCCGCGGCGACGAGGGGAAGGAGGGTGACGGGGATGGTGACGAGCAGGGGGTGCCCCCGCAGGTGCATCTTCTGCTCCGTCCAGGCGATGTGGGGGGGATGGAGGGCCCGCTCCCCCGCCAACGTGGTGGACGAGGTGGAGGAGCTGGTAGAGGGGTGGGGGGTGGACGAGGTGCACTTCGAGGACGATAACCTCACTCTGGACAGGGAGAGGATGAGGGGGATCTGCAGGGAGATGGTGAGGAGGGGGGTGGAGGTGGACTGGGCCACCCCCAACGGGGTGGAGGTAGGCACCCTCACCGAGGACCTGCTGGAGGAGATGAGGAGGTCGGGCTGCTACTCCCTGAGCTTCGGGCTGGAGCACGGGGATCCCCTCTTCAGGAGGAGGATAGGGAAGGACTTCTCCCCCTCCCACGTCAGGAGGATCGTGAGGAGGGCCAAGGAGCTGGGGATCTGGACCCACGCCTTCTTCATCGTGGGGTGGCCCTGGGAGACGGAGGAGAGCCTGGAGAGGACCCTCAGGTTTGCGGAGGAGGTGGGGGTGGACTTCGCCACCTTCTTCGTGGCGGTTCCCTTTCCTGGGACACCCCTGGAGAGGCTCTGGGAGGAGCTGGGCCTGGAGAAGCCGGACCTCCCTTTCCGTCCCCAGTTCCGGCCGGTGGTGGATCTGGAAACGCTTAAGGCGGAGGAGCTGGGGAGGTGGCTGAGGAGGAGCCACCGGAGGTTCCACGCCCGCAGGCTCCTCCGTCTCCTGTCCTCCCGGGAGCTCTCCTGGAGGCTGAGGTCCCTTCCCGACCTGCTCTTCCTCCTCCGCCTGATCCGGCATTTCCGGGAGGAGCTGCTGGGGAGATACGGATGAGGGCCCTCCGCAGGCTTCTCTGGGCCTGGTGGACCGTGGTGAGGGACCCCCGGAGGATAAGGGGGGGAGAGTTCTCCCTCGGCTTCATGCTGGCCGTCTGGTTCTACCTGGGCTTCCTCTACAACACCTTCCACTTCTTCCTCTACCCGGGTTACATCAAGGAGGAGTTCCACGCCGGTCTGGAGTTCTGGCTTCACTCCCTGTACGGGGGGGCCTCGCAGGCCGCCAGCTTTCTGATGGCGGGGGTGGGGGGCTATCTGGGCTTCCGGCTGCTGGGAAAGAGGATAAGCTACCGGAGGTGGGAGGTCCTGCTCTTCTCCCTGGGCTTCATCGCCCTCCTCCCCGTCCTCCTGGGGGCCCTGTTCATACTGGTGGGCTTCACCGGCCCCACGGGGAAGGTGGTCTTCTGGTCCCTACCCCTCTTCCCCAAGCGCCTGGCCAGCTGCGTGGTGGTCACGCTGGTGCTGGGGGGCCTCCTCTTCCTCCGGCTCTTCCGGTCCCTGGGTCTGGGGCTGAAGGGGCTGGCGGTGATGGGTCTGGCCGTGCCGGGCTTCTACCTCCTGCTGGAGGCCGGCTTCCGCACGGTGGAGAGGGCGGCCATCCAGCTGGGGGCGGTGAGCTTGGAGGCCCAGTACCTGGCGGGATCCCTGTGGGCTCTCCTGGAAGGGGGGGTGGCCCTGGCCCTCAGGAGCAGGCTGAAGGGGAAGTGATCAGGATTCCCGGGAGCGGCCAGCCAGGGCCCAGTCAGCAGAGCTTGGTCATGTACATGACGGCGAAGGCGTTGAGTTCGGTCTTGGTCTTCCAGGCGGCGTCGTCCCCCACCAGGTACATGTCGACGAGCTGGAACTGGTCGTCCATGTCCAGCCCGCAGCTGATGATGAACCAGTTCATGTCCAGCAGACAACTGATGTCTATGGTGGCCCTTATGTACCTACCCCCAGGCTCGATAAACAAGTTATTTGGGCTGAGAGAGTTGCCCCGGTCGTCCTTCCACTGGATGTGAGTGTCGGTGAGGACATCCCCCACGTACTCCCCCCTCCCACCTTCCCCGGTGTAGGGGGCCTGCAGACCGGTGGTTCTTCTGAAGTACTCGATGAGGGGGTGGTTGTTCTCGTTCAGGTCGTAGGTGAGGCCCCAGCTCTGGAACCTCTGCACCAGCTGCTGCTCGTCCACCCACCAGTACTGCCCCTCGCACTTGGTGGGGTAGGGAAGCCTGGGCCAGCCGTAGTTCCAGACGATGTGCTCCCACATGTTCATCTCCCGCTGGGCCATGGGCTGCAGCTGGTTGTTCCAGAAGGAGGGATCCACCGTGATGGTCCAGAAACCGTTCCCCCTGTCCGTGGGCCCCTTGTTGAAGTATATGGAGGGCCAGAAGGGGGCGCTGGTGTCCTCCCCCGATCCTCCCACCTTATCGACCCACATTTTCATTTTCACGTTGATGTTCTCCACCCTGGTGGTTCCCAGGTTGTAGATCCTCAGGGCGAGGTGGAACCCCCCGCTCATGCTGCACGAGAGGGTCTCCACCCAGGGCGTGAGGAAGGGTATGTAGAGGTCCCGGCTGAGGTCCTGGACGAAGCCCCCGGGTATGGCGTAGAGGATCTCCATGTTCTGCAGGAGGGTCTTGGAGCTGTCGTAGTACTTGCTGGCCTTCCGCAGGTTCTCCACCCTCTGAACGTTCTCGTAGATGGCCTTGGCACAAAGGGAGGCGTTGGTGATCTGGTCCAAGGTGACCGCCTGGAGGAGGGAGGGGTCGTCCACGTGCAGCCAGACGTACATGATGTTCTCTATCAGCTCCAGGGCGTTGATCAGGTGGGGGAGGCAGCCCTCGTAGATCACGATCAGGGTCTTGCAGAGGTTCTCGGATACCAGGTCGGGCATGTACCGGTTGAGCTCCCAGAGGTTGTTCTCCAGGTAGGGGCTGTAGGCCAGGTAGTTGTCGTGCAGGTCCCTGGCTATGGCCTGAAGCTCGTAGGCCAGCCTCCTGGCGTCCGAGAACCTCTTCTCCTTCATGGCTTTCACCGTCTCCTCCTGCCTCCCCAGCAGGCGGGCGGCCCTGAGCTGGATCGCCGTGTCTACGTACTGCCTTCCGGGGACGGGCTCCGGGACCGTGGCCTCGGCCACCTTGTACCCCAGGGGGGTGTAAATCAGCTCCACCTTGTCCCCCACCTTCAGCTTCCCCCTCTTGAAGGAGAGGGCCAGGGCCTCCCCCGGCCCGGGTAGGTCGTTCATCCCCCTCTTCACCGGACCCGTGACCAGGGCCAGGTCTATCTCGTTCTCCACCCTAACCCCGTTCACCCTCAGCTCCAGGTTCGCCCACCTTAAGTTCTCCAGCAGGGTTCCCATGGGGGTCTCCTCCAGGATGTCCGCCCTGTAGGCCTTGCTTATTCCCTCCCCGCTGGCGTGGACGATGGCTATTCCCCCGTACCCGGGGTAGTTGGTCCAGAGCTGCACCACCGTCTGGGGGGGAATGGAGGGGGCCCCCAGCCTCCCCAGGCCCTCCACCAGCAGGCCCCCGGCCACCAGCGTGGTCACCACGAGAAGGACGGTGGCTATGAGGGGGGAGAGGCCTCGCTCAGGTTTCCCAGCCCTCAGCAACCGCCGCCACCTCCACCTCCCCCTCCACCCGATCCGGGGATCCTGGCCGGGGCCCAGTGGATGTTCCAGAAGTACTGGTACTCCCACTGCCCCGTCTTGGGGTGCTGGTAGATGAAGTAGTAGTCCTCCAGCCATATCTTGTTGTCCGCCGCCGTGGGAGGCTGGATCCTGATGTTGTCGTACCAGTAGGTTCCCGGGGCCAAGTTCCGGTTTTCGGACGCTCTGTTGGAGGGACTGTTTTCCACCCTGAAGGCCAGCACGGTGTTGGTGTTCGGTTCGGCCGCGTAGGGGACCTGCAGGTTGAAGGCCACGAGCTCGGGGCTGAGGTTCTCCAGGTAGGTCTTATTCGCCAGACCGGGCCTCCCCTTCCACCAGTTGTCCAGCCTTATCCTGGAGGTGTAGCGGTAGGTGTTGTGGTAACCGTTGTCGTAGACCCTGGTTCCCCAGGTGCCCACCAGCCTGCTCTCCATGGGGACCAGCCAGTTCTCGGGGGCCACATAGAGGGCGTTCTCGGGGGTGAGCCCCACGTCCTTGGCCCTCTTGAAGTACTTGCTCACCCACCACTTGTTGTCCAAGCTGTACCAGAGGGTGGCGACCCTGGTGAAGTTGTTGGCGTTGTCCCCTCCCACGTTGTAGACCTTTATGATGAACTCGAAGGTGGTGGAGTCCACCCACTTGTAGCTCACCAGGTAGGGTACGATGGCGGGGCGGTAGAAGTCCTCGTATATGTCGTCCATCTCGGGTGACACCCCGAAGTAGGTGATGGCCTCCACCGGGACCCCCGGATAGGGCGGCTGGGTGAGGATGTTCTCTATCTGGCGGATGAGGGGGAGCAGCTTGGCGTTGGTATAATCCCTGGCCACGTTCTCTATCAGGCCGTACAGGGTGCCCGTCCCCTGCCACTTGCTCACGTAGGAGGGGTCCCAGGCCCTGATTACGGGGTTCTCCATGGTGTAGATGACCTCAAGCCCGTTGACCAGCAGGTAGAGGAGTCGGTTGTCCTGGGGTACCCCCCTCTTCCACTGGTCGTAGCTCTTGTAGGCCATGCAGAGCTCGTAGTACTCCTGCTCGCTGATCAGCCCCGGACCCATGTAGTTGTACAGCTCCCTCAGGTCGTTCTCCAGGTAGCCTCCCGTGGCCTTGCAGGAGTTCAGCAGGAGCTGGACCTGGCCCGCCAGGTTCTCTATCCTGGGGATGTAGCTCCTGGCCCTGCTGAAGTTCTCGTAGTACCACCGGTAGTTCTCGTTCACCCTGTTCTCCAGGGTGGGGGAGAGGGCACCCACCATCTCCCTCTGCAGGGCACGCAGCTGCAGGGCCCTGAGGGAGATGCAGGAGTCCACCATGTTGGGTCCCAGCCAGGCGCTCCCCACCTCGGGGCACTCCAGGGGGTGGGCCATGGTGGCCTGGGCCAGCACCCACCTGCTGGGCTTGTGGACCACCGCCACCTCGTCCCCGATCTTCAGGAAGCCCTGCCGGTAGGAGAAGGAGACCACCCCTCCCCCCGAGGGAAGGGAGAGGAGGGCGTTCTTCACCTTCTTGTCCGCGGGGAGGGGGGAGGCGTAGAGCACGTACTCCAGCTCGTTCTCCACCGCCTGCCCGTTCACCTTGACCTCCAGGTTCTTCCACCTCACGTTCTCGAAGAGGGTTCCCATGTCCGTGTCCATCAGGAAGTCGGCGTAGAAGGCCTCCTTCACCTCTTCCCCCGACACGTTCACCACCCCCACCGCCCCCCTTCCCGGGAAGTTCCTCCAGAGCTGGAGGAGGACGTTGGGGGTCTGGCTGAGGTTGGGCCCCCCCACCCTGCCGGCGATGAAGGAGACCCCCACCCCCAGCAGGAAGACCATGGACACCAAGAGGATCGTTCCCAGCAGGGGGGAAACTCCAATCCTCTGCTTCCTCATCAATTAAGACTTCTCTTCATGCCTATTAAACCGCGTTGGGGGGGATTCCCCGCCTGGTAACCCCTCAACGGGGAAAGAGGATTCCCAACACCCCGTAGATGGCCAGCTCCTCCGCGAAGACCCCCGGCCTCCAAGGCTCCCTCCTCAGCCTGGAGGGGTCCGGCTCCCCCCTCAGGGCCAGGAGCCTCACGCAGGCGGAGAGGGCACCCGCCAGGAAGAGGGGATCCAGGAGGGAGAGGAGGAGGGAGAGGAGGAGGTGGGGGAGGGGGAGGAGCCTCAGGGCCCCCCTCCATCTCCCCTCCCTCCCGGCGTCCAGCAGGTGGAGGATCTCCAGGTGGAGCTGGAGGAGGAAGAGGAGGGGGAGGAGGAGGAGCACCCGGGAGGAGGGGGAGGGGGAGAGGGCCAGGTGGGCCTGGAGGACCAGGAGGGGGGCGCAGAGGGGGGGGATCAGGAAGCCCCCTCCCCTCTCCTTCAGCCTGAGGGGGGGAGAGGAGTAGGAGAGGGTGAGGAGGAGGAGGAGCAGGAGGAGGAGGAGGGTGGGGAGGGAGGTGAGCAGGCCCAGGGGGAGGAGGAGCAGGGGCAGGAGGGCCAGGAGCAGGGCCCCCCCCTCCCCCACCCTCCCCACCATCTCGGAGGAGAAGTTCCTCTCCCCCCTCAGCCTGAAGTCGAAGTAGTCGTTCAGGGCGTAGGCGGACATGGAGCCCCCCAGGACGGCCAGCAGGTCGGCCAGAACGGGAAGGGGCCTGAGGGGGGAGAGGCAGAAGCCCAGGAGGGGGTAAACCGCGAACCTCAGGCAGCTCAGCTTGCCCCTCCAACCCCTCACCCTGTAGAAGAGGAGGAGCTCCCTCATCCCAGCACCCTCTTCAGGGCGGGGAGGACCTTCCCCCTCCTGGAGCCCGCGGCCCTGAAGAGGAGGGAGAAGGAGGCGAAGTAGAGGGTCCAGAGGGCGTACCTCAGGGGCCTGGAGGTGTGGAGGACCTGGCGGGTGAGGAAGAGGAAGGCCCCCTTACCCCCGAAGTAGAGGAGGGGAAGGAGGAGGAGGGAGAGGAGGAGGGAGAGGGGGCGCCCGAGGCCGAAGGACCTGAGGATCCTGAAGGCCATGACCATCCCCAGCAGGCCCGCCAGCAGCACCCCCAGGGGTATCCCCACCCACTCCCCCTGCAGCTCCAGGTAGATCCATCCCTTCAGGTTCAGGGCGTAGAGGAGGAAGGCCGGGGGGAGGGGGAGGAGGTAGAGGAACATGGAGGAGAAGACGGCGTGCTGCACCCTGTCGTAGGACACCCTCCTCCCCAGCAGGTTGATCCCGTAGTACCCCAGCACGCTGGAGTAGTAGAAGAGGGTGACCGCCCCCGCCCCCCCGGAGAGGTGGTGGAGCCAGAACTGAAGGTTGGGGGAGAAGTCGTAGACCCCCCTGCTCTCGCTGAAGGCGCACCCGGGGTAAACGTAGTAGTGGAGGGCGTTGTAGGCGAAGCCCAAGAAGAAGGAGAAAAGCACCATGAAGCCCTCCGTGAACTCTCCCCCCCTGATCCTCTCGGGGTGGAGGAGGGCCCTCTTCCAGGAGTTCAGGACGGCCCGGGCGGCGCTCAGAGGTAAGCCCACCACCCCGCGAAGAGGAGCTGGGCGGCCAGGGCCCAGAGCCTCACCAGCCAGAAGGGGTCCCTCCTCAGCAGGCCCTCGGAGAAGAAGAGGGTGGGGAGGAGGAGGGTGCCGGTGCAGGTGAGGTAGCTGAGGAACCACCAGGGGCCGCGGGGGTTCAGGAGGAGGAAGAGGAGGAGGGTCAGGAGGGAGCCGGACAGGGAGAAAAGGAGGGTCCTCCTCACCCCCAGCCTCACGGGGAGGGTGGGCTTCCCCGCCCTCTCATCCCCCCTCCTGTCCTTCAGGTCCTTCAGGGGGGAGAGGAAGAGGGAGAGGAGGGTGAAGAGCAGGGCCGTCCCCAGCACCCCCCCTCCGGGACGGGAGAGGGAGGAGGCCCCCGCCAGCACGGGGAGGAAGACGTAGCCCAGGGAGGAGGCGGGGTAGGAGGTGTACCACCTGCCCAGGGGGAAGGGGGGAAGGGAGTAGAGGAGGCCCAGCAGGACCCCCAGGGAGGTGAGGAGGAGGACGGGGGGGCCCAGGAGGAGGGAGAGGGGGGAGAGGGAGAAGAGGAGGAGGGAGAGGAGCAGGAGCCTTCTCGCCTTCAGCCTCCCCCGGGGGAGGGGGCGGTCCGGGTGGCTGAGCCTGTCCAGCTCCAGGTCGAAGCACATGTTGAGGGCGTGGGAGCCCGCGGAGACCGCCACCCCCACCAGGCTGAGGAGGAGGAAGGGGCCGAGGGGGACGACCAGGCTCCCCCCTCCCAGGACCATGCCCAGGTAGAGGGAGCCCACCACCACCAGGGAGCTCCCGGGCTTCAGGCACCTCAGGTAGTCGGAAACCGCCACCCAGGAAAGTGGGATTTTTGGGATTTAGAGGTATCCGAATCCTCGCCCGCCGCCGAGGCGGGGGGCCCCGGCTGCTTTTATGCCGGGAAGGGGAGTTTAAAGGATGCCCGGGAGCAGGGGGGTTTCCCCCCTCATCGCCACCATCCTGCTCATCACGCTGGCCATAGCCTTCGGCATCACCATCCTGGCGGGCTACCTCTCCGCCCTGGCCCCGTCCGGGCCCCCGCCCAAGAGGGTATCCCTCTCCCTCCTGTACGAGAACTCCCCGGGCAGGCTCACCCTCAGGCACCTCTGCGGGGACGAGCTCTTCTCGGCCTTCCTGATGAGGATGGAGAACAGGCTGGACGCCAGGACGGCCAGGGGAAAGCTGGAGAACTGGAAGGCGGTGGAGGTGAGGGTGAACGGGGTGAGGCTGGGGAGGGACAGGGTGGAGAACGTGGTGCTGGTGCAGGAGAACCTCTCCTTCCTCACCCTGGCCCCGGTGGCGGTTAACCTGGGACCGGGGGACGAGGTGAGGCTGGAGAACCTGAGGCTTTACCCCGGGGAGGTGGTGACGGTGGTGTACCAGCCCACCAACCAGACGCTGGCGGAGATGGCGGTGGTATGAGGGGCGTGTCACCCCTCATCGGCACCGTCCTTCTGCTGGCCGTGACCCTCACCGCCTTCGCGGTCTACGTTTGGGGGCTGGTGGGGAAGGGGGGCACGACGCCCGTCCAGCCCCTGCAGGCGGGGATCTGGGTGGAGAACGAGGCGGGAGGGCTGGTGGTTAGGCACGTGGGAGGGGACGAGATCCCCAAGGCCTTCAGGCTCTCCAACGGGGCGGTCACCTGGGTGAACCTGGTGGTGAGGAGGAACGGGGAGAACCTGAGCGTGACGGGAGGGGCGAGGGTGGGGAACCTGACCACGGGGATGGTGGACTTCGGCCCCGGGACCAGGCTGGAGCTTCCGGTGAGCGTGGGGAGGGGGGACAGGATCACCGTGGTCTACGTGCCCGCGGGGCAGACCCTCTGCGAG
>Ga0272449_1004440_pt1 | contig 11399 bp, 18 predicted proteins | sample YNPCB0241_FD_198679 | JGI IMG/M metagenome (GOLD analysis project Ga0272449, IMG submission 198679) | Hot spring sediment microbial communities from Yellowstone National Park, WY, United States - YNP-CB-024-1 | ecosystem: Environmental > Aquatic > Thermal springs > Hot (42-90C) > Sediment...
AGGGCTTGATTCACGGAGGCAAAGTGGACCAGGGCTTGCTAAACATGGTGGAGATGGCCTTTAGAGCCTATGACCCATGCTTTGGATGCGCCACCCACTTCGCTGTTGGACAGCTGCCATTAACCGTGGAAATCTACAACCATGAAGGAAAAATCGTTAAAACATTGCAAAGGTAAAATCTACACTAGAGTGGGCATTAAACCCTAATATTTATATGGGTTAATTAGCATTAATTTTGTGGGTAAAAGAAAATGGGAAAGACTAAAATGGATGAGCGAGGCCGAATACTCATTCCTTCGCAGGAGAGAAAGCGCCTTCGCCTTAAACCCGGAACGGAGTTCGAGTTAATAAACGAGAAGGGGATGCTTATTTTGAAACCTATAATACCGAAACCCCTTCGAGTGCAATCTAAAAAGCAAAATTGGGGCAAAGAAGCGTTTCTAAACGCTGGAGAGGCAACATTCTGTGATTGAAGACAGAAGAGTTTTAGATGTCAATGTGTTAGCAATATACTTGGTCCGTGACCACCCTGGAAACGAATATGTTTCACCCATAGTTGAGGATGGACTTTGTGGAGTTTATACACCGCTTATCATGGATATTCTTCCAATAAGAGCATACTGGATAATGACAGAAAAATGGGGATGCGACAAGAAGGAAAGTGCTAAAGCAGTTAAATACTTTGTAGAAAATTACGACAGGCCGCAGTATTTTTGCCTTCAAAAGCAAACTATATCCAGAAGTTTTGAACTTGCGGAAGAATTGAAACACGACGTTTATGACTGTGTATATCTAGCAGCAGCCATGCAAGAGGGCGCATCCGCTATTATAACAACAGACATGGATTTCCAAAAACTTTGCAAGCAGTTGAACCTTAAATACATAAACCCTATTCCAAAAGAGGTGCTAAAACGCTTCAAAGAATGGGCACAATCACCATAGAAACTTGGCGGATACTTATGGAAGCCTATACCGATTTGAGCTATGCGAAAAGTGTAGCAAGACTTAGTGACAAAAGAACCTTTCCTCTTTCTCTTATCATTAACCTATTTGGTGGGAGTTTCGGTGTCCAGCGAAAAATATAGCCTTGAAAAAGAATTGAAAAGTTGGTTTTCTCACGCTGAAAGAGTGGTTGTGGCTGGAATTGGAAACCCCATCCGCATGGATGATTTTGTCGGAGTGAAAATTGTCCGCGACCTTCAGGGGAAAGTTTCCGAAAAGGTTTTGCTGATTGAATGCGAAACTGTTCCAGAAAGTTTCATCCAGCAGATTGTAGACTTCAACCCTTCCCACATTCTCCTCATAGACGCAGCGGTTATGGGTTTAAACCCAGGCGAGTATAAGCTTGTGGAACCCAAGAGGCTGAAGGTTTTCCCCGCAATTTCAACCCACATGCTGCCACTGAGGGTTTTCTGCGAATACATCGTCAACACAACAAAGGCGAAAATAGCCCTCCTCTTAATAGAGCCGAAAGAAACAGATTTTGGAGAAAAATTATCCTCAGAGGTGGCAGCCGCAAAAAAGCAAATAACCGATCTTTTGTTGGCTCTCCTTCCATAAACAGTAAATTTTCTAAATACGCGGGAATGTCGATTTTAAAGGCTTTTCGAAGCCTAATGGAGGTCATATTTGTGGGTATTTTCACTTTGCAAATACACTAGCCCCCTCTATTTTTGAGCGAAAGTAGCGTGTTCAACTCTGCGTAATTTCAGATGGCAAAACAACGTGAAGCTTAGGTATACGCCCAAAATGCTCCTTATTGTGGGTGACAACGCTGAAACCTCTGCTCATGGCAATGCAACCAATAAAAAGATCACGCATATCGACGCGTTTCCCTTCAGCCTCAAGCTCGGTCAAAACTTGGCCTGCCAGCTCGGCGGCATTTTCGTCAAAGGCTAAAACCTCAACAGTGGAGAGAAAACCCTTCACGGCCACAAGGTTGCGTTTAGAATCCTTAGATTTAAATGCTCCATAATAAACTTCAAAGGCGTTGATTGTGGTTGTGGCAATCTTAGCTTTCACCTCAAGTTCGCGAACAATCCGAACGTCCTCATCCTTGTTTCGCAAAACTCCCACAATAACAGAGGAGTCGAGAACTACCCTCCTCGGAAACTCCAATGCTTCCACAATCTCCTCAAATTATTGAAGATTTTTGATTCCTCCTCGTCGCTCATACTCCAAGCTCCAGCAAAATCGCTAGCATGCAATTTCCTCTCCTTCAACAAGTGTTCCATGGCCTCATCTAGAGAGACTGGACGCTTTAACTTGATTTGAAGCTCGCCGGCAACCTCGCAAAGCCTTTCATATAATTCCTTGCTAAGCTTGACGCTTTTAACATCAGTCACCGAATCCACCAAGTAGAAAAAGTGCTAAAACACATTTAACACTTTCGCTAATAGTCCAGTCTAACATGGCAGAAATAACCAGCCTAAAATCTCGTAACACTAAAAGCTGATGGAGAAGGGATTATGGAAAGGATAAAAATGGGTGGATTTATGTGGATGGGGCGACTTTTAAGGCTTCTTGGAAAAGCTTCTTTGTGGCGGTTAGCCTAGCCTTTTGTGCCAGCACATCCGCCGTGACAAGGTTTAAGGCTTCCTCTGGGCACCATTTGACACATTGGGGTCCGTCGGGTTTGTCCTTGCATAGGTCGCAGATGAAAACCACCTTCTTTTCCGGATGGAGTGAAACCGCTCCGTAGTCGCAGGCTTCTATGCACCATCCGCAGCCGTTGCACTTGTCCTCATCCACAATTATTGTGCCGTTTTCCTCAGACTGGGTTAAGGCGTCTCTTGGGCAGGCGGCAACACACGGCGGGTCTTCGCAGAGACGGCAGGTAATCGAAATGTTAACCAGCGGGTTAAGCCTCACAACCCTAATCCGAGACTTTAACGGGTTAAAGGCTTTCTCCTTGCTCCATGCGCATATGTATTCGCAGACCTGGCAGCCCACACACTTATCAGGGTCGGCTGAAACAAATTTCCTCTCGTGGATTTTCACCATTTTTATGCCTCCCTTCTAGGACTTCTTGATTTTCGCCTCCACGATGGGTATTAGGTCGTCCATGCCCAAAGCCTTCAGCTTTTCAGGCGTTGGTATGCCATCCCTTGTCCAGCCTCGCACCTCGTAGTAGTCATCCAACATCAAGTCAAGCTCTTGTTGGGTGACGTAAGCGCCTTTTGATGGACCTTCGTCTGGAATCGGCGCGTTCATAACCTTCCATGGCAACGTGTCGTCTTTCCTGCCTAAGCCCTCCCGCACATTGATAACCCTCGCCAAGTTGTTTATGCGTTCGCCTTTAAGCCGCATCTCTTCAGGCGAAGTTTCAATGCCCGTCACAAGCGTGTAGAGTTTGGCCAGGTCCTCAAACTCCTTGTAGTAGGTGCCTCTTGAAAACTTGCATATGATAAGCGAGTCGATAATTGTGTAGACATCTTCAATGTCTTTGACGGCTTTAGCTCTGCCCTTCTCGTATGTGAGCCTGTTAAATTTGCCTTTCACGTCGAAGGCGTAGGCTCCATGCCTATTGTGGTCGGCTCCTCGGAAGGAAACAGCGAAGCCCAAGGCAGCCGTCTTGAGACAACGCAAGTCATAACCAGTAACCTCAACACCCTTAATGTGTTGGGCAAGCTTTTCCGCGCCTTTGCCGATTTTTTCAGCCGCGAATTTCACACCTTCAGCTAGGATGTCGCCTATTCCCTCCCGTTTTCCCATTTTCTCTAGAAGTTTCACTAGGGCTTCATGGTTTCCGAAGCGGGCTTCTATGCCGTCCATGTCTTTTTGGGTCAGTATGCCGTTTTCGTAGCAGTCCATGGCAAAGCCAACAATAACACCGGCGCTTATGGAATCCATTCCATAATAGTTGCATAGTTCAGAGCCTTTGATTACGGCGTCTAAGCGGTCTATCCCACAGTAGGGTCCAAGAGCCCATAAAGGCTCATACTCAACCCTTGCCATAGCCCCCTTATACGGGCCTTCGTTTACAACACATATGTGTTCACATCTCATGGCACATGAGCTGCAACCAATGATTTTGGCCACAAACCTCTCGTTTAGGTATTCGCCGCTCACCTTCTCCGCTGCCTCAAAATGTGCATTATTATAGTTTCTTGTGGGCATGCAGTGCAAAGCATTGTGTACCAAAACGTTTTCAGGCGTGCCTAACGTTCGATACTTCTTCGTGGCTGGGCCCTTCATCCTTTCATGGAACTCTTTGACGAATTCTAGGAACTCGTCTGGCTTCGCAACCGTAACGTCGTGGGTTCCCCGCACGGCAATAGCCTTCAAATTCTTTGAACCCATAACAGCGCCAAGGCCGCATCGGCCGGCAGCCCTAGTCTTCTCATTGATTATGCATGCTATCCGCACAAGTTTTTCTCCGGCAGGCCCAATGGCTGCCACGCGAATGTAGTAGTCGCCTAACTCCTCCTTAATAGTGTCTTCAGTTTCGGCTGGCGACTTCCCCCACAAATGGGAGGCATCCAAAATCTGAACAGAATCATCGTCAATCCAAACGTAGACTGGCTTTTCAGCCTTACCATGGAATATTACAGCGTCGTATCCAGCCCTTTTCAGCTCTGTGCCAAAACTTCCATGCGACTTAGACTCGCCAATACCATAGCTCTGCGGGGATTTAGCCACAAAAGCGTGGCCGTTTCCGCCGGTAGGCCAAATAGTGCCAGACGTTGGACCTGTCGCAAGAACCAGCGGGTTTTCTGGGCTAAAGGGGTCTACTCCAGCCTTCGAGTTGTCAAGCCAAAGCCGCATTCCAAGGCCTATTCCACCAATGTATTTTTTGGCGTAGTCCTCGTTTAAAGGCTCAGTGTAAGTTTTTCCAGTTGACAAGTCTATGTGGAGAATTCTGCCAGCATAGCCGTACAAACCCTTACTCCTCCAACCATCTCAACAAGAATAAGAATTACCTATGCTGTTCATATATTAAGGTATCTGTTCGCCCACGCCATTAAATTCATGCACCAACATCATTTAAATTTGCATAAAAATGGGAAAAATTTAAAGATGCTTACACATAAGCTTTGTCTTGATCATGATTATGGAAGACCCATTTACAGAACTTAAAGCCAGATATAAACGCCTCTTGAAAAATGACGAGGACCCACTAGCATTGAAAAGGGATGCCGAAAAACTTTTGGCAGAAGCAAAAGCAAAAGGCCACCATAAAATAGCTGAGGAAATTGAAGAAATCCTCATAGACTTAACCTTTTCAGTTGAAGAGATGAAATGCAATTGCCCCATGTCTAGTAAATGTCGATGCCAAAAGCGAGATAAGTGAAGAATCTCAGGTTTATGACAGCTCCCAGACAGCTTTACACGTTTTCTAGTAATCTCAAAAAGGAGATTTTGGAGATTAATGTTTCACATGATTACTTTAAAGAGATCAGCTTTCGTTATTATACCAACTATTTTCCCCTTTCGGGTGACAAGAACCGCCGGATAAAAGTGGAGAAGATTTGAAACTAGCGGTATTGGAGCGTTTTCATCGATTTGTGGAGGAGCTTCTTCCATAATTTCTTCCACGTTTTTCTGGGATAATTTTGAAAGGTCCTTGGCGACGGTTACTTGGCTAAGGATTGTTTTTTCTGAAATACAGCCAACACATTTTTCGCCATCAAAAACTGGAAGTTGTGAAAACCCATGCTGCATCATTAAGTCCACGGCCCTTGAAACTTTTTCACCCTTCTGAACGCCTATAACGCCTTCGTGGAATATTGCCTTAGCCGTATAATTTTCTCTAGATTCAAGCCTCTCTAAAACGTCGAGTATGGCCTTAACTTTGCTGTAGGAAGGATCTATTTTCCCAGACTCTATTTTAGCAATGAAGGATTGGCTGACGCCGGCAATTTTTGCCAATTGCCCTTGGGTTAAACCTAACATTTTTCTTCTTTTCGCTATTTCGTCTAAATAGGGTAGCATGTTTTAATGTGTGCTTTGTAAGCGTTTATATTCTTTTTGGAATATTTTTGTCAAAAAAGTATTTTAATTAGAATTCAATTGTTGTTTGAAAACATTTGGAGGTGCAGAAACTCGAACGCAGAAGCATCAATGACATCAACCAGAAAATCCGGTGCGGAGATGTCCAAGTTTTAACCGTTGAGGAAATGAAGAAACTCGTTGAAGGCAGCGATGTCAAAAAAGCTTTTCGAGAGGTGGATGTTGTTACAACTGCCACTTTTGGTCCCATGTGCTCTTCAGGGGCCTTCCTAAACTTTGGACACAGCGAACCCCCAATTAAAATGGAGAAAGTTTGGCTTAATGATGTGGAGGCTTACCATGGGAACGCGGCGGTCGATTGCTACATAGGCGCTACGAAAATGAGTGCCACGAGGGGTTTTGAGTATGGCGGCGGCCATATAATAGAGGATTTAGTTTCCGGAAAAGAAATAGAGCTTAAAGCAATAGCGTATGGCACAGACTGCTATCCGAGGAAGTTTCTTGAAACAAAGTTTACAATTCATGATTTGAATCAGGCGATATTATGTAACCCGAGAAACTGTTATCAAAGATACAATGCCGCAACGAACAGCATCGACAAAACGCTTTTCACATACATGGGAATTCTGCTCCCAAACTATGGAAATGTGAACTATGCTGGATGCGGCGAGCTGAACCCTCTAATCAACGATCCAGCATACCGAACAATAGGTGTTGGAACAAGAATTTTCCTAGGCGGTGGAGTTGGCTACGTAATTGGCGAAGGCACACAGCACAACCCGAAAGACGGTTACGGAACCCTTATGGTTAAGGGCGATTTGAAAAAGATGCACCCGGAATATTTGAAGGGTGCCACCTTTCACAATTATGGGGTAAGCCTTTACGTTGGCATAGGGGTTCCAATACCGATACTTGACGGGGAAATTGCCAAAAGTGTGGCTGTAAGGGATGAAGAAATTTTCGTGAAAATTTTGGATTATGGTGTCCCAAGCAGAAACCGGCCGGTTGTGAGAGAGGTAAGCTATGCGGAACTGAAATCCGGAAAAGTTGAGCTTGAAGGTAAAAAAGTTAGGACAGCTTGCACTTCAAGCCTTGAAGTTGCCAGAAAAATAATGGTTGAACTTAAAAAATGGATAGCTGAAGGCCGTTTCCTTCTAACAGAGCCTGTTGAAGGGCTATCAAGGGACATGGAATATCGTCACATGAAAGTAGGTGAGTGTAATTAGATGCCTAAGCGGTGGATGGAGGAAAAATGTGTCCTCTGCACCTTATGCGTTGCCATCTGTCCCTACGAAGCCATCAAACAGAAAAACGGGAAAATAATATTGGACTACGCTAAATGCGCGGATTGCGAAGAGTGTTTACCAAGCGTGGGCTGTCCAAGGAGGGCGTTAACCAAATGATAAGCGGATTTCAAGGCCTAGTCAAAAAATCCATTAGCTTCAAAGAGACAAGGTGCACGATAATATCCGACAAGCCTGAAGCCGTGGAAGCAGCTGAAAAAACCATAATAAAGCACAGAAAACTGCTGGAAGCCTACATAAAAACTCATCCAAGATTTTTACACTCCCTAAATCCAGTGGCTGCTGATGATGGACCAGATGTGGCGAAACTAATGGCTTCAGCCTCTGCAAAAGCAGGCGTGGGCCCAATGGCTGCAGTTGCCGGAGTTTTAGCCGACCTAGCCGTTGAAGCCATGCTCAGCCGTGAGCCCAAAATGGCTGTTGTTGAAAACGGTGGGGAAATATCAGCAGCTTCAACGGCCCCGATAGATGTAGCCTTGCTAGCGGGAGATTCGCCCTTATCTGGTCGCATGGGCTTTAGGGTTGAAAAATTCCCCGCTGGCATAGCCACAAGCTCAGGGGTTTATGGACATGCCTTAAGCTTTGGAGAAGCTGAAGCCGTGACGGTTTTCTCTCAAAAAGCGGGTTTAGCGGATGCAGCAGCAACGGCCATCTGCAATATTGTGAAGGGAGACCTGGACCAAGCCCTAAGAAAGGGAGTGGAAAAAGCCTTGTCAATAGAAGGCGTGGAAGGAGTTCTGATAATTTATAAAGGAAAAGTTGCGTTGGCTGGAGATATCCCAAAAATCATAAGTACCATGAAATAGGAGGGTAGAGTCCTCGACAACCATGCTCAAAACCAAAGAGTAGTTGTGAAGCTTGGCGGAAAAGCCCTTTCAGAGGGCGAAAGGGCAAGGCAGCTAGCTGAAAAAATTAATTTTGAACTAAAAGATGGGAGAAAGGCAGTGGTAATTGTCTCCGCAGTCGGCGACACAACCGATAGACTCATAGATTACAGCGCTAAGGCTTGCAGTGGAGAAATCTCGCTAAAGGATTTGGATGAAATATTGGCTATGGGAGAGAGAACAAGCGCAAGAGTCTTCACAGCAGCTTTAAAGGCGCATAGAGTAAACGCGAAGCTTCTGGATCCTTTAGATGGAGACTGGCCGATAATAACCGACGACAACTTCGGCAACGCCAACCCCATCGAGGACGAGTGCATCTCTAGAATTCGTGGCAAAATAGAGAAAATGTTCAGCGAAAACATTACACCAGTGGTTCCAGGGTTTATCGGCAAAACCAAGCATGGAGAAATCACAACATTGGGCAGAGGAGGCAGCGACACAACAGCCTTTCTTGTTGGCAAAGCACTAGGCGCAAGCGAAGTCCTACTTGTCACAGACGTTGATGGAATCCTGTCAGCAGACCCAAAAATAGTTCCAAACCCGGAGAGAATAAAGGAAATAAGCGCAGAAAAATTGATGTACCTATGTGATGTAGGCAACAAGTTTCTGCATAGGAAAGCTTTAAAGTTTCTCGACGGTTCTCTCAAGGTCAGAGTCACTAGCTATAAGTTTGAACGATTAGGTTACGAAGGAACCTTAATCAAAGGATTTGCCAATAAAAACAGTACTTCGGAACAAACAAGCTCCTAGCAGCCTTAACAATCCTTACAGAAAACTCCTCAGATACTTCAGATATTTCGGAAGTTTGCTCTACCATTTTGCAGGCAACCACGCGAAATAAAATTCCGGTATTGATGCTCACAGCAGACATTAACGCCTTAATACTATACGTCGTTCACGACAAAGATGCCCAAAAAACTGCCAGAATTTTACACTATGACTTGTTATCAAATGGGAAAGGCAAAATTTTGTCAATAGCTGTAAAAAGAGGAGTAACATGGACAAAATTCCTTTCATGGAAGAGGAAAACATCCGCAAAGAAATCGGAACATTAAAAACATGCGAGGGGAAACTTTTTAGTATTTTCACAATAGCCTCTGACATTCACGTCCTCACTGAACAGAAGAGTTAGCCCCCAAAAAAGCCTCCAGAGCTAAATGTATTGGAGCCTCGGGCGGGCTTCGATCCCGCGACCTACGGCTTACAAGGCCGTTGCTCTACCAGGCTGAGCTACCGAGGCACATGTGGGGGCACGTAGGTCAAAGCATTTGCACTATATAGGCATACTGAAAACAGAAATAAAACATTAGCGTTGATTAAAAACCTTTATTACATGCGACGCAACCCTTATTTCAACAATAACTGTCGACTTCTCCCGCACAATCCCCTCTTTTTCTGTTTTACGTTTCTCACAAAACGGGCTTGCGATTCCATGAACCCTCTAAAATGATGAGCGCCAGGCCTCTGAGCCCTCAAAAGGGGGCTGTGAACTTGATACGCTCGTCTGATTAAATGGGCCCTTGACTGTTGAGGTTAGAGAAAAGAGAATAGTTTTTGTGCAAATTAGCCTAGGCTAAATCTGTTAAAAAGCCTAGTTTTGTACATGGCCCCTAGCTAAGTTTTTCCAAAACATCTTTTATTAATTTTAAGTCTTCTTCAAGCTGCTTGTGGCTTTTTCTTAGGTATGTGAGTAGGGTTCTGAACCCGTTTAATTTTTCGCCGTTTTCAAGGAAACGTTTGAGGATTTTCTTTTCGTGTTCCGTGAGGATGTAGCTTCTAACCATTTAAACCACCATGCTTCTACCACTATGCTAATACAACCGAAACATTTAAATATTTCGCTAACGCTATTATGCTATAGTAGTTGAAGCGTGATTGACATGATGGCCCTAATAAAGTTCCGCGTTAAAGACGAACTTAAGCATTTGATGCAAGACGAGGAGTTTAGAAGGCACATCATAAAGGCTTACGAAAGCCAAGTTGAAGGCCAGGGCGGCTGGGGCTTCACGGTAAAATACAAGGGCTACAGAATCCGCTTTGACATTGATGACAAGCAGAGCTGCCGGGGATGCCTAGTTTATTTGGGCTACGCGGAAGAGGAGCCTAAAAGCGTTCAGAAAAGTCTGCTGGAAGTATGCTGAATGGAAGGCGCGACTAAAAAGGAGTTGTTGAGGCTTGCTAAACGCTTACGGGCTAAAGCCGTGGAGTTTGAAAGGGTTAAGGATTTTGGCAAGGCTGAGCAGGCCCGTGTTTATGCACAGTTTTTGGAAGAATCCGCGGAAAGCGTAGATTAAACCGTATTCTTTTTTCGAGGGTTGATATATGAAACGTTTATATCACCATTTAACGCTTCAAACCAATATTGAGTTGGTTCAGGAGGTGAAATGCGGTGCCTTTGAAGAGGAAAATTTTTCAGCTTGGGCGCAGCTACGTGGTAACTTTGCCCAAGAGTTGGGTTGAGAATGCAAGGCTTGAACAGGGCGATTTCGAACACGTTCTTGTCGAAGTCAACAATGAACTGCGCCTTAAACCAGACGCAAAAAAGCAAACTTAACAAAAATGTCAGCAAGGTGTGATATGGATGCAGCCCGTATGGAAGCCTCTAGAACTATGCAAACATGATGGCGAACGACTGGTTGACAAGCCTCGAGGACATCCGCTTCTAGAACTGCAGTTTTGCCTTGAATGCGGCCAACCAGTTTTCAACAGCATACTTGACATGTGGGCTTTCATAAGAAAGCCTCGCCGCCTGCAAAATGGGAAAGTTGTTAGTTTGAGGCTTTCAACTTTCAGTAAACTCGACGTGATTTTGGAAAACATTCGAATTATAGCCTACCGCAAGCCTCGCGGGGTTGGAAGGCCGAAAACTAAAGCGGACGTTGTAGCTGAAAAAACGTTTAATAAGTTGCTTTCAACCATGTTCGAGGATGAAGAGTCAACGTTGGAATATCCAAGCGAAAAGGACTCGTTGCTTTTCAGAGAAAACCCGGAAACAGGTGAGCTTGAGCCTGTCCCACACATGGCTCCGTTTGGGCCTGTTGGAATTAAAAAGTATCGGAAAGAGTATAATTGGGCCATTAAAAGTAATCATTTATTTATGGTGTTATGGAGAACGTATCGGGAAGTTGTTAAAAACGAGAAGGAATGGGTTATTTTTCCAGTCATCGACTTCTTAGAGGTTGCTGCTTCCGTGGGGCTGGACTTAACAGAGCGTGAGGTTAGGGCTGTGGTTGCCGCGGGCCTTGTAATAGACGGTAAA
>Ga0272449_1004441_pt1 | contig 11398 bp, 10 predicted proteins | sample YNPCB0241_FD_198679 | JGI IMG/M metagenome (GOLD analysis project Ga0272449, IMG submission 198679) | Hot spring sediment microbial communities from Yellowstone National Park, WY, United States - YNP-CB-024-1 | ecosystem: Environmental > Aquatic > Thermal springs > Hot (42-90C) > Sediment...
CCACCCACATCGCCACTCCCACGACCACGGCCCAGGGCCACCGGTCCCAGCGCGGGCGGTTGTACCACCGCCAAGGACGCGCCGAAATCCAAAGCGCAGCGCACAGGACGGTGCGGGTGGTGTAGTTCGCCGCGGATGCTTCCGCCACCGACATCATCAATGTGATCCACAATGCGAACGGGGCCACGTGGGCCCATGTGGCAGGATCGCCCCGCCACGGCTGCCAGCGCCACCCAAGTACCACCGCGACCGCTGCACCGATCCCCCACGCCACCCATCCGTGATCCCCCAAATACGAGACCAGACCGAACGCTGCGAACGGCGCCATATGCGCCCAGAACGGGGTGGATGCACTCGTTCGTACCGTCTCGGCCATGACCACAACATACCGGCTGGATGCTCAATGCCAAGCCAAATTTCTGCCGCTCGGCGATTCCAACCGCGAGGGCACCAGAGCCAGCACACGCCCATCGCGCGATCGGTTCGACGGCCTGCACTGGAGCTGTGACCCACCTGCGTTGCTGTGCACCCGATCGGCGCGGGAAAACTCTCTCCGGCCGCCGCCGGGACCACCGAGTGCTGGAAACATCCATCCCGTGTCGTTGTTCGCTTCCTTCCAGCCGCACCACAGCTCGCGAAGTTGACATGGCATGCAGATCGCCGATCATACCGTGGACCACGGAACAGGAGGAATGTATGAAGCGGCGGGATTGGCTGTGCGGTGTGCTCGCAGGCGCATGGCTCGGACGCACGCTTTCGAGTTGGTGCGGCGGACGACTGCGACCTGATTTCTCGAAATTGGTGCCCCCGGAGAAAAAGTTGGATCCAACCTGGCTCGCCTCGTTGGGCACTCATTCTGAACCTCTGAAAGTCCGCTGGCCCCAGTCTCGATGGATCGGCATGCCGATTGGCGGAATCGGTTGCGGTCAATTGTACCTCGGAGGTGACGGCCGTCTGTGGTACTGGGGAATCTTTAACGAAGTGACAAAAACCGGCGCAGAGCATTATCTCCGCCCCATGGCGCCATTCAGTCCAGTCCATCACGGGTTCTCCGTCGTCGTGCGTGGGCCCGCCGGCGTGCAAACCCGGCGCCTTTCCGGCGACGACTGGGCTGAAGTAGAGTTTCTCGGCGAATATCCCATCGGACGTGTCACCTACCGCGACCCGAACTGTCCGATCGAAGTCCGCCTGGAGGCCTGGTCGCCTTTCGTGCCGCTCGACGAGGCTTCGTCCACACTTCCAGTGACCGTGCTGCGGTACGAGCTGGACAACCCTCGTGCAGAGCCGGTCGAAGTACATCTGGTGGGATGGTTACAAAACCCCGTGGCGCTGCACAGTGGACTCGGACCCGGGCAGCGCCGCGTCAATCGGGTCGTGCGCGAGGCCTGGGGCGTCGGAATCGAGTGCTTCGCCGACGGAGGGCCCGAGGTCACCATCGACACGCGGCCGGATATCGTGTGGGAAGATTTCGAACGCGACCGCTACGAGCCGTGGACCGTCGAGGGCACGGCATTCGGGACTGGACCGGTCCGCGCTAGCGACGTGCCGGCCTATCAAGGAGACCTCCGAATGTCGGGAGAACGAGCGGTCAACTCCCACGCGTCCGCCCCGGGCCAATCGGTCGCAGAAAAAGACCGCGCGGTAGGAACATTGACCAGCCCGCCGTTCCGGATCGAACGCCGGTACATCCAGCTACTGGTCGGCGGCGGAGCGCATGAAGGCGCCACGTGCGTCGAGCTCCTGGTGGAGGGCCAAGTCGTGCGCTCGGTCGCCGGCCGAAACCAGAATGCCATGGAACCGCTGTGGATCGATGTTCGCGACTGGGAAGGACGCCAGGCGCAGCTGCGCATCGCCGACCGTGCCACAGGCAGCTGGGGTCACATTGGCGTGGACCGCATCGTGTTCACCGACCGCGGCCCGACCAGTCCCCCGTTACGCGAGCGCCCCGATTTCGGCGACATTCTGTTGGCGGTGATCGGAGGTGGAGACGCGCGCGCTCACGTATCTTCCGACGCCGGCCCGCTCGCCTGGATGGCCACCGATGCGTGCCCCCAAGCCAGTGGGACCAGCCTTACCGGCGCCGTATGGCAATCGCACCGGATGCCGGCGGGCGGACGTGCGAGCACGAGCTTTGTTCTGGCGTGGTATTTTCCAAACCTGACCTACGTCCGAGAATTTCGCGCACTTCAAACCTCGAAGCGCCGAGCCTATGCCGCGCGCTTCACCGGAGCTCGATCCGTGGCCGAGCACTTGGTCGCGCGCCACGATGAGCTGTGGAGCGCCACGCGCCGATGGCGCGATACGTGGTACGACTCCACGTTGCCTCGATGGTTGCTGGACCGAATCGGCGCCAACATTGCAACGCTCGCGACCAACACCTGCTACCTGTTCGACGATGGCCGGTTCTACGGCTGGGAGGGCGTGGGTTGTTGTCCGGGCACCTGCGCGCACGTGTGGCACTACGCACAGGCGGTGGCGTGGCTATTCCCCACGTTCGAACGCCGCCTCCGCACCCACGTCGACTTTGGCCTGGCCATGGACGACTCCACCGGTGCCATTCGGTTCCGCGGCGAATTCAAGCGCGGACCGGCTGTGGACGCACAAGCGGGCGTGGTCCTCCGCACGCTCCGCGAGCATCGGCTCTGCTCGGACGACTCCTGGCTCCGCTCCGTGTGGCCCCGGGCACGCAAAGCGTTGGAGTTTCTGATCTCCATGGATGGAAACGGCGACGGCCTGATCGAGGGCGCCCAGCACAACACGTTGGATGCCGACTGGTACGGGCCGGTCGCCTGGCTCAGCGGTATGTACTTGGCCGCGCTCCGGGCCGGCGCCGTCATGGCCCGCGAGGTGGGTGATCTAGACTTCGCGCGTACCTGCGAAACGATCGCCACGGCGGGCGCAGAGCAGTTCGCGCGGCGGCTGTTTAACGGCGAGTACTTCATCAACCTTCCCGACCCAGCTCATCCCGAAGCCATCAACTCCGGCAGCGGGTGCCACATCGACCAAGTGCTCGGCCAGTGGTGGGCTTGGCAAATTGGACTTGGGCGCCTGTGGGACGAAGCCGCCACGCGCTCGGCCCTGCGGGCGCTGTGGAAGTACAACTTCACGACCGATGTCGGCGCATACCGCGAAGTCTACCGCCCCGGGCGTTGGTATGCCGCGGCCGGGGAGGCCGGTTTGCTCATGTGCACCTTTCCGCTGGACGACTGGGACTACGATCGGGCCAAAGGCCGCGGGCCCGACTGGGCCGCCGGGTATTTCAATGAATGCATGACCGGCTTCGAATACGCCGCCGCCAGCCACATGATTTGGGAAGGTCTGGTCACGGAAGGCTTGGCCGTCGCACGGGCAGTTCACGACCGCTACTCACCGCTCCGACGGAATCCGTACAATGAGGTCGAATGCGGCGACCATTACGCGCGTGCGATGTCGTCCTACGGCCTGCTGCTTGCGCTCAGCGGCTATGAACACCATGGTCCACGGGGTGAACTAGCGTTCGCGCCACGGTTGCGCCCGGAAAACTTCCGCGCACCGTTCACCGCCGCGGGGGGCTGGGGCACATACTGGCAAACCGTGCAGGGATCCCAATTCCACGCCGGCCTCCACGTGCGCCACGGGCTCGTGCGGATCCGCACGCTGCGATTGAGCCCGCCCTTCCGTGGCTCCGTGCGCGCGTGGATCGGAGGAAAACCCACCGCCGTGAGCTTCGGGTGGGAGGCCGATGGACGCCTCCGCATGGAGTGGCCCGAGCCGCTGGATCTGAGCGCGAGCGAGCTCCGCGTCGAGGTCACTTCGCAGTGACCGCGGGCTCCCGTCGGCCCTCGCCGGGCTCCGCACGGAGTCCAGAGAGTTACCTCGCGGCTCGAACGATCACACGTTGAACCGAACATGGAGCACATCGCCGTTGCGCACGACGTACTCCTTGCCTTCGACCCTTAGTTCGCCGGTTTCTCGGCAGCGGGCCAAGCTCCCCCGTTGCAGCAGCACTTCCACCGGGACGACCTCCGCGCGAATGAACCCCCGCTCCATGTCCGTGTGGATTTTTCCCGCCGCGGCCGCCGCGGTGGTTCCCTCGGTGATCGTCCACGCCCGCACCTCGTCCTCGCCGCACGTGAAGAAGCTAATCAACCCAAGGATTCGGTAGGCCGCCTGAATCAATCGCGTGCGGGCCGGCTCGCGAATACCATACTCTGCTGCCAACGCTTGCTGATCCTCCCGTTCCAGCAACGCCAGCTCCGCCTCCAACGGGGCGCAGAACCGAATCAACTCCAAACCCGCTGCTGCCACCGCTTCGTCGAGGCCGTCCGGCTTCGGCTCGCGCAACCGCTCCTCGCCCATATTGGCCACCACCAGCACCGGTTTGAGCGTGAGGAACTGATACGTGCGCAACACCTTGAGCTCATCCTCGCGCAACGGCAACACGCGCAACGGCCGCCCCGCCGCCAAGTGAGCATGACAAGCCTCCAGTACCTTGACCTCCGCCGGAGACACCTTCGCCCCGTGACGCTGATCGGTCCGGATTCGCTCCAGTCGCTGGTCCAACTTCTCGTAGTCGGCCAACGCCATCTCCAACAGAACTGCCTCCAGCTGCGCCACCGGATCGAGCGGCCGCCCTTCGAAGTCGTAGTCGCCGAACACCTGCACGACCAAGATGAATGCGTCGGCCGTACCCAACACAGGGAACAAATCTCGAAACGCCGCCGCTTCACCGCCAGGTGCCGCCACGTCCACAAACGTCACCTCGGCGGGCACGGTGCGTTGCGGATGAAACAGCTCGCTCAGCGCGTCCAACCGCGCGTCGGGCACTTTGACGGTGCCGATCCGATGCCCACCTTTGGTCGCAAAATGCGGGCCGGACGGCGTATGGGTCAGTGCGTCAAATACCGCGGACTTTCCGCTGCGGGGAGCGCCGATCAGATAGAGCGCCAACGCCATGCCGATCCCTTCACGACGACTGGCTGGTGCCGGTCGGGGTCGACGTGGGCCCCGCCGCGTCGGGTTCTCCGAGGATCGTCAGGATTTGTCGAAGCACTTGGGATGGGTCGAACGGCTTTCGAACGAACGCCACCACGCTTCCGTTCTGCTGGATGCTATCGAGCTCCGGAGCGTCCAGCGCCGTGATGATCATGACCGGGATCATCGCGGTGAACACGTTCTTGCGCAGCGCGTCGAGTACAATTTGGCCACCGCCTGCGGGCATTTTCCAATCCAAAAGGATGAGATCCGGTCGCTCGGTCAGCGCGAGGCGGATTCCTTGCACGGGATCGTGGGCCATGATCACCCGGTGCTGCCGCGCCCGCAACGGCGTCATCAACACCCGGCCGATGACCGGGTCGTCGTCAATGATCAAGACCTTTTTCACACCACGGCCAGAGTATCAAAAAATGCGGTCGCGTGCACTTCGGGACCCGGCGCACAGCCCGCGCCCGTCCAACGCTTGGAGCCAGACGGCCAGACCTCTTCCAAGCCTTGGACGAGTATCGGCTCAGCGCGTCCAAGCCTTGGACGGCTCGACAAGGTCCGCGGCGCCGTACGGCCTTGAAAAGGGTTCGACGCTCGTCGTGGACACCACTTCAACCCGCACGTGGGTCACGGGCAGAGACGCATCCACGAGCCCCCTGCGCCGTGGAGGTCTGAGCCCGAGCATGTGTTGCGCCCAGGCAACTTCCCGACGATAGTGAATGGTGTGGTGGATTGGTCTCGATGGATCTGGGGCCGTTCGGCGCGAAGAACGCTATGGAGAGCGGCTGTCCTCGCAGTCGTGGCCTGGGTGGTGTTCCGTCACGGGTTGCGGCCGTTCCGAGTGGATGGCGCCAGTATGGAGCCGACCGTTCCCAATGGCGCATTCGGCGTCGGCTGGATGGGTGCATATTGGTGGCGTGAGCCCCAAGTGGGCGACATTGTCATGATTCGGCTGGCGGGCGATCACGTCCTGTTTTTGAAACGGGTCTTGGCCCAGCCGGGGGACCTGGTGGAATTCCGCCACGGAGAACTGTGGGTCAATGGGCAACCTCGGCCCGAACCCTATGTCCGCTGGAAGTGGGATTGGAACTCCGCCCCCGTCCGGTTAGGACCGAACGAGTACTTGGTCATGGGTGATCGCCGCGACATGCCCCGGTCATCGCACACGGGCGGAGTGGTCCAACGCGACCGTATCATAGGAAAGCTCCTATGGTGGTTCGGAACCGCACATGGATAGTGGCCGTGCTCGTGGGCGCGGGGGCGTTGGGCTGGTGGCTCCTACGGCCGTCCGATGAGCGATATCTCACATCCCAATTGGTGCAACTGGCGCGCACGCTCGAAAAATCGGGACCGGAATCGGTGCTCGAGACTGCCCAACGAGCCACGGCCGTGGCCAACGCGATGGCCGAGGATGTCATCGTCGAATCCAGCCGTCCAGAATTGGGAACCCTGCGCGGGCGAGCCGACGTTCGTCAAGCGGTTGCCCAGGCTCGCGCCAGCGTCCACGAATTGCAGATCGAGCTGTTCGACATAAACACCAAGTTAGAACCTGGGCGCACCACAGCGGTGCAGCGTTGTACGGTGCGCGCGGTCGGACAGTTGCACGGTCGGTCAGAACGGGGTACCACTGAAGTGGAGGTCCGATGGATCCGGCAGTCCGAGGGTTGGCGCATCGGCCATGTGCAAATGGTCGAGGTCGTTCGCCCGCTCCCCGATGCGTAACGCGCATTTGGCGCTGGGCGCTCGGATGGACATGGTGCGCATGGGCGATCGCCCTGTGGGCAGATTCGTTGCCCCGCCACGTGGTGTTGATCATCGGGGACGGTATGGGGACGGGACAGGTGGCGGCGGCGCGGGCCTGGCTGGGCCGCCCATTGCTCTTCGAGACGTTCCCCTTTGCGACCTCGCTCGACACGACTCCTGCAGGCTCGGAGATCACCGACTCGGCCGCGGGCGCCACCGCGATGGCCACAGGACGCCGCGTCGCCCATGGGGTCATTAGCCGCGAGATCCCCGGGTCCGGCTCCAACCTTGTCACGGCGGCGGAGATCTTGGCTGCGCGCGGTCGCCGCATCGGCCTGCTGACGACGTCGTACATGGTGGACGCCACACCCGCGGCGTGGCTTGCCCACACGAGTAGTCGCTACGATTACACCTCCATCGCCGCTCAATACTTATCGGCTTCATCGCTGGACGTGGTTCTGGGCGGTGGTACCTTGCCGTCCGCTGCGGAATGGGGTGCCGTAGGCTTCACGGTCGTCACCAACTCCTCTTCGCTTGCGACGGCGGTCGCCAACGGCGCCACGCGAATCGCTTCGGCTTTCGATGTCGGAGTCATCCCCTACGAGTACGATGGGCTTGGGCACTGCCCATCGTTGGCGGCCATGACGCGAGCCGCTCTGGCGGTGCTCGGCCAACATCCGGAAGGGATGTTTCTCATGATCGAGGGTGGGCGGATCGACCACGCAGCCCACGCGAACGACTTGGTCCGTTGCATTCACGAAGTGGTCGGGCTGGAGGCCGCCACACGCGAAGTGTTGCACTGGGCAGCCACGCGGGACGACGTGCTGGTCCTGGTCACTGCCGACCACGAAACCGGAGGGCTCGAGGTGCTCGAAGAGCGGGGAGCTGGTCAACTTCCCGTGGTGCGTTGGAACTCCGCCGGCCATACGGCCGCCCGGGTAGCGCTCTATGCGTGGGGAGCTGGCGCGGCCCGCGCACTGGGCGCGCGGCATCTCACGGACGTGTATCGCGTGATGACCGATCCGAGCTTTCCCCCGCCCGAGATTCGAGCGCTTCAAGTGGCCGACGGACGCCATCGCCTCGAGTGGTTGGCCATCAGCGGGCGCGTGTACCACGTCGAAATCACCCTCACGCCATGCTCGACGCCTTGGCTCTTCCTCGCGGCCGTCACCTCTGCGGTCAACGGACTGACCGGCCTCGAGCTGCCTCAGCTCTTGGCCACCAATGTCATCTTCTATCGCCTCGGACAACCCGAGTAAACGGCCCCGGCCGACCTTCCCAGGCCGAGAACTTCGCTGCCGCACGAGGGCTCCCGCTCCGAAGACGGGGTGCCCTTCTGCCCGGCGTTGGAGGCGGCTGTCCATGGTGGCACTTGATTCGGAACGGAGGATCTTGTTGAATACAGGGTGTTCAGGCCGACGGATGACGGGGCCTGCGAAAAGGATCGAACCATGAAAAAACTGGCTATGGTGTGTGTGACGGTGGGGATGGGAACTTGGGCGGCGATGGCGGAATTCACCCGAACCTTGTTGGTGGAAGAAGGAAAACTCCCGGACCGAGGTCAGCTCGAGGTGGGGGGCTGGGGCCTCTATCAGGAAATCACCGAGCAAAACAAACCGAATGCCAACGACAACGTCGGCTGGCTCGTGCCCATGGCGCGGCTCGGCTTAACCCCAGAATTGGCTGCTTCGTTGCAAGTGCCGTTCGGCCGCTCCGAAATTGCCGACGACGTTGAGGTCGGGCTCGGCGACATTCAAGTGGGGTTGGACCTCATAGGATATCGCGGCGCGTTGGGCTATCCCTACGTGATGCCCTTTGCCCGACTCGCGCTTCCCACCGGCGACGATGAGAAACGTCTCGGCCGCGGTGAAACCCAGTTCAAAGTGGGACTTGCCGCCGGCACCACGGTGGCGGATGACTGGGATTTCGTGGCCAGCGCCGGGTTCGTGGCACGCTCCGATACGGATAACAGCGTGCAACTGGGCGCGGCAGTCATCTACATGTTCCGGCCGCAGTTCCAACTGCTGGGCGAAATCATGTTCGAAACCTCCACGGACGAAAACGTCCCGGATCGCGCGACCGTGCTCGGTGGCTTCCTCTACCGGCCCACCGAACCGTGGCTGTTCGGAGTCTACGGGGGCGTCGAGACCGGCAGTGATATCGAAGAAAACTTCGTCGGCGGGCTCAAACTGGTGCGGAGCTTCTGACGCCTCTGAGTTGCCCATGCAACGAGCTCGTTCGCCCTACCTGGCTCATATCTGGGTGTGCGTTCACACCAAGTCGAACGGCTCGAAGGCCTGCGGCAATGGAATGGGCATGCGCCTAAAAGATCTGCTCAAGGAAGGTGCGGAGGCGCGCGGTTGGAAAGGGAAGGTGCGGGTCTCGTACTCCGGCTGCATGGGCCTATGCGCCCGCGGACCTAACGTCATCCTCCACCCGGCGGGACTCTGGTTCACGCAAGTGACGGAAGCGGACGTTCCGTCCATTCTCGACGCTGTCGGAGAACTTCTCGAGAACCGTTCCCAGAGCTAGTACGAGGGAGACTCGCTCGTCAGACCAGTGGGCCGGAATCGGTGTACATTTTTCCAAAGCGTCGGCCCAGTGCAAATCCCCGAAGCTTCGGGGATTCTCGCTCCGAATTCGGTCGGAGAACTATCCGCGAAACGACGGCACAAAGGCTCCGGCATGGGGCGGCTCGACAGAGTGGTGGCTCGTGATCATCCCCCAAACCCTCGTCGCGCCCACTCTCCACGGAGGGTGGTGCGACTGTTCAGCCCAAATCATGCGATGTCGGGCAGAAAGTTTTGAGCGGCTCAGTCCGCACTCTCAAGGGATCGCTGCGACGGCACAACGCCGGCCATGGATGGAGACTCTGACGGGGACCGAGGCCGCTGGGGTCAAATTTTGGATCACCAGCAGCCCATGGGATGAGAAGGGAGCTTGCTGCGCACTCGGCGGAGTCCTTTCCGCGGCCGGCCACCGAATCTTCGCACAGAAGGTGCGCCCCCAAGTGCCGTCAACTCTGCGCTCGACCACGAACATTTCACTGCCGTTCACGCGCACCGCGAAAAACCCATGAGTGAACAGAGGTTCCGTGCCAGGCCGAGAGCGCCGAAGGTGCGGCGGCGAGAACACTGGAATGCCTTCCCACTCATATCCGAGCGTCTCGTGCGCGTGGCCATGAAAGATGGCCGCCACGTTGTACGGCCGAATTGCCTCCCGATACGCCACCCAAAATTCGTTCGACCACCATCCCACGCTATGTCGGTCGAACCCAACATGGTGCAGCAAGATTACCGGGCGGCCCGAGGAGCCCACGTGGCGCGCCAAATCTGCGACTAGAAACGGGAGGCTGCCTTGTGGATCGTATGTCTTCTGCGAGGTGCCTGGAAAGATCCCCAAGGCCACGAAGTGGATGCCACCCCAATCCCACGAACAAAACAGGCCGTTCGACGACACGCGCACGGCCTCACTTTCCCGCTGACGGTTCCGCTCGATGATGGCCAGCTGGACAGGCTGCCGCGGCCCTCCATCATGGTTACCCCACACTTCGAACACGGGAAAACGAAGGCGGCCGTCCTGTCCAGTCCCCCCGTAGTCCGCCCAATATGTTCGCAGGCTTTCCGCGCGGCCGTCGTTGGTGATGTCGCCCAGGTGCACTATCCCACGCGGCGGGTCCACGTGTCCCCCCAGCGGAGCTGGCCACGGCGTTCCCGGCAAGCCATTCATTTGATCTACGAGGCGTGACGTCGTGGCGTCCGCCACGGGATCCGTGCCATAGTGCGTATCTGCCACCACGAAGAATGTGAAGTTCTCCCGAGCATATGGGCCGGGCATGATCCCGACCGTTCCCGCGAACGCGAGACCGCATGAAATACAAACCCAACGACGGACAAGTGGGACACATGGCCGTCCCGCTCGCATTCCCCGGGGGATTCGTTGTGCCCCCGCGGCAAGGTTCCAGTACAGACGGCGGCCCGGTTCTATCCGGTGCTGAACATCACCGCAGCGGCGTGCCTTACGCGCCCACGGCGCGGGCCGACGGCAGTCAGCGAGCCGGGCGAGAACTTCCGGGTACCATCGGAACAAATCGGACAGGGATCTCATCTTCCTTAATGAGCTGGCCGCCCTCCTTGCGGAACGTGATCAACTCTTGCGTACCGCCGCTTGGCCCCACCGGCAGCACCATCCGCCCGCCTTCCGCCAGCTGTTCGACCAGTTTTCGCGGGATCTCCGGAGGGGCACAAGTCACGATGATTCCATCGAACGGCGCTGCCTCCGGCCAGCCCTCATATCCATCGCCCGTCCGCACGCGCACCTGGCCGAACCCTTCCGCGGCGAGAACCTTCCGCGCATGTTCGGCCAGCTCGGGTATAATTTCGATCGTGTAGACCTCCGCGCCCATCGCAGACAACACCGCGGCTTGGTAACCCGAACCCGTGCCGATTTCCAGCACCTTCATGCCAGGCCGAACACGTAACCGTTCGGTCATGTAGGCCACAATGTACGGCTGAGAAATGGTCTGGCCGAACCCGATCGGAGAAGGGTGATCTCCGTAGTCTCCCGGCCCGCGATAGGCTTCCGGAATGAACCGGTGCCGGCGTACGCGCGCCATCGCGGCTAACACCGCTCCGTTGGTCACGCCGTAGGCCCGGATCTGGCGGACCATCGCCGCCCGCTCCTCGGCGCGCTC
>Ga0272449_1004446_pt1 | contig 11387 bp, 8 predicted proteins | sample YNPCB0241_FD_198679 | JGI IMG/M metagenome (GOLD analysis project Ga0272449, IMG submission 198679) | Hot spring sediment microbial communities from Yellowstone National Park, WY, United States - YNP-CB-024-1 | ecosystem: Environmental > Aquatic > Thermal springs > Hot (42-90C) > Sediment...
GGTTCAGGGTTCATCCAGTTCGATCAGGGCGCGCTGCGTGCCCAAGCCTTCCACGCCGGTTTCGAGCACATCGCCGGGCTTCAATACGCGGGGCGGATTGCGAGCAGACCCAATGCCGGACGGCGTACCAGTGGCGATGATGTCGCCGGGTTCCAGCGTGATGCCGGCGGTGATGTGGGCAAGGATCTCGGGAATTCGGAACATCATGTCGGCCGTAGTTCCGTCTTGGAGGGTTTCCCCATTTAATCGGGCGAACAAGCGCAGCGCGTGAGGGTCCGGAATCTCGTCGCGCGTAACCAGGAAGGGACCGAGCGGACAGAATGTGTCGAAGCTTTTTCCGTAGAACCATTGTTGACCAGCGGCTTGGGCGTCGCGGTCGGTGACGTCGTTGAGCACGGTATAGCCAGCGATGAATTCCATCGCGTCTTCTGGGCGCACCCGGCGTGCGGTCTTGCCGATGACGACCGCAAGCTCGACTTCGCCATCCACGCGGCGCGACATCGGCGGCAAGCGGATGGGATCAAAGGGTCCGTGGAGGGATGTCACCGCTTTCGAGAAGATGATCGGAACCGTGGGGAATGGTCCACCGAATTCCCGTGCGTGGTCCGCGTAGTTCTTGCCCAGGCAAAGGATTTTGCCGGGACGAGCCACCGGCGGGCCGAGTCGAACGGAGTCGGCCCTGAGGAGAGTGCGGCCAGGGTCATCGAGCAAACACGGCAGACGAGTCAGCCCACCGTGTGCGAAGAAGTGCGCGTTGTAGTCTTCGATATCGAACGCCAGGGCGCGGACGTCGAGGATGCCGGGCGATCCGTCATCGAATGCGTTGGGGATCCAGATTCCTGGCTGTTCTCGTCCACGCGCGCCGAAGCGAACCAGTTTCATTCCCAAGGTTCCTCCAGATCGAGACGGGGTGGAACGGCGGCTCGGGCGCGGACAGCTCGGGACGTGACTTGTCCCAACGGCCCGAGCGCCGCGCGACTGAACCCGACGGCGTTCAACACACGGTCGGTGGTTTGGAAGTGGCATTTGGCCGTGCGCAAAAGGACCTCGGGTCCATAGCGGCGTACGAGTTCGACGGCGGCGGCTTCCACTACGTTGGATGCACCTTTGGGGAGCGCCACGCCGTACTGTTGGGATAGGCGCCGCAACCTCGCCAAAAACTCCGCACGCGCCAGAATGGAGGCCGCAGCCACGGCGGGGTCCGCTTCCGCTTTGGGTCGTTGATCGAGCTGGATGGATCGACCGCGTTTCATGAGCGCCTGCTCGATCAATTCACGAGAACCAAATTGGTCCGATAGTGCGCGAGGACAGTCGGCAACGCGCGCCAGCAAGTTCTCGATGGCGCGCGCATGGCCCCATGCAAGGATGCGGTTTACATTGCCCAGGTGTGCGTACAGGCGGTTGTAGGCCACGGGTCCGATCGGGACGACCGTGAACCGATTACGCAACATCTTACGCAGTTCGGCGGCCAAGCGATGGAGTGCCGCATCGTTGGAGATGCGCTTGGAGTCGCGGACGTTCAGTCGGTCGATCTGGCTGACCGTGGCGGGGTCCACACAAGCCGCGGCGATCACCATGGGGCCGAAGAAGTCGCCTTTACCGCTTTCGTCCACGCCCATGTGCGGCCGGTACCGAGAGGGGTCGAGGAGGTTCGAGTAGTCCAGGCGTGCTTCGCCGAGAATCGTTGGTTCCAGGACGAAGCGGACCCAGTCTTCCGCGTCGGATCCTTGAACGACGCAGCGGCCAGTGCGGTAGAGGACGATTCGGCAGCCAGGTTTTTCCGCGGCCAGCACAGCGTGGGGAACGGACACGGGCTGATAGGGTCCCCGCGCTAGTTCTTCCCGCAAACGTGTTTGTCGCTGCGCATCGAGCTCAAATACGAAGTTAGTTCGACGGAGTTCGTTCACGATGGAACACGATACGAGGTTGGGGTGACTGACTCAAGAATTCCGCAGTGGGTGGAATTTTAGAACGATCAGCAGTGGTTGATTTCGGTACATGGTTCACGCTAGGATACACACGCCTAAACACCTGGGGCGCGCTGGCTCTTGCTCTCAGGAGGGTTGGTGTGGTAGGGTACCGGTTGGACAGGATGAGAAGGTCGGATTGGATACGTATTGAGGGCTCTTCGCTTGACACGTGGTACGAGTTGTGGTTGACTGTATCGTGCTGAGCGCGCATAATTGCGGGCGAGGAAAGGAAGGTACCATGAGGACGTTGGGTCGGTTGAGCGTGGTGTTGGCGACGATGATGGTGGCAGCCGTGGTTGGCGTGACGGTGGCGCAGCAGCAAGAGGCTGCGAGCGGATCGAGTGGGGGAAACCCTGAGGGGTCCGAATCCAAAACAAGGCTGATCACACACGGTGAGCTGGCGCAGATCTTGGTGCGCAAGCTAGGGTTGTACCGGCTACTTCCGGTAAATCCAACCGATATGGAATGCATGATTCTGTTGGCGCAGAACGGGATCTTCCCGTCGCCCACGTTGAAGCCCACGGAGCAGAATCCGGTGCCGGGTTGGAGTCTGGATCCCGAGAGAGAAGTGACCTTGGCGGACCTCGCGGTCCTGCTGGTGCGCGCACTTCGCCTGGAAGGTAGCGTGCAGGGGGATCCGGCCGACCCGCAAAACTGGCTGAACGTGTTGAAAGATGTGCAGGTGCCGACGGATTCGATTGGCGCTGGGGTCGCGGCGCTGGTTCCGTTGAGCGACGTGGTCGAAGCCCGGCCAATTTTCCAAGTCACTCAGGACCCGATTCAGCGGCGGTACATTCCTGAACCGACTACCATTCAACTATTGAACACGCTCGTGTTCCCGGACCTTCGCCCGCCGACAGTGCCGCCGGCAGGGCCGCCGCCGGTCCCGGTGACGCCCACTTGATGGAGTGACTCGAATTCTAGAGGACAACGAAAGGGAGCCAGAGGAGATGACGACCATGAGGAAGAGCGTAATCGCAGCGGTGGTGTTGGCGCCGGTGTCGTGGGTGTGGGCGGCGGAAGGGGAGCGCCCGATTCACGTGGAAAGTTTCTTGCGCTTGGGATGGGATGACAACGTGACCTGGGCGGCCAAAAACAAAGTGGACTCCTTCTTCATCCGGGAGGAGTTGGCGCTGTCGTTGGATAAGACCTACGATACGGGATTCATCGGCTTGCGGTATCGTCCCGCGCTAGACTGGTACGAGAATTACGGGAAAGACTCCAAGGCCGAGTGGAGCCATGGCGTGGACCTGAACTGGTACCAGGCTCTCAGCCGACGTTTTACCGTGGGCATAAGCGAGACCTTCCTCGTGTACGATCGCTCGGAGGTAGTGGACAGCGATGGTGTGCTTCGTCAGCCGAACTATGGCTACAAGTACAACACGGCGGCGGCGACGCTGACGGCGTTGCTCACCCCGAAGCTGCGGTTGAGCGGCTCGTTGAGAAACCAGCTGTTCCGCTATGATGATGAGGGTCTGGCTGCGATTCACGACTTCGACATTTGGTCGTATGGGTTGTCGTTCGGTACCCAGGTTGGCAAGACGACCACAGTATACCTGGACGGTTCGATCGATGACATTTCTTACACCAAGGCGGGTGAGCCGCGCCAAGTCCACGTTCCAGGATACCGAGATCCGATCATTGACGAAGTTCCCAACCGGGATTCGCTGACCTACTTTGCTGGTCTGGGGATCGAGCAGGTCTTCAGTCCGAACTTGCTGGGTCGGTTGCGCGGCGGTTACACTTACAAGGATATGGAGGCGGCGAACCAGAGTAATGACAGCGCTCCGTACGGGGAGGCGGCGTTGACGATCATTCCAGTCCCGACGACGCGGTTGACGCTGGCGGCTTCGTACTCACTGTACCAGTCGGGGTTGGCGACGTTTGCGAGCCAGACGCGAACCACTTTCTCGGCGAGTCTGGCGCACGATTTGACTGCGCGCATCACGCTCTCGGTGATTGGTACATACTTTATTTCCGAGTACGACGCCGAGAACTCCGTGGACTTGTTGGATCCCACGGGGGTCCGCGATGGCGAAGAGAGCGCCGCAACAGTGACGGCTCGTGCCAGTTACCGATTGGACCGAAACAACTGGCTGGACGTTGGCTACACCTTCTCGAGGTTCGACTCGGACTTCCAGACACGCGAGGCGGTCGAGCGCAACCGCGTGGATGTGGGGTGGAGAATCCGGCTGTAACCGAATGGATCGGGCGCACAAGCCGGGGAGTCCGGATGAACAAGGCAGCGGGGGTTGCGACCTCCGCTGCCTTGTCGTGAACGGCGGGCGTAGAACGAGGTACAAGGTATGAGCGAGGATTCCAACCCGGTCGAAAGCGGGCTGCATTTCTACGACTACTGGCGGGTCATCCGGTCTCGGAAAGAGATCGTATTGGCCATCCTGTTGTTGTCCGTGGTAATGGCGGGGGTCTACACGTTCTCGCTGGACCCCGAATATATGGCGCAGGCACGTATTCTCGTGCGGGAGGATGCCCTCGACGTGCCCGTGTTCGAACGGGAATACACGGGGGGGTGGAATCCTTATTTTCTACGTACCCAGTTCGAGCTGATCAAGTCCCGGCCGATCGTTTACAAGGTCGCCGAAAATCTTCGGTTGGCCGAGGTCTGGGGCGAACGGTATCGCCCGGACAAGCTTCCGTTGTCCAAAGAAGACGTGTATGAGCTTATGAGCCGGGCACTCGAGGTGGATCAATCGAGGGATACCAGCTTAATTGCGATTCGTGTACGTAGCAAATTTCCGGAAGAGGCCGCCAACATTGCCAACATGGTGGCGGAAGTGTACCGCGAGCAGCGATTGACCGTGAAGCGCAACGAGTTGCGCCGGGCGCTCGACGCGGTTCGTGCGGAATTGGAGAAGCAGCGGCAGCGGGTCGCGGAGAAAGAGGCGGAGGTGGAGCGGTTGCGCAAGGAGCTTGGTGTGGCCATGGTGGGCGCGTCGATCCCGGGCGCCGGTTACCGGGTGGACAAACTGCGGCTCCAACAGTTGGAAGCCGACCGCATTGCCGCACGGGTGGACATGCTGTATCGCAAGGCTCGTCTAGAGCAGTTGGAAAGCATGACACCGGAGGAGTTGATGGAGTCGGCATCCCTCGTCGTGCAGGACACCGAGGTCGCCACCATCCGTCGTCAACTGGTGGATGCGGATATCCAGCTCAAGCTTTTACTCCAGACCTATGCGGAGAACCATCCCGACGTGCTGCGGCTGAAGGCAGCACGGGATGAGTTGCAGCAAAAAATGAACAACGCATTGAACGGCTTGAAGCGTGGTCTGCGGGCGGACTACGAAGTGGCGCTGGCGCGATATGAAGCCTTGGACAATGAGCTCAAGGCCGCTCGCGAGGCCGACATTGCCGCGGAGGGAGAAAAATATCTGCCGTTTGCCAAGGCCGAGAGGGAACTCCAATTGGAACGGAACATTCTCGAAGTGCTCGAAGCGCGTGTACGCCAAGAAACGATCAAACTCGAGGTGCCCAGTACCCCCGTGGAGCTGGTCGAGCCTGCGGAACCTCCCACGCGTCCGATCGGGCCACGGCACGTGTTGAACATCACCCTCGGGCTGATCCTCGGATTGGTCGGCGGCATCGGCGTGGCCTTCTTCTTGGAGTACTTGGACACGTCCATCAAGACTGTGGATGACATCGAGCGGTACTTGGGATTGCCGGTGATCGGCATCATCCCGCAGAAGGTGCGCGCGATGATCGTGGATGGGCCCGATTGCAGTTACGCGGAGGCCTATCGCGTATTGCGCACGAACCTTCTATTTGCCAACAAGGGCGTCCCCGGCGGCGCGTTCGCCGTGGTCAGTGGTGGCGTCGGAGAAGGCAAGTCCACCACGCTGTTCAACCTCGCGTACGTCTGCGCCACGATGGGCGACAAAGTGTTGATCGTGGACTCCGACTTGCGACGCCCTGTGTTGCACACGATCCTGGGCATGCCCAACCGGTTTGGGTTGACCAACGTGTTGATGCGCGACGTGCCCATCGAAGAAACGATTAAGCCGGTCCCCAACGTACCCAACCTCCATTTCCTGCCCAGTGGAAAGCTTCCGCGGGCGTCGGCCGGGATCCTGAACTCCCAGCGAATGCGCGAGTTGATCAAGAACCTCAAGGCGCGGTACGACTACGTGTTTTTCGACTCGCCTCCCGTAATCGGCGTGAGCGACGCATCAATCCTCGCCAGTGAAGTGGACGGCGTGCTACTGGTGGTTCAGTATCGGAAATATCCGCGGCTGCTGTCGTTGCGGGCGAAGCGGATGATCGAAAACGTCGGAGGCCGAATCATCGGTGTGGTGCTCAACAACATCAACGTGTTGCGCGACGACTACTACTACTATTACCATTCGTACTACTCCAGCTACTATTACCAGCCCGGTATCACTTCGCTCGAGGGTGCCCAAGAGAAGGCCGAACCGGCGAGGACGACATGAGGCTGAAGGCGATGTGTATGAACTTGCTTCGTGGCTCCGATGTGGTAGGGATTCTCGCCGCGCTGCTTTTCGGCGTGGTCGGGACGAGTTGCCGTTCGCCGTTCGGCCAGCGAGCGGACTTGCCACCGCTGCGTTTGGATCCGTCCGCACCTTTCGCGGAGAGTCCAGTCCGTCCGGAACCCTTGCCGGAAGCGGGCAGTGGAAGCTCGTCCACATCCACCACGACGGTCGTGCGAGAGGAACGCTCGGCCGGCGGGGAACTTCCGCCGTCGGCCGGCGGGGCGTCCTATCGATTGCGGCCGGGCGATTCGCTGGTCGTCACCTTGCGGACGGTTCAATCGGAACAGTACGAGATGGTGGTGGATGAAAACGGGGACATCAAGCTCCCGTTCATCGGAACGGTTCGTGCCGCCGGGCTGACCGCGTCGGAGTTAAGCAACCGCATCGAGCGAGAATACCTGGACAAGAAAATTTATCGGTTTATCACGGCCCACGTGACGGTACCGACCCGAAGTTATTTCGTCCGGGGTGAGGTGCGTAACCCAGGACGGTTCCCTTTGTACGGCTCCGTCACGGTGCTGCAAGCCATCGCAGCCGCTGGAGGCTACACCGATTTTGCCGACATTACGGACATTCGTCTGACGCGCGGCGACAAGACCTACCGGCTCAACGGCAAGGAGATTGAGCGCAATCCGGAAAAGGATATCGAGGTCGAAGCCGGCGACGTCATCGTCGTGAAACGGTCCTGGTATTGATCGGATCCCTGTTCTCCGTGAACCGGCACGCGAGTGAAGCCCCAGCGCCGCCTGGATGGACCGCCGGGCCACCGCCGACGGGCGCGCGCGTGTATGAAGCTCTGGCACTATTCTTCGCCATCGTTCCAGTACTCTTCGGCCCTCTGTTGTTCGGCGCGGTCCGCACTTGGTCCGTCGCACCCTTGATGGCGTGCGCGTGGCTCGGGTTGGCGCTCTTGGCATTGCGCCCGCTCGTGTTTCGGGCGAACGTGCCGATCTCAGTGCCTCCGGGAACTGTACCCACGTTGATCCTGTTGGTGTATCTGGCCGTGGTGGCTCCGTACGCCATATGTCCATACGAGGCTCGGCTGCGGTGGTTGATGATCGGCAGCGCGCTGGCATCGGCGTGGTGTGTAAGCAACCTCGCGGGACGGCACGGATGTTGGAAGCTCATTCTCGGGCTTTTGCTTGTCGTGGCCGGGCTGGAGGCGGTGTACGCATGGATTCGGCACCTCCAGGGTTCCCGAGTGGTCTTGGCAGGCGTGCTGCGGCACGAGGGGTACGGAATGAGGATGGGGGGAACCTATGTGTGCCCCAACCACTTCGCCAACCTGCTGGCGATGGCACTGCCGCTCGCATTGGCCTTGATCACCGCCCCCGAGATCGGAGGGCTCTGGAAGGTCTTGGCAGCCTACGCGCTGCTGGCGATTCCATGGCCCCTCGTGCTGTCCCAATCCCGGACTGGCTTCGCCGTCGCGCTCGGTGGGTTGGGGTTCACGGCGCTGTGCTTGGCGGGCCGTCGAGGCTGGCGCAAGGCCTGGGCCGTGGCGCTCGCCTTTCCCATCGTTGCGATCGTGGCCTGCACGGTAGTCTGGTCCTACGCACCTGGACTGACCGGCCGCTTGATGCGAACGTCCACCGACCTGCAGTCGCGAGCCTTGATCTGGAAAGGCACCCTTCGCATGATCCGCGACGCGCCATGGATCGGACACGGGGGCGGGAGCTTTCGGCTGATTGATTCCTTGTACGTTCCCTTGTGGCCCAACACCGCGGCCGTGCACGCTCACAACGACTACCTGCATGTCGCAGCTGAGTACGGCTTGATCGGACTTGCCCTGGCATTGTGCGTCGGGCTGGTGGTGATCGTTCAGTTCGTTCGAGGGGCGGTGCAGGCGCGCAAGGACGCCCATGCGCACGCGGCGATCGGTGTGCTCGGAATGCTCGCGGTGGCGTTGATGCAATCGCTCATGGATTTCAATTTGCACATCTATGCGAACAGCATGACGTTGGTCGTCGCGCTGAGTGCGGTAGCCTCGGTGTTGCATGCCACAGGGGTATTTCCAACTCGTGTGTGGCCCCGCGGCTGGGTGTGGGTCGGCGGACCCTTGATCGCGCTGATTTCGATCGTGTGCGCGGCGGCGTCTGCTCGTGCGGGCATGGCGTCCGTGTGGTCGGATTATCGCGCGCGGGCAGCGATGGAACAGGGCCGGCTGGACGACGCCGAGCAGCTCTACCGGCGTGCACTCGCGTGGGAGCCCGCGGCGTGGTCGCCGTGGTTGGGGTTGGCGGATGTGGCCGCGCGCCGAGCCCAGCTGGCGCCGGATCCCGACACTCGCCGCCGTTACCTCGAAGAGACCCTGAGGCGGTGCGAGGAAGGCATGCGGCGCAACCCGCGGGAGCCGGGCTTCGCGCTGCTTCGAAGTCAAGCGCTAAGTATGCTGGGCCGCTCGGACGAAGCGGTCGAAGTCCTCCGGCAAGCCGTGCGCGACTATCCCGGCCGCCCCTACATTGTGATGCGGCTGGCGGCGGAGTTGGACCGCCAAGGAAAGCTGGACGAAGCATTGGAACTGATGCGTCGGGCCGCCCGGGATTGGTACGACAACCCTACCGTACGGCAATACGTTCGGGTGTTGGAGTTGCGCAAGCAGGCCCGATCCTCCACGCCAGGCCGGTAAGTTCCGTGAGTTTTCCTGCGCCTGGGGGGTACGGAGCGCCGTTGTTGAACGCTGCGAAGCCGGCCAACGCGGACGCATTCGACCCGCCTCACCGGCGTGTTCCCTGACTTCACCCGCCCGCCGGTGATCTCCAGCTGGGAGGTCCACGAGCATCCAGTTCAGCGTTGGCGACGCACTTGTTGGCGACGCTGCGGGAGGGTACGTGCTTTGTCCGCGTCTTCCCACCAGTACAACCAGGTCGTGCCGACGTCGGGCTTGGGATCGGGGTACCCGAACCGATCCCAGAACGCGATGCGATCTCCTGGGAGATACCAATTGGGAATGCAAAGGAACTGCCATTGCAGGAGTCGGTCCAGCGCGCGTGCGCAGGCCACCAACGCGGGCCGGTCTGGCGCCGCGATCAAGCGTTCGACCAACTCGTCTACGGCCGGGTTGCGCAAGCCCGCCAAGTTGCGGCTTCCTGGCTGATCCGCGGCCATGGAGTGCCAATAATCGCGTTGCTCGTTGCCTGGGCTCTCCGTTTGCGGCCAACTGGTCACGATCACGTCAAAGTCATGCGCGATGAGCCGGTTGACGTACACCGAGGCATCCACGGTCCGGACCCGAGCACCAATCCCCAATCTCGCCAGGTTGCGAACCAACGGCAGCACGATCCGTTCGAATGCGGGCTGGACTAGCAGAATCTCAAGGTTGAACTCTAGCGGCAAGCCGCGAGCATCGCGGAGAGTGGTGTGGACCAATCGGCCGTCGATTGCTCGCGGGCGCCACCCTGCTTGCAGTAAGAGTTCGCGCGCCTGGAGCAGGTTCTCCCGCAGTGAGATTCGGTGCTCGACTTCACCTTGCTCCGCGCGGGTACGTGGGGGTTGGTATTCGTCCCCGAACACCTCCGACGGTACGTGGTCGGGAAAGCGGGCGGCCAAATCGCGCAGCAGCTCGAGTTCTTCTCCCGACGCCCGGCCGCGGGCTTCGAGTTCCGATTGGCCGAAGTAGCTCCGGCAGCGGCGGTATTGGCCGTAGAACAGTGCACGGTTCGCCCACTCGAAATCCAATGCGTAGCAGAGTGCGCAGCGGACGCGGCGGTCGGCGAACAGGGGACGACGCAAGTTGAAGACAAACCCCTGCATTGTGGCGATCCGCCCGCTCGGAAACATCACGCATTTCACCAGACCCGCCTGACGTTCGGGAAATTCATAGCCCGTGGCCCAGTCTTTGGCGCTCATTTCAATCCGCCAGTCGTAGGCACCCGCCTTGAACGCTTCAAGACTGACCGACGCATCGCGGTAAATGTCGTAGCGCACGACGTCGAAGTTGTACTGCCCGCGAATAGCCGGTACGTGCCAGCCCCAGTAGTTCGTCACCCGCTGGAACACGATCGAACGGTTGGGCTCCACGGCGGCCACGCGGTATGGGCCGCTTCCCAGGGGGGGCTCCAGCGTCGGTGCGGTGAAGTCGCGACCCTCCCACCAGTGGCGAGGCAGGACCGGTAATTGACCCACGATCAGCGGCAATTCGCGGTTCGTAATGCCGGGCGTGAAATGAAACCGCACGCCGAGCTCGCTGATCTTTTCGGCGCGGTCCACGTTGTGATAGTAGAAACGGTACTGCGGCAGGCCGTGGGCGCGAAGCATCTGGAATGAAAAGACCACATCGTCGGCCGTCACCGGGCGACCATCATGCCAGCGCGCTTCGGGCCGCAGGTAGTAGGCCACCCACTCGCGGTGGATGGGCATCTCGATGGTTTCGGCCAGTCGCCCGTAGATCGTGAACGGTTCGTCGGCGCTGTTGACGGCCAGGGTCTCGAACACCAGCGTGATCCCCAACGGGGGATTGCCACGCACGATGAACGGGTTCAGCGAATCGAATCCCACCTCTTCGGCCAACCGAATGGTGCCCCCTTTGGGCGCCGCAGGATTGACATACTCGAAGTGAGTGAAATCGGGCCCGTACTTGGGCTCGCCGTAAAGGGCGAGTGCATGACCCCGCCACACGCCGTTGCTCCACCCGGCGTCACTCGGGAGGACGATGCCGAGCCCTCCTGCGACCGCGAGGAGGAGGGCGCGAGCACGAAGGACGGGTCCATGGATCTCAACGGCGTTCAAAGTCGATTCGCGGATCTACGACCGTGTAGAGAATGTCGTTCAATAGCGCCAGCAGCAACGTCAACAGTTCAAAGATGTACAGGGTGCCCATCATGACCGGATAGTCGCGCTTCATGGCGGCTTCGAACCCCAACAAGCCAAGGCCGTCTAGGCTGAAGATGACCTCGACCAGCACGGACCCAGT
>Ga0272449_1004447_pt1 | contig 11385 bp, 11 predicted proteins | sample YNPCB0241_FD_198679 | JGI IMG/M metagenome (GOLD analysis project Ga0272449, IMG submission 198679) | Hot spring sediment microbial communities from Yellowstone National Park, WY, United States - YNP-CB-024-1 | ecosystem: Environmental > Aquatic > Thermal springs > Hot (42-90C) > Sediment...
CTGTGCAAAGGAAAGATTAGTAAATACTAAAAAAATCGATAAACTAAAAAGAAGCGTCTTTAAGAGCATCTTTACAGGAACAATATCTTTCTTGGGGTAAAATACTCAAAGTTTCTTTTATAAGCTTTCTAATATGTTCAACTTTTTCATTCATAGTCTCTACAACTTCTTTTACAGTAAGTTTACTCTTTGATATACCTGCAGCATAGTTGGCTACAACAGTCAAAGCAACATAGCAAATTTCTGCCTCCCTTGCCAGTGCTGCCTCTGGCATGAGAGTCATTCCTATTATATCTGCTCCGATATTTTTATAAAATTTTATTTCTGCAGAAGTTTCAAGTCTTGGTCCGTTTATGCAGATATATGTTCCTTCAGTAAAAAGGGAAATTCCCATTTTCTCGGCTGACTTAAAGATGAGGGTTCTTAATTCCTCACAAAAGGGATTTGTAAAATCAATGTGTACAACCTTTGGTCCGTCAAAGAAGGTATTTTCTCTCATTCCCTGAGTGAAATCTATAATTTGATTTGGAATAACTATACTTCCAGGAGGAATATTTTCATTAAGGGAGCCTACAGCAAAAACTCCGAAAATTCTTTCTACCTTTAATTCTTTAAATCCGAAAATATTTGCTCTGTAATTAACTTTATGAGGTGGAATTGTATGTCCTTCACCGTGTCTTCTTAAGAAAAAAATGTTTTTGTTATCAATTTCTTGTAATTCATAGGCAGAGGAGGGTTTACCATAGGGTGTTTCCAATGTAAAAGATTTTAGTTCTATCTTTGATTTACTAAGTCCGCTTCCGCCTATTATACCAATTTTCAATATTTCCCTCACTTTTTTAATTTATGATATTTTCTAAGTTGTCCCTTTGTCAACTTTTTCATTCTAATTTTACCTTTCTCCTTAGCCTTTTTGTCATTCTGAGGGAGCGTAAGCGACCGAAGAATCTAATCAGGAGACCCTTCGGCTTTGCCTTAGGGTGACAGAGGAGAGGGTTATCCTGAGCGCTAGCGAAGGATCTCATTCCTTTCTGTCATTCTAAAGGAGCGTAGACGAATGAAGAATTCCCTCCTTATCTCTTCCTCTCATCTATCTACAAAAATTTTTCTTTGAGTTTTAAAATCAATAACGGCACTTGTAGTAGTCTGAGTAACCTCAGCATAAGAACTAAATAGGGAAATTCTATTTTGATTTCGCTTTGTTTTTCTAATTCTTCAAAGACTTTTTTCAATTTTTCTTTTAATTCCATGCATTAAAGTATCACAAATCTTAATCTTTCATCAACTCATAGACAAGCATGTCAAGACTAAAAGAACGAGACTTCCTTAAAGAAAGATTTGCATTATAAAGGAGGGAGTAAATTTTTTCATTAGATTCAGCTTTATTTGAATAATACCAGTTTAAAGCACCGAGAATTATATCTGGTTCCATATTTTTCAATTTATCAAGGATTTCGAATGCTTTTTTTTTATTTTTTTTCTTTATTGCCTCAATTAAATCAAAGGCTGTAAATTCACCAAGCTCAGTAAGGATATCCTTAATTTCAAATAAATCAATAGAAGATTTTTCTGTCAAAAGGGCAATCTTTTCTATTTCCGATGAAATCAAACCAGGTTGTCCACCTGTTATATCAATTAAATAAAAAACAGCATCTGGTTTTAAATTTATTCCCTGGTCAGTTGCTTTATATTTTATCCATTCATGGAGGTCTTTTTCATGAATGTCAAGGTTAAAAATCATAGAATTCTTGTTATTTTTGAGATATGATATTTCTTCTCCAAGCTCCTTAAATGAAGCATTGCACATTATTATAATGCTGATAGATGCCTTTAGGTTTATTATATTCTTTAGCCAATCAACTCTTTTTTCTGTTTTTTTAATCTTTTCAAAATTGTAAACAATAAGTATTCTTTTTTGAGTAAACAAAGAAGGAGAAATAAATGAGTTTTTGTCAATTTCATCTGGAGATTCATAGGTTTCTATTGATAGGGGATCAAAGTTCTTACGGATAAGTCTTATTCCCTCAAATAGGAAAAAAGGTTCCTGCGAATAGCAGAAATAAAGAATTTTTGGAAGTCCTTTCTTTATTTCCTGTTCAAATTTCTGTATTTCAAGCATAGTAATTTCTAAAATGAGGAAATTATTCGATATTGCTCAGAATAACAAGCGATTTTTTTCTCTTCACTGAACTTTTTTTGAGTTTTCATGTTCTTTCCTCTTTTTCAAAAATGAGCTTTCTTATCATGTCTTCGCATATATCACGAAGCAATGATTCAATAGCAAGTTCTTTATTAGCAATTACACTCTGTAAATCCCTCGTAGTTCTGAAAAATGTTATAAAAGGCGAAGATGGTGAAAATTCTTTTATTTTCTGCTGTCCTTCGTAAAAATTTACTCTGACATCCATTACGATCTGATATTCAACAGTATTAAGCCCAATCTCTGAAAGAGTAACCATGCGATAGTTCTTTATCTGAATATCAATTACTTTATTAGCTGAAGAATTAAGCATAAAGCCATTGTCAGCAAGTGTTTGGTAAGCAATCTTTCTCATTTTATCCTGAAGTCCTGGTTCAAGTGTAAGATTTTCAACATTTCTCAAATAAATTTCCTGAAAGGGCAAATCAGCCTTTGTATGAATACTATATCCACAACTCAGTGTAAATAGAGAAAAAAACAGCAATAATAAAATAAGTTTTTTCATTTTTATTTCTCCTTGATATAAGCATCTATAAATTTTCTTATTTGCCGTAAAAACTCTTCTATATCGCCAAGATTATTATTAAAAATCTGAAATAACTCCAACGGAGTAATTTCACTATAAAAATGGACCATCCTGTTACGGTAGCCTGCCATCATAAATAGTTTATCTGAAAGTTCCTCTGTGACAACTCCTCTATTTCCCAGTTCCTTTGCAATTTTCTTATATTCAAGCTCTTTAAAACCATAAGTCTTTGTGAGAATATGTCTACCAATGTCAAATACAGCCTCCAGAGCTCGTCTTAAATAACTCTCTACATAAGCAGGATTTCTTTTGTCAGAAAAAAACTCTTCCTGAGATATTCCATGAAAAGTTCTTAGTTCATTGAGGCATTCCTCTATAAAGCCAATTAAATCAGCTATCCGCTTTATATTCAAACTGGAAATAACCATTCTCTATTGCCTCTAAGATGTCTTTTATAAATTCTTTCTGCTTGAAAGATAAATCAGCAGCCTTTTTCATGATAAATTCTTCATATTCATCGGCAAACTCTTCATTCTTTGCGTATATTCGTATTCCCTTGATAATCTCATACTGAAAAAGTGAGTCCTGCTCGTGCATAAATACAAGGTCTATCTCAAAGGGCTCAAAGAGAATTGAAAAATCCCTGTAAAGCTCTCCATAGGTCAAAATCGGAGCAGGAGGAATTTCTTCAAAATAAACAGCAATGTCAAGGTCTGAATATGGCTCAACAGATACTTCTTCTCCATCAATATACCTCTTTCCAGCCTCAGCCTGAGAACCAAAAAGATATATCATGGAAATTTTATATTTTTCAGCTATTTCACTAAGCGAAAGCATATAATTATGATACCATAAATTTTATATTGCAACTTCTTAAAGATTAAGTTACTTCACCACTATATTTACAAGTTTACCTTTTACAGGGATGACTTTGAGGATTTCCTTTTCATCTATCCACTGCTTTACCTTTTCGTTATTAAGGGCTATTTTCGTAATTTCTTCATCGCTTAGCCCTTGAGGAATCATAATTTTTGAGCGAACTTTGCCATTTATCTGAACAACAAGTTCAATCATCTGTTCACGGGCAAGTTCCTCGTCATACTCCGGCCACGGCTCATTGAGAATAAAGCCCTTTTCTCCTATTTCATGCCACAGTTCTTCTGCAATATGAGGTGCAAAGGGACTTAAAAGTATAAGAAAATTTTTCAAAGCAAATTTAAAAACTTTACGTTCCTCCTCAGTTTTAGGCTCAAAATGGTAGACTTCATTAACAAACTCCATTAATCTTGCAATGGCTGTGTTAAACTGGTATTCCTTTTCTATGTCAAAGGTTACCCTTTTTATTGTTCTATGGATTAGGCTAAGGATTGAAAGGGAAGAAGGCTCAGGGTGACTTAATTCTCCCCCTGTCTCTTTAAGCCAGCTATGATGCTTATAGATCAATGAATACACTCTCTTTAAAAATCTATGCGCACCCTCTACTCCTTGTGAAGACCATTCAAGGTCTTTTTCAGGTGGTGCTGCGAAAAGGGAAAAAACCCTTACAGTGTCTGCTCCGTAAGTTTCTATCATTTCATCGGGATCAACAATATTTTTCTTAGACTTTGACATCTTTTCCACCCTTCCAATTTGCACATCTTTTCCACAGTGAATGCATTTACCATCCTTTATTTCCTTAGGAAATAACCAATCATGCTTTGGACAACGATAACTTTCCATGCAAACCATTCCCTGGGTAAGAAGTCTCTGAAAGGGTTCATCAAAAGGAACAATCCATAAATCTCTGAGAACCTTTGTAAAAAATCGTGCATAAAGAAGATGTAACACCGCATGCTCAATTCCACCAATGTATTGGTCAACAGGCATCCAGTATTTTATTTTATCTTTATGAAAAGCAGATTCATCATGAAGAGAGCAGTATCTTATAAAATACCATGATGAATCAACAAATGTATCCATTGTATCTGTTTCTCTTCTGGCATCTCCTCCACAGCTTGGACATTTTGTTTTGTAAAATTCCTGAACATATTTAAGTGGAGACTCACCCTTTCCTGTTAAACTTACATTTTCAGGAAGTATTACAGGTAGGTCTTCCTCAGGTACTGGAACAATGCCACATTGGTCACAATAGATTATTGGAATAGGTGTACCCCAATAACGTTGTCTTGAAATTCCCCAGTCTCTTAGTCTGTAATTTACAGTTTTTTTACCAAGTCCTTTTTCTTCAATGTAGTCAGCAACAGCTTTTTTGCCTTCCTTTGATGACATTCCTGAAAAATTTCCTGAATTAACCATGACTCCCTCATTTTCATATGCTTCTTTAAGGGGATCGGGAAGTTTTTCATTTTCAGGTTTTATAACGACTTTTATAGGTATTCCATATCTTACAGCAAATTCAAAATCTCTCTGGTCATGGGCTGGAACACTCATTATTGCACCTGTCCCATATTCCATCAAAACAAAGTTGGCAATCCATATCGGAACTTTTTCTCCATTAAGAGGATTTATTGCATATTTGCCTGTGAAGACTCCTTCTTTGACTTCTGGTTCACGCTGAAGTAACCTTATTTTTTTAAGTGCGGATTTATCATCACAAAGTTTTTCTGCAAGAGGATGTTCTGGTGAGATACACATGAAAGTTACACCAAAGATTGTATCAGGTCTTGTTGTAAAAATTCTTAAAGATTCTTTCATTCCTTCTATTGGAAAATCAACTTCAACTCCTTCACTTTTTCCAATCCAGTTTCTCTGCATTGTAAGAACTTTCTCAGGCCAGCCAGTAAGTTTATCACAGTCCTGAAGTAGCTCTTCTGCATAGGCTGTTATTTTCAAAAACCACTGCTCAAGCTCCTTTTGCTCAACCTGACTCTCACATCTCCAGCAAGCACCATCAATTACCTGTTCATTTGCAAGAACTGTAGCACAGGAAGGACACCAGTTAACAAAAGATGATTTTCTGTAAGCAAGACCCTTTTCATAAAGTTTTAAAAATATCCATTGATTCCATCTGTAGTATTCTGGAGCGCAAGTTGTAACCTCGCGCCTCCAGTCATAGCTTAAACCAAGCCTTATAAGCTGTTTTTTCATGTAGTTAATGTTTTCATAAGTCCATTTTGCAGGATGAACTCCGTGCTTTATTGCAGCATTTTCTGCTGGAAGTCCAAAGGCATCCCATCCCATTGGATGAAGAACCTGAAAACCTTTCATTTTTTTATATCTTGCAATTACATCTCCAATAGCATAATTTCTTACATGACCCATGTGAATTTTTCCACTTGGGTATGGGAACATTTCAAGGCAGTAAAATTTTGGTTTAGAGTTTTCCTCATTAACTTCAAAAATTTTTTGCTCAATCCATACCTTTTGCCACTTTTTTTCTATTTCGCTATAGTCATAATTAGATTTCATTATACTTCCTCCAGCCTCTTTTTTGCTTATTATATAGATAAAAACACCAAAAATTCAAATAAATTGAAGGATTTGGAGATAATTTGCACATGAGTATTGATAAAGCTTAAAATACAATCATGGAGAATATCCTGATTCGCGGTGTTAATTGGGTTGGTGATGCTGTTATGAGCCTTCCTGCAGTAAGAGGTATAAGGAGGCTTCATCCTAACTCAAAAATATCTATTCTTGTAAAAGAAAAGGTAGCTGATATCTTCAGACTTGAAAAAACGATTGATGAAATAATTACTTATGGGAATGGATTAAAGGGAAAAGTCGATACAATAAGACAGTTGAGGGAAAGAAACTTTAAAAGAGTCTATCTGCTTCAGAATGCCTTTGATGCGGCATTAATAGCCAGTCTTGCAGGAATTCCAGAAAGAGTTGGCTGGAACAGAGACTGTAGAGGTTTTCTTCTTACCCACCCTATTCCATATCATAAAGAGGATAGAAAAATTCACCACATAGAGTATTTTTTCCAAATACCAAAGAGATTTAACCCTACTTTAAATCCTGATTATCCCTGGATAAACCCTAATCTTGAATTAAGAATTTCTGCTCGAAGGGAACTTAGAGAACTTAAAAGACCAATCCTGGCAATTGCACCAGGAGCAAAATATGGAGCTACTAAAAGATGGGAATCCTGGAAATTTATTGAAATAATTAAAAGGTTTACAGATCAGTTAGGCTCAGTAGTAATTTTTGGGGATAAGGAAGAGGATTTAAAAATCGAAAAAATGAGGGAATTAAAAGATAAAGTATATGATTTTACAGGTAAAACAACTCTTTTAGAACTAATCTGTCTTCTTTCAGAATGCGATCTTTTACTTTGTAATGACTCAGGAATTATGCATCTTGGCTATGCCACAGGAATTCCTCTTGTAGCAATTTTTGGTTCTACATCACCTGAGCTTACAGGACCGCCAAAATTTGCAGGTAAAGTAGTAAAAGCTAATATAGATTGCAGTCCCTGTTTTAAGAGTAAATGCGAACATATAAAATGTATGAAATCCATAGAGGTTGAAGATGTCTGGAATGCTTTATCAGAACTTATCCCATCTAAAAGAGTTGTTTTTTTCGATAGAGATGGAACTCTCTGCAAAGATGCAAACTATTTATCAAGATGGGAGAATTTTGAGGTATATCCTGATATTGATGCATTAAGGGAATTAAAAAATTTAGGATTTCTTCTTATTGGGATAAGTAACCAATCAGGAATAGCAAGGGGTATTGTAAAAGAGGATTTTGTTCAGGAGGTCAATAAATTTTTTATTGATAAATACGGATTTGATGACTTTTTTTACTGCCCCCATCATCCCGATGAAGGATGTTTTTGTCGAAAACCAAATCCTGCAATTGCTATAATATCACGCTACAAATACAATATTGACTTTAAAAAATCCTATGTAGTGGGCGATAAACAAATAGATATAGAACTTGCTCAGATGATAGGTGCAAAGGGAATTTTAATTGAAAAAGATGCTAAAAATTTAAAAGAAGTGGTTGATATTATAAAAAGAGATTTCGATGATTAAAGGAAATGAGAAAATTCTTATAATTAAACCAAGCTCTCTTGGAGATATCGTCCATTCTTTGCCTCTCTTAAATACTCTTAAAGAAAATTTTCCCTCCACTAAAATTCACTGGGTTGTTGCAAAAGGTTTTGAGGAACTTCTTACTGAACATCCTTTAGTTGAAAAACTGATAGTCATAGATAAGGATAAATGGAGGTCAATAAAAAATATTAACAGTACAATTAGAGAATTTTTTAATTTAAGGAAAGAACTAAAAAAAGAACAATATGATATTGCCATAGACCTTCAAGGACTTTTAAGAAGCGGAATTATTACAATGCTAAGCAAAGCTCCAATTAGAATTGGTTTCAAAGAATCAAGAGAATTTAGCACAATTTTTTACAATAAAAAAATTTCTGCATCTATTGAAAAACATGCTGTTTTTCGTTATCTTGAAGTTGCCAAAGAACTCGGATGCACAATAAATGAAATAAAATTCCCCCTTCCAAAACCCAAAGAACCAGAATGGCTTAGAGAATTAAAGGATTTTGTTGTAATTATTCCATCTGCAAGATGGCAATCTAAAAATTGGCCTCTTCCCTATTTTGTTGAACTTGTTAAAATGTTACCATACTCTTTCCTTATTGTCGGCTCAAAATCCGATGTTTCCGAAGCATTAAAGATTGAAGAATACTCAGAGGGTAAAGCAATATCTGTGGCTGGAAAGACTACACTTAAAGAGTTAATTGCTGTATTTAATAAGTCTTTGTTTGTGATAACACCAGATACAGGAACAATGCATCTTGCTACAGCCTGTGGCAAAAAAGTTGTAGCTTTATTCGGACCTACATCGCCTAAAAGAACAGGTCCTTTTGGAGAAGATCATCTTATAATTAGAGCAGAGCTACCTTGCAGTCCCTGCTTTAAGAAAAAATGCGAAGACCAAAAATGTATGAGAGAAATAACACCTCAAATGGTATACAATAGGATAGTTGAATGGAGGAGTTTATGAAATATCAAAAAGGTAATACTGGAAGAGTTTTTATAGCAAAATTTGAAGATGGTGAAAATCCCTTAAATGAATTGACTGAATTTGCCAAAAAAGAGAAGCTCCATTGTGCCATATTTTGGTTAATTGGTGGGTTAAAAGGTGGCAGATTTGTAGTAGGTCCTGAAAATGATACACTTCCGCCCATTCCAATTTGGCGGGAAATTACAGGAAATCATGAAATTATAGGCATTGGAACAATTATCTGGCATGGTGATGAACCTAAAATCCATTTACATGGTATCTATGGAAGAGAAGATTTTGTAAGAATGGGATGTATGAGAGAAAATCCGGAGGTATTTCTTGTTCTGGAAGCAATAATAATGGAAATTACTGATGTAAATGTTACAAGAGAACTTGATGAAAAATCCAAAATGATACTTCTTAAGGTATAAATGATTAGAGTTAAAATTTGCGGGATAACAAATATGGAAGATGCACTATGGTCAGTAAAATGTGGAGCCGATGCTATAGGATTTATATTTTATAAAAAGAGTCCAAGATATATAGATCCTGAAAAAGCAAAGGAGATAATAGAAGCTCTTCCACCATTTATAAATTTTGTTGGCGTATTTGTAAATGAAAATGTTGAAAAAATTAATGAAATCATAAATTTAACTGGAATTGACACAGTCCAACTACATGGAGAAGAGATTCCTCAATTTTGTAATAAATTTAAACGAGTTATAAAGGCATTCAGAGTCACCGAATTTGGTAATCTCCCAGATGGTAAATCCCTTGAAGAAGTTTTGCCTAATTACAAAGTATCTGCTTTCCTGATTGACAGTTTTAGTAAAGATGAATATGGAGGTACAGGCAAAACTTTTAACTGGGAGGTAGCTAAGATAGCAAAAAAATTTGGTAATATTATTCTTTCTGGGGGATTAAATGTTTTTAATGTTGAAGAAGCAATAAAAAAAGTAGCTCCCTATGCTGTTGATGTAAGTAGTGGAGTAGAACTTTATAAAGGCAAAAAAGATCATGAACTTATAAAAAAATTTATTGAAAAAGTCAAATCAAAAATAAAGGAGAAATAAGATGATCAATTGGTTGCCTTACAAAAAAGAATCCCTTCATAGGGCTGAACATGAAAAGAAGCCAATTTTTTTGCATATCTCTGCAAAATGGAGTAGTTATTGTAAGAAAATGAAAAAAGATGTATTAGATGATCCAGAAATTAGTGGAATTATAAATAGAAATTTTATTCCTGTCTTTATTGACCGTGATGAAAGACCTGATATTGACTCAATATATCAGAAAGCATCATATATTATTGGACAAGGAAGTGGCTGGCCTCTTAATCTTTTTCTAATTCCAGATGGAAGACCCTTTGCTGGATTTACTTACAAAAGTAATGAAAAAAAAGATTATTTCAGGACAATGATAGAAAAAGCTCTTGAACTATATCAAACTAATCAAGAAAAAATTTCCACACGAGCACAGGTAATAGTAGATGCAATAAAACCAATAGAAGTTGCATCGTCTGATATAAGAGAGGAACTTGTCCATAATCCAGAAGAGGATATAGTTAAAGAGATGGACTTTGAATATGGAGGATTTAAAAAAACTCCTAAATTTCCACCTTTTGCCCATATTGATCTTCTTATCTGGAGATACTGGATAAAAAATAAGCCCTGGGTTTTCAGTGGAATAGAAAAAACACTAAAAGTTATGGTATCAGGAGGTATATATGACCATACTGAAGGCGGATTTCATAGATACAGTATAGATAAACAATGGTTAGTACCTCATTTTGAAAAACTTGCAGTAGACAATGCATGGCACATTATCAATTTCCTCGATGCTTTTAATATTTTAAAGGACTTTTTTTATAGAGAGATTGCCATGGAAACAATTGATTATATGATAAAAAATTTATTTTCTAAAGATGGTTTTTTCTGTGCAAGTCAGTTTGCCGATGAGTTCTATTATACATGGGAAGAAAAAGAATTAAGAGAAATCTCTGATTTAACTATCACCCTTGTTGATGAAAAAGCCATGATAGATGGAAGATTTATTATCATAGGTAGAGATAGGGAATTAATTAAACAACTGAGAGAAAAATTTATTTCAAAAAGAAAACAAAAAGATGCTCCTTCTGTAGATAGCACTCTTTATTGCTTTGTAAACGGAATTTGTGCCGATGCTTTTATAAAAGCTTGGAGAACAATAAAAGACAGAAATCTTTTGAATATGGCTCTTCAATCTATTGAAAACACACTTTCAAATTTGTTTATTGGTGAAAAACTTTATAGAAAAATCGAAGACATTCCTGCCTTAATAGATGATTATGCCTACATGATTTCTGCACTTATCTCAGCCTATGAAGTTACCGCAGAGGATAAATATCTTCACAGGGCTTCAAAATTAATGGATTTAGCTATGGAAAATCTATGGGATATGCAAAAGGGAGGTTTTTTTGATTCTCCAGAGTCTATTTTTTCAATAAGACAGAAAAACATTCATGATACTCCCTATCCATCACCAAACTCTATTATGATAATAAATTTTTTAAAGCTTTATGCCATAACTAAAGAAGAAAGATTTATGAACTTGGCAATTGTTGCTTTGAAAGCCTTTTCAAATTTAGCCTCTGCTTATCTTTCTCCTTACTATGTAAAAGCCCTCCTTAGCTATTTTGATTTACTTA
>Ga0272449_1004452_pt1 | contig 11377 bp, 7 predicted proteins | sample YNPCB0241_FD_198679 | JGI IMG/M metagenome (GOLD analysis project Ga0272449, IMG submission 198679) | Hot spring sediment microbial communities from Yellowstone National Park, WY, United States - YNP-CB-024-1 | ecosystem: Environmental > Aquatic > Thermal springs > Hot (42-90C) > Sediment...
AACAGAGGAGGGGCAGGGTACAAGGCTTGGTGCTGGTGGTTCAGGTGGGCCCGCATCAATTGGAGACCTTGCCCAGAAGGCTGAGGTTGGGCAGGTTGGGGGTGGTACAGGAGAGAAGATCAAGACTGCCTCTATCTCTGGAAAGATTACAGGTATAAACGCCGAGGTAGATGGGAAGATGGACCAGGCGAAGATCAATGCCATCATAAAGAGCAAGCAAAAGGCCCTTCAGGATTGCTACGAGAGAGAGTTGAGGAAAAACCCGAATTTACAGGGTAAGATAGTTGTGAGATTCACTATTGGAGAGGATGGGAAGGTGTCTGATGTCAGGATAGAATCGGATACGATGGGTAATCCCGATGTCGCCGATTGTATCCTGAGCAGGATCAGGAGATGGATATTCCCAAAACCTGATGAGGGGTCGGTTACCGTTTCCGTTCCGTTTGTGTTTGTGAAGACCTGATATGAAGGCAAAGTATTTAAAGGAATTGAGAAATTTGCTCGAGTCTGATGAATTCAAGGAGTGGTGGTCTAAGTACAATGAGAAGAAGGTAGAGATATCCCATCTCGAATCAAGCATCGACGAGATGATGGCAAATGAAAACCTCCACACATTCAGGGCGAATCTCATTCAGAAGAGGGCCCTTGATAGGATAGAGGACAGTTCTCAGATGGAGGCACTGGCGGCTAAATGGCTTGCAGAGGCGAGCGATATGGATAATAAGTCCTATGAGGCGGTTGCGAAGTTTGAGAGCAAGAGGGTGGAGGTTTCGGAGCTGTGGTTCAGGGTGGGTGCCCTTGACCACGAAGTAGAGGTCTTAAAGCAGGATATAGAGACTCTCAGGAAGCGGCTTGAATCTGCCTCTGATAGACAGGAGGTTATGAACCTCAGGACTGCACTTAAGAGTAAGGAACAGGCCCTCGAGTCTGTCAGCAAGGAGTTTGCGAAGGTCAGCGAACAGTATGAGAGAGAGGCTGCAAGGAAGAAGAAGTTATGGGAAGATGTGGAGATGATATGGGGTATATCTATAGAGTATAACCTGAAGGTGGCAGAGGCTCAGATGAAGGCAAAGAAGTTCAAGAGGGAGGCGGAGCAGCTCTTGAAGGAAAGCAATTATGACAGTAAAAGGGCAAGTGATATAAAGGCGGAGATCGAACAGAAGAAGTCAGAGAAGGAACAGGCAGAAAAGTATGTCCAGGAACTCTTGAGGCTGGCAAGGGAGAGATTTGATTGTATCGCCGAGGATGAATTTTTGTACTGGCAGCAGAAAGAGAACTCTCAATTTATATACTGTGTCCCACTGATAACTGACCTTGATAACTACAATATAGAGATCAGGGCGTTGAATGTATATCAGGTGGACAGGTCAAAAGGGGTGACATTCATTGAGCCACTCCCTGGCGAGAAGAGGATCAGGGAGGAGGAGGATACGAGGCTGGATGATTTTTTTACAAAGGGAAGAAAGGGCATAAATCAACAGGGGTAATTATGACTTCTTCTCAGGAGGAGATTGATGGAAAAGTTAGAAATCCTGCAAAAGTCTGTTCTTTTTGAGAATCTTTTGCCTGAAGAGTTTGAGTATCTTGCGGACATCTCTCAGATGAAGGAATATAAACCTGGTGATATAATATTCTATGAGGGTGAACCGGGTAATTCTCTATATGTCATAACAGAGGGCGAGGTAGAGATATTGCGGAAGGATTCAGAGGGCAAATTAAAACCAATTGCCATACTCAAGGCAGGGGATTTCTTCGGTGAGATGTCTTTGATCGACAAGGAGATGAGGTCAGCCACCGCCAGGGCAAAGACTGATGTAAAGGCGCTACTTTTGACCTCTGAAAATCTGCACTCATTTGCCAAGATTTATCGAAATGGATTTACAATGGTTGTTATCAATATAGCGAGGGTAATGAGTAAGAGATTGAGAGAGGCAAATAATAAACTTGCAGCAAAGTTGTGATATGAAATATCCCTCATTTTTCCTTCACAAGAAATCTTTTACACTTAAGAATAAGGTATAGTCTTATTCTGAGTGGCTGGTGAAATGGAACCTGTTCTTGAAATAAGGAATCTGTCAAAGAGTTTTAGAACAGGCTTCTGGCTGAAGAAGACTCAGGCTCTCTTGAACGTCTCCCTTACAGTTAGAGAAAATGAGATATATGGGTTTTTGGGACCGAACGGGGCAGGGAAGACTACGACTATCAAGACAATCCTGGGGCTCATATTCCCCGATTCAGGGAGTATCTCTATTCTGGGGAAGGATTACAGGGATATAAGTACCAGAAGGTTTATTGGCTATGCACCTGAGCAGCCATACTTCTATGAATATCTGACGGCCTATGAGTTTATGAAGTTCTACGGGAGTCTCTTTGGAATACCTGCTTCTGAACTCAAGAAGAGGATTCCTATGTTACTTGAGATGGTTGGATTGAGCGGTAAGGAGTCTCTCCAGTTGCGCAAGTTCTCAAAGGGGATGCTTCAGAGGATAGGCCTTGCCCAGGCTCTTATAAATGATCCAAAGTTCTTGATCCTGGATGAGCCGATGTCCGGGCTTGACCCGATAGGCAGGAGGGAGATAAGGGATCTGATCCTGGCGCTAAAGAAGAGCGGGAAGACTGTATTCTTCTCGACTCACATACTCTCTGATGTGGAGATGATATGTGATAAGGTGGCCATAATTATAAAAGGAGAAATACGCAGAGAGGCGTCCTTGAACGAATTACTCACCATTGACTACAACGAGGTGGAGATAGTCTTCAGGACATCTGATAAGACCCTGAAGGATGAACTCAGAAAGATTGGTCTTTTGATCAAAGAGATGGAAGACACGAGTTATCTTATTGTCAAGAAGTCAGACATCTCCAGGGTAGTTGACATAATCAGGGATTACAGGGGTGAGATTGTATCTATAGTCCCGAAGCGAAAGACTCTTGAAGACCTATTTATAAAGGAGATCAACTCCTGATATGAGATTTATAACAATTGCACTCAATACATTCAAGGAGAGCATCAGAAATAAGATACTTATTGGTGTCCTGCTCTTTTCGGTTCTTATAATTATCAGCACAATGGCACTTGTCCAGCTGACTATTGGGCAGTGGGCAAAGATAACCGTGGATATAGGGATGGGGGCTATATCCCTTTTTGGAAATATGATGGCAATATTCCTCGGGATAAATCTCGTCGCCCGTGAGATAGACAGGAAGACTGTGTATACCATCGTCTCAAAACCCATAAAGAGATATGAGTTCATCCTTAGCAAATATCTCGGGTTGCTTCTGACAATAGTAGTAAATGTTGTATTGATGCTTATAATTCTTCTGATAATATTGAAATTTTATGTCGTCTATGATGTCCCTTTCAAAGGGATATTTCAGGCATTTTATATGTTGATTCTCGAATTTATGATAATCTCAGCCATTGCCATATTCTTTTCCACCTTCTCCACCCCGATTATGAGTGCGGCATTCTCTATTACTCTCTGGTTTATTGGGCACCTTCTATCAGACCTGAAGTTCTGGTCTGAGAAGTCTGAGAGTGAACTATTCAAGTCTTTGGTACAATTTTTCTACTATACATTGCCTGACCTTGAACTGTTGAATCTGAAGTCCAATATCGTCTATCAGATCACCGCCGACCTGAATTACATAGTCTGGGTTACCGCCTATGCCCTCTTTTATTCAGGGATGATATTAATCTTCTCTATCCTCATATTTGATAAGAGGGACTTTAAATAATACAGGTCTCTATCGTAGTATAAGATAGCTTTTATACTCGTTCTTCTATACAGAGATAGGGACCTGGGCGCGATATAAAAACAGGGACAGTAGATAGTTCAGAATGCAGTTGAGACAGTTCTAAATCGGGATATGTCAGGAATATTGAATCTATCCCCATAATATATTGAAAGCATTATCAACTGATGCTCAAAGTCTGAAACCCCATTTGCACTAATACCCTTTCTGTCGAAGTTTGAGCTGTTGTAAGCAAAATTATAACTGGCAATTATTGATAGGTCTTTCAGTATCTCGTATCCAAACCAGAGATATGTGCTTGTAAGATAATCCTTCCTGTTGTAATACTGAAGGTCATCTTCTACCTGTGTTGTGAATATATTGAACATAGTGGAGGTCTCGATACCAAGGGATATTTTATCAAGTCCATTATATGAGATGTAGAGTCCTGGCTCAATTCTCAAATGTGATGGGTCTGACTCCAGATAACTGGTAGAGGGATCATCTCCATTGGCGGTGGCATATCCGCCACCCACTATAACACCGAGATACATATCCTTCAGTGGTATAAATTCACCCGAGACCTTGAGTCCCTGATAAAACAGGTTATTGTTGTTAAACAACCGGTTGAACCTTCTACTTAATAGTTCATATCCAAACTCTGTTGTGACTCTTTCACTGATGGTATATCTTAATGTAAGTGGGATAAGTATAGTCTGATATCTTGCTGTCTCATAGGTGTATGTAGAATATGGATTGAGGTAAGGTTCAGGGTATACCAGCTCTCTGTAATACCTCTCAGGCTGATAAAATCCACTCAACTTCAGTGAGAGATTGTCAGATAGCGGATAATTTATTCCGAGACCAAATGTGCCCCTATTCAATATCTGATTCTGTAGATAGAATGAACCTTCGGCATAGAGAGTCATCTGGGCAGGTTTTAAGCCAAGAATAGATCTGTTGTATTTAAGCATAAGAGAGGGAGAGGTGGCAAAATCTACATACCCCTTGATTTTGTAGGCAGATGTACCGCCTAATATCAGGTTTGGATTCCATTCGTTATGGGAAAAGTTCACCATCTCCTGAGTGGAGAAGAGGAGTACATTGTTGTCATAATAGAATGAGAGCATAGATGAGACAATCAGTTTTTTCTCTACATCAGATGTAACCTTTTCGGATTGAGCCTGTGATGTGATGCTTGCCTTTGGTTCCGCCTTATATGCATCGATGACCTTGTACCCTTTAGACTCTTCCTTCTTCTCCTCTCCTTTCTTCTCCTTTGATGGCTGTGCTGGTGTAAGTGGCACGAGAGGTGGAAGGTCCTTTATCTCCTCCTTATTCTCCTGTTTTGGTGGAGGGGGCGACTTTGCCCCCGTCTTCTGAGCAAAGACAGGAACTGCAAACAGGATATATATCAGCAATAAAGAGAGCATAAAAGTTATAATTCTCTTCATCTCCTACCTCCCTTCTTACTGGAATCTCAAAAGCGTTCCAAATCCTACACTTGAGATGACCACTCTGAATCTCTGAGGATCTGTCGAGGCTGCTATATCTCCTGGATTTGTTCCACTCCCAAGGTGGTAAAAGATATCCCCGCTATTTATATCCATTGGATTCAGGATGTATAGCATATCACTCCCGCTCAGGATCACAAGAACCCTTTCACCAAAGGCAGGATTTGAGGGATGGGACACTGTAATTCCAGATGGGGTGCTTCCTCCTCCAAAGGATCTGGAAGTATTAATATTCAGGTTTGAAAAATCGAGATCGTAAACACGATTATTAGATGTGGAGGTGACAAACACCTTACTATTGGAGCTATCAACAGTTACATCATAAACAGTCCCGATTTGCTGACTCCTCTGACAACCCCAATCGGGTGAATTACCACCTATTACACCCGTTACATCTATATTGATTACCCTATTTGTGGTGAAGCAGGGGACGAAGGCATAATTACCATTTGAACTCATAACAGGGTGCATAGGTGATTGGCAGGTGACACTATTAAAGAGACAATCATTTACTGATGTAAGTTGAACCTGGGCAAATACGGGACTATTGGGGTTACTAACATCCACCCTGTATATGTTATTGCTACTATTACAGGTCATTATGAGGTAGTTGTTCGAAGGGTTTGATGCCAGTCCAAGGGGATTAGTACAAGCAGCGGGGACATTTACAGAGGATGAATTGAGGGTGACAGGATCCACGATATAGAATTTATTATTACTGCTGGCTACTACAAAGACCCATTCCCTTCCGCTTATCCTTTTAGATGTTATACCTCTCGGGCCATCATTCACAGGGGCCTTTCCGAGGAGCCTTCCAGTATTTGGGTCTACCTTCCATACCAGGTTATTTGCATAATCACTTACAAATACATATTGATTGTCACTCGTAAATGTCACTTCTCTTAAGTTTATGCCAGCGGGGAACTCGTTTGCATCGGGGTATCGGGAGAATTCTGCATGGAAATTAAAGGTAAAGTTGGTAGAGGCAGCGCCACCGCCACAATCAGTCTCAAGGGGATTGGCTGTGAAGTTATTCCCCGTTATGCTCTTTATTCCGGTCGTAATAGTCGTCTTATAGTCGTGTCCTCCAAATAGACAGGATGTACCATCCCCTATTCTGATGAGGTCATATGCACTTGAGATGGCACAGTTTAAAGGTGTGCCATAGGTTAAATCCTGTAGAGAGACAGTCGCGGCATTTACGGTAGAGGAATCAATTCGCTCTGTCAGGTCTATTGTAATATTTGTACTCGAAGGGGCTGATGAATTGGAGTAAGGATATGTCTTAAATTGTGTGAAGTTGAGATCTGTGAGGATGGTGTAGCTGTTCCCCATAGGATAGAATGCCCATACCCTTCCACCCGGGGCATACCCTTCAACAGGGGTATCTCTGGATGCCTGTACACCGAGAATGCCCGATGGTCCCTGCAGACCAACTGTAGCCTGGCTCCCGTTTGCAAGTGAGAACTGTGAGCCGTCATAGGAGTTGAGATACTGGAACGAGATATTACCTGATGATTCATACAGGGTAGCCTCGAAGGTGAATTTGCCAGAGCCAGAGACAGACTCCATATTGACCCACCTGATAGTAAGGGCTCTATTCGGGGTACTCCCTGAGGTTCTGTAGTATATTCCGCCTCCAAGCCCTATTCTCATATCCATAAAGAATGGCATAATCGAGCAGGGTGGATTGTTGCTATCGGGGATCGGGTATGTGGTATTATAGGACTGGCTTACGCAAAAAGAGGCATATCCATTTGGAGAGATATATAGGTTTGATCCACTCCCATATTTTACTCCAAAGAATGTGAAATCAAATGGCAGTTGTAATGGAATGGTTATCTCATCGTCCCCCGGGAAGAATCCCAGACTTGTCATAGAGACAGAATCATTCCAGCAGTATTCAGAGGCACCCGACTGAGGCTCTATATAGGTGAATCCACCGATAAGGACTGCTGTGTTTCCTCCAGCGGATACCACAACATCCTTTGGACCATAAGAACTGTTTTGAGGAGTATAGAATGTAACGGTGGTTGGATCATAGTAGTTGAGCCCGACTACAGGCACTCCGCCAACTGTAATGTTCATCCATTCTGTAAATCCCCTCCCCCTCATTGTAACAAGTGTTCCTCCGCCGAGGGGCCCATAATTTGGGGTGAGAGATGATATCTCTAAATTTTTTGATTCAATTAGGATCTCCTGGGTCGTAGTATTGGAGGATGAAGACCCATCCGGGAATGCTGAGGTGACTGTTAGAGAGACCAGATATGTCCCTTCATTCTGATATTGATGGAAGACAATGGCACCAATTCCATTGGTTGCATCTCCAAAGTCCCAACTATAACTCACAATAGCCCCATCCCCTGATTCAGAAGATGTGGCATCAAACTTGATATCATAATTCGGCGTAGATGGGTTTGGATTTATGAAGAATCGAGCTGTTGGTCCTCTATATTTCTGTGCCATATCGTATATCTTGAGGTATCTTGAGACAGATGATGAACTACCCTTATTATCGGTTACAGTCAGTTTGAGTTCGTAATCTCCAGTAGAAGTAAAACTATAGCTCAAGAGCCGGTTATTCCCGATATCAACAAAGGCACCGGCTGGCAGATTTCTTACACTCCATTTGTATGATGCAATATAGCCATCCTCATCGTAAGAGGGAGAGCCATCGAATTCTAAGTATTGATTTATCAACCCTTCTGAAGGTCCATTGAAGGAGGCAACGGGGGATTTATTGGGAATTATGTAGATTGGGGCCTTGATAGGATCGCTCCAGAGACCATCATTGTCCCTCACCCTCAGAGTGATGCTCTGATTCCCCGCCAAGACAAAGGAGTGGAATACCTTTGCGTCCGACTGGGTTATCGTCCCCCCATCGCTGAATGTGAATTCATAAGATACAATATATCCATCCGTATCAGAGGATTTTGAGGCGTCTATAATTACGGGCTCATTTATTGGGGCATAGTCTGAGACACTAAGTTGTGCCACAGGCTTCTGATTGCCTGTAATAATGACCTGTTTGTAATCTATTGAGGTGTCTCCATCATTATCCTTCACCGTTAGGGCGATTGTATATGTATCAGAGTTTGTAAATTTGTAAAAGACCTGCGGCTTTGAATCGGGACCAATTGTACCAATTAGCTGGTTTGATGAATTGTATATATCGAACCGATACGAAATTATGTAACCGTCTTTGTCATAAGAGCCACTCCCGTCGAATTCAACATAGTAATTGATTCTTGCGACATCAGGATCGACCTTTAGTAATGCCACAGGTTTTGAATTGCCCTGAATTGCCTTAACTATTACTGTATCTGGATCGCTCCATAGATTCCCATCACTTACGATGAGCCTGATTACATAATCTCCCGGTCTGTCCGGGGTAAAGGATGGAGATACAGTATTGCTGTCACTGAGTACCACTTTACTACCCGCGGGGACGGAAATAAATGCCCAGGAATATGTTATAGCATCTCCATTCGGGTCATAACTTCTGGAGCCATCGAGTTTAACTATACCGTAAGGTGGGTAAACCATAATATCCTGACCGGCATCTGCGACAGGTTTTGCATTACCAGTGGTGGCGGTGACGGTAACTGTATCAATATCACTCTCTAACTCACCATCACTTACGACGAGTGCTATTACATAACTACCATCTATATCCGCTGTGAACTTTGGATTTACCTTATCAGCATCGGTGAGAGTTGCCTTACTCCCTGATGGTCTGGAGATGAAGTACCAGTTGTAGGTGATAGTATCGCCGTTTGGGTCGTATGACTTAGAACCATCCAGAGTTACCTCAGACTTTGTAATGACGATCTGGTCTCTTCCAGCATCTGCAATAGGTTTTATGTTGTCTTCACCAGCAGTGATAACTACCTCATCGGGTTCGCTAAATAGTTTCCCATCGCTGACAATCAATCTTATTTTATAAACCCCGACCAGATCAGCCACAAAAGCAGGATTTACTATGCTTGGATCACTCAATACTGCCTTACTCCCTTCGGGCTTTGAAGTAATCTCCCAGAGATATGTTATGGGATCTTTATTGGGGTCGTAGGAGGCAGAGCCATCCAGCTGCACTGTGCTTCCCTTCTTTACTCTCCTATCCAGACCAGCATTTGCTACAGGGGCAATGTTGCCAACCTTAGCAATTACACTCCCGTATGCGGGCAGAGAGTACAAAAACCCGTCAAATACAACCAGACTGACCTTATACTCCCCCTCTACATCGGGAATAAATGATATCTTTGCCAGATTGTTATTCTTAATCGTGACGCTACTTCCAGCAGGGACTGATTCGATTTTCCATATAAATGTCAGGTTTGTTCCATCCGGGTCCTTGCTTCCGCTCCCGTCAAACTCAACGGGCTGCCCCACAACAGCCGCAGATGGCGATTTGACATCTGCAAGTGGTCTCTCATTCTTCGGTTTTATTGTGCAGGCCGAGATGATGAGAGAAAATGAGAGAAAATGAAAGTAGCAAGATTACTGCCCATTTACTTGTCAAGACTTTGAAAAATTAGAGGATGGATATTTTAGAGTAAGAGCCTTATTTATGCCTGCGTGGTAAAGTCAATTGGTGGAGTATTGTTTGCAGGCATATTTTTATTATTGAAACTCAGTTAATTGGGTTATAAAAGCATCTTAGTTTGAACTGACCTCATCGAGGGTGTGCTATGGATAGATTGCGAATCAGAGGACCTGTCAGGTTGAAAGGGAGGGTGAAGATATCGGGTGCAAAGAATGCAGCCCTTCCAGCTATTGCGGCCTCCATATTGACAGATAAGCCTGTTATTATCAGGAATGTGCCTGATGTGGCTGATGTAAAATCCACTGTAGACCTGATGAGGTATATGGGAGCTGAGTGTGATTTTGACCCTGCAAACGGGGTATTGAAGATTGACTCCTCTAATCTCTACAGGTATGAGGCGCCTTATGATATTGTGAGGAAGATGCGAGCCTCGTCTCTGATTCTGGGACCTCTTGTGGCAAGATATAAAAAGGCGAAGGTCTCCTTGCCCGGTGGATGCGCAATAGGTGTGAGACCAATAGATCTGCACTTAAAGGCACTCTCTCAGATGGGGGCTGATGTCAGGATAGAGCACGGTTATGTACTTGTGGATGCGAAGAATCTCAAGGGTATCAGATTCTTTTTCGATATTGTGACCGTAACTGGCACTGAGAATATAATGATGGCAGCTGTAGTCGCAAAGGGGACTACTGTGCTGGAGAATTGTGCAAAGGAGCCAGAGGTGGTGTGTCTTGCGAAGATGTTGAAGAAGATGGGGGCGAAGATAGAAGGGGAGGGGACGGATACTATTGTGATTCAGGGGGTAAAGAGTCTGAAGGGTTGTGAACACAGGTTGATATCCGACAGGATTGAGGCAGGTACTTATGCAGTGGCAGCGGCAATTACAAAAGGTAATATCCTGATAGAGAATTGTGAGGTTGAGTATTTCGAGAATGTCCTGTTCAAACTCGAGGAGAGCGGTGCCATTGTGGAGAGGAAGGATGACTCTGTGAGAGTGACGATGAAGAATAGACCAGAGCCTTTTGAGATAGTCACCCAGCCATATCCGGGCTTCCCCACAGATATGCAGGCGCAGTTTGTTGCCCTTGCTACCCTTGCAAACGGGAGCTCAGTGGTAAAGGAGACGATATTTGAGAACAGGTTTATGCATATCCCTGAACTTATGAGGATGGGTGCAGACATCGAGATAAAGGGGAATACCGCTTATATTCGTGGTGTAAAGAGGTTATTCGGTGCAAATCTTATGGCTACAGACCTCAGGGCATCTGCCGCCCTTGTCCTTGCCGCCCTCGCTGCAGAGGGTGAGTCCATCGTAAACAGGATATATCACCTTGATAGAGGGTACGCCCATCTGGATAAGAAGTTGAAGGCAGTGGGTGCAGATATCGAGAGGATTAAGTGATGAGCGTCTTGAAGGTTTTGTTGAACAGAAATGCCCTCTTGAATAATCTCTCTGAGTTTGTGAGGTTATCTGGGAGTCATAGTAGAGTGATGGCAGTGGTTAAGGCAAATGCCTACGGGCACGGGTTAAGGCAGATTCTGAGTATATTGAAAGATTCAAGGGTGCGGAAATTCGGAGTTT
>Ga0272449_1004457_pt1 | contig 11371 bp, 12 predicted proteins | sample YNPCB0241_FD_198679 | JGI IMG/M metagenome (GOLD analysis project Ga0272449, IMG submission 198679) | Hot spring sediment microbial communities from Yellowstone National Park, WY, United States - YNP-CB-024-1 | ecosystem: Environmental > Aquatic > Thermal springs > Hot (42-90C) > Sediment...
TTGGGTGCTTCAGAGAGCCGTATGGGGATTCTGGCTTCGCGGCGTATGATTGCCTTGCTTTCACCCGATTCAAGCCTTATGGCTTGTGGTGTTGATGTAGCCTCTTTGGCTGTGACGGTTATGGTCTTGGTTATCTCTGTTACTGGTTGTGTGGTTGGTATGGCTGCTGTTACTGTTGTGGTTACCGTCTGGGTTAGTGTAGCTGTAGTGGTTCTTGTAGTTGTTGGTTGAGTGATAGTCTGGGTGATTGTGGTCGTTGCTGGAGGGGGTGTTAGGGTTGTTGTAACGGTTTGAGTAACTGTAGTTGTTATTGGTTGTGTGGTTGTTACCGTTGCTGTTCCTGTCTGCGTTATGGTTGTTGTGATTGGCTGTGTGACGGTCTGTGTTACGGTTTCAGTTTTTGTGGTTGTAACTGGTTGTGTGACCGTTGCCGTAATAGTTGTCGTCCTTGTTTCTGTCACAGTCTTTGTTGTTGTGAGTGTAGTTGGTTGGATTACGGTTGCTGTTACGGTGGTTGGTTGAATGACTGTAGTTGAGGTTGTTAAGGTAGCTGTTACCGTTTGGGTTACTGTTGTTGTGAGTGTCTTGGTCACGGTAATGGTTGCGGTTGCTTCCCATTCTACGGGGTAGTATACGTAGAGGCTCCAGGTGTATGGGTTGAATTCGTTGGAGTAGTCTGAGATCTTAGCGTAGCCGTAGATTACGAGCCAATGGTTTACGTTCATAAGGTGTGTTGAGTTATTCCTCACATAAACTACGCATACGATCCTATTGTAGCTGTCCATAACGTTGAGGTCGTCAACATCAAGATACACTTTCTTGTTCAAGACCAGACTCTTTAAGGCGTTTGTAGCCTCGGTGTATCCAGCTTCGCCTCTCTCAGGAGCATCCACATCAGCCAACCTAACCCTACCTACAGGAAAAGCATCAAACGTGTCACCATCCACAACATGGTACACAGAAGCAGTAGCATCAACTTCAAAAGGAGATGAGTACACAGAGGGCAAATAGTAAAAAGAGGGTAGCAGAAGTATTATGGGCACGACAACTGCAATAAACTCTCTTACTAACACCATGTCTGCTAAACAATACGAGCATGCATCAATAAATAAACCTTGCGTAGTAAGTGCTTTTCGATGTGGAATAAATTGTTGGAGTATTCAAACTAGGAGCTAACGGTTTATTAGGCTCCACAAACTATTCCGTCGGATGTTAATGGGCCAAAAAACTTCCTATATTGCCAGAAGCGAGCTAGATGAACTAATCAGTAAGTTAACAGGTGAGCGTAGGCGTATTATCAAAATGTTTGAGTTGCCTACTTTACAATTTACGGTACGGGAACTTTCTGTAAAGATAGGATCTCGCCATCTCTACGTGGATCTACCTAGATTTGCTTACGACCTAATTTACTATGTTGCAGTACATTGCCATAAACTCGTCAGCGAAAGCCCGAATACATCCGAAGCTATCGGTACGATAAAGATGCAGAAAAGTGATCCACAAACCGAGCTTGGATCTCTCACTCTTCTCCTTCATAAGCTGGGTATCGATTGGCACATTTTCTACAGAGAGTGGTATAAGAAACCTGTGATTAGATGGGATCCAATTAGATACTTTGAGTCTATTTGGCCTCGCAAGTTAATGGGATTTGCGGATGAGCTTAATGAATCAGACGATTTGACCATCTTATATAAGAAGATAAGGACATTAACGCCGAGGTATCTTAAACCCGTTTCCGCCAGTGAAAGAGTACCATATTGCGTTAATGTTCTTTTTACTATGAGTTTAAATCCTTTTCATGAAGTTCGTAGAATGTATATGTTCTGCAGCAAAATGCTACGTTTCGCAGAGCGTCAGGAGGATCCGTTATCAAAGGATTTCCTTCTTTCCCACCTTGCTGATATTAAGGAATGCCTTGCAAGCATCGAATCGTTGTTGACTAAGGGGCATATTTTCGCTTGTTACCCGATCCTTAGAAAAATTCTGGTTATGACGGGTTCTTTTATATTTACTCATATGTATAGTTCGACATTAAAGGGGCAAGGGGGTAATAGCATATGTAGCGAGAACGAAGCAAGAAGGGAATTCGAAGTCTTAGTTGAGCATTTTCCAAAGGTATGGAAAGACGTCATTTTTGACAAGAATATCGTATTAATTAAAGGCATTCCGATCGCTACGGAGAAAAAGCTACTTTGCATAACTGACTTAGGAACCTTCTTTGCGGTTCGAGATAAAGTCACATCCGGTATCGATCTAGAGACAAGGGATAGATTTTTAACCGAAATTCTAGACCTAATGATCGAAGATCCCTGTAATATTTTTGATAAAAACGTTAGAAAAGAGTGCCTAAGAATTGTGAAGCAAACAGCGTGGAATACGTACCAAAAATTGAGTCTTTCGGTACATGAACCTATAGTTGTAGATTTTCCTCCTCATTCCTCCTTATTTGAATTTCTAGGCCTTCTGCACTACTTAAGAAAGGTGTTCGAAATACTTTCATTGTCTTTCACAAATTTTGAGCGCCTTTTCAAGTAGTCAGTCTACAGATTTATGTGATGTTTGGGTTTCTCCATATTAGGTATGTGGGTTTTAGTCTTCTTTGTGTTAGTGCTTCTGCTATTGCTTCTTTTTCTCCTCTTTGTACTGCTTGTTGTAGTTGTTTGTTTGTGTGTAGTTTTGGTGAGGAGAAGTGTCTTAGTGCTATCTTCTGAAGCTCTTTGATCTGCTCGACGCTCATATACAGATGGTGGTAGGTCATTTTTCCTCTCGTTTGATGTACGAGAGCCCCTAGCAACTACTGTTATTCAGATATGAGCGTTGCTCGATGGTTAGCAAAAGATGTTGCTGAATTTTTTAATGATATCCGATGATATTTTGAATGGAGTGCTAGAATAGTCGCCTGGAATGTCTTCTTTACACGCATTCCCCGTAGAAACGTTTTAAAGTGCACTTAGGGGTTAGAGGTGCTGATGTCTGAGGATAAGTTGTTGTCCTTCCTTAAGACTGGTTTGGACTGGGGTAGGTTGAAGACCACTGTGCTTGGGGTATTCATACTTAAGCTGCCAGCTTATAGGTGCTCGCCTGCTAGGCTTGCTGTGGAGTTGAATCATCTTGATGACTCAGGCTCACCGATTAAGAAGAAGGGTTTGGTTTTGAGATCTGCTCAGGAGCTCGAGGACTTCAACAGACTCTTCCAGTACGATAAACTTCACTCACTGTTGAAGAGTATAGAGAGGGTGAACCCATCACCTAAGAGGGCTGCTAAGCCTGGTGAAATAGTATTAGAGATCTAAGATGAGGTACATATCACACCCACTCATCTACCCAGACACAATTGTGGACAGGGAGTATCAGAGGAGAATAGTTGAAGCTGCAACAGATAGGAACACGATGATAGTACTCCCAACAGCATTAGGTAAGACCGTGATATCAGCTCTAATGGCCTCCAACATACCTAAGCGAAAATGTATATGTGAGAAATGATGTTAACTTCCCTCTTTCAAGCGTTGGGTACTTTTATTATCGCAATTGGTTTAATATTCGTCATAGTTTCCCATACATATGAGGGAAAGAAAATCATCTGGAGCACAAATAGCATAGTTCATACACCAATGACAGTCCAAGGTGTTCCTTGCACAGTCGTATTCCTTGAACCCTATCATGCAGCCACTATCCTTACGGGGAAGTTTGAGGAAGTTAATAATCAACAAGTGCTCGTTAGAATTTCGCCGTATATACCAACTCACGATTTGCCAAGAGCACTTACGCCTTTTTGGTATCGGGAAAAAGCCACCAAGGGCAACTTCTCAATAACAGTTCCACCATTTCTGACTTGTGAAATCGATATCGAAAGTACAAATAGCAATCCAAGAACTCTGAAATTCGAATGTAATAGAATCGAAGTAACTAAACCGTTGGAAAAACTCTTTCAAGTAGGATTAACCATGATCCCAGTAGGCGTTATCGTACTCCTCGCTTAAAGTGACCAGTAAGCCTATAGTAGCCTGGCGAGTTGTGCGGCTGAGGGTTGGAGTGAGTGCCTACAGAAGTGGCGATAAAAACAAAGTCGAAAGATTAAAAGATAAACACTATCCGATAGGAACTGTGTGAATTATAAAAAAGTTGAACATTTGTTCCATGCCCTAAATAAAAAGGGGTCTTTACCTTACAGGTCAAGTCAAATACCTTTGTATAAATAATCTGAGTGAACCTACGCCGTTCGGGCTTAAGATATTTTCAATTTTTATGGCGCCAATAGTTTTATCATTTATATCTAGGACGTTTAAACTACTATTCTCTACGAATATCCGCCATCCGTTCGTTAGGAGTATCTCCTTAACTTTCAATTTGACTTTTTCGAACTTGACAGCGGTCCACCTATAGATGAAGCCAGGCTTAGTTTCTTTAATCCTTTCTAGTTCATTTTCAACACAAAATAGAGCGATTACAATGTTCCCGATGAAGAGTTTTCCGCCCTTTTCTACTAAATAAACTAAATCATCAACATCTAGTCCAGCGAGTGTTCCCGGATACTTACATAGCCAATCTCGTATATACGATGAAGTGACAAAAAGGACATATTCAATATCATCTGTTTTTTCTAGCTTTCTCTCTAACAATTTTATCAAAGAAGCCGACAAAACTATGCCTTTGGATAACACTTTTGAGACATTCATATCCGTAATTTTATCCGGGCTTTTATCAAACATCCATAATACTGAAAAGAAAAAACTGTTTAAGGCTTCCCTCTTTCCGCTATTCACATAATCTATCGTAACCTTAGATATTCTATCGAGATATTCGTCAAAAAGAGACGAATTCAGTAGACCTGAGTCGATATACACCTTAGCGAAATTTTCGAAAAGTTGTGAAAAAATTCTTACATCCGGCTTCAGATCAGTCTTCAATAAAGGGTCAAAAATGCTTTCATCTATTCTAAGGTGAAGATTAAGAACTAAAGTGTTTATATCGTTCTTTTTCTTTTCGTCCTTCCCCTTTTCCCCTTCCGAGGGAATCCGTTTAATGACGTCAGTGAATGTAGAAACAACCCTTTCAAGATCGTCTCTTAAAGATAAGTCCATTATGCAGCCTCTTATGAGTGACAAACCCTTGGAGAGTTTAATGCTAGCTATTTGAAGTTCTCCTTTTCTTATGAATTTTACAATTTCATCGGTATACCCTAGCGTTTTCATAACTTCCTCAGGTGATATACGAAAAATCTCCAGCAAATATTTTAGGAAAAAATAAGCTGAGAAGATAACGACTGTCACTTGGATTCCTAATCGGACTGAAGTTACATTAATCGGAATCGCTGCAATCTCGGGAGTTACGCTTTCAAGAACCTTAACATCTAAAACTTCGCCTAGAACAGAAATGAAAATAACTATAAAGTAGATCGCAAATATCTCTCTAGCTTTTTTGGCGAGGATATCAATTGAAGATAAACCATACTGCTTCGCCAAGTGTACTCCAAAAAAGAAAAGAGTATCGCTACCCAGCTGGTATATAAGACGATTACTAAATTGGAGAGGCTCGCCATTAAATTTGAGTTTAAAGCAGTGATATTTAAAAGATTGAAAACGAACAAGATGATAATTGCTGTCATAACGAAGAGACCTACTCTTAATACCCTTGGTATGTGGAACATATCATAGCGCTCCGACTTCTTAATGCTACTCGATTTCTTAAAAGTTTAGCTTAAAATCTCGAGGATCGCTTTCGTAGATTTCTTTTGACGTCTGATGTAAATCACGTAGATCGCTAGCAGATAACGTCGTCTCCCTAGTATCCTAAACTATAGACCTCACTCTATGGAAGCACCACTTTTCCTTCGCCAACGTTAATCAACTTGGGTTTTGCCATATTAGGTATGTGGGTTTTAGTCTTCTTTGTGTTAGTGCTTCTGCTATTGCTTCTTTTTCTCCTCTTTGTACTGCTTGTTGTAGTTGTTTGTTTGTGTGTAGTTTTGGTGAGAAGAAGTGTCTTAGCACGATCTTCTGAAGCTCTTTTAGTTGCCCTTCTGTTAGTTTTTGTATTGTGTTTAGATTTTGCTTCTTTGACCCTAGGAACTCTAAATCGAATCCCATTGCTTCTAGTTTCGCTAGTGCTTTTTGGTATTTTGGGTCTGTGTTGTTGTATTCTATTTTCTTCATTCCTGCTTTTTCGAAGAATGGGTTGTATTTAGCCATCACTGCTAATGTTTCAACATACTTCTTTCCTGTTAGGGGCATGGTTTCTTTAACGAGTTTTACGCCTAGCCCTATTCCTCTATATTTTGGTGCTACTATTACTCTAGCTATTCTCGTGAAGTCTCTGTTTAGTCTTTTGAGGTATTCTCTGTATGGTTTTGTTGGTTTGTATTCTGGTAGTATGATGTTTCTTGGTTTTAGTGTGAAGTGTGGTGTTGTGTATGCTATCGCTCCCGCTAGCTCTTGGTTTATGTATGCTGCGTAGATCTTTGTTGTGTTAGATGGTAGTTTTCCTCTGTAGTGTAGGTGCTCCAGCTTCTTTATCTCTTCTCTAGACGCTTCTTTGATTTGGAGGTCTGCCAGTAGGGTGCATTCTCTTGGCTCTGGTTTGTATGTTTTCACCTCTACTTCTGGGCCCCATTTTTTCACTATGTGTACGTTTGGGTTTAGGTCTTGTAGTAGGTCTTCGTGGCTTGTTGCTACAATGAGCGTCTTACCTTTCTTTCTTGCTGCTTTTTGTGTGCAGTATGCTACTGCTTTTGCTGTTGTTCGGTCTAGGGTTGAGCAGAACTCGTCTAGCACCCAGGTGCCTTTGTCTGAGTCTATTAGCTTCGCTATCTTGAAGCGGTATTTTTGCCCATCACTCAACTCTCTATATTTTCTTAGGTAGAGGTGTGCTTCGTTTAGCCCTGCGTAGCTTAGGATCTCTAGTGCTTCGTTTGTGTCTCTTCCTATTGATTCTATGACTATGGTTTCTGGGTTTATGTTGAGCTGCCAGTCTCTTGCTACTCCTTTGAATTCTGGTGCTTTTTCTAGTTGGTCTGCTATGTCTCTTAGTAGTAGGGTTTTTCCGCTTCCCGATTCTCCTGTTATGTATACTATGTCTCCTGGGTTTATGTCTAGTGTGAACTCCTTGTATATTGTGAGGGTTTTCTCTTCGTCTAGTCCTAGGCCGAATGCTTCTGAGACCTCTACTACTCTTTTTGTTGGTTCTGCTGTTGTTTTGAACTCTTTATCCACTTTGAGGACTTTTAGTGGTCTTTTGGGTTCTGGGTATGCTTTGATTGTTATCTTCATATTGCTGCTACTACTCCTGTGCTCTTGGTTCTTGATGCGTATGCTGCTAGGGCTAGCGCCCAGAGTCTGTCGTCGTGCGTGCCTTCTGGGTGGCTGAACCTTATGTGCCCGTCTTTAGTCAGCTCATACTTCTCTATGTTTAGTTCTGTTATGAGTTCTTGGTCGTATGGGATTTTTAGCTTTGTTTGTAGCATCTGCTGCTTCAGGTAGCTTAGTATCTCTTCCTTCTTCGGCATGGTTAGTGTTATGCCTTCAACATTCGGTATGCCTGCTCTAACCATATCCTCTACGATGTATTCTCCTACCCCGCTTTGATCCACAGATACTCTGTATAGTGTTTGCCATCTTTCTGATGTTATCTTCATATACCCTATTATTGATGCGTAGGATGTTTCTAGTGGGAAGTGTTTTATGTGCCTCAGTTTGAGCTCTTCATCGATCTTCTCAACTACGGCGTATACGCTGTGGTCCATCTTCTTGCCTAGGTCTAGGCCTCCGTGTAGCTCTCTTCCTCTGACTATGTCTTCGAAGCTCCAGTATTCTAGGTCTGGGTCTGTGCATCTAGCGATGAGGTCTTGGGGTAGGTAGGAGTCTGCGTCCTCAACAAACTCGGCTTCATATTCTCGCATAAACCGCTCAGATGATACTGATCTCCTCTGTGCTTCTATGAATTCGGTTGGTATTAGTCCTCCTTCGACTGGTCCGCGCCAGGTTACGTGGTGTTGGCTCCAATCCTTGGAGATTATTGGGTCTTTGCAGAATCTGTAGAACATGTTGCCTTTACCCCAGGGTGTTGATGAAGCGATTAGTTGAGCGCCTCTACTCCATCTTGTGGCTAGCATTGGTTTGAGTACGTTGTCGAATAGGATTTCATCGTCTCTTATGAATGCTGCTTCATCTACAAATATTAGGTCGCATGTTTCTCCTCTTAATCGATGTAGCGAATAGGGTAACGCCTTCACCCTGGATCCGTTGTGGAAGGTTATGGTTTGCCTCTGAGTCTTCCGTACCCAAGCCCTCTTAGCGACAGGATTCATCCTATTCAGATGGTCTTCTATCTTGTCGCTTACTATCATGCTCTGCCTTAAGCCTGGTGATGTTATGAGTGCTTGTGATCCTGGCTTTGTTATGCAGAAGTGTATAGCTTTGGCTGCGAACGTGGTTGTTTTTCCGCTCTGCCTACACCACCTAACAGCAACCTGCCTACTAATATCTCTGAGCAGAGCCTCCTGATACTTTAGAGGCCTCCAGTTGAGGAAGGTTGAGCAGAATACAACAGGGTCCCTTAGATCATCTATCGATCGAGCTTTGATTACTTCATATAGGTCTTTGACGGCTCTGAGCTCCTCTCCGGTTCTAGGTGTGATGCGCTTGTAGAGGGCGCTTCGATCTAACCCAGATATCTCAGCCAAGATCTTTGCGCAACTGTAGATCAAGCTCTTATCAGAAGCCTCTAGCTCAATCGCTTCTAGCTTCTCGAGCCTACGCCATAGTGTGGACAGTCCCCTTCGGTAGACCAGTGTCAGATTTGGTGTCGGATTTAGTGGCAGATCCCAGTGGGAAAAAATTTTTCTCAGCAAAAATCCGACATTAAATCCGACACTGAGCATCATCTTACGCTTCGCCTATTGATGCTTCTAGCTTTGTGAGCCTCTTCTCCAGCTCCTCTATGTTGAGTTCTTTGAGTGCTGTGCCGCATAGTTTGAGTGCCTTCAAGGTTAGTTCGTAGAATTTGTGGGCGTTTTTAGCGTCGCCTTGGTCTATGTATGCTTGAGCCTTAGTATACATCTGCCAGGCTAGTGTTGCTGCTATTTCGTTTTGTCCGCTCCACTTCTTAGCCTTCTCTAGGAAGTCTTTTGAGTGCTCTATCTGCTCGCTTCTCTTATATGCTGTTGATTCTTTTTGTGTTGGTTTTGCTTTCTTCTTTGCTTCTAGTGCTGCTAACTCTTCTAGGCATCTTATGATTTTGGCGTATATTTCTGCTTCTTGATTCACTTTCTTCTCCTCCTCTTTCTACTGAACCACCAGGTTACTGCGCTTCCTGCGAATGGTCCTACTGCGTTTGCTGCTTCGCATCTTCCTAGTGTTAGGAAGGTTATCCAGGCTAGTACTAGTATGATTGCTAGTATGCCTCTGTAGTCTCTATCCTCAACCTTCAATGTGTCTTTGATGATTAGGGCTGGTTTTTTGTTAGTCGAAGTGTTTCACGCTCCCGTCTGGGTATGTGATGATTCTTATTCGTCTAGGCTTCGCTAGTCTAGCTGCTTTGGCTGCTTCTTCTGGTATCTTTCCACCTATTTTGACTATCTTTTTTATTAGGTATAGTGGTATGGATGTTATTGTTGAGTCTGCTTCGGTGTCTAGGCTTCCTCTTAGTAGGATGAGGTGCGGGTCTCCGTATTCTGCTCCGTTTTGAACTCCTAGGTATATGTAGCGTTCGTTTATCCTCTTTGTTTCTACGTTGTGGTTCGGTATTTTGGTGGATATGTTTACGTGGTCTGATGTTGATGCGTCTATCCAGCAGATGGCTATGGTGTCTCCTTTCTCCAACCCCTTTAGGGCCTCCTCAACCTTAGCCAAGGATTCTTTTAGCCTGCGCCAGTCTATCATATTAGGCACCTTAGGTATTCGACTAGCTCTTCGAGTGCTTCAAGCCTCTTCTCAAGCGAAGCAATGTAGGCGTAGAGTTTAGCGGAATCGGATACACCAGCCCCCTTCAGCAGCTCTTTTGCTTGCTTCGATGCCTCTACTTTTTCGAGGTGTTTGAGTTTTAGGGTGTCTCCGAATCTGAACTCTCCTTTAGCGATCTTTTCTCTTAGTTTGTTGGTTTCTTCGCTCATCTTAGTCTCCTCTGTGGCCGTGCCTCCATATGCTTGATTGGTAGTAGTCGAATTCTTGTAGCATTACGCCTGATGTGCCTGGTGTGTCTATTGTTATGCGTATGTATCTGCATCTGTTTAGGGGGAGCCAGGAGTATTCTCTCCAGCCTGCTCCTGGGTCTGATGTGTATGTTGCTAGTGTTGTCCAGTTTGTGTTGTCTTCGCTTGCTTGTATTCTGTATGCTTGAGGTCTCAAGGATGCGTCGCTTGGCCAGAGTATTCTGCATCCGGCTACGCCTGCTAGGGTTGAGCCTAGGTCGAATGTGATGTAGGAGCCTTGTGGTGTAGAGGGTCTCCAGCCTGTTGAGGCGATATCGTCTATCGAGTCTTTTGCTGGGTACATTTGTTTGAATGTTGCTGCTAGTAGTGGGTATGGTGCTGAGGAGGTGTAGAGCCATAGGAGTGCTGCTTTCTCTCCTGGTGATGCTTGGTAGAGGTGCGAGTGTTGGTAGGCCATCCAGCCGTGTTGGTATTGTATCGCTGGAAGCCAGATGCCGTCGACGTATCTTCTGATGTTTATTGTGCTTACCCCTGTTATGTATGCTGCTAGTATTCCTCTGTGGTCTCTGAATAGGCTGAATCCGTATTGACCTGTGAAGCCTAGGTTTGCTGGTGTGCTCCAGCTGTTGGATGAGGGGTTGTAGGTGATGTGGTGAACGTTTCCAGTGGAGTATTCTCCGAATAGGAGGTGCACCAAACCATCCTGCCCAAGTATGGGTGTTGTGAACCAGTAGTCAGGAGAAGTATATAGGTTGGCTAGATCTACGGAGTTTTCCCAGCTCGAGCCGTTGTAGTGTCTAGCCCTAAGCTTGGGTGGTGAGACGTTGGGGTCTCCGCATACTGCGATCATCCTCCCACCTGAGCCTACTGAGCCTATCGAAGCGGTTTGGGCTGATGCCCCTAGCCAGAGGTATGTTGGGTAGCCTGAAGCCGTCTCCCAGCCTCCATCGTTCCTAGCGTTCTTGAACACGTAGACGCCTTGGCCGTATGGGAAGCCTATCGTCGCTCTAACAGCTATCCAAGCGTAGCCTTGCTCATCAACACATATTCTGGGTGGTGAGGCGAAGCCCGAACTAGTGTAGCCGTAGATCTGGTATCTCGCACCCACAGCTAAGCCTTCTTGGCTCGGTGTGCACCTCCTGTAGCATAGGTAGTAGGTTGATGAGCCATCATACCAAACGTAGCATAGATGCAGATATGTGCCATCAAACCAGCTATCCCAGAGAA
>Ga0272449_1004458_pt1 | contig 11370 bp, 11 predicted proteins | sample YNPCB0241_FD_198679 | JGI IMG/M metagenome (GOLD analysis project Ga0272449, IMG submission 198679) | Hot spring sediment microbial communities from Yellowstone National Park, WY, United States - YNP-CB-024-1 | ecosystem: Environmental > Aquatic > Thermal springs > Hot (42-90C) > Sediment...
GGGTCTTGGGTTAAGAAGACTGCACAGAACAGGAATAGCAATATTGTTAATGCACTTGTCAAATCGATTATTTTTTCTTTCCATTGAGGTGTGGCGACAGTCTGCTTTGGAATTGCCTTTCTAAATATAAATGCGGTTATAACTAGCATTATGGCAATTGTAAGGTATGCTTCTGGGCGGATTTGTGGAGCTTGTGGCATGTTTAGTTGTATGTTTATGCGATAGAGCAAACCCACAATAATAAGCATCGCAAGTAGAACCGTTTTTTGTACGCGGGAGAGTAGTTTGTGATTCCAGTTTCTTGGGAAAAGGCGGGTTGCAATGTAGAAGGTTAATACGCCTTGGATTATGCCCCACCAGAAAAAGTTGACAAAGAGAAAGGCTGTCCAGTTTATGCCGAAGGCTTGTGGTTCAACAAATTGGGTTGAGGGCACAAAAAGCGTGAAGGCTGTTCCGAAAAAGAAGCCGGCAATGACAATGTTGTAGTCTTTTAGGCGATATTTTGTGATGAAGTCCTCTAATATCGTGAAGTAGGGGAAATATACTAAGAAAAGGAATAAAGGCATTAGGGGTTTGGCAACTAAATTGTTTACGCCACGCATGGAATATTCAAATAGGAGGTTGAAGCCAACAGCGGCAAACACTATCTTCCAATGGTTCAATGTAGACCACACCGCTTTTTCAGATTTATGTAAACTTAACTATAAACACCTATCATGGCTAACATAAATTTTAAAAATGTCTTATGGGAATGTATTTAGGCTGTGGTCTTCGTTTCTGGCTTATTGGCCTCAAGTCTTCTGATGGCTGTGAGAGGCTGATTGGTCGGATTCTGAAGGCTTAAAATGTTGAATGGAGAGGAGTGAATGTTGAAAAATAGGGTGATTGCCGTTATAATGCTGTTGGCGCTGCTTTTAGCCAGTATAATAACGCTTGGAGGATACACGGAGCCGGTTGAGGCGGAAGGCGTGAAAACCATTTATATTAGGGCTGATGGCACAATTGAGCCGCCAAATGTAAACATAACGACGTCTGACAGGGTTAAATACACGTTTAATGGCACCAACTATCTTCCAATAGTCATTGAGAGGAGCAACATAACCTTAGATGGAAACGGCTTCGCAGTTCAAGGCAAAAAAGACTATGGGTCCATTGGAATCAACTTATACAACTTGAACAACGTCACCATTGCCAATGTAACAATTAGAGACTTTGGTCATGGCATTAAATTGAACGAAACTTCCAACATTAAAATTTTGAGAAGCACTTTTAATAATATGCTGTATAATCTTTGGGGGTATGACACTTATAAGACTGTAATTTCCGGAAACATTATGATAGGAGCCCTTGACGGCCTTAACTTCCAATTTTCTTTCAGCGACACCATTTCTGACAATAATATTACAGGCAACACTTTCGTTGGCATGCAATTAGCATTTGCATATGGCACAATAATTTCTGAAAACAGCATTTCAAAAAATTTTGAACCACACATGTTTGGTTACAGTGTTCTAATGTATAGGTCTGCAGATGCGCAAATTTATGGAAATAACATAATGGAGGGGCACACGGGCATAAAGCTTGACCAATGTAACAATACGAGGGTCTACCAAAACAACGTTACAACACATGTTTGGGAGGGAATATCCATATATGGTTGCTTAAACATTTTGATGTATAACAATTTGCTAAAGGACAATCGTTTTGGGCTAGATGTTGGCGGAACAGAATTAAACAATTATTTACATTCAATTGACACTTCAAACCTTGTAGACGGCAAACCAGTTTACTACCTGATAAACCAGCATAACAAGGCTATTAACGCGTCAACCCACCCGAAGATAGGTTTTCTTGCCCTCATAAATTCGACAAATGTCATAGTTGAAGGGTTGAGTATAACAAAAAGCATGGGGCTACTGCTGGCTTATACGAAAAATGTGAAGGCCCAAAATAGCAATTTTACAGACAACTATTATGGAATATGCCTAGACGATTCTTCAAACAGCATGATAAATGGAAATAGGTTTCAAAGGAACTATTATGGTGTTTACCTTATAGACTCTCTGAACAGCACGGTCTGCGGAAACGTTTTGGAAGAAAACGAGAATGGGGGAATAGAACTTTATTGCTCTCCTAACTGCACAATTTCCAACAATGAGATAAATGGAGGTGGAGGCTACTTTGGTATAAACGCCTATTATTCTTCAGGGGCTTTGATTAGCGGAAACGGCATAAACAACGTGGAGAACGGTGTTTCCCTCAGCGATTCCTCTAAAAATATTGTTCACGCAAACAGTGTTAAAAACAGCGGCTATGCAATTGAGCTTTCCAACGTTTCAAGAAGTATATTCCACCAAAACAACCTGACAGGCAACGATTGCGGCTTCTACATATATTCTGGTTCGAACAACAACATCATACGCAAAAATAACATAGCCAACAATACTGGAGGCATTTATTTAGACGGGTCCTTTGGGAACATTGTTTGTGCAAACAACTTGACAAATAGTTGCGACGGCGTTTATCTTACTAACGCCTCAAGGAATATTGTCTACGGGAACACTATAACGAATAATGAGTATGGCGTATACCTTAGCTACTATTCGGAAGAAAATAAAATTTACCACAACAACTTCATAAACAACACAAGCCATGCCGAAACTCAAAGCTCTTTAAACAACTTTTGGGACGACGGTTACCCATCTGGTGGAAACTACTGGAGCGGCTATACGGGTGTTGACCCAGACAGGGATGGAATAGGAAACACAGCATACACCATCGACGCCGACAACGTTGACAGGTACCCGCTTATGGGACCGATTAACGTTTTTGACGCGGGAACATGGGATGGAGCATCCCATGAAATCGACATTATAAGCAATTCAACAATCTCAAAATTCAAAATCGACATACAACAGAAAATAGTAAGCTTCAATGTCACGGGGACGGAGGGCGCCGTAGGCTTCTGCAGAATAACCATTCCCAACATCATCGTGTGGGAATTGTGGCAAAACAACTACACGGTTCTCTTAAACGGTAAGCCTTTGCCTTTCAGAAACTGGACAGACGCATCGAAAACATACATTTACATAAACTTCACCCATTCGGAACATGAAATAGCCATAATCCCAGAATTTCCGTTAGGCTTAATCCCGTTAATCTTCATGGTGATAACAGTGCTTGCAGCAGCCGCCAGCAAAAGAAAGCGCCCGCCCATTAGAGTCAAAATATGAACTCGTGGGGGATTCCCTCTTTTGCGAAAACCTCAGCCATCTCCAGTTTTTTCTTTCTGAAAAACTCCTCGCTGATAGCGTATTCCAATCCATATTTTTTGTATACCCAGTCAGCATGATGATAGTTCATTTTGTCAACTATAACGTAACCGGTTTTATCTGCAATCTCCGCAATCAAGTCTTCGGCTTTCGGCAGCAAAGGCGCAATCATAACACATGTTTTCACGCCAGCGGAATGCAGCTTCTCTAATGTCTCTATACGTTCTTTGATGGAAGGCGCCTTAGGCTCGAAAATCTGCTTGATTTTCTCGTCGGCTGTTGTTATGGTGAGGATTACTTCAACGTTTTTGCAGTTTCTTAAAAAGAGGTCTAAATCCCGCAGCACAAGGGTGGATTTTGTCTGCACAGTGACGGGCCAACCCTTCCTCAGCAAAATTTCAAGGCATTTTCTTGTCAAGCCATACTTCCCCTCTAAAGGCTGGTAGGGGTCGCAGAGGCCGCTAATCCAGACTTTTCCAGGCTTTTTACTGTATATTTCCCGCTGTAGCAGAGTTGGAGCGTTAATTTTCACGTCGACGAATCCTCCCCATGGCTCCCGGTGGTTGGTGAACCTTTTTACGAAACGGGCATAGCAGTATGTGCAACCATGCTCACAGCCAACATAGGGGTTAACAGTATAATCAAGAACCTTTGACTTGGACAGAATGGTTTTGACGTAAACTTCTTTAACCATCATGGCTTTTCATAGCCGCTTCTGCAGTTTCATCAAATCCTTGTGGTAGTCGCTGTAGAGGGCGATGACTGGATTATGCCCTAAAAGGCGGTCTTTAACTATTAGGGTTGTCACTGGAGCCTTTGAATGCATAGTGAAAAGCATGTCGTGGCCTACACATAACCCTACAAGGATGTTTATGTCTGTTCCAGCCTCATTTAGAAGCTTGGCTTGGACGAGGGGATTGCAGGCAGCCTCGAACTGTGATGGGTTGCCAATCTTGTGTTCTTCAGCCACGCCGAGTTCAGTTTTGTCTATGGCGCCGCATTTGCACCTCACCGACGCCACTGTAAACCCAGCGTCTTCAAGAACAGCCACGGTTCTCGCAGCCTCATCGGATAGTCCCGCGCAAAAGGCTACACCCAGCTTTTCAGCCTTTATTAGTTTGGCGAACTCTATAAGCTCCTTAATTCTGGGGCGGACAGCCATTAATGCGCCTCTAACAACCTCATAGGCTTCCTTCTCTGTGATGGTTGCTGGAACATAAATTCGCTTAACACCGTCTTCGCTGTACTGTTCAACTGCTGACCTAATGGTTTCCATGTTGGTTTTCATGGGACAGAAGGCTGGAAGCCTCTCCTTATCAATTTTCTCCCATGGTGTGCGGCTACAATAAGCGCTTGGACATTTGGCACATTGAGGAAGAAAGCCCAATAAGTTCCCTCCTAAGTTTTGAAAAATAATGAGAGGCTACACCTTATAATGCTTGTCTTGTTGACGCTTTCCCTTTTCAAGGTTTATAAGCCTAAATAATTATGTCCAATAAGCAGAAAAAGGACTAATGCATTTTGGCTATTCGATTCCCCATTTTTTGGTTATCTTCACTATTAGGAAGACCACGAAGGCCACTAGAAGGAATGTTATCAAGGCACCTACGAAATGGCCTATGCGGAAAGGCCCCAGCACGAAGACTTCCCACTCCACACCTGGTAGGATAAGCGTTATTATCGGCATGATTAGGTCGTTTACCAAAGCTTGAACCAACGTGCCCAAATACAAGCCGAGGATGAAAGCCACAGCCATTCCCATAACCTTGTACTTGGATATGAAGTCTAGAAACTCTTTCCATAGGCCTTTTGTCGGTGGAGGCGGTGGCGGTGGCTTAGGCTCCAGTAGGGCTTTTATTTCTTTAAGAACCTTTAATATTTCTTCATCTTTTGGCAAAGGCTCACCGTTTCCAATTTATCTGTTTAAATGAGGATTTAACGTTTGCCATAGCTGAATTTCAAATTCACAAGCATTATTTCTTCTTGGGGGGAAATGTTGGCTGGGGCGGTTGCGTGAGCAGAAGAGAAGAGTTTTCCTGGCGGATGCTTTTTGTTGCTTTGGTTCTCATAGTGGTTGGCGTATTGCTCATGACGCAGAGCGCAAACATGCTTTTTGAAATGAATCCCTTATCAATTTTCTTTATAGGCTTAGCTGCTGTTTTCATTTTTTCAGGCATAATTCTAATAGTTGTGGCTGTTGCGGCCTTGGCTTCTGTTTAGAGGGAATATTGATTCTGCCTTCACAACCCTAAATTATGCTGTATGGGTATTTGAGTCCATGTTCCGAAGTTGAAGTTGATGGAGGTTTGGTTTGTGGGCGTCTCTCCCAAGAAGTCGAGGACTAGAATAGTTTTGGCAATAGTTATTGCACTCATTGCAGTTGTGCTTGTCGCCTATTTGGCTCTTACATATCCCAGGGTTTTGGTTGATTTTCAGGTTTCCTTCACCTTGGGCGCAGACGTTAGGCGCGTGGAGTTTGAGGTCCCATTCCTCCATGACTATGTTGGGGTTGAGGTTTATGTTCGCAGCGGCAACGCGCTTTGGAATGCGAAGATTATGTGCGGCGACAGTTTGTTATGGAGTCATGCTGCAACGCAGGGTGGTCAAACAACCTACAGTAGTGAGTGGATTAGGCTTTCCAGCGGACGCTACAACTTCACTTTTGCATCTGTTGGATTGGGCTCCCTTGAGGCGGAAATTAAGCTAACTTCGAAGGGTGGATTCTGGTAAAACGCTTTAAGCCTTCTTTTCTTTAATAAGCCATGAGCCGTCGCAGGTTGCGGTGTTTAAGCCTTTTAGGCCTTCGCGGCATGTGGCAAAGGCTAATCCATTTTTTTTGGCTAGTTTGGCTAGGTTTTCCATAAGCCTAATCCTTAACTCTTTTGGTAGGTAGGTGTATCTCCCAATTTTTTCGCCTTTTTCGAAATAGAGGGGTTTTAGTTTTTCCGCTGTTTTTGGCATGGCTAGGCTTAGCCTTTGCCAGTTGTCCACTTTAACCTTGTAGGTGGAAGCGGTAACATGCCTAACACCGGTTTCGGCTAACGTCTTCACAAGGGTTTCTGGGTTCTCGTTTACGTATGGGATTATTGGGTCTATGCGCACAGCCACCGGTATGCCCTCTGCTATGAAGCTTGCAGCAGCTTTTAGGCGTTCAATCGGCGGTGGTGCGTTGGGTTCTAGGGTTTTAGCTGTTTCCAAGTCGTCGGTTGTTATTGTTATGGCCACCATGGAGGGCACCCGCCTTAGGAGGTCGGTGTCCCTCAAAACGGTGGTGGACTTGGTTATTATTTGGATTCGGCAGTTGTGTTGGGCCAAGATTTCTAGGCAACGCCTTGTCAAACCCGTTTCAGCCTCAACGGTTGGATAAGGGTCTGAGGAATTGGCGATGGAGATCAGCTCGCCTTTGAGTTTAGCGGCTTCCCGTTTTAGGCGTTGCAGCAGGTCCTTTTTGGGACGGCAATTGTAGAAGTGGGGTATGTAGCTGGAGGCATAGCAGTAGACGCATTTGTGGTCGCATCCGGTGTAGGGGTTAAAGGTTAGTTTAGGCGGACACGTGCAGAGCGGCGAACGCCAAGGGTCGAATGCCGTTATTAGGCTCAAGGCTGGGTGCACGCTCTTTTCTAAATGAAGTTTTGGAAGTGTATGTTTAAATTTGTTTGGTGTTTATGTAGAATATGCGTGTTGAGGTGTCTGTCTTTGGGTTTGGGTAAGCCTACCGAGATGAGTTTGCGGGATTTGTTGGTTGAGGAGCTTAAGCGTAGGGGTGTTGTGGTTGTTCCAGAGGTGAGTTTTAGAACTGTTGATGGTAGGCGTTTGATGCCTGACCTTGTTTTGCGGGATAGTGCGCAGTATGTGGTGGAGACTAAGTTGGGGGCTGAGACTAAGCTTTTGGATGCTATGGTTCAGTTGTATGATTATAGTAAGCATATTGGGGAGGCGAAGGGTGCTTTTGCTGTTTTGTTTCCTGAGGAGTTGCGGAGGCCTTGGCCTGCGGATGTTGTTATGAGTATTGCTCGGGATGGGAAGACGCAGATTAGTTGTATTGGGATTTTTAAGGATTTGAGGCCTAGTCAGCCTTTTAGAGGTAGCCTTTACGAGGTGGCTGATTGGATTGCTGGGCATGTTTTGAGGCCTTTGGTTGTTGAGGCGGATACGGGTTTTGCTATTCGGGTTTTGAGGGAGGTTGTGGATTATATTGGTGCTTGTGTTAGGCAGTTGCAGGGGAGGGAGTTAGCGGATATTTTTGGCGGTAAAAGTGTTTTTGAGAATGTTTTGCAGTATGAGGAGGGGTGTTATCCTCTGGAGGAGATGAGGCACGCTGCTGCTTATTTGCTTGTTAATCAGTTGTTGTTTTATCATGTTTTGCGGTTATTGATGAGGATAGGATTAGGCGTCCAAGCGATTTGAGGGCTTATTTTGAGCCTGTTTTGCGTAGGAACTACAGTAGTGTTTTTGGTTTTGATGTGGCTTCGCGTTTGCCTGATTCTGCTTTTGAGGCTGTTAGGAAGGCGGTTATGGCTGTTAAGGCTTTGGCGCCGGAAAAGATTAGGCATGACTTGTTGGGTAAGGTTTTTCATGAGCTTATTCCTTTTGAGGTTCGGAAGGCTGTGGCCGCCTTCTACACTAATAATGAGGCTGCTGAGATTTTGGCGCAGTTGGCTATTGACCGTGCGGATGCGAAGGTTTTGGATTTGGCTTGTGGAAGTGGTACGCTTCTTGTTGCCGCTTACCGGCGTAAGAGGGAGCTGCTTTTGAGGGAGAAGGGCGAGTTCACCTTTGAAGACCATAAAAGGTTTTTGGAGCAGGATTTGACGGGCATTGATATTATGCCTTTTGCTGCCCATATGGCGGTTGTGCATTTGGCTTTGCAGGCTTTGGCTGCTGGGCACGAAGCCGAAAAGGTGCGCATAGCCGTTTGGGACTCCACAGAGCTGGAGCCCGGACAAACTATTCCAGCAATTTCACGGGAGTTGAAAGCCGCTTATAGGCGGCCTACTTTGGAGGTGTTTTTTGAGGGCAAACCGCCAACAGAGGAGGCTTATGTGGAGAAAGGTGCAGTGACACTGGAGGGGATTGGCGGAGAACAGATACCGCTGGAGAAGGCAGACATAGTCATAATGAACCCACCCTTCACAAGGCAAGAAAGACTACCAAAAGAATACAAAAACGCCTTGGCAAAGCGACTAAAAGGCTATGAAAAGTATCTTCACGGACAACTAGGACTCTACGGATACTTTATTTTGCTCGCCGATAAATTCATAAAAGAAAATGGAAGAATAGCGCTTGTTTTACCGTCTACTTTTCTTAGAATTCGCTCAACTAAAGGAATTAGGCAGCTTTTGGCTGAAAGCTATTCTATTGAGTATATTATTACAACATGGCGAAAGGCCGCTTTCTCGGAAGGCGCCAAATTTAGAGAAGTTTTATTGATTGCAAGAAAAGGCAACAATTTAGATGTCAATTGTTGTATTGTAAATTTAAAGAAAATCCCAGAAACAATACAAGAAGTAAAGGAGCTTGCAGATAAGATTAAGAGAGCTGCTAAAAATGGACTTGAAATAAACAATGATTATTTAGCTTCATTCTTTGTGCCACAAAATGAATTAAGGAGAGAAATTGAAAACTGGTTCACCTATATCTCTACATACATTCCAGAAACTTTACGAATTTTCAAAAAGGTTATGACGGCCACGCAACGAAAACTATGCCGTTTCCAATTTGATATCGATAGATTTGACCTCGCTCATGTTAAAAAAGGCGAAATTCATGGTTTTATATTGCGATATGAAAATAGAATGAAAAAGCAGACCGTTGGTACGTTCAGCGATTCAAAGAAAACGGTGTAATTGTAATAGATAAAATCAGTGGCGAAGAGTTACTAATACCATTATCTGCACTGGCATATGGATTGCGTAGTTCTTCAAAGGTAAGCACACTGGACGTAAGCGACGAATCTGATTTTATAATAACAACTTATTGTGAAAATATCAATAAAACATGCCATGATATATCCAAAGGCACGCTCGATAAATGGAGAGATAAAATCTATGAGCGCGCATCTAACTGTTTAATTGCACGACGTTTTGTTCTTTCAGCTCCAGGATTATCTCTTTTGGCTTTTTACTCGAGTAAACCTATAGTCGGGGCTGATATGTGGTGTGTTAAGGGGCTATCAGATGAGGATGCAAAAATTCTTGTTCTATGGTTTAATAGCACGGTGAATTTACTTCAGGTTCACGTATTAAGAACATTAGATACATGGATGAAAATTCACGATTATACATTGAAGGAATTTTCTGTCTTAGATTTAACCAAATTAAACCAAAATGTGAAAAAAGAACTCCTAGAGTTGTTTGGGGAGGTAAGTAACATAAAGTTACCAAGTATTCTACAGCAACTAAAACAAAATCATCCAATACGCCGTAAAATTGATGGAGTAATATTAAAAATTTTAGGGTTTGATGAAAAAGAAGTTGATAGTTTGCTAAATGAACTTTACACTCTTTTGGTCGATGAAATTGAAAGACTTGAAATATTCATGAAAGCATAAGACCCTAATGTAAGGATAAAAAGGACAGGAACAGAATATATGGAGAAAGTTAAATCTATTCACTCCCTTTTCAAAGATAAACATAATTTAGAGAATTTTAAGGCAATGCTTGATTCACTACCAAATGAGAAAAAAGTAAACTTCGTAAACGCATGTCTCCTATATCAACAAGCCTTAAAATGCAAAGAATGCAAACCGACAGGACCTAACATTGCAATGCTCCTTCTTTGCATCTGCGCAGACGCAATAAAAATTACTGGAAAAAGGGCTCCGCGTGAAAATCTCATCCGCTTTTATCAGACTTACTGTCCACCAGAACTAAAGAAAGACATACTCATCGAACGATATAACCCACAAGGAGAACCTGAATACACAAAGGCGTCCTTTGAAGAGGCACTTCATTTAATTTACGAACGCTTTAGAAACCCCTTCGCCCACGAAGCAAGACGATGGTTTGAAGATTTTTCACCAGAACTTTGTGAAAGTTTAAAGAAATGGGCAAAAATGGGGATACAAATAAACATTATCAATCGCGGCAGAATAGAGGCTTTTGAAAAAGATAGTAAAACCGTAATGCATTACGGTGATAAAGGATACCACATCATCGATATTGACAATCTTCTTGAATGGTTTAAAAAAGCAACCCTCGAAAGCCTCAACAAATTCTTAATAGAAAATTCCTCAAAGAGAAGCTCCAAACCAACCACAGAGTGAACACAAACAAATCATCCCAAAATTCTATAGAGGGGGTAGTGTTTTTGTTAAGCTGAACCAGCCACAAAAATGACCTCCGCTTGTCTTGCCAAAATCTAGAGAGAGAAGGGGTATCCAATTTAGCAACACAGCAGACCATAAATTGAAATGAAAATAAAGGATTCAAAGCCACCAGAACCTCGAAATTCTATAGGGGGAGGGGGTAGACACCTTACACTGTTTTCTCTAACCATTTTCCAGCAAAAACTAGAGAGGGGTAGGCTGCTATTGGCTTTCCCACAAGCCAAAAAATAGGGAGAGGCTATTCAATTTTGCAGTCCCACGCCTATAGCAAAATTGACATTTAAATGCTTGAGCCATGCATAGGCCCATTATAAACGCCCATTCTACAGCCAAACTTCGTCCAGACACCGCTTTATGCGCCCGACATCTCGGGCGGTTGGGGGCCGCGGGCTGAGCTGGTCGGCCGAAGCCTTCCAGCGTACACCCCGGCTCCATCAAACCCGTCTTCTACGGGAGCCCTCGTCCCCTTTTGGCATGGGCTGTTGCCAGCCCCGCCATTAAACGGGGATTGGCTGCCTATTTTCGGGAGGGGCTTCGGGCTTAGATGCTTTCAGCCCTTATCCCCGGCGGCGTGGCTGCCCGGCGTCTGCCCTGTCGGACAACCGGTAAACTAGAGGCCACAGCGTCCCGTTCCTCTCGTACTAGGGACCCTTTCCCCTCAGGCAGCCAGCACTCCCAGCAGATAAAGTCCGACCTGTCTCACGACGGTCTAAACCCAGCTCACGTTCCCCTTTAATAGGCGAGCAGCCTCACCCTTGGCCCCTTATGCAG
>Ga0272449_1004460_pt1 | contig 11366 bp, 15 predicted proteins | sample YNPCB0241_FD_198679 | JGI IMG/M metagenome (GOLD analysis project Ga0272449, IMG submission 198679) | Hot spring sediment microbial communities from Yellowstone National Park, WY, United States - YNP-CB-024-1 | ecosystem: Environmental > Aquatic > Thermal springs > Hot (42-90C) > Sediment...
CCTTCCAGCAGTAATAACACTAGCAGTTGTTGGAATTTCTCTAGTAATGCTTACATTTATGACTAAATCATTCCAGACATCTTTGGACACTACAGACAGCACAATAACAAACATATTCAACACATTATTCAGCTTCTACGGACTAGTAGCTTCATTCTTGTCACCAATAGGAGTTGTCATATTAATGACAGTGATATTAGCTTTGATCATAGGATTGCTCTATTACTTCAGAGGAGTTGGAGGAGGGACTGCCTAAATCCTTTGCCTTCCTTTTTTTTCTTTTTTGAAACAAAACTTTTTTAATGGGTTTTATAAAAGCAAATATGAAAGGAAGCATAGCAGATATGATATTTGTAGGAATATTTTTCGTATTTCTACTATTTGGAATTGGTGCAGTCTATTACACATTCTCTAAAATTGGTGAAAATGTTTTCCCAATACTAAACATTAGTCAAGAAGTTTCAGAAGTTTCAGCAAAAGTTTCAGGTTTCAACAATCTAATCTTTAACCTTATTCCTTATGTTTGGATACTTTTAGCAATTGGGACAATAATTAGTGCGTTTGCAGTTTCGGTATCACCAATTTTTATTGTAGCAGGAATTATTTTGAGTGCTATAAACATAATAATAAGCTATGTTTATCAGCAGGTAATTCTAGATTTCTTACCTGTATTACCAGAGCTTAACCTAGCAGTAAGCAACAACTTTTTGCTATCCACAATAATTTCAAACTTTCCTATGATAATTGCAATTGTAAACTTTTTGATTGTGATTGTAATGGTGATAAGAAATGTGGCAGAAGTTCAAATTTGATTTAAAAAATTTCGCAATTTTCCTAATTTTCTTTAGCTTTATCTTTCTACTTAACTTCACTCCTTCTTACGCTTGGCTTTCTGGTTGGCAATATAGAAGAGCAATTAACATAACAAACCTAAACATAACAATAAATATAACAGATTACCAAGTTTTAGTTACTTTAAATACTCAAACCTTAATTTCTCAAGGAAAAATGCGTTCAGATTGTGGAGATATAAGATTTACAAATAGTTCTGATTACTTACTAAACTATTGGATTGAAAGCGGATGTAATACTACTTCAACAAAAATCTGGGTAAAAGTTCCAAACATTCCAGCAAATTCAAATACAACAATTTATGTTTATTATGGAAATCCAAATGCTACAAGCTTAAGTAATGGCACAGCAACATTTGATTACTTCGATGATTTTAACACAAATACAACAAGTCAATATACAAGATATGACCAAAGTTCAAGCACAACATTATATTGGGATAGCTCGCAAGGAACGGTTTATTCTTCTGGTGAAAGTTCTGGTTATCAACACTCTTGGGTTGCAAATTCGTATCAAAACTATGCAGATAGCATGAAAATAATAGCACGAGTAAAAGCAAGTTCTACAAGCGGACAAAACAGACCTGCAGTAATTCTGTTAAAACCAACCGACTCAACCACATTCGTTTATTTAGGAGTTGAACCAGATAGAGGTTATATAAGTTTACATAAATATTTGTCGAGCACCGACTATCTTGTATCCAACATAGCTTCTGCTTCCTATAACACTTGGTATGTAATACAAATGGTCAAGATAGGAACTACTTATCATGTTTGGTATGGCTCTTCTTTATCTTCTTTAACTTATGGAGGAAACTTTTCTATAACAGATAGTGCCTTGACTGGTTATACTCCAAGAGTAGGGTTTTCGATTAGAAACATTAACCAAAGAAGTGATTTCGACTACTACATAATAGCAAAATACACTTCTCCCGAACCAACAACAAGTATAGGAAATGAAGAATTGGTCAACTCACCACCACAAATAACAATTTACTCTCCACAAAACACAACTTACTTTCACAGCAACAATTTCGTCTTCAACTTTTCGGCGAGCGACGACAGAAATTCAACATTTTGGATTAGAGCATTTCTTGATGGAGTTATGATTTATGAAAACACGAATTATCAAAACAACACAATAATAACTTTAACGAGAAATCTCACAGACGGAACCCATACTTTTACAGTTTGGGCAAACGATACTCAAGGAGCAACTTCAGCTTTAACAATAATCTTTACAATAAAAGATTTTGAGATACAGCAAATTACTTACAATACAAATGTCTATGAAACAAGTCAACAAACATTCACTGAAGTAATAAGATACAATCCAGATTTGATAAAAAACATTAGTTCGACTTTAATTTATAATCAGTCAGCATACCCACAAACTTCTCAAACAATATCTGGAAATGTTATCACCAACTTAATTACAATAACTGTCCCACAAACTAACTTAAGAGCAAACAACACATTTTATATTTCCAACCAAATAAGTTATTATAACTCTACAACAGCAATAGTCAATACATCTACTTATTATCAAATTGTTTTCACTACTAGAAGCAATTGGCTACAACCATTCGGTATAAGAAGGGCAATAACTTTTATTTCAAATCAAACCTATGTTAATGCATTAGTTCCAATATCTGTTGACACACTGACACTAATAAATAACTTTAAGCTAAACTCTAGTTGTCAAGATATAAGAATTACTGATATAGACGGAATAACACTACTGCCAATAAGAATTGATAATTGCAATACAACAAACACTACTATTTGGTTTAACTCCACTTACATACCAAACAATCTGACAATAAGCTATTATATCTACTATGGAAATCCTCAAGCTAGTTTGTTCGCAACAACTTTCTCAGGTTATAATGTTAGTTTGTTCTATAATTTAGGAAACGAAGAAGTAAGGGCAGTTAGAATATTCCAATACGATGAACAAAATAGAAGTATTTTCTTATTCCAACCTACATTTAATGTTTTAAATCCAGAAACTTGTGTAGTTATAGGAAATAATCCATTCTTCTTTGTAAATCCAAACCAAACTTGCTTCTTCTATCAATCACAGCCACACAATTCTAGCTATACGACATCAGATATTTATGTAGGACAATTGACAAATTATATAGTAAGCAACTATGCTATATTATCTGCATATTCTTCACCAATAACATTTTTATTGAAAAACGCACAAAAAGATTGCAATAAATATGCTTTAAGATTAGAAAGGTTATATGATGTTTATAAGTATGTCAAAGATAGCTTTTTTGACTACAATTGTATAGCAACAGTATATTTACAGCCATATCAAATTTACAGATTGTATGTTATAGATATGGATACAAATACTGTCGTTTATCAGACATCAGCATTTAAGATAGTTCAAAATAGCTTCACTATCGATTTGAACATTCAGCCTTTAGTTCAAATTGTTTCTTCAAACTATCTAAACAATTATAATCAGTTAATTTCATATGGGTGCGGTTTAAACGGCAATACAATAACTTGCTATGCGAACAATCTAAACACTTTGCCAATTAATGTTAGCTTTAAAGTTGAGAGAAAGCTTTTAGTAGGATATTACACATTATGCCAAGATAACCAAAAAGCTAGTAGCTTAACATTCAATTGCCCATTAGATAATAACACAAAAGAAGCATTTGTTTCTCTAGTTTGGAATGTTGAAGATTATAACACTACAAAAATTTTGTTTGCGGATTACATACAAACTCAAGTAAGTGTAAGTACAGACTATTCAGGAATTGCTGTAGCTATGATATTCTTCTTGGGAATGACAGCATTAGGAATTTTCAATCCTTTCGTTTCAATACTATTAGGCATAGTTGCACTAGTAGTTTCAGTAAAATTAGAATTGATTTATCTAAGCATAAGCTCAATAATTGGCTTGGTATTGGTATTGATAATCGTTAAAATTAAAGAAGAAAACGTTTAATATGGTGAGAAGATGGCTTTATCAGATTGGCTAAAAGGTTTGGTAATATTTGTAATGGTTTTTGCGGGAATTTTCACATTCATAAATCTAAATGCTTCAAATTATGGTTATCAGCAATACAATAATCCTGTAGCAAATAGAGTTATGAGTGACGTTCAAGATTTCTCAAACACTATGCAACAAAAAATTCAAAATTTGCAAACTGCTTCAGGAATAATGATAGTTTTAGATTATTTTGGAGTTGCTTTTACAGGCACAATTGAGATTTTGAAGCTTTTCATAAGCACTTTACCAAACACAATAATTTTAGTTATTAATTGGTCAGCTGCTGAGTTGGGATTGCCATCTTGGTTTGTGTCTGGAATAATCGTTATAGGATTGATTTCAATAATAAGCTACATAATCTATGTGCTAATGAAAGTAAAGCTATGAAACAAACCTTTAAAATATGAAACAAAAAGCTTAAATATGGGAGATTACAATCTTAACATCAACAATTTTGCAGACATTTTTAGTCAAGTTAATTCTTTATCTCAAGGAGTTTTTGGCTATATGGCAGTATTTAGCTTTTTTATATTGTTTTTCTTATTTGCTCGACGCACGACATCAACCGTTTTTGCATTCACTTATTCAACTCTAGCTACTACACTTTTTGCTTTTCTTTTAACATTACTAAACATAGTTCAAATTCAATTGGTTTGGACTTTTGGCATACTTTCTGTAGCAGTAATAATGTTTTTATGGTTCAGGAAGGGTGGTGAATAATGGTAGACATACCTGAAGAATGGAAAGGTAAAACTGTTGTAGGAATGACTTACGAAGGATGGGTAAAGCAATATGGTGAAGAAAAAGCTAGAGAAGTTTTTAGTCGATATTATCCTCTTGAACAAAACCAAACACAAACTGCACAAAAAGAAGATTTGCTTTCTTTAGCTAATAAACCCAATCCTTTTACGGGAAAACCCATATCAATAGAGCTTAAAACAGAAACAGAAAAAATGTTGCCTGTATCAGCAGAAGAAATTAAAAGCAAAATGATTACGCAAGAAGAATTGGAAAAAAGCTTGAATTGGCAAACTCAAATAATAGATGGAAAAGCTTATTTAGTCCCATCGGATAATGTTGTGACAATTAAAATTGATAGCAATATTCCATTAACTAGAGAGAATTATGAAAAATTGGTTTCGCAACAAGGATTTAAAGGTTTTATGGCAACAGAAGAAGGATTTTATGCCGTTTTCGTTAATCCTTCAGAAGATTTGGAAAAAGTGCAATTAGTGTCGCAAAAATCTGTAAATGAGTTTTGGGAAGCATACAATAAAGGAATTCAACAGCAACAAATATTGGAAAAGATTAATGAAGATTTGGCTTTAAAGAGTTTTGTAGTAAGCAATATTTTATTCTCTACAAAAAGCTTTGAGTATTTAGCTTCAGTTATTATGGGTGACACACAAAGGCAAAACCAAATAATTTTGCAACAGATCCAAGAAATGCAAGATAAAAATGTCGCTCGTTATGTCTTTTCTCAAATGATACAATCACCATTTTCTATTGCGGGATTTCCAATAACTTCTTATGGTGTTGGGGCTTTTCTCACAAATCTTGGGAAAACAGGGGTTTATCTAAGATATGGTTTAGCTATTCCTTCTTCAGCAGTTATTGGTTATCAAGTTGGTGAAGCAATTAAAGAAAGAGATTACACTAGATTAGTTGCAATAGGTTTGGCATTAGCAGAGAGCATACCATTTGTTTACTTAGGTGCTAGAGCCCAAGCAAATTACAAAATTCAGCAATATTTTGATAAAGTATTTGAAAAAGGTTATTTAAACATTCGAGCGGACGTTTTAAGTAGAAGTGAAGAGTTTGTAGGTTCATACACATTTAAATACATTCCCGCAGAAACAAAAGCTATTTATTTCAGAGTTCAGGATAAACCTTTTGGCTTTAAGCAAGAAGTTTTCAGAGCCTATTATGACAAACCAGAATTTTCTTTATCAGGTTCAGGATATTTTTATGGCACGGCAGAAGGTCAAGGTTCAGAAGCTGTGGTTATTACAAAAGCTTTTTACAAAACACCATTTGGTTCAGGTTCAATTAAGCATTTTGAATATCCTGTAGTTTCTAGTTCAGAATTAACAGAAACAGGAATTGTTAAGGTATCAGGATATAGCTTGCGGGGGGCAACAAAAATTAAATTAATGAAGATTGCGGAAGAAGGAAATGTTCAAGAGTTTAAAGGTTTGGGCACGATAATTGATTACAAAATAAGAAGGATAATGAGCCAAACTTCAGATATTTTTGTTAAAAGAATTATTCCTGAGGAAGAGTTCAAGCTTTGGGGGATAAGATTAGAAAAGCCAACAAATATTCCTAAACCTTCAGAAACGCAAACTGCAACAACACCAAAAATTGATAAATACGCAGAATGGTATTACGAAAAGGCTTTAGAAAATTTCAGAGCTATGTTTGGTGAAGAAACTACAACTAAATCTGGTGAAGTTTTATTGACAAAAACATCAGGAATTGAATTACCTGCTGGGACAAAAAGTGAAGTAGTTTTAACTTCACCATCTACACAGGCTTCACGAGTTAATGAGATACTAAACCAAATCCAAAGTAAAATAATTTCAGAGGTAGCTTATGGAATTACACCAAAAGCTAAACCATCTGCATTACCTGCATCAACTCAAGGAATTGTTAAAGAGCAAGGACTTAAAGAATATGTCACACCCAAAATAGAAACACCAAACCTAATGAAAGAAATTCAGCCAGAGAATTTACCAATCAAAATAGAACCAAAAGTTATTGAGCCACTAAAACCAAAAGAATATAATCCAATCAAAACAGAAATTGTTAATATTACACCGCAAAAAATAGAGCAAAGGCTAGAGCAAGTAGTTATGCAAAAAGAAGAACCTGTTGAAAATATACCAATTCCACCAATAAAAACACCAGCACCGCCAATTAAAATACCATTCCCAAATATACCGATACCAGCAATAAGTTTGCCATCTGGTGGAGAAGTAAAAATAAACATTCCAAGAAGAAAAGCTTCTATTGAAAAAGAAGAATACAAACCATCGGTTACCGCATTAGTTTTTGATATTAAAGGTAAGCCAGAAAAAGTTTTAGTGCGTCCAATTCCAGAAAACAAACCTGTAAAAGAAAAACCAATTAGAATGCCAAAATTACCTAGCTTTGATTTTGATATTATGAAACCTGCAAAAGCTGTAAAGAAAAGAAATATAAATAAGATTTTGAAAGGTATAATATGATGGAAATAGTTCTATTTCCATTAATCTATGCACTTTTAACTATTGCTTTATCTGTTCTTGCTTCTCGTATTGACGACACTTTAGTATCTCTGATTATGTTTTTTGCAGTATTGATATCTTTAGGATACACGGGTTTTATGGTTTCCTATATTCCAAATCTGCAGGTCATTTCTCAACAAGAAACCAACTCTATAACAGGAATAACAACTACAAGTTATCAAATATACATTAAAGATTATAACGATTTCTTAAGATTAACTACAAGCTACAATTACATAATGATTGCAGTTTTCTTTGTAGTTGCAGTTTACTTATTGCTAAAAGCTTTTGGAATTTCTGTTGATGTTCTTATGAAATACTTGAAAAAAGTTGATAAGGCAAAAGAGTATGAAAGAAAATATGTTGGTTGAGAGAAGGAGCAAAGATTATGTTATTAGAGTTAGTGCTAGTTTTTATGATTTTTTAGTCAAAATACAAAAGAAATTTTACGAGCAAAATAAAAAGAGAATTTCTTTTGTTCAATTGACGGATATGATAGGGAAGTATTTGTGGGGGGACGTGCAGGAAAGATTTATCATATTCAAATCAAAAATAAGGAAACGAAAGAAATTTGCGGAAATAGAAAATTATGATTTCTTTAAATTCGAGTTTTGAAACAAATTTTTAAAAATCTCTTCAGAAATTATGATAAATGTCATACCTTTATTTTTGTTTTTCTTGCGGTGAAGAATCAATTTTAGATAAGCGTAAAAAATTTGTTTATTGTCCTAACTGTAGTGCGTTAATGATACCTAGAGCAAAAATTTATAAACAAAAAAATAACGGAAGGTTTTGGAAACTAGTTCTATTACCATTAGATAAGCAGGATTTGGAAGATTTTTTAAAGCCGATCGCAATTGAAACGAAATATAAACTGTAAAGTAAAGTTTTTTTATGGATAGGTATCTAGAGCTTTTTATTCTAAAGAAAATTGTTATGCCAATCGTTGACAGAAAAAGCATAAGAATAATATTCATAAAAGGTTATTCTGGTGCAGGAAAAACAACTTTAATGATTGAATTAGGAATGCTTATACAATCTATTTTTTATAGGTATGTTAGAAAGAAAAAAAGGTTTCCTGAAGAGCTAAAGCAAATTAGACCTTTCGATATAGAGAAACAAGTCGTTTATGAGCCTTTAGAATACAAAAAGAAATTAGAATGGTTTTTAAATGACCCAAGACCTGTTTTATGTATAGATGAGTTAAGATTTCTCATTCCTGCGAAATTGTGGCAAAGAGTTATTACGCAAACATTCGCAGATATTAATGCTACAATTAGAGCTGTAAAAAGCAAAAAGTTTGGTTATGGAGGTGTTTTCATTTACAATTCTCAATACTTCGAAGATATAGCAAAAGAAACAAGAAAAACTGTTAAGTTTTTAATAGATGTAAAAGAAGAAGAATTCACTATGATTTTGGAAAAAGCACACTGGAGAAATCAATTAACTTATGGCAAAATCCTTAATGTTTTACCTTTTGAAGCAAGGGGGGGAAGCCCAATAAGAGTTGGATACGAAGAATTAATGAGCTATTCTGTTGGTGGCATATTCTTCCCACCTTTACCAAGATACATAGAAGAAAAAGTTGAAGAAATTAGCAGTAATGCGAAAGCAAAAATTAGTCAATTGAAAACTGAAAATTTAGAAAAATTAATAGCAAAAGATTATGGAATACAACTAGAGAGTGATAAAAATGCCTGAAGAAGAAGATGTAACAAAATTGATATTGGGAATAAGGATAGAAACGGTGCAAGATTTTATTAGACTTTTCCTACAAGCTGGGGCTATGGCATTAACTAAAGCTACAAAAGAAGCAATAGAAGTTAATCAATATGCAATAAGCTTGGCCTACTCTATGGCAAAAGAGTTATTACCTGTCGATAAAGATTTAGAAGAAGAAATGAAAATATATGAAGAAAGATTAGCTAGAAATCCTAATGATATAGTAGCAAAAACTGAGCTTACAAAATCAATGCTAAGGCACATAACTAGAGCATTATTAACTAAGAATGCTTTAATATACTTTAAGCTTACCAAGGAAGATATAAGAAAAATAGATAGTTATCTCAACAAACACCTTGAACCTTTACCAGAATTGGAAAAAGCTGAAGATAAAGAAGAAACTGAAGAAATCTTACCTGATACCGAACCTATAATGGGCTGAAATTCTCGCTTTACCCCCGCCGATTTCTGACTAAAGATAATTTCGATTATCTCCAGCCAAAAAAAGCAAAATTTTGAGAATTTTTAACATTTAATAATAATAAATTGGTTGTTTTGAACTCTAATAATTATTTTAGATAATGGTTATATAACGAAATATATTAACAAAAGAGAAAAAATTAAATGCGTGAGCTTCTATTTGGCATAGGATTTGTAGTGTTGCTTCTTTTTGTTGCAGTTTCAATTATCAAGCAGTCTGATGTAATTGAAAAATCCTATATAAAAATCTTACCACAACTTTACAAAGAATGCCTGGCACAAAACAAAACCATAATTTACTATGGTGACTTTGGTTACGATTGTAACGAAATAAAAAGAGATTATGAGAAATATTATTATGGTGAAGGTTGATAGTGAGGAGAATGAAAGTAACAGATAAAGATTATGAAAAGGCAAGAGAATATTTCGGCGTATCAGCGAGTTGAATGAGATACAAACTCATAAGTTTTTCTTTTCTTTTCTTTTTTTAATTTTTTTTCTTTTCTGAAAGGTGCGTAAATGTATAGCGCAAGTGATTACGCTTTGTATCCTTTAATTTATATCTATTATTTTATTGTTACCATAAAGTAAAGTTATATTTGTCGTTATTTATGTAATCTACAAAGTATAAGTCTAAAATAAAGTATCTAAAAAAGAAAATAAAATAAAAAATAAAAACAAAAAATTTAAATACTCAAAAAGTAATAAAAAATATGAGCAGAGTAGTAACAATACGACTGTCGGAAAGTCTAGTTGAAAGAATAACTGCTTATTGTCGAGATAATAACATACCTTTGGAAGAGCTAGGTCTTGCAAATGTTTTACGCGGGATTATCGCAAACTTCTTGAAAGAAAAAGGCTATTCTTCAGATTTGCCGAGCAATCGAGCGATGAGGCAAAATCAAAAAAATTGAAAAGGGGGGATGGTATGAAGATTGAGTTTAATGAGCTTGTAAGGAGAACACTAGAAGATTTTGCCAAACAAGGCAGGAGAGTAATAAGTTTAGATGAACTAAAGGCATACCTTCTTGCCAATTTCGACATCAAGTCACTAAATTATCCTTCAGTAGAAAGAAATTTCCTTAGAAACTTCATAGAAGTAGCAAGGATAAAAGGATACATCGACTTTTACGACAAAAACAACTACATAAGAATTTCTCAAGATTGGTTTGACATAATTCAAGAAAAATCAAAATCTCAACAAGGTGGTAGTCAATGAACAAAAAATTTAGTGAGTGGGAGCTACAAGATATAATAGAAATGCTAGAGCTTATAAGTTTATGGCTTTCAGAAAATGGATTTAAAGAGAGTGCTAAGTTTATCGAAAATTTCACAATAGAATTCTCTAAAAAAGTTGAAATTTTGAAAAGAAGGAGTTGATACATATGATAACGATTAAACTAGAAGAAAAAGAAGCAAAAGAGTTTCTAACTTTCTTGCTTAATCAGCAAAAATGGCTTGAGGAAGCAAGTAAAAAAGAAGGAATTGACAATTTGAAAAAAGTTAGATACGAGAATACAATAAAAATTATCAAGCCTGTTATAGAAGAACTTGAAAGAGCTTTTAGAGAAAGTTTTGAACCAACAAAATCAGATACAGAAACATCAAGGTTAAAAGGCATAAAAATAGTCTGTAAAAATTGCGGTCATAGAGCTTTTCTTTCAGGATATACATTAGCAGATAAAAAGAGAGTTTTAGAGGTTTGGAGTTGTCCGCAATTCCACGACCCGAAAAAATATGAAGTTTTTGAAGGTGAAGTAGAATGAATGGTGAGAAAGACTTATATGAAGAATTTAACGAACTAATTAGGCAAGGTTTAAAAGCAGGAACATTTGTTGAGAGAACAAACATAGTAATTCAAATAACAGAAATGTGCTTAAAGTATAAGAAAAAACCAAGTGAAGTGGTAAAACTAATGAAAGAAGTAATTGAAACACTAGGTGAAGAAGATTTTATGATGTGATATGAGCGAAGGATACACATTTATTGTAAAAGTGAGAAAGTTGGAAGAAGGAGAACAGGTTAGAT
>Ga0272449_1004464_pt1 | contig 11364 bp, 13 predicted proteins | sample YNPCB0241_FD_198679 | JGI IMG/M metagenome (GOLD analysis project Ga0272449, IMG submission 198679) | Hot spring sediment microbial communities from Yellowstone National Park, WY, United States - YNP-CB-024-1 | ecosystem: Environmental > Aquatic > Thermal springs > Hot (42-90C) > Sediment...
AAAAGCAGGTGATAATGCTGGATGACCACCTATTCAGCCTAGACTTTGAAGGTTGGGAGGCTTCAATAGCCACCGGAGAGGGGAGGATTACTCTAAAGCTACTCCATGGAACATACCATGAGAAGTTCAAAGAGATGAAGATCGGTCAGGCTTGGCTAGTAAAGGGTGGAGATGGGATCTATCTGAAGGTTGTATTTTCCAAGACTGTTGAGGTTGTAGGATCAAACGGGGTGGCTGCAGCCATTGATATAAACGAGAACAATATTGCCTTCGGCTCGATGGAGTGTGTTAGCAACATCAAGACTGGGGAAAGAGCCATAAGGACAGCCTACTTCCTCAAACGTAGAAGACTACAGTCCAGGCCTAGATTAAATGAGAAGCCTCTTCTGGTAAAATATAGTGGTAGGGAGCGGAGGAGGATTGAGGACCTCTACTATAAGACCGCAAACCATATAGTCAAAGCGGCAAAAGAAGCAAAGGCTTCGGTAGTTGTACTGGAGAAGCTGAAGAACATTCGTAAGAAAAAGAATAGGTCAAGGGCTGTGAACGGTAGGCTGAACAGGTGGAGCTTCAGAAGGCTACAGAACATAATAGAGTATAAGGCTAGGCTTGCCGGGTTGGTGGTAGTCTATCTAAACGCTAAGGACACCTCAAGCCTATGCCCGATATGTGGGGATAAGATAAGCCCTAATGGGTATAGGAGGATGAGGTGTTTAAGATGCGGTATGGAGGAGGATAGAGACATAATAGCCGTCAAAAACCTCCTCCAAAGATACCAGATGGATGTGGGGGCTTCAACCGTTCACCCCGAAAACCCTCCCATGAAAGGAGGAGGGAAGATCTAGTTATGTAAGATAACGCTAGATCAGAACGGTGTTTAGTCCCTCGCCAGTAAAGCCATTCCAACGGCGAAAATCAGTATGAATACGCCGCCTACCGTCAGCAGGGATGCGCCCGCGAACCCTACGGCTGGTCCGAAGAACAAGGCCTGGCCGAGCCCCAGTCCCGCAAGTATCGTAACCCAGACTCCCACCACACCTCCGACGAAGACAAGGCCTACCCCCAGCCTATGGTGGCCTTTGACCTCTGACGGCGTGTACTGATATCCCTTCATCACATCTGTCCAGAGCCATCCAGCTCTCTTGGCACGCGGGTAGACGAGAGCCATTAGGATAGGGGCTATGATGGCGGCTGAAATTAGTTCGTTGAAGAATATGATGAAGGCCAGCGGCGTAAACGGGACGAATCCTACAAGTTCAGTCCAGTAGGGTATTATCAACGCCACAACACCGGCATGCGTCAGAACAACGAACTCATATTTTGCGAGGCTTGAAGCAGTCCTGCAGTGGGGCTCCTCCTTGAACAGGCGGTGCCATATTTTGTAAGGGACGAGGCCTAGGAAGAAGTTTCCGATGAAGCCGCCTATGCTGCCGATCGTCAGGGCGCCGCCCAAGATATCGAAGCCGATAAGATTACCGACTGCAGAGCCCCATGCTGCAGCCGGGCCGAACAGAAGGCTTGTGAAAGGTGGTATCGCATTGCCAGGTCTCACCGCTGTGACACCAGGTATGATCCAGATCGGAAGGGTGGCGAAGACGAAGAGAAGGGCAGCGTAGAGGCCTGCTGAAACGATGAATGCAGTGATCATTTGTGTATTAGCCCACATTCTGAATAGTTCTTTAACATCATTATACGACCTCTGGGGAGTAGATAAACGTTTTGTATGTGACTGAATATTTCAAATCGACAATCCCACTCCTAATATCACAAGATTATGGTCTTTCATCGCTATTTGGTAATGGTCTACATGATGCGGCTCCGCATTGATTCGATACGAATCCACACTTGGTTCAAAACCGATGAGTACCATGTTATAGATTATGAATGGTGGAATAATACACCATTCATAAAGGTGTGTGAATTATTCGCCATGGGCCGGGTGAGATTCGAACTCACGACCTCCACCGCGTCAGGGTGGCGTCATAGCCAGGCTAGACCACCGGCCCATGGATAGCTACGGGTGGGCTTATTTTAGTATTAGCGCTTCTGTGGCTTTTAGGATCACGTGGACTTTGTCGCCTGGTTTGAGGTTTAGTCTCTTGACGCTCTCTGTGGTGAGGATTGCCTTCACCTGCTGATCCGGGTCCAGCTCAACTGTTGCCAGGCTTATTATCCCATCGGTGCTGATCTCCTTTAACGTCCCCCTTAGAAGGTTCCGTGCGCTGGTTCGAGACTCTAGGAGGCTGCTGGCCAGCCCCGGCTTTATATGGGATTTGGCAATATAATATGCCTCTAGCATCTTCCTACCCGTATCTGTTAGAGTTGTTGAGCCACCCTCCCTGCCGCCACGGGTGGATTCTACCAAATCGAAGCCTGCCAACTCCTCAAGGGTCCTGAGCCAGTTGAGACCCGTCCTATAGCTTATGCCCATGTCACTGCAGGCATCAGCCAGCCTACCCCTTCTTCTAATTGACTCTAAAAGCTCCATCCAAGCAGGTTTCACAACCACCCTCCTATTCTCTACCTCCAGGGTTAGACGGCCCGCTGACATGAACCGATGTGAATATAATGGGTTTAGACATATATATTCTTTTAATAAAAAAGACGTTGTGATAGGTAAAATAGTCACAACGATCTCAGCCACCCTCCTCGCAGCCCTAGTCATTTACGTCTATGAAATGGCCAACCCGCCCCATGTCGTAGTCTTCACGGCACCTACACTGCAGGGTGTCGTTGAAGAGGTTGCAGAATCATACCCAGGCCGGCTGGATTCTAGGGTGTTGGGCAGCGTCCTAGCGGCCAGCCTGATAAGAGCTGGGCAGAAACCTGATCTCTTCCTGACAGTGGACCATGAGCTGGCGGCCGGCCTAGAGGGGTATAGACATGAGATCTTGCTGGGGAGATATAGGCTCCAGCTAGTATGTAGGCGTGAGGTGATGGATTGGCGTCAAGCAGTGGCCACCAGGTCTATCGGCCTGTCCGATCCTAATACAGCTCCAATAGGCTACCGGGCCATAGCAGCCATCTACCTCATAGACAGGTATGAGAAACTGGGAATAGCGGATGATGTGATGAGGATGCTCAACATAGAGTTAAGCCAGGAGGGCGGTATGATATACCTGGACGCCGCTGATATTAGACCCTCGGGAAGATTCCACTTGAGGAGGGATCTCTCAGAGGTTGGGGCACTGCTGGAAGCAGGTGTGGTGGATTGTATATTCGCCCACGCTCCATACGTATACACCAGAAAACTGGATGAGAGATTCAGAATCTTCGAGATGCCATGGTATGCCCAGTTTCTTGACGACCCGCCAGTCAGGGTGGTGGCTAGAATAGTAGGGGGGAGAGAAATTGTCGTCGGTAGATTCGTCGCGTCAGCTATCTCCTTCACGGAAAAAGGTGATCTGCTACTCTCAAAGATACAGGCGATGAATCTGACAAAGTACCAGATACTCCCGATAGATGATGGGGCATGATCAGACTGCTTCCTCTGCTTATTGCTGCTGGGTATGCGTTGATCATAGTCGTCCCACCGCTTTTCTATGATGTGGACGGTATACCACCAGAGGCATACCAGGCCCTTGTCTATACCGCCTTGGCCAGCACCATCTCAACTTCATCCACTCTCCCACCGGCGATATTATTGTCCTTCTACGGTGTTAGGAGGAAGCTTAGCATTATTATTCCGATCACAACCTTCTCCACAGCAATACCACATACAGCGCTGGGATTATTGCTGCTGCCTCTCTACAGTAGCATAGGCCTAGTGGATACTTCGCTCGCTATCATCACATCAATGATGATAGTATGCCTGCCGATAGGGGTGGGGGCTATGACATCCATGTTCTCAGCCTCCAACAAAGCCTTGGACGAGTTTCTCCAGCCACTGGGTGTCGGTGACCTACGTATAATCAGGCTCTACATGGCCTGCGCGGCCAGACCCGTCATAACGGCTGCCATATTGATGTGGCTTCGTGGGTTTTCAGAGCTGGGTGTCTTCCTAATAGTAGCTCAGAGGCCGCCCACAGTCGGCGTCTACCTATACGAGGTCTTCCTCAAGGCTGGAGCATCATCCGCAGTACCGCTGGCACTATTGCTCGCCCTGACCGGGTTCATCTTCAGCACATCTCTATACCTGGCGATGGCCAATGTTAGAGATAGATGATCTAGAGGTGCGACGTGGCAACTTCAGACTGAGGGTCAACCATCTACATGCGACCGGTAGGATCGTCCTACTTGGACGTAATGGTTCAGGAAAATCAACCCTACTAAAATGTGTTGCAGGCTTCATAAAACCTATAAAAGGAGTGATAAGGCTTGATGGTGAGGAGATAACCTATCTACCACCAGATAAGAGGGGGGTTGGATACCTGCCCCAAGATACCTTCCGGCTGCCACTCACACCATCCAAAGCCCTATCCTACTTCTCAAAAATATTCCGCATAGATGCCGCCAGCTTAGAAACCGAGCTCTCCCTCACAAACTTACTGGAGAAAGAATCACTCTCAACCGGTGAAAGCCAGATCATAAATCTCTCCATAATACTACTCAAGAAACCTAAACTGCTACTCCTAGACGAGCCAACATCCTCCCTCGACTACGTCAACAGACGCCTTTTCTGGGGCTTTATCCAAAAACTCAAAAAACCAATGTTATATGTGACGCATGATCCGCTAGAGGCAGCCGTAGTGGGTGAAGAATACTATCTCCTAGAAGACGGCGGCACATACGGCCCATTTGAAAACCGATTGAAGGATGAGATTGATGACGTCATCAGCCTTCTTGATCCCTACATGGAAAGGATGAGATCCTAACCGGTCAGCCCGATCCTAGATTTTATAGCGGCGACATCCCTCTCAATCCTCGCTATCCTCTCCTCAAATATCAGATTTATATCATGTCTCAAACCCCTAATCTCGGATAGAATGGAATCCTGCTTCTCCAACATCAGATCTTGCTTCTCCAACATCCTATCCTGTTTTTCAAGCATCATATCCTGCTTTTCCAACATCTTATCCTGCTTCTCCAGCATCTTATCCTGCTTCTCCAACATCCTATCCTGCTTCTCCAGCATCTTATCCTGCTTCTCCAACATCCTATCCTGCTTCTCCAGCATTTGATCCTGCTTCGAGAGCAACTGGTCTTGCTTGGCGAACATCACTTCAAAATAAGCGGCGCCTGTGGAGAACCCTTCAACCATCTCCTCTGCAAGTTCGCCTGTGACTATCTTGAAGGATTTGAATTGGCCTGTGGCCTCTGTGTAGGTTAGTGATATCTTCTCTACTTTTATGGGAGGCTGGGCGGCCTCCAACCTCTGTATCAGCTCCTCTATCTTTTCTCTGGGTGATTCGCATATGATTTTGACGTTTCCATCTTCTAGGTTCTCTACGTAGCCGACAATTCCCAGCCTTCTTGCAGCTCTCCTCGCATAGTATCTGAAGCCTACGCCCTGTACATCACCCTCCACTATGATCTCAGCTCTTATGGGTTTGGGGGTAGTGTAGCCCATGTGTTTTACATGCTATTGTAGGGATATAAGTGTTGAGTGGTTGCCAGTACGTGGCTTTCGCGAGGGGTCTCCCACCTCACTAGTGCCACGCGGGTGGGGCTTAGCTTCCAGGTTCGGATGGGTCTGGGCGTTTCCCCCACCCTATGACCGGCAACCAACTATGGTTTCTCCATGGACAATTTATGGTTTTTCATGTTCAGTCTCTTTGATGATGCCCGAGTATAGAATAAGCTCTCGGCGACGGTGTGTCAAGCCAATCCTAGGAGAGCGGGTTGCATCATGACGAATAGGGCTAGACCGACAACAGCCATCAGAGTTATTAGGATGATGAGGAGGTATGAGATTGTGGAGAAGATGTCCCAGAAGCGTGTCTTGGAGAGCTTGACCATGTTCTCACCTTTCCTAGGAAATTATTAAACTTGTAGATGGTGTGGCTGATATGTCTTTGAGGATGGATGGACTGAGGGTTGTGGGATATATTTCTTCAATGGAGGCCGGAGTAGATCGTGAAGGTGTGTTCTACAGGTTTTACATTGTGACTCCTTCGGGACAGGAATATAGGGTTAGGATGAGGATACCGCCCAGATGGGTTTGCGTCGGTGCGGTCGTAGCGGGTGTCCTTGTCAGGGCTTCGCCGGCTGGGGAGGATTACCTTATTCAGGACGCTAGCCAAAATGCTGGTATCCCAGAGTCGAAGTCACAGGGCTTCGAGGTAATCACTGTAGAGTCTGTTGACGGCCAGCCGGGTGTTAAGGCCATCATCACCGGATCATCGGCTGGCGGAGTGACATCCGCTCCCGTGCTTTCAAAGATTGTATTTGAGAAGGCGTTGAAGATCGCTGGTGGTCCTGGATATCTGTATTTTGCCGAGTCCCATTATGGGAAGATTGTGGTGGCGATTCAGTCCGTTAGGGAGTATGTTGTGGGGAGTAGGATGAGGGTGTTTCTGGAGGAGCTGGGCGAGTAGACTTGGGAGGAGATGTTTACCTGATAGTAGCTGAGAAGGCCAGTGTGGCCCGTGCTATAAGGTCGGCCCTAGCCAATTTGGGCGCATCTATACAGGTCACCAATGTGAGGGGGCATCTCATGAACGCTGATCTGCCTGAAGGGTTTGAGTGGGGGCGTGTGAGTCCATTGGAGATAATGAGGCTAAGGAATACTAGAAGTGTCGTCAGCGATAACCATTCCTACTCTAGGCTCGCTAAGCTTTTCAGAGAGGGTGGTAGGCTAGTTGTTGCAACGGATAATGATTCAGAGGGGGAGTTGATCGGCGCAGAGATACTTGGACTCTATCGGAGCATTAGGGGTGGTGACGCACCATATGCTAGGATGAGGTTTAACTCTGTGGAGAGGAGGGAGTTGCTCAGAAGCTGGAATAGCCTAGAGCCGGAGCTACGTTGGACATGGGTCTCCAAGGCTAGGTTTAGGCAGTCATTCGATCTGTTGACTGGCGCAGCCTTCACCCGTCTCCTAACCCAGGGGACACGCAATAAGGTGGGGGTGAGACTGATCAGCTGGGGATCATGCCAAACGCCCTGTCTAAACTTTGTTGTTGAGAGGGAGAAAGAGATCGAATCCTTCACCCCGAGGAGGTTCTGGCGCCTTGAGGCTGTGCTCGCTAGGGCCAGCGGTGAATCCTTCACTGCCGGAAGTGAGAACATATGGGATGAGACCGAGGCCAGGAGACTATATGGAAGTGTGGAGAATATCAGAATTGCTGATGTCAGGGAGTTTGTCGAGGAGATTAAGGTCACGCCCAGACCTCTCCCGATCAGGACCGATGATATGCTGAGGGATTTGACCAAGATAACGAAAGTAAGTGCTAGGAAACTGCTTGAGATAATGGAGGAGCTGTATGCTGAAGGGTATCTTAGTTATCCCCGCACAGACACCAACAAATACCGGGCTGGATTCGACTTCGTGACGCCGTTAAAGCTTCTCATCAAGGCTGGGATCGCGGGTGAAAACGGCGATAAAAGGCCTATGCCTCGGAACGGAAAACTGGACGACGGCGCCCATCCTCCAATATATCCCACAGGGGTCTATGGGGCTGGTGGACTGCATAAGGCCGTATGGGAGTATGCTGCTAGGAGGTTTTACGCCAACGCCTTCTCTGATGATGCCAAGACCACCTCACGACGGGCTTTGATCGCTGTCGGGCAATCCACCCTACATGCATCGGGACACCATATCGCTTATGAGGGGTTCTACAAGTTCTTCCCTTATTTTAGGCCTAAGGATTCTCCATTACCTGTTCTAAGCGTCGGTGAGAAGCTGGAGGTCATCTCACTACGTCTCGTAGAGGATGTGACGAAGCCACCGGCTAGGCTTAGAGAGTCTGATCTCCTTAGGCTGATGGAGAGGACAGGGATTGGAACTGATGCGACAAGGGCCACATATCCGCAGCTGATAGTGGAGAGGGGATATGCCAGACGTGTATCTGGATATTTCCAGCCCACACCGCTTGGAAGGGCTTTGATAGACTGTCTAGAGGAGACCGATCCCAGACTCGTGACACCTGAGACGAGGAGGATGGTGGATGAACTGATGGGAATGATTGAGCGGGGCGAGATCTCTGAGGACGAGAGTCTGGAGAAGGCGATATCAGCTTATGAGGAGTTGCTAAGACGTTGTATGGACAGGATTGAAGCTATTAGCACTAGGTTGGCGGCCGCGGTTTTGGAGACGTTCAAAAAATCGGGTAAGAAGTTGAAGAGCCATAGTACGTATGTGACTCAACATATAAAAAGGAGTGGAAAGCCATCCTACTGGAATAAGGTGTGACACCCGACTTCACAGCGTTTCTGAGCCCAGCGGCTACTGGTGGTGAGAACATCATCTCTATCCTCATCTCCCTTGTTTGGCTTCTCATGTTCATGGTCTTCTTCCTCTACCCATCCTTCGGCCAGAGGATGCAACTTTCATACATGCTTCGTGATCTTGAGAGAAAGCTGAACAAGCTCAAGATGATTAAGGATGAGATTAGGCAAACTACGATTGATACGATAAAAAAGGTGGGGAAGCCCGATTCTGACCCGGCCCCTGAGGTGGATAAGCTGAGCGAGTTCTTCGTCATCCCACCCGAGTCAATGGACCCCTATGGAATAGTCTACAAGCTTGAGCATATACTGGAGATCGGTGAGACATCATATGAAAATGAGGTGAGGAAGCTGTCGCCGCATGCCGAGGAGCATCAGGTCAAGACGCTGACAAACCTAGTCGAAATAGCTAGGGGTATAAACACACTCTACAGGATTGTCCGCCACTACTACCTCCTCGGGAAGAAGACATCCAACATCTATCTTGTTCTCCAGATTCAGATGATTATGCCGCAGTTGGTGGAGATAGCTGAGGCATATAAGATGGCGTCAATAGCCTTCAGCCAGGGCCAGCCCATAGGCGATAGCGTGGGCGTCTTGGTTGCCGCTAAGCTCTCGGACGGTGTTGAGAAGAGGAGGTATAATATAGCTAAGGATACGATGGTTCAGGAGCTGGAGATAGAGAATAGGAAAGTCTATGTAGTTAGGGCCATAGGCCCAGGTGGAACCGTGGGTAGACCCGGTGAGGGGGTCAAGCAGCTTGTGGAGAGTCTACCGGAGAACCCGAAGCTGATAGTGACAGTGGACGCGGGGTTGAAGCTTGAGGGTGAGGAGTCGGGTAAGATCGTGGAGGGTGTTGGCGTGGCCATCGGCGGTCCTGGTATAGACAAGTATAAGATCGAGGAGCTGGCCAGGCAGCGTAACATTCCGCTATACGCATTCGTGATATTCGAATCCATACAAGAGGCCATCACACCTATGAAGGAGTCCATAGCCAAGGCTGCCGATGTGGTCCTTCAGAAATTGAAGAAGTTACTGGTGGAGAAGGTGGAGGATGGTGGAATAGCGGTGGTCGCCGGTATCGGCAATACGGTTGGTGTGGGATGAGATCAGACCCGGGTGGAGGCATCATGTCATGGGCTCCGAGACCAAGGGAGAAGATGGCTCAGACGATAACCTTCCTCAAGTGTATGGAATGTGGCGCGGAGAACTCCCGTCCGTTTATCGAGTGGGATTATATCTTTAAAATTGTTGAGGGTGAGAAATGTCCGAAATGCGGCGGGACTAGGAGCAAAATTGTAAATATATACGTGCCTGAGAAGAAGGAGACTAAGTGATCACTTCACATCCATCCTCTTTCACTATTATGGTGTGCTCAGCCTGGGCCACGGGCTTACCGCTTCTCTCGGCAAGTATCGGATATCCTCTGATACGTCCCATCCTAACCAGCCTGCTATGCACAGCTATGAATTTATCATCCACGTCCCTCAGCCATCTCAAAGTATATGGTAGTCCGTCAAACCTCTTATCCAGCACCGCAGCCACCTCACGCTCCTGCTCCGACATCCGACCCATCCCAGCCTTCTCCAGCTTGAAGATGGTGGGCTCACCGGCGTCATAGACTTCACCAGCGGCATCAGCCAGCGTTACAAAAGGCTCTATAGCATAGACATGCCCTGCTTCAAGCCTTACACCATCATAGGTGGCCACATTGGGTATGGAGACCCCTGCGTGGAGGTTATACCTTGTTATCTCATGTCCGGTTAGATTACGTATGGGCTTAAACCCAAGACGTGTCACCACCGACTGGATCGTATTTCCAATAGTAGAGACCCTGACACCGGCCTTGACGCCTCTTATAGCCGCCTTTAACGCCTCCTCTGCAGCGTATCTCAGCGACTCGCCTAGATGCGTATCTGAGACGGTGATGGCGGTATCGGCTATATACCCGTTCACCGCCACTCCCACATCTATCTTGACAACTGAACCACGAGGTAGTAGGGATAGATCGCCTGGCGGTGGGGTGTAATGGGCCGCCACGCTATCAATGGAGATATTGCAGGGAAAGGCTGGGCGGCCGCCATAGTCAAGGATCATGGATTCTATCCTCTCGGCCAGCTCCAGAACCGGCATGCCAGCCCTAACCATTGATGGTATATCGCTCCTCACACTCCGTGCTATACGTCCAGCCTCCAGCAGATCATCCACAGCCTCCATCCAGTCTGATATTGAACTCGTCTCCAAACTATTTAAGCTTCTTCTGAGCATGGTGTCTTATGGAGTTTCGTGAGCTTAGTGATTTTGAGTGGGATGTCGTTAGGCCTTTTCTTCCTCCTATGTCTAGGGTTGGTAGGCCTAGGGCTGATGATAGGATGGTCTTGAACGGTATACTATATGTCCTCACCACTGGCTGTAGGTGGATGGATATGCCCCTAGAGTATGGTTCATACAAGACTACTTGGAAGAGGCTTAAGAAGTGGCAGGAGATGGGTATATGGGATAGTATGTTCAAGGCGTTAGCATCCCTTAGAGAGCATGGGATGGTTTCTGTAGATAGCTCGACTGTCGAGGCTAAAAAGGGGGAGGGGTAGTGGGGTACGACGGCTTCAAGCATAGGAATGGGACTAAGATACATGTATGCGTAGACAGGGACTCCATGCCTCTAAGCATAGCTATAGGGCCTGGGAATGAGCATGACTCTAGAAGGCTTCAGGAGCTCGTCGATGGCTTGTCTGAGAGGCCTAGGGAGCTCTACGCCGATGCAGCATACGACACGGAGAACATAAGGAGGGGTTTAGAGTCCATGGGTGTAGAGCCTAATATACCTGTGAATCCCAGGAATGGTAGGAGGCCTAGACCATACAATGTTGAGCTATACAGGAGGATGAGGTCCGCTGTAGAGAGGTTCTTCGGATGGATAAAAACATTCAGGAGGATAGTCATAAGGTATGAGAGGCTAGAATCAACATACAAAGCCCTAGTAACAATAGCATCAATAATCATACACCTAAGATACGGAATTTGGAGACGAGTTCA
>Ga0272449_1004468_pt1 | contig 11353 bp, 8 predicted proteins | sample YNPCB0241_FD_198679 | JGI IMG/M metagenome (GOLD analysis project Ga0272449, IMG submission 198679) | Hot spring sediment microbial communities from Yellowstone National Park, WY, United States - YNP-CB-024-1 | ecosystem: Environmental > Aquatic > Thermal springs > Hot (42-90C) > Sediment...
GCTGAAAAGGAAAGGTATTTCTGATGAGATATTTTTGGGTCCTTTTGATCTCCCTGATATCCATTCCCGTTAATGCCCAGATACAGCCTTTAAAGGTTATAACGATAAGGATTGGGACGATTGTTCCTGAAAGGTCAAGCTGGATGAATCAGATTTACAGGTTTAACGAGTTTATAAAAAAGGAGACAAAGGGAAATCTGAAGTTTATATGGTATACAAGCGGGGTTGCAGGGGATGAACCGGAGATAATAGAAAAATTGAAGAGAAATGAACTTGATGGAGCTGGGCTGAGCGGTATGGGTCTTGGAAGGATTGTCCCTGATGTAAGGGTTCTTGAGCTTCCATTTCTTTTCAATGACTATGAGGAGGTTGATTATGTCCGGAGCAAAATCTCCCCCCTCCTTTCAAAGATATTCAATTCAAAGGGGTATGAGCTCATAGGATGGGTTGACCAGGGATTTGTATATTTCTTCTCAAAGGAGGAATTCAGGGATATTTCTCAGATTAAGGGGAAGAGGGTGTGGATATGGAAGGAGGACCCCCTCGCTGAAGCCCTTACAGATGGATTTCCTGAGGTAACGCCATACTTTGAAAAGGTAACCGTTCTTAAAAAAATTCTTGACGAGGGAATGGTGGATGTAATCTATTTTCCACCGATAGGAGTGATATCCTTCCAGCTTTATTACGGTGTGAAATATGTAATTACACCACCCATTACCTACGGACTTGGAGCCTTTGTCATAAAGAAAGATGTTTTTGATTCCCTTCCAGATGAGTATAAGGAGGTTATAAGAAAGGGAGCGGATGAGTTTTTCCCACAGTTTGTCAGGGAGGTGAGGAGGGAGACAGAGGAATCAATTTCTGCTCTAAACAAATTCGGAATAAAAAAGGTAACCCTTAATGAAAGCACCGTCTCCGAGCTCCGAAACAGGATGAGAAAGGTCTATGATAGTCTGATAGGAAAGCTCTATCCCCAGTATCTTTTGACCCAGGTTCTAAGCACCCTTGCCCAGTTCAGGGTTGAAAGAAAATAGATGAGAAAAGTAGTTGATTGGATAAATAATTTTTTTGAAGTAATTGAGAGCTTTTTCATCGTCTTGTTTATAATTGTGATGCTATTTTTGTCATTTTCCCAGGTGATTTTGAGGTTAGTCTTTCACATAGGTTTTGTGTGGGCAGATGATTTATTAAGGCATCTTGTTCTATGGGTTGGATTTATAGGAGCAAGTATAGCAACAAAGAAGAACAAGCACATAAACATAGACATCTTTTCAAGAACGCTTCCATTAAGGGCAAAACCATTTGTTGAATTTATCATTCTGATTTTTTCCGCGGTTATCGCATTCTTTCTCTTTCTCGCAGGTGTTAATTTCACAAAGATGGAAAAGGAGTTCATGGAGATGTCTGTCACATTGAAAATTCCTTTGTGGATTTTGATGCTGATTATACCCATTGCGTTCATGGCAATGAGTATAAGATTTTTTGTAAATGGTATTTTTAAACTATGGGAGGGGGTAAGAGGAGGAGATGAAAAATGACATTCCTTGTAGTCCTTCTTCTTATCTTATTTCTTCTCTTTGGAGCTCCTTTATTTATTGTTGTAGGAAGCGCAGCCCTTTATTCCTTTAAAGTTTCTGGTCTTGAATCTGCAATAATCGTTCAGGAGATATACAAACTTGCCTCTGCGCCCGTTCTTGTTGCCCTTCCCCTTTTTACCTTTGCTGGATACATGCTTGCAGAGAGCAGGGCACCACAGAGGCTTGTGAACATATCAAATGCCCTTGTCGGATGGCTTCCTGGAGGGTTTGGAATTGTGGCAATTGTTGCTTCATCCATATTCACTGCCCTGACAGGAGCATCAGGTGTTACAATAATAGCACTCGGAGGGCTCCTTTTACCAGCTCTATTGGCTGCGAAATATCCTGAGGATTTCTCACTCGGACTGATAACAACTGCTGGAAGTCTCGGAATCCTTTTCCCTCCATCCCTCCCAGTTATAATCTATGGACTTGTGAGCGGGGTCAGCGTTGACAAGCTTTTTGTGGCAGGGCTTATTCCGGGAATACTCGTCATAGTTATTCTGAGCTCTTATTCCATTTACATAAGCCTTTTGAAGGGTATAAGGAGCGAGGCTGTTGGTTTCAGGGCATTCCTCAGGGCATTAAGGGAGGTTATATGGGAGGCACCCCTTCCATTTCTCATTGTTATTGGAATCTACACCGGTCTATTTACAATAAATGAGGCAGCAGCAGTTACTGCATTCTATGTTTTTGTGGTTGAGGTCTTTATAATAAGGGATATTCCTTTAAAGAAGATTCCTTCAATTGCAAAGGAAAGCATGGTTATGATCGGGAGTATAATTGTGATTCTTGGCGTCGCTCTTGGCTTTGCCAATTTCCTCGTTGACCAGCAGGTTCCAATGAAGATAATGGAGTTCTTAAAAAGGTTCTTCCATTCAAAGTATTCATTTCTTCTTGCCTTAAACATATTTTTGCTTATCGTTGGATGCACAATGGACATATTCTCAGCAACAATGGTTGTTGTTCCACTTATTGCCCCTATCGGGAAGTACTTCGGGGTAGACCCTGTCCATCTCGGTATAATTTTCCTGACAAATCTGAGCATAGGATATATAACCCCACCTGTTGGGACAAGCCTTTTCATAGCAAGTTTCAGGTTCAACGAGCCAGTTATAAAACTCTACATTGTTTCCCTTCCCTGGCTTCTTCTTCTCCTCTTATCCCTTCTCATTATAACCTATTATCCCGACCTATCCCTATTTCTCCTCAATTACATTCAGGTTAGATAGATTCTTCTCTTTTTTCTTTTTTTTCCTATAATAAACAATAAGACCATTCCTCCTGCAAATCCTCCTATGTGGGCAAACCACGCTATATTTCCACTCATCTGTGACGCACCTGCAATCTGCATGAGAAACCATATAAGGATGAAGAAGAATGCAGGAATCGGGACAATTCTCCAGAAAAAGAAGAATGGTATTAAGGTATCAACCCTTGCAAAGGGATAAAGAATCATGTATGCACCGAGAACACCGGATATTGCACCGCTTGCTCCAATCATGGGCACATCAGATGATGGGTTCATGATTATGTGGGTGAGACTTGCCGATATCCCGCAGAGGATATAAAAAACGATGAATTTTATCTTTCCGAGGGCATCCTCAACATTGTTTCCAAATATCCAGAGGTATAACATGTTTCCGAGAAGGTGAAGGATTCCTCCGTGAAGGAACATGCATGTAAACAGGGTTAAGGGGATGGGGATTGGATTTCTGGGAGGAAAATCTTTCATGTTGACTATTTCCTCAGGAACCGCACCGTAAACGAAGATAAAATCCTTCAGTTTTGTTTCTGGAAGGGATATTTCATATATGAAAACTGCTATGTTTGAGATTATGAGGAGAATTGTTATTAAAGGAAAAGACCTCGTTGGATTTCTATCCCTTAAGGGAATCATATTTTAAAAAGAAGGGGGAGGATGGACCTCCCCCGGATTTTTTACATCTGTGGAAGCTCTATCTTCAGATATGGGACCTCAAATATAATCTGTGCAGCTCCGAGGACATTGTTGAAGGAGAACTGGGTTGCTGTTGAGAAATTTCCAGGTGTACAATCTGGAGCCACTGCTGTTGTTGTATTCGGATAATCCTTTAACGGGCAAAGGTCAATCTCAAGGGCTCCATGTAAAGATGGGTCTTTCATCTTAAGATAAATCAATGCGGATGTAATAACTCCTATTGTATCTGTGTTTTTCTTCGGATATTCATTGTTATATTCTGTAGGTGCAGCTCCGTCCTCAGGAATTTCATCACCAAAATGGGGAGAATCACCATGTTTTACATAGGTGGTAGCATATTCAGGTATTGATGTTGCATTTGTTTCTCCCTCAACAATCCATGCTCTCTTTGTTTTGCCATCATAAGGGTCCACCCACTGTGGAGCCTCATCAATCAGAAGGTCTCTCAGACAAGGAACATCCTGAGCAAAAAGTTTTGATATATCAATCCTTAAGACATTTGGGAGCCTCCTGACATTCCCGCTATTATCTTTTACTATGTGGAGGGGTTCAAGCAAATCGTTTATATCATCAATAGAAATTTTTGTCTCTGTAGATTTTCTTGAAAGGATATCAGAAAGTTTTGTTAAGATGCTATTTAACTTATTAAGAAATTCCTGATTGAATCCGGAGGGGAAATAGAATTTAATCTCAACTCCTCCTTCACCCATATTTATAATTTCTTCTTTATTTCCGTCAAAATCCCTGTCAAGTGTATCCCTTCCTTTTCCTTTGACATTGAGTTTCAGGTAATCCCTTCCGCTTTGAGGGAGAGGTTTTGTGTCATCACCCCCACCGGGTTTTCCATCTCCACCATCATACAGCCCAACGAGATAACCTGACTGGTCAACAGGATTTGCTCCGAATACCTCATCTGCTTTTTTCAGGACATTTGAAAGCCTCTTTAGCGCAGTTGATAGGACATCTGGAATGTCATAATAAAGTTGGTGCTTTGAGAGATCAAGATTCCAGCACAAGAATGTTTCTTTTTCAAAGCCCAGGATTGTTGGAAGCATCCTCAAAAGACCTATCGGGTCATTGTTCATCCTCTCTCCGAGGGCACCAACGTTATTTAATATATTGGTTATAAATGTTGAGGGGACAGTTGTATCAAGGGAATTGAGAAGATTCAGAATTGCTTTTCCTGCTGAAGCAACTGCTCCAACCGCCTCAATCTCTGGAAAGCCTATTTTTCCATAAAGTTTAACATCAAGGAAGATGTTTCCCAGTGTTGTATTCATCCGCTCCTTTCCAAGTTGAACAGGGATTCCATCCTTCGGAAGTTCCCTCAGGAAATTCTGTCCCGCGACATCTTCAATTTTTTTGACCATTGCATCTATTTCGTCAACCCTTTGAGATAGGTCAGCAAGGTTTGTTCCAGCGAGACTGAGAACGAGGTCAAGAAGGCCTATGTCTGCCTGCGGGCTGAGTGCACCGACAAGGATGGAGTTTGTTAGGATGTTGTTCAGTTTGTCAACAACCCACAGAACATCTGCAATAACAACACCGGAAAGAGCATCAGTATTTTCTGGATTTTTTTCCAGAACCTTCAGATACTCTTCCCTTGCTGTGTCAAAATCTCCCTGACTGATAAGATTGTCTGCCTTTTCCGTTTTTGTTCCCTTTCCTCCTTCACATCCCATACCCACCAGTATAACCACTGCCCCTATTCCAATCAGTTTCTTTAGCTTCATCTCTTCACCTCCTTTTTTTATTTATTATAAATCCAGAAATTTATGGGTCAAGAAAATTTTTATCTCTTTGCCTTCTCTATTTCACTGAGAAGTTCCGGGTCAAAGGGATTTATATATGCGGCACTCTTGAGGTAAAAAATTGCCTCATCTTTTTTGCCCATCAGGTTCAGGAGTTTTCCCTTCTGGAAATTTGCCGTGTAGTTAAACGGGTAATTTTTCAGGACAGAATCACATATCTTCAGGGCTTCTTCATACCTTCCAAGTTTCATGTAAAGGAAGGCAGTTTTGTTGAGGAGCTGGGAAGAACTTTCCCCTTTAATTTCCTTTTCATACTCAAACAGGGCTTCCTCAACAAATCCCCTTTCAAGTAATGTATCGCCGAGAACCTCATGTTTTCCCCTCTTTTTCTCTTTAACTTTTTCGTCCTTAAAGACTAATCTCTCAAGCTCTGCAGGGTTTGTCCTTTCAACCTTTTTTTTCACATACTCAATCCATTCCTTATAAAACTCATCAAATTTCATCTGGAGTTCATTCTCAAATGCTGTAATTGCATCGGTTCCGTTTTCAACCGCATTCAGGACATTTAACAATCCCTTTATTCCCCTCTTCTGGATAAAGAGTTCCATCATTGTATGAACCTCTGCGAACGCGAGTGCAGCATCCTCTGCTGTTGGAAGTTTTGCAATTGATGGATGCATATCCTCCATCTTTATAAGTCTTCCTTCTTCCATCCTCCTCTTAAGAAGGTAAAGGTAAGAATCCGAAAGCCCCTCTCCGTCAAAGTATTTTGCTATTGCCTCCTGAAGCCACACAGGTGCATTATTCCTCGTGAGGTATGTCACTACATAGTGGATGTATTCATGCCTTAATGTCTTTGCCCATGGATAGCCCTGAACGAGAACCCTCGGTGTCAAAAGCATAATTTTGTTGAACTTACAGACCCCGACCGTTCCTGTGTTCATTATTTCCATCTCCTTAAGGGTTGTAGCCTTTGAAAAGCTTTCTCTATCGGGATATATTTCAATCCTTACCTTCTGAGGGTAATATCCGAAAATTTTTCCAACCTCATTGTATGCCTCTTCCAGTGCTTCTTCTATAAAAAGCTTCATCACCTCATCCCTTTTTGTCAGACTTATTGAAAATTTTCCCTTCTCTATCCTTTCAGCATCCTTCATAATCTCCCATGTATTGCTTATAAGTTCTGGATAGAATCCATATCCCCTTTCTCCATACTCCCTCATGAGGGATACAGATAGGTCATAGTTTCCCTTGTAAAAATGGAGGATGCCATTAAGGTATGTTCTTAATTCTTCATCCCTTACAAACTTTATTATCGTTTCCGCCTCCTCTATTCTGTTAGCCTCAAGTAAAGAAAGGAATTCGTCAACCCTTTCTTTTGCATATCCATTTATGGCAACTATGATTATTATGCTACTTAATAATCTCCTCATAATACCTCCTGTTTTCTTCCTCATGCCTCTTTGGCAGCCCCCTTTTGAGTATCTCAATGACATCCTTCCTCAATTCCTTTAAAAATGTTTCCTCTTTTTCCGGTATCTCAACCCTTTCCGTTGAAAGCTCCCTTCCCATTTCTTCACCCTCTCTCAGGAACCTCGCCATTCCTTTCCATCCCTCTTCAATCTCTGATATCCTCTGCGATACCTCATTTTCTGCTCCTTTTAGTGCGTTTATGGCTTTTTCCTCTGAATCAATTGCATTTTCCATCACCCTTCCTCTGAGCATTCCTTCTGCATCTTGCATGTGCCTTTCCGCCTCTTTAAGTGATGGAACCACATCTCCAACTTTTGAAGATAAATCCTCTGTCTCTTTTCTTATTCCTGCCTGCTTTTCTCCCATTCTCTGTGCTTCATCCACTGGAATTTCCTCATAGACCCTGTTCTTCTCCTTCAATATCCTTTCTCTCAATTCCCTCGCCTTCCTTGCGAGTTCAAAAAATTCCCTTTCGTATGCTCCTGCCATCTCGCTTGCCCATTCAAATTCTTGCAAATACCCTGCCGATTCCCGCCTTTTACCTGCTTCAAAGGCAAGTTTTGAATTTTTGAGGAGTTCTTTCAGGGCATCCGGTTCTCCTTTCAGTTTATTTTTGATGATTTGCCTGATTTTCGGATTCTTTAGAAGCTTTTCCGTGCTCTTAATTAGTGATTCAAAGTCTTCCTCAGGAGAGCCACCCATACAGCGTGAGACTGCTCCCTCTGTTTCATTTTTCAATTGTGTCTCCTTTTCTATAAGGGAGGATATTTTCTCCCTCGCCTCCTGTAGTTTTTTGAATAATTCAGGATTTCCTCCCATTGCAATGCTCCTTCCCGCACTTTCAAGGTTCTTTATGAGTTCCTCAAGGCTTTGAATGTATTGGTCAAGCGATTTTTCCTTTCCCTCCATTGATTCTACAGACCTGAGGGCATCCGGATTTATGAATTCCGTAAGGATTTCCGATGGAAGTTGAGATATGAGTCCCTTCAACCTCTTCATCTCCTCCTCTGCCTTTTTTGTGAGTATCTCCGCAAGCTCCTTTTTGCCCTCCCTTAAAGACTCCTTAGCCATCTCAAGCAACTTTTTGATTCTTTCTGCAGTTGCATAGGCATCTGAGATTGTCTGGAGCCTCAATTCCTCCGTAAATTTGTAAACTATTTCTTCTGCTTCTGAAACTGCTTCCTTTCTCATTTCAGAAGAGGTCATCTTCTTCAGGTTTTCAAGTCTTTCAGGAAGGGAAAAGAGAAATGATTTTAACGAATTTGAAATCTCTGCAGTTCCGATGTCTTTCTTTATAATCTCCGCATCCCTTTTTAAGCGATTTGTTTCTTCTATCAGTTTTTTACCATGAATTTTTCCCTTGAAATACCCGATTGTTCCTGCGAGCAAACGGACACTTTTTTCGTAAAGGTCTCTTATCTCCTTAATCTTCTGCTCATGGGCAGAGAATTCTCCGATAATGTGGATTTTTCTCTTCTCGGACCTGGATATTTTTGGACCACTGACAGCATCGTTATCCATAACCTCTATGTAGAAATAAACCTCCATATCTCCTGGAAATTTTGATGCTTCAATGAGAAACTTCCCTTCTTCCCTTTTTGAATCCCCTGAAATTTTTTCATAGTTATTCCTCAATTCCCTTCCAGAAAAAAGGTAAACGAGTTGAATGGAGGAAATCCCGTAATCGTCAGAGGCTGAGAAATAAACCTCAATATCCCTTTCTCCCTTTTTCATTACTATATCATCACGGGGAGAGATGAGTTCCACCTCTGGATATTCGTCGGTTTGCAGTTCAAAATAGAAAGGTGAAAAGTGCCTTATTGAAAACCTGTTCTCTATTTGAACCTCAAACTCACACTCCCTTTCCATTGTGAATTCAATTCTGAATTTGTCTCCTTCTTTTTTAAAGGGTATTTTCTCCTCGCAGATTTTGAAAGATGGCACTCCCTTTGTATTGATGAGTTTCGCATCTATCTCAACCCTTGAACCCTTCAAAACCTTAAACCTTCCATTTGATGACTTCACTTCATAGGCTCCAAGTTTTGTGTATGAAGGAGGGGTTATTCTTAAAATTGCTTCCTTGAATATATCAGGTGAGTAGGAGGATTTTTTCTCTATTTTGATAAAAGAGAGGGAGAAGTAGGCACCGCAGGCAAGGATAAAAGAAAGATAGATGGGGTATGGTGGAATATTCTTTTTAATGAAGTGTTTGGCAGGGATGAGGAGGTTCAATACCCTTTTCAAAAAAAGAATTTTCAGTTCCAGAGATTCCCAGGGGTTCCTGGAGTTTGAAACCTCAATGGCATTTCTCAGCTCCTCCCCGCTTCCTGCGAGAGAACCTATCTTTTCCCTGGCGTCTTTAAGTTGAAGGATAAACGAAAGAATTGTGAGAAATGTCCCGTAGATGAACCTTAAAAAGTTTGTAAACTCAATCCGAAGAAACAAAAGGATAATCTCTGTAAAGAGCAGAATTGAGATACCCATGAGGAAGCCTTTTAAAAGGGAAAAAAGGGCAAAGAGGGCAAAAAAATTCCTGTATTTCTTTTTTAGTTCCTTTTGGTAATCTTCATATACCCTTTTCAGATTTTCTTCCATGTTTTATATTCTTTTTCAGATGAAAGGATTATGCAACTTTTCTACGGGTTTGTTTAATTAAGGCTGAAGGCTGAGGGCTTAAGGCGGTAGGCTGAAGGAGAAAGAAGGCTGGGGAGAAATTAATCTGATCTCTTTCCTTTGCTGGAAGGGTTTTTCATCTTCCCCCCTGTGAAGATTAGTAGCGAAAAGGGAGGGTTGCGAATGGGTTGCTTTTTTCTGTCTCCTCTTTTCAAAAGAAAAAATTAAAGGGAGAAGGGCTGATGGGTTGATTTCTTACTTTTTAAAAACGAGAATAGCAAATGGAGGAAAGGAAATAATTTAAATAAGTTATTTTGAAACCGACAATGCCCTTTTTCTCAAAACCCCAAGAAGGTAGAAGGAACCGCCAATAAGAAGTGGAATTTTCAGATTCTTCGCTCTTTCCCATGCATAATCAAAGCCCTCAGAGGGATTTTTGAAAATTTTGTCTGCAAAAACTGAAAAATCCTCTGCCTTCCAGCTCCTTTCATTTGGAATTTCCGTAAGAAAGATATGTTCTGAAACCTCTTTGAAAAGGGGCAGGAGTCTTTCAGGCTTCTTATCCCTCATGAATCCGAGGAGGGAGCAAACCTTATTAAGTTTTAGGTCCTTTTTGATAAACCTGATGAGGTTCCTCACAGCCTCAGGATTATGTCCTCCGTCCATTATTATCGGTGGAGATGAAGGGATAACCTCACACCTTCCATGCCATCTCATATTAAATATCACATCCTCACAGAGTTCTTTATCTACTGAGACCCCGAGCAGTTCAGCCGAAAAGATGCCTATTCCAAAGTCCTTAAGAAGTATTGATGGGTAAAGGGGAGGGATGGAGAATCTGAAAGAGTTGATGCCTTTGAAGAAAGCGGTTTCGCCATTCTTTTTTATGAAAAAGTCCTTTCCATAGATGTAGATTTTTTCAGGCTCCTTTTCCTTCACCACATCTATCAGGAATTTTCTGTTTTCACCCAGAATCACCCTTCCCCCTTTCCTCACAATCCCAGCCTTTTCCTTTGCTATATCTTTTAATTTCCTTCCGAGGTATTTCTCATGGTCATGCCCTATGCTCACAATTATGGAGAGAGCTGGTTCAACTATGTTCGTTGCATCAAGCCTTCCTCCCATTCCAACCTCAAGAACCATGAAGTCAAGGTTCTTTCTGCTGAAGATGAGGAAGGCGGATGCGGTAAGGACTTCAAAATAGGTGAGTTCAACTCCACAGGCTTCTTTTGCTTTCAGGATTTCGTCAAGGGAATTTTCTAACTCCTCTTCGCTTATCTCCTCAGAGTTTATGCTGATTCTTTCTGTTATTCTTTGTAGATGGGGTGAGATAAAAAGCCCTGTATTTTTTCCTGCTCTTTTGAGGATTTCGCTTAAAACCTTTGCTACCGTTCCCTTTCCATTTGTTCCTGCAATGAGGATGGAGGGGCAGGAGTTTTGAGGGTTTTTCAAAAAAGAGCAGATTTTTTTAATACGGTCTAATCCAAATTCAATCTTCCATTCAACCCTGTTTTTTAAAAGGGGATGGTTCTCAATTTCCATTTCGGAATTTTGACAGGTTCAACGAATTTCGGTTTTATTCTCAAAACCCTGCCTTTTAAGTTCATTTTTATTTTATGAGAAGATGAAATAACTTTGATATCTTGTTTTTGAGTTCTTTCCTTTCAACTATTAGATCGACCATACCCTTTTCAAGCAGAAATTCAGCCTTCTGAAAGCCTGGTGGAAGGGTCTGTCCGATTGTCTGTTCTATTACCCTCGGTCCAGCAAACCCTATGAGGGATTTTGGTTCTGCTATTACAATGTCGGCGAGAAAGGCAAAGCTCGCAGCCACTCCTCCTGTTGTCGGGTCGCTTAAAACGGATATATAAGGCTTTTTGCAATTTTTTTTAAACCTGCTCACTGCTGCCACTGTTTTAGCCATCTGCATAAGCGAAAACATCCCTTCCTGCATCCTTGCTCCTCCAGAAGAGATAACG
>Ga0272449_1004471_pt1 | contig 11342 bp, 12 predicted proteins | sample YNPCB0241_FD_198679 | JGI IMG/M metagenome (GOLD analysis project Ga0272449, IMG submission 198679) | Hot spring sediment microbial communities from Yellowstone National Park, WY, United States - YNP-CB-024-1 | ecosystem: Environmental > Aquatic > Thermal springs > Hot (42-90C) > Sediment...
CCTGCCACTCGCGGGAGAGGCGCGAGGCGTTCACCTTGTCGGTTGCCTGCCGCTGGACGCGCTCCATCGTTCTCTTAATGTCGTCGGCGGTCAGGTTCTTCTGCTCGAGGAGCTTCTGAAGGGCCTTGAGTTTCGTCTCGTGAAGGCGCGCCAGTGCGTCGGTGCGCAGCGTAGAATTGAGGAGGCCGCGCGCGGCCATTTCAAACTTGTTCTGCGTCTTCGCGGCCTCAGTTTCCTCTTCGAGCTGCTCTGACTGTTCCTTGAACTGCCGTTCGGTCTCCTGAAGCCTGCGCTCAAGCTCGGCTCGCTCTTCCTCCGCCTGCTGCTTCCAGAGTTCCTCTTCGAGATTCCGCCCTTCAGGGAACTGGGGCTCGCCCGTAGAAGGCCCGGGTGGCTGCTGCGGGCCCGGAGCAGCCGCGGAGCCTCCACCTCCACCACCAGCGGAGCCGCTTCTTTGACCGCCTCCGCCGCTACGAGACGTCACCCTCGTCGCGCCACCACTTCCTTTGCCTGAAGAGCCAGCTTTCACCCCTCTGACGACATGTGTCCCGTACTTCCTCTTCGCCTCGGCAAGCGCGTGCTGCGTGCTGCCTGCTGCGAACTCCACGAGCGGGTTCGGACCCTGCCTGTACGGCTGTGCACCCTTTCCTGCGCTGGTGGAGATTCTGTTCTGGTCTTTGTACGCCAGGTGCCTGAGGGCGAGCTTTGCTGGCTCGGCAGGGCCTGGCTTTACGCGTGGTGCGAGCTGTGCCTCCTTTCTGGTAAGTACAGCCTGCGCCTGTTGCTGCACAGGCGTCTTTGTTGTCACCTGAGGTTGTATCTGTTGCTCCTTGCGGGTAAGTACAGCCTGTGCCTGTGTCTGCTGTGTCGCGGGCGCCTTCTGCTGTGTCGTGGCTGTCTTCTGCTTCGTCGTTGTTGTCTTCTTCTGCGTTCCTCCTCCTTTTATGAGAGCCATTTACACCACCCTCTCCTTCACCGGCACGAAGTACACGTGAATGCCGTATATACTCATTATGCCAGTCAACTCGAGGCGCACGCGGAGCGCGCGCATGCTGTCGAGGACAGCGAAATCAACGTGACTGACGCCTGTTGTATCACCCTGCGACGCTTTATACGTCTGCTCTGTGACAATCTGTCCACTGTCGTTGAGCACGGTTGCGGTCATGCTGCCCGAACCTTTAAAGAGAACGCGCACAAACCTGACGTTCTTTGTCGACACGAAGTCGCCGAGCGGGATGAGTGGCGTCTCCATCGCGGCGCTGACGCTCTCTGAAGGAGTCCTGTTCATGACACAGATGTCTCCGCCGCTTACGAAGTACGCATCACCCCTCACGGTCCCGGCAAACCTGACTGCAGCATCGGAGCGCTGTGTCCATGCGTCCGTCTCGAAGCTGTACACGAGACTGCCTGTAATCCCCCTCGCCGTCACGAACATGTGTGGAGCGATTGACGCAAACTTGACGCTGTCGACACCCTCGCACGAGGCCTCGACGACAGCCCACAGAAGCACGTTGGCGTTGATGTAAATGGGGGCTTGCCACAGGTACGCATTGACGATTATTTTCCCTGTGTCGTCTATGTAGTCCGTATACGGCTTTTTCACCTCGTACGACGACGGAAGCGACCCGAGAGCGCCCTCGTAAATCGTCTCTTCAACGCCAAGCCTTCTGTTGAAGATTGTCACCTTCACAATGGCTCCTGAGCCGTATGAAAGGTCGGGAGCCATCGCTATCTTCAGAGCATAGGGGCTGCCGATGAGTTTCGGTTTCAGGTAGTATGCGCCAGAGCCACCCCACTCATAGAAGTTCGCGGTCACAGCTGTTGAGAGCTTCAGGTTGTCGGTCTTGTCGCGGATGCTGAGGTCGAGTCTCCTGAGGCTCCCTCCGCTTCCAAGAAGGAATATGCCCCTGTCGGAGTAGAAGACAATGCCACCGGGCGTCGCAATCGCCGCATTGTAGAACGCACACCCGACCTCGTCGGCAACCTTCTCGAGGATGTATTCGGCCGGGCTTCTCCCGGCGAGCACCCATATCGACCGCTTCTTGAAGATATAGAGCTTGTACTCATACGAAACAAGGGCCGTGATATAGTCGCCGTCGTTGCGCCCGACGTAAATGGCGCCTGCGTCCTCCGCTGTGTGCCAGTCATCAATTGTCCCGGTTGCCGAGAAGTAAACAAGAGACGGGTTTGCCGGGTCAGCTGCAGCGAACACCTTCTCGTTGTGGACACAGGCGAGACCGCCAGCGACGCTGTCCTGCGTCAGCGCCCCGAGTGTCGGCGACCCGCTCGCAAGCGACACCTTCTTCGGCGAGATGCCGTAAGCGAATAACGCAAGGGTATTTGCGTACGTCACGAACGTCGCACATGGGAACTTCTGGTTGAACTGGTATGTGAAGACGATAGAGTTTGAATCAAACGAATATAACATGAGCTTTTTTTCGACGAGGAGTGCGTAGTACACCCTGCCGTCGTCCGCCGCGTATACACCACCTGCCGACGCAGGATAGTTCACGTAGAATCGCATCCCGGATACCCAGTTAACGTCATTTTCGGTCTCTACAACGACATGCTCGCCGATAGCGCCATCGTATCCATATGAAACTACCCTGTATGCGCCAAGCGACGTGTACGTTGTCCCGTTTGCATCACCGGCGCCGAGTATTTCATCGCCGTACATGTTTCTGAATACGTAGGCGGATATCTTGAACCGTCTGGGAGAATCTTTCCAGATACCCCACGTGTAGTAGGTTGTCGGCATGGCTTTCTTTACCGTGTATCCAAAGTGTGTGCGCACGGCAAGCGGCTCGCCAGCGATGTCGACGTTGTCGGCGACAATGAGCGAGCCGGGCGGTGCCTCGTCAGGGGCAAATGATGTAACGAGCCCCTTCGAGAAGTTCTCGTACTTTGCGACGAGCGGTATCACAGGTACTCCTCCGAGACAGTGTCGAGAAGGTAGACGTCCTTCGGTGACGACTTCGCGATATCGTCGATAATTGCCTGCTGGAGCGAATCAAGATACTTGGCCTTCGTCTCGGCAATCTCGCCCATCCCGGCAACCGTCTTCAGGTAGCGGTAGTAGCCTGCGTCGAGAACGATGTGTGCCAGCTCGGAGGGGATGGGGTCGAGTGTGAACGGCTTCTCGATGTACGACGCTCCAGCCTTCGTGTACACGATGGTGAGCGTCGCTGCATCGTGCGTCCCGGGTGTTAGGTAGATTGTGCGCCCGACGATGTGGTAGCCGTAGAGTTCGCCCGACGGGACGCCCGTCTTTATCACCTCATCGAACGGCACGCTCTTTAAGACCTTCCCCGCGCTGCTCACCGAAAGCACGCGCCTCGCCTGCGATGGCACCGCGATGGTCTCCACATTCTCTGCGACACCAACAGTCGTCACTGCACGCATCCAGCTCCAGTCATGGGCGCCGATAATCTCTGCCTTTGCGTAGACGAGACAGTCCTCGGCAAGCTCTATCGCCCGCTGGCTCCTGTCACCAACGAGCAGGGTAAGTGAATACACGAGGTTCACGTGATGACACCAGCCTTTCTGAAGGCATGGAAGAGACGGTCTGCCGCCTCCTCGCTGACCTCGTCAACCTTTCTGTCTGCCTCGCGCATGATGCGCTCGTTTTCCTCGTCAACATCGCGCGCAATTGCGTCGAAACCCCTCCTCCAGACGTCACGCTTCGCGACCTCGTCGAGAACGCGGGCGTCGAGAGGGCGAAATGAGCCATCCTCGTTTTCAACGACGCAGACGAGGGACGGTTCGTCAGGGTTCTCCCTCCATATCTCGAAGCGCTCGGTTGCGGGGTTGAACATGATGAAAAGCTGAGGGTCGTACGCCTTCAGCTTCCTGTCAATCTCGAGTATATCCTGCGTGAGCATAATCCCAGGGATGAACATCGTTCGCCTCCATGTGTGTGTGCGTAAGGGGCGACCGTTTAAAGGCCGCCCCGTACGCACTACCTCGAACCACTAGGCTTCAGTAATGTCTGCGAGAAGGCCGTGACAGTTGCTGCGGTCAACGCCGAGGTTCGAGTACTTGTACATGGTGGCCTCGTACGCGTCCCTGTCGCGAACACGCGAGAGAATTGCGCCGTCCATGTCGAGCCAGTCCCAGTCGCTCATACGGAAGAGCGAGATGTGTGAGAGGTCGAGGAAGTAGATGCGGTTCGGCGGGCAATGGTAGTCGACGACGAGCGGAACGCCGTTGAATTCGAAGCCCTTGAAGCCGCCTTTCACCTCGATTGTGTTAACGTAGCGACGCAGCGATGTCATCAGGTTCGCGTAGGCGCGGCGCACCCCTGGCGACGTGATGAGGAAGAAGCGACGTGCGTCACCGTACCTCTCGCACGCGTCCCAGACCTGCTGCATGAGGTTCTCGGAGAGCGAGCGGTTGGTGCCGCCGTTCGCAAAGATGTTCGCACGCCACCATGAGTTCGACGCATGTGAGCGGTTGATGCCGGCATAAGTGTTGCTGTCGCTGATGATTGCCTCGAGGCCCTCGACCTCCTGATTTGCGGCACCCGTGCGAACGACGATGTCGCCTGCTGCTGTCGTCACGTTAGAGCTGAATGTAACACTCGACGAGCCGACAGCAGTCACGGTAAGCCCGGTGTATTTCGGAGAACCGGTTGGACTCCCTCCCGATGCCGCGTAGATATCGACAATCATGCCAGTCTGAAGCCAGAGCGTGTGGTCGGTGACATTCACGGTAGCGCTGTTCGACGCCGCCGCAAGCGTGCAGAGGCGGCCGCCGCCGTTTCCGAAGAGCTGGCGGTTGTAGTCGAACTTCAGGTCGGTCACGAGGCCATCCATCTCGGACTTGACCGCGCGCACAAACGAGCCTGCATCGCTGCGTGTCGCAGCAATCGTCGGGCCCGTAATCTGGATACGCCCGTAGTTGTACTTCATGGTGTAGATAAGGTTGTCATACTTCTGATTCCCAGCCTCCGGCAGCGTGCCTGATTCAGCGCGGGCGCCGATGCCCTGGTTGCGTCCTGTGTGGACAGCAATAACGGCGCGGCGGCCCTGGACGTCCGTCTCATTGCGCCCGATGGTCGCAAGAAGGGGCGTCGCGTTGTTCAGCTGCTCGCGCACTGCCGGCAGGTAGAACTCCTTCAGTACCTTATCGGCTGCTGAAAGGTTAAATGGCATTGATTTTCACCTCCTGCTATGTCTGTTCTTTCAGGAACTCGAGGGCAGCCTGTGCCGCCTCATCGAGCGTCTTTGGGGCCTTCTTCGGCTCGCCTGCCGCTGATGACGCGTATCTCACGTCAGGCAGCGGCGTCACGAGGGTGCGTGAGACCCTGTATGCCTCAGCGACCATCCTCGTGTACGCCTCGCGAATATCGAGTGTCGACGGGTCGATGAATGGGATGAGCATGCGCTCATCGAACTCTCCGACTTCAGCCTTCAACTCCTCAATCTGACTCGCGAGGCTCTCTGCAATCCTCTCGGCAAGCTCCTCGTCAACTTCAGGCTCTTCTTCCTCTTCTGACGTAAGTTCTATGACGTCCTCATCAGTGAAGAGCCCCTCGTTGAGCATTGCCTCGAGGAATCCCTGAGGGTCTTCTGACGCGGCAGCAAGAAGCGAAAGCGCGTTCATGACGTCCTCAGGGGTGCCGAGCGCTTCGTATTCCTTCAGGCGCTCGACCGTCTTCTGGTGAAGGCGGTTGAAGTTGGCGCTGATTTTCCTGAGGTAGGGAAGGAGCTGGCGCTGCGTCTCGGGGTCGAGCCCGTCGATGCCATACATGCGCAGCTCGTCTTCGTTCAGCGCCTCTTCCGCATCCCCGGCATCAGGCTCTTCCTCGTGCTCTTCCTCTTCACCCGCACCTTTGCCTTCATCCTCTTCGTACTCGTCGTACTCTTCTCCGGGCTGTTGGACATCGTCCTCTTGGCCCACCAGCGGGGTGAGGAGTTCGTCGAGAAACGAGTCAAAGCCTTCCTCTCCGTAACCTTCGCTTTCGTTCGAAGCCGTGTCACGGATGTCTTCGTCTGCCATCTGTCTTACCTCCCTATGAGCCTGTGGACGCAAGTCCCTTGGGCTGTTTTTCAAGGTCTCAAACTTCTACAGAAATTGTAGAACATCATCGCGGTCGCAGTTTGTCGAGAACGTGAAGGAAGAAGCGGGCCCTGCGACCCCAGACGTCGTCGCGCTTCGCAACCTGGCGTGCCCACTCCTTGTTAATCCTTCCGTCCTTTGTGAGACCTCCGTGCTTTGCCGCGTATGCGCGAAACGAGCCTGGATGCTTTATCGCCTTCTGAATCCACTTCCTGTCCTTCTTCTGCCCTGCCATCACTACTCACCGCCCGTTTTCTCCCGCCAGTTCTGTTTCTTGCGAGCGATGTATTCCCGGTACTTCTCGCCCCTGCGCCCTCCTCCGGGTCCTGGTAGAAGCCAGTTCGGACCGCCCGGTCTTCCAAACCGCCCGAACGCACCGATGTGGCGGCCGCCGCCGAGCATGCGGCCTGCGAGCTTTCTGATGCGCTCAACGTTTCCCTGGCGGGCCGCATTCTCGGCGATGCGCTTCTTGACGAGCTTCAGTGCTTCGTCTCTCTTCCCCGCGCGGATTCTCTCCGCGACAGCTCTGACAGTTTCGTCAGCCGGGCTACCGTTCGTGCTCTCCACCGGGAGCGCACGAGGCGGCTCACCCTGCGGTCCCTTGCGGAATTCCTTCTCAATCCCAGGAGGAAGTGGCCTGCCGCGCTTGAGCCTTTTTTCCATTCCTGGCGGAAGCGGTTCCGCGCCAGCGGGGGCAGTCTCTCCCCTCGGCATTCTCTCAAGACCCATGTCACGCGGTTGCTGCTCATCTGGCGGCTGCGTCGGAACAGGAACATCCACCGCGCCGCCGGGTGATTCAGCTGGACGAATCCGTCTCCTCTTGACTGGAAGAATTCTCCTTATAGGGCCCCGGGTCGGAGTGCCCTCAACAGGCCCTGCCTGAGAGTCAGGAAGCTTCCGTACATCTGGCTTCTTCTTGCGTGGGACATCTGCCACACTCTCTCACCTCCTATATTTCCTGTGTCATGCCAGCCTGCTGCATCTGTTGCATCTGGGCCTGAGCTTGCTGTGATTGCATCATCAGCTCATGCTGTGATACGTGTGTGTTGAAGACCTCGCGCGCCTCGTCAGACAGTTTCGTGAACTCAATTGACTTGCGGAACCGGTTATGCACCTCGAAGTGGATTGCGTGGTCCTGCCACTCGTGGAAGAGCGCTGTCGCAATCTGTGGCACCATCTCAACTGGTTGTTCGACAAAGATTGTGTTCTCACGCTCCGCCTCCTCGCGGTCAAGGCGTGACTCGTCCTGCAACCCTTCAATGTTTCCAAACTCGAGAAGCTCGAGCACCTTCTGGCGGTCCTGGATGATACCCATCTCGTAGAGGTCGAACACCATCTGGATGCGCTGCGTGCGTGAAGCAGGAAGTGATGTGCCGAGCGTTACCGTTATATCGCGCGGGATACGGATGTCCTTCGCACTGAAGCGGAGCGCCTCGTATTCCTTGTTGCGTCCGACGATTGCGACGACGCGCGGGATTGCGTAGAACTGCCTGATGAGACCTATTATCTGGCGACCGCACCGCTCGAATGCGCGCGAGACCTCCTTGCTCATGAGTCCGAGACGTTTCTCATCCTGCTCGCGCAGCATCGCCATGGCACTCGCGGCGCGTACGTTTGCGGGGACGCTTCCGTGCGCCGTTATCTCGAAGATGCCGAAGATGGTGTCGAGTTCGCCCTTAATGAGGTTTATGTCAGCAATCTGCGCCTGGTTTACCGGAGGCGGCGGCGCAACGGTCGGAGGGCCGCCAACCGGGCGGTAGAAGACAATCTTGCCCGCATCGTTCTCCACTGTCTGGTCTATCGAGCCCTGCGGCGCAAAGATTGTCGGGCGCGCGTAGAGGTTTCGTATCTCGACCATCTGGCTGCGTGCGCGGTTGTATTCCTTCTGGAGAGGTATGGCAAGAGAAACAGGGCTCTTTCCGTAGAACGTGCCGGGGATGACGAACGCGCGCGCGACGGCGAGTGGGAGTTCGCCGTGCATGTAGGGATACGGTGCTATCACCTCCTTTACCCTTTCGTTCACGACAAGCGCATACATTCCCTCCTCCCGCGCGGGGTTCGGTCGCTCGAAGTAGTGGTAGAGCGAGACCATATCAGACTCCGTCGTCGTCTCCGGGTACGCTATCGAGCGCAGGTAGGAGTCGACACCCCCGGAGACGCTCGATGAGTCAGCCTTCACGTCGTCTCCAAACCGCTTCTTTGCCACCTCGATGGGGATTGCGGTCCTGATGACGCACCAGTCGGCGTCGTCAATCGAGACGATGCCGGTTGGCAGGTACACGTCATAGGGGCTCACAACGTCTATCTCAACCTCACCGAGGCGCACGCCCGGCGCTATTTCATCGCCGCGGTCCCTGTTGAGGTGCGTGAAGAGAAAGGCGTTTCCGGTGATAACGAGCCAGAGGTAGAAGTCCATGACCTTCTTCCTCAGTTCGGATTCGAAGACGTAGGAGAGAACCTTCTGGGCGACGCGCGCAGCATCAACGTCCTCCGGCTCAACGGTCTGCGGTGCGACCTCGAAGCGCGGGTCAGCCTCCATCATCGTCGCCACCATGGTGCGCACGTAGTTCGCGATGAGGTTCACCACGAGTCGCACCGTGTAGGGATTCGAGCGCGGGGCGTCGACGAGGCCTTTAAGCGTGTGCCACTTGACGTACTGACGACCAACGTAGAACGCAATCGCGAGCGTCCAGTCTATTTCGTGCGCCTGGCGCGCCCGCTTCGCCTTATCTATTCGCTCCTGAATGGTAGACGAGAGCTTCTCGGCCTCGAGGGGTAGGATGTCCGTCACCGCTCATCACCCTCCATCCCCGCGATGACATCGACGTAGTAATCGTCGACGAAGTGCGCCTGTGGAGGATATTCTATGTGATTTGTAGAAATTGTCTCGCGCTTCGTGTCCGAGGGCGAAACAGCGTCGAGAATGCGGCATGACATGCGGTATGTCGTATACGCGAGCGCGCACGTCGAGACGGCGAGGGAGATTACGCAGATGAAAATGATTGCTGTCATCGCCCGTCGCCATCCTTCAGCCTCTTTTCGAGTTCGCGCACCGGCTCAAGCTCGCCCTCCTTTGCGATACCGGCTTCGCTCGCGAAGTCGCACGCTGCGTCGATGAGCGAGGCGAATGCGGCGCGCGCCTTCTTCGCGAGGCTGATGCGCGGCTGAAGCTTCTTTGCGTCCTCCTTCAGGCGGGCAAGCTCCTTCTCCGCGTCAGAGAAGAGGATGTATCCGGCCTCTTCGGCTATCTCGCTCACGCAGTCGGAGCAGAGGTAGATGCGCCAGAAGCCGTCTGGAGTGTCGCGCTCGGTGTCGATGTAGGTGGAGTTCGTTGCCTTCATGCACACCATGCAACAGCCCGGGTCGAGTGGTGGCGTCCCCTTTATCTTCTTCATCGCTTCCTCCTTTTTTTGTAGAGGGCTTCTATCAGTATAGCGCCCCCATGTGTTCGTCAAATTGCGAGGCGTGCTTGCGCTCCTCAAGGAGCTTTATGTGCGCAGAGAGCCTGCGCGTCAGCTCGCTCTCGAACACCTCCTTTACCTCAACGACCTCCTCTTTATCCATGTGCGAGGCGATGAAGTAGCGAAGGGCGTCGACGGCGTGGTCGCGTTGCTTGAGCGCGGGTCTGTCGAAAGCGAGTTCGTTTTCAATGTCCGCCCAGCGGTACGCCTCGATTTCGTTTATCAGGTTCACGCAGCGACGGAAGACGTAGAGGCGCGGGGCAGGCCGCGTTCCTTCGAAGGGGTGGGCGAAAGCCTCCTGCGGCCTGAGCATCATGGTGACGCGCGAGATACCGTAGAGTATGTCGTTGTTTGCAGGGATTGCGGGGGTTGCAAGCATCGCAAGCTCGTCCAACACGCTTATGTAGACACCTGCCTTCTCGCGCGTCTTCGCGCGCAGCGCGGGGTCAGCGTAGACGGCCTCGAACCTCTCGTAACCGAAGCCCTTGAGTGCGTTCGAGATATCCTCGACCGTCATCTGCGGACGGTAGATTTCGTCGAAAACGAAGATGCGGCCTTCCGTGTCGATGAAGAGGAAGAGGATGGCTGTCGGCGAGGCGATACCGTAGTCGATTGACGCGAAGAAGCGGGCTCCCTCCGGCGCATCGAAGCCGTCGACGACGTGGATGCGTCTGTCGAAGTCGGGGTAAATCTGCCCTTCGAAGGCGCTCCAGTCTCCCTCGACAAATCGTTTCACCCACGTTTCGGGAAGGGTGCGCTTCAGGCGCTCGACGTAGCCGTCAGGAAGGTAGGGATTATCGTACGGGAGCGCCTTGATGAAGATGGTGTCGGGCTCGGGGGCGTCGATGAAGCGCCGTTTGACCCAGCCGGGGGCGGGGTTTGTGGCTAAAAGCCCGTACCGCTTGATTCCGGGGACGTTCAGGCGGAGACGCGACACAAGCATGTTGAAGGCGTCTTCCGAGACCTCGCTCGCCTCATCGATGGCAAAGGCACCGATGTTCAGGGACTTCAGGCTCTCGACGTCTTTGAGTTCACCGTAGATGATTTTCGAGCCGTTTATGAGGACGATTTCCTTCTCGTTTCTGTTGTGCGAGGCGATGAGCTCGGAGGGAACGACCTCGTCGAGGAGCGTCGCAAGCGTCGTTTTCTTGAGGTCAGTTAAGTCCCTGCGTCCGAGGAAGATGACGTTTCCGGGATATTCGAGGGCGAGCGTGAATATCTCCTCACAGAGAGCGCGCGACTTTCCGCCCCCCATTGCGCCTCCGTAGAGCTTGAAGGTGTGCGGGGCGGCGTGGAAGGCCCTCTGCTTTTCTGTCGGGCGGTATCCGTTGTCGATGACGATACGGCGGCGGTTATGTTTCTCGCGGAGCTTCCTCTTCGCCTTTCGGGCGAGGGACATCTCTCACCACCTCTATCTTCAGCCCCTCATCCTGTGCGACCTTCCTGTCGGGGCGGGCGTAGATGTGCGGGAAGCGACGCTCGAGTATCCAGGCGACCTTCATCCATGAAGACGAGGGAGCGCCTTCGAGTTCGGCTATCAGGCGCTCGTGGTAGACGGCGAGTGCGCGCCGGTAGGCGAGAACGAAGGCGCGCTCATCGGCGTCGAGTTCATCGAAGTCCTTCTCGACGGCGTCGACGTAGGCTCGCTCGTCGACCATCGCGAGCGCACAGGCAACCTCGAGCGGCTTACCCTCCTCGACGAAGGCGAGTATCTCCTTCTCCTTCTTCGTGAGGCTCATGGGCCGATTCTAGCATCGTGCCGTTTTCGTACGGCCCTGCCATTTTCATACGCGACGGAGAAAGTGCATATTCTTCCAGTCT
>Ga0272449_1004473_pt1 | contig 11340 bp, 7 predicted proteins | sample YNPCB0241_FD_198679 | JGI IMG/M metagenome (GOLD analysis project Ga0272449, IMG submission 198679) | Hot spring sediment microbial communities from Yellowstone National Park, WY, United States - YNP-CB-024-1 | ecosystem: Environmental > Aquatic > Thermal springs > Hot (42-90C) > Sediment...
GTATGAGAGCGCAAGAGCTTGTCCAGGGGAACGAAGCGTGCGCGCGCGGCGCGCTCTACGCGGGGTGTCGCTTCTTCGCGGGATATCCCATCACTCCCAGCAGCGAGATCATGGAGTACTTGGCCAGGGAGATGCCCAAGGTCGGGGGCATCTGCTTACAGATGGAAGATGAGATCGCCTCGATCTCGGCGGTGATCGGGGCGTCGTGGGGCGGCGCCAAGGCGATGACCGCGACGAGCGGGCCGGGGTTCTCGCTCATGCAAGAATCTATCGGGTACGCAGCGATCACTGAGACCCCGTGTGTGATCGTGGACGCGCAGCGCTGGAGCCCCAGCACCGGCCAGCCCACAAAAGCCGCCCAAGGAGACGTGATGCAAGCGCGCTGGGGCACCCACGGCGATCACCCCGTCATCGTGCTGACGGCCTCCTGGGTGCGCGAGGTCTTCGAGATGACCGTGCACGCGTTCAATCTCTCTGAACAGTATCGCGTGCCGGTGATCTTGCTCCTGGACGAAGTCTTGGCGCACTTGCGGGAGAATGTGATCTTGCCCGAACCTGGAGAACTCGAAGTCGTCGAGCGTCGTCGTCCGGAGCGCCTTGAGGACTTCAAGCCGTTCTCGAATGAGACGATGGTCACCTTTGGCGAGGGGGCTCGGCTGATGGTCACGGGAATGGCCCATGATGAGTGGGGCTTCCCTGCCCAAGGTCAAAAAGCCGCAGAGCAGCTCCAGCGCATCGTCTCTAAAATCGAGAGCCGTGCGGACCAGCTCGCCCTCTACCGCGCGCACTTCGTAGATGACGCTGATGTTATTATTATCAGCTACGGCATCACCAGCCGCGCTGTAGAGGCCGCGGGGCACCAGCTGCGCGCTCAGGGCCTCGCGGTGGGCTGGCTCGATCTGAAGACGCTCTGGCCCTTCTCAGATAAGCTCATTCGCTCGTGCACCGAGCATGCCCAGTATGTGCTCGTCCCAGAGCTCAACTTGGGGCAATTGGTGCGCGAAGTCGAGCGCGCCGTGCGGGGGCGGGTCGCGGTCGAGCACCTGGGTCGGGTGGACGGCTACCTCATCACCCCTCAGGAGATTTGTCAGCGCGTGCAAGCTCTTCTTCGAGCAGGAGTGAGCCATGGACTATAGAGAATATTTGCGTGTGGAGAGATTGCCGCATGTGTGGTGTCCTGGCTGCGGGCACGGGATGATCACGCACGCGCTCGCGTGCGCGATGGCTGAGCTTGGGCTCGATCCCAAGAAAACTGTAGTCATCGGGGGGATTGGCTGCTCAGGGCGCACGGCGTTTCTCTTCAACACCGATGCCATGCACACGACTCATGGACGAGCGGTAGTTTTCGCCACGGGGTTGAAGCTTGTCAGGCCCGAGCTGACGGTCGTGCTCGCCCTGGGCGATGGGGATGCTATGGGCATCGGGGGCAATCACTTCATCCACGCCTGCCGCCGCAATATTGATCTCACGGCGATCGTCTATAACAACTCGATCTACGGGCAGACGGGCGGCCAGGTCGCCCCCACCACCCCCCTGCAGAAGAAGAGCACCACCAGCCCCTACGGAAATCTCGAGCCCCCTTTCGATATTGCGCGCGTGGCCATAGCCGCAGGGGCGACCTACGTGGCGCGCACCACCAGCTTCGACTTTCCCGACATGGTGAAGTTCATCAAGCGCGGGATCACTCATAAAGGGTTCTCCGTGATCGAGGTGCTCACGCACTGCCCGACGTATTACGGACGGCTCAACGACTTGCGCGACCCCTACGAAATGTTGCATAATCTAAAAGAACAGACGGTGCCCATTGAAGAGTGGGACTCTCTCAGCGCCGAGGAGCGCGCGGGCAAGATCGTCATTGGAGAGCTCCATCGGGAGGAGCGAGCGGAGTTTGTGGAGAGCTATTACAGACTTATAGCACAGATGCGAGATGGCCACTAAACAGATCCAGCTGACAGGGGCAGGGGGGCAGGGGCTCGTCCTCGCGGGGATTATCTTAGCCGAAGCGGCGATGCGCGACGGCAAGAACGTCGCGGTCGCCCAAAGCTACGGCCCCGAAGCCCGCCTGGGAGCCAGCAAATCCGACGTGATCATCTCCACGGAGAAGATCGCCTACCCGCAAGTGATCAAACCCGATATCTTGCTCTGCCTCTCCCAAGATGCGTTCGATAAATATTCCCCCGCGGTGGACAGCCAAGCTCTTATTGTCGTAGACTCGACTCACGTGAACGTTCAGGGGAGAAATACCGTGGTGCAGTTGCCGTTATCGCGCGCAGCCGTCGAACAAGTTGGCAACAAGCTGGTCACGAACATGGTGGCGCTGGGGGCACTCAACGCTCTAGCGCGCCTGGTCTCATGGGAGAACCTCCAGAAGGCGGTGGCACTCCGCACGCCCCCAAAGTATCGTGATCAGAACTTACACGCGCTCGAAGTTGGACGACGCTTAGCTCAAGAGAACCAGACAAAGGAGGTCTAATCTATGGCAGCAACAGTGGAGGCCAAACGGCAAGGCGAGCTGAAGATGCTCAAGACCGCGCGGCACTTCTTCGACGTGGCCGCGCAGAAGCTCAAGCTTGAGGAGGGCTTGATAGAGCTCTTGCGGTATCCCAAGCGCCGGCTGATCGTCAACTTCCCGGTGCGCATGGACAACGGTCGGGTTATCAACTTTGAGGGGTATCGAGTGCAGTGCCATCCGGTCTTGGGGCCGGGCAAGGGCGGGATCCGCTATCACCCGGACACGACCTTAGAAGAAGTGGAAGCGCTGGCGATCTTGATGAACTGGAAGTGCGCGGTGGCGGGGCTGCCCTTCAGCGGGGCCAAGGGCGGGGTGCGCTGCAACCCCAAGGAGATGTCCGTTGGGGAGCTGGAGCGGCTCACGCGGCGCTATGCCGCGGAGATCGCGCCCATCATCGGCCCAGATATAGATATCCCCGCCCCGGATGTCTACACAAGCTCCCGCGAGATGGCCTGGATCGTGGACACGATCAGTATGCACCACAATGGGGAGTTCATGCCCGGGCTGGTGACGGGCAAGCCCATCTTGCTTGGGGGATCGTTGGGGCGCGAGACGGCTACCGCCCGCGGCGGCTTCTTCTGCACCCTCGAAGCCCTCAAACACCTCAACATGAAGATCGAAGGGGTGACGGTCGCCATTCAGGGCTTTGGCAACGCTGGCTCGTATTACGCCCAATTTATGCAAGAAGCCGGCGCCAAGGTGATCGCCGTCAGCGACTCCAAGGGCGGCATCTACAACCCCAAGGGGTTGGACTACAAAGCCGTGCTGGCGTTCAAGCGTGAGACGGGCACGGTCGTGGGGTTCACGGGCGCAGACAAAATCACCAACGAGGAGCTGTTAGAGCTTCCGTGTGACATCTTGGCGCCGGCGGCCTTGGAGGACCAGCTGCATGAGGGCAACGCCCACAAGATCAAAGCCAAGCTCATCTGCGAGCTGGCCAACGGCCCGACCACCCAAGAGGCGGACGCGATCTTGCATGAGCGGGGGATCTTCGTCCTCCCTGATATTCTGGCGAACTCCGGCGGGGTGACAGTCAGCTACTTTGAGTGGGTCCAGGATCGCTATCGCTATTTCTGGGACGCCGAGCGCGTGGATGAGCGCTTGAAGATCTTCATGACGGAGGCATTCAAGCGCGTGCTGGAGATGCATCTGAAGCACAAGGTGGACATGCGCACGGCGGCGTTCATGACGGCAGTGGCGCGGGTAGCCGAGGCCGCTCGAGCCCGCGGCATGTACCCATAAGCAGGCGCTCACCACCGGCCCCTCTCCCGTCGGTCACCGACGGGAGAGGGGCTTTGTGTCTGCCAGACACCCCCTAAGACGATCGCCCCTCCTACCAGCTGGAGCCAGGTGATCGGCTCGTGCAGCACAACGAAAGCTAGAGCAAACGTCACCACAGGCACGATGTTGTTAAAGATCGCTGTGCGCGCGGCCCCAAGCTGTTGAATGCTGTACGACCAGATGAGATACGCCAGGGCAATGGGGAAGCAGCTCGTATAGAGAATGCTTCCATACACCCAGGGCGGCAGGGCGCGCCAATCCACCGAGCAGAGCTCAAGCGCGGCGAAGGGCCACAGCCCCGGAACCCCCACCACCAACCCCACGGCGGAGACGCGCAGCGCGGAGTATCTCTCTAAGAGCCTCTTCGAAAACACAGTATACCCTGCCCAACAGATCGCCGCCCCAAGGGTCAGCAGGTTCCCCACGAGGAGATCTTGTGTGGAGGAGTTTCCCTGGGGGCTACCCAGCGTGACGAGCACGACCCCTCCAAACGCCAGAGCGATCCCCACCCACGTCCGCGTGGAGATCCTCTCCCAGCCGAGGGCCATCGCCAACAGGGCGGTCCAGATGGGGATCGTCCCGATGAGCAGCGACGAGATCGCCGAGGTCGTCAAGTCCAGCCCGATCGCAAAGAGCACCTGATAGCACGTGTTGCCCAGCAGGCCCACGCCGGCCAGCTTGAGCCAGTCGGACCACGGCATCTTCCTCTGGCGCTCCCGCGCCAGCCAGATGCCCCCCATCAGCGCCGCGGCGACGGTCATGCGCACGGCATTAAAGACTAAAGGGGGAAGTTCACGGAAAGCTGCCTTCATCACGATGAAATTAGCCCCCCAGATGAGGACGACCACCCCCAGCAGAAGCTTCGCAAGCCGCTCCGAATCTCTTCTCACGGTGGGCGATTATAACAAAAAAGAGTCGAGGGGAGCATGGCGCTCCCGCTCGACCCGGCCTTGCCAAGATCCCCCGAGAGCTCTGCACTCTCGCTTGCCGCCAAAGGGGTGATCCTAGCTTCGTCTTTAGAACAAGAACCCGATCAAGACTCCCGCCAAGCCCGCCACCAGCGCGATGAGCGCTAAGCTGTTGGCGCCCTCGACGGCGGCTTTGGCGTCTTGAGCTTCTTTCTTGGCTTGGGCCAGCTGCGCTTGCAGCTCCTTGGTCTTCTCGGCTACCGCTTGCTGGACGAGCGCCTTGACATCGGGGATTTCCACCGGCTGCGGCGCTCCAAGCTTAGCGATGCGATCTTGGAGCTCATTGATCTTGATCTTGAGAGATTCAACATCAATCAAGAGCTTGCTGAAGCCATCGGTGAGCTGGCTGAACTTCTTGGCCATATCTTCGTCACGGGCTTCAGCAGCATCGAGCCGCCCCGAGAGCTTGCTCACCATATCTTGCAAGGACGCGACGATCTGCTGTAATCGCGCAAAATTCCCCTCGAGGCTGCTGGTGCGACTGGCCAGCTCCCCAACAGAGTTCTGCACGTTCACCACAGCGCCGGGCAAGCCCGACAGCTGCTCCAACTGCTGGGTGTGCTTGACGAGCGTCTCCTCGATGCGTCCCACACGGACGCTCAAATTCGCCGTCGTATCCTGCAGTCCCTTCACCAACGGCGTGAGGGCTTGGAGCTTGCCCACTTGATCAGTCAGAGCCGCTAAGCCCTTCTCCACAACCTCAACGCGGTTGCTCAGCGTTCCTACGGTCCCCTGTAAGTTGATGACAAGAGCCTGCATGCCCGCGAGCTTCTCGAGCTGGTCGCGCAGCTGTCCGATGGCCAGTTCATTGGCCTTCATGCGGCTGGCCAGCTCTCCCACGCTGTACTTGAGATCAGATACTTGCTGGGGCAGCTCGGCGAGCTGCTCGACCTGCCCTTCGAGGTTACTGATCCGTCCACTGAGCTTCTTGAGATCGAACGAGAGATCCTTGGCCAGCTGTTCCACGGCAAAGAGCCGCGGCCGGATATTCTCGATCTCGCCGGTCCCGGCTTGGGTGAGCTTCTGCAGCTCGATGGAGAGCGACTTGACCACGGCTTCCAGCTCTTTGAGCTGTTTCTCGAGCTGGGCCACCTTATCCTTGACGCTCTTGTCGTCTTGGGCCGAAGCCAACGGCGTAGCCCCGACGGCCAAGAGCATCGCCACGAGCAGGAGCGTCAGCATCCTGCTGAGCCATCTGCAATTCCGCATTCGACTATCCCCCCTTTAGCGTTGGCTTGATTGTACGGATTCCCCCCGGAGAAGACAGTGACGCCGATTACACAGCTCATAGACATCCATTCCCCCAGCGAGTGAACTGAGGCGGTAGCGCTGATCACCTTCGGTGCGCAAGAGCTCGTGCTCATCGCTGATCTTGGCAAAGATTGTGTAAACGGGTCGCTATTGGCATCTATGGGGCTATCTTAAGAAATTTAAGGCCTTGGGGATGTCCGGGGCAGCAGCGCCCGCCTTAGAGAGGGCTTGTCAGAAAAAGCTCTTTGGAAGAGAATTTCTCGCGCAGCTTCTTCTCCTCTTTCAAAGTCCGCTAATTTTAGTTAGCAGACGTTAGGGGGGGTCTTGACTAGGCAGGGGGCATCTGTGCTATAATCCAGCTGTGCCAAGCCTTGAGAGAAGGAGGCAGGGCGAGGTCTCCAGAGGGGCAGGTTCGGGTGAGCCTCCCATCGTAAGATGCTCTCTAAAGAAGTAGTAGGATATGAGCAATTGTCGTGATGATCTTATCAGGCAGCGGCTCGAGGCTGCTCGTAGAAATCTCCTGGACACCAGTTTGCGCAATAAGCTAATTAACTATAGACCTTCTAAAGCATCGGGTGTTGAGGTCGTTGGCGAGGACCCTGTAGAGGTTTATAGACTGTTGGTCAAGGAAGGCAAATCAATGATCTTCATAGGTAAACCAGACTTACAGGAAGAAAGTCTTTTAGAGAAGGAGGAAGGTAGTAGCAAACTTGCGCCGGTAGACACAACAGACAATAAATTAAACACCAACGAAACTGAGAGTAAGCTTTATATACGATTGCTCAAGACATGGCGCGATGCTCGATCTACCCTTGAAGAACAAGGAGTGAATACGTTGTTCCTAGCGCTTGGCATGCTTCACTGGTATGACTCTGAAGCAAGCCAAGAGTCCAAAAAAGCCCCATTGATCCTAATTCCCGTTCTCATCGAGCGTCATAGGAGCACGCGATTTCGAATTTCTTATGATGGTACCGAGGTCGGCAGTAACCTCTCATTGATAGCAATATTGCAACAACAATTCGGGATTGATCTCCCTGAGATCAGTGAACCCGAAAACTTAGATGTCGCTCAATATTTTCAACAGGTAGCAAAGGCAGTCGCAGATCAACCGCGCTGGCGAGTTGACGACAAAGCTATTGTACTGAGTTTTTTCAGTTATGCAAAATACCTCATGTTTAAAGACCTGGGGGGCGAAGCATGGCCAGAAGGGCAAAAGCCTTGGATGCATAGTGTTATAAGAGCATTGCTTGGGGATGGATTTGAAGGAGATGGCAACCCTGGCATCGGCGAAGAAGAAAATATTGACAAGTATCGCCCTGTTGAACAAGCATGGGAGGTTTTCGATGCTGATGCGTCGCAACTACGTGCCATCTTAGAGGCAAAATCAGGGCGCTCGATGATTATCGAAGGCCCTCCTGGAACCGGAAAATCTCAGACAATTGCTAACCTCATCGCTGAAGCAATCGCTGAGGGGAAAAAGATCCTTTTTGTTTCTGAAAAGCGTGCGGCTTTGGAGGTTGTCTGGCAGCGTCTCAGGGAAGCAGGCCTGCATGAAGCATGTTTGGAGTTGCATAGTAGCAAGGCTAACAAGAGGGATTTCTACGAACAGCTTAAAAGAACACTCTATCTCTCGCGACCTCAAACAGAGCAAAAGCAACAGGAACTGAAGCGGCTCAGCCAAATCCGTGATTGTCTTAATGAATATTGCCAAGCGCTTCATACTCCATTACCTCAGCGAGGGATTCCTCCCTTCCTTGCTATGGGTCAACTTCTTAAGCTGGGGAAAGAGACTGAAGGCTTAAGAAAGCCTAACTTTAGTATTATGTCCGGATGGACGCAACCAGACTTTGAAAACAAGCGAGAGCTGGTTCGAAAAATTCAAAGCGTCGTCAAAGAAACAGGTATCCCTTCTGAAAATCCCTTTTGGGGCAGTGGCTTAATGCTTTTACTCCCAGAAGATCGTAACGAAATTGCCTCATTGATAAAGGAAACAATCAAGATGGTGCAGCAGGCTTTTGATTTGACATGTCGCTTAGATCATGATTCTGCTGAAGCAGTCCGTGATGCGATCATAGCCAAACAGCAGGGATGGGAGTTAGAGATTGATGACATCCAACGTAATATAGCTCAATACGGTGATAAGTGGTACCGAATCTTTGTGCCGTCCTATCACATCGCGCGTTGGAAGTTGCGCTCGCTTTGGGCTCGTCCTCTGCCAAAATCTCGAGAAGAAATGATATATCTCATACACGTAGTTCAATCAGTCTTAGCAGCATCCCATCAGCTTAACTCTCTATTAAGGCGCTTGGAGGCAAAAGAGCCACTTAATCAATTAGCAAAGCTTCCTTTCCCCGATCAGCTCGCGAGATTAAACACTTGGCTTACAGACCTTACCCCACTCCAACACCTTGCCGCTTTCAATCGCCTTTGTGAGGAAGCAAGACAACAAGGCCTTGAAGAAGTAGCCAAGATAGCTTCTTCTTGGGAGTTAGCAGGTGATCGGTTGGTCGAGGTATTCGATCGAGTGTGGTACTCAGGGGTTGTACGAGAAGCCTTTGAATCACGCCCCATCCTTGCTATGCTCGAGAGCAAGGAGCATGAGAATCTGATTCGAGAATTTAGGGACTTAGATACTCTGATGCTTAAGATCAATCGGGCTAAAGTAGCTCTCAAGCATTGGGAGCAAGTCCCTCGCTACACTGCTGGCGGGAGTCTCGGCCTATTGCTCAGAGAGATAGAGAAACAAAGGGGACACAAACCAATTCGGAAAATCATGGCAGAAGCCAGTGAGGCAATTGAAGCGATTAAACCTGTGTTTATGATGTCACCACTCTCTGTGGCGATGTATTTGCCGCCTGACGGGCCTCGGTTTGACCTAGTAATCTTTGATGAGGCCAGCCAAATTAAGCCTGAAGATGCTTTTGGGGCTATTATCCGAGCTAAACAGACCATCGTTGTGGGAGATAGCAAGCAGTTACCTCCAACCAGCTTTTTTGATAGATTGACGCAAGTGAATGATAATGGCGATGAGGGCGAAGAAGTCGATGTGAACATTACACGTGGTATGGAGAGTATCCTCGCCCTGATGAACTCTAAAATCCCACCTGGTAGCCCACAGAGGCGAGATCTACGCTGGCACTACAGAAGTAAACACGATTCTTTGATCGCTTGCTCCAACCGGCTCTTTTATAACGAGCGGCTTATTGTGCCTCCCAGTAAAGAACGGAAACCCAAATACATGGGGCTGGTGTTCCACCATCTTCCTCACACGGTTTATGGCCGTGGAGGATCAAAGAAGAATCTAGAAGAGGCACGGATTGTTATGCAGTCGATCATAAGACATATAAAAGAAAGTCCAGATTTATCGCTTGGAGTGGCAGCCTTCAGTATCGCTCAACAAGAGGCGATTGAGGATGAGCTAGAACGCCTACGCCGTGAAAATACGGAAATTGAAACACTACTTGTAGAGTTTGACCGACGTCACGAGACTGAACCCCTCTTTGTGAAGAATCTAGAAACTGTCCAGGGCGACGAGCGTGATGTCATCTTCATTAGCGTCGGTTATGGGAGAGATGCAAATGGGTATATCTCCATGAACTTCGGCCCCCTCAACAAAGAAGGGGGAGAGAGACGGTTAAATGTCTTAATCACTCGCGCTCGAATAAGGTGCGAAATATTCTCCAACTTGCGCTATAGCGACATTCGTGTGGATGAGAACTCTCCACAAGGTGTAAAAGCCTTGCGAACTTTTCTTCACTTTGCCGAAACAGGAGAGATAGACGTACCAACCCCAACCGATCGTGAACCCATGTCGCCTTTTGAGGAAGATGTGATCGATGCTTTACGTTCTCATGGCTATCAAGTAGTACCCCAAGTCGGATCTGTGGGGTTCTATATCGATATTGGGGTTTGCGACCCGCACAATCCAGGAAAATTTGTACTAGGCATCGAATGTGATGGCGCTCAGTATCACTCGTCAAAAAGTGCACGCGATCGTGATCGCCTTCGCCAAGCTGTTCTAGAAGCTCGCGGTTGGCGCATCCATCGGATTTGGAGCACTGATTGGTATAAAAATCGAGAAGCTGAACTTCGCCGATTATTACAAGTAATTGAGCAAGCTATTACAACCCAATCAGAGTTGCCCGTAGTTCCTCCGTTGTCCAATCAAGGTGCTAGAGGTCAAGGCGATGCTGATCGGGAGATTACCTTCAAAGGAAGTGAAATTGCAACCAGATTACCTGCTATTAGTGTACCAGAATACACTTTCGCTCAACCGAAGATTAATCTTGGTTGGCGCCAGTTACGTGAGATCTCACCAGCAGAAATGTCAGATTTGGTAATACAAGTGGTGGAAGTCGAAAGCCCTGTTCACTTTGAAGAGGTCGTGCGGCGCATTCGTGAAGCAGCTGGTTTAGCCCGGGCGGGGAATGCGATTCGTAAAGCTGTTTTGCATGGCATTAAATACGCCTCAGCTAATGGAAAGGTTATCTTTGACGAGCCCTTTGTGCTGAAAAATCCACCTAATAGACCTATCCCTAGATCCCGGTCAAATTTCCCGAACCATATTAAGAAACTTGAATATATCCATCCTGACGAAATTAAGGCGGCTCTCATATTAGTAGTGGAGCGCTCATTCGGCATTTCTGCTGAAGAAGCCAAAAATGAATCTCTGAAGCTCCTTGGGTTTGAGAGGGTGACGGAGAATATGAGTGACTTCGTTGATACACTTATTCAAGAACTTTGCAGCAAATCTGAGCTGCAATTGCAAGGGGGGTTATTGAGACGATCCAAGTAGCTGCTCAAATAGGGACAAAGTTTTAACCCTTAATCTGGGAGAAGACACCCGTTCGCACTAAGACGTTGACCTCCAATGAAGACCTCCTCTTAGTTGCTATAGTTCCTGGGTCGTATATAGCCTTGACACTCGATAACTGCTTCTTACGATCGCTTGACAGTTGCAGGGCAAGAGCACGCAAGCGCAGTGCGCTAGCGATGGCTCCCGTTGGCGATCTGCGCTCTTGACAGCAGCGCCCCTACGTTCGGCTACACCGTACGGTCTCGGCGTGGCTGTGCCTTTTCATAGCCCTGGACAGACTTATCCCCCCAAGACTCTCAAAAAGATTATCGAGCGCCAGGCTCGGTGGTCTTTAGAAGACTTGAAGCGTTTAAAGCTCCCACCTAGACATGATCATTAGATCCGTCGTGCGGGGCTTCGATGGGCGAGAGCACGCAAGCGAAGCACGCAAGCTCACGAGCTATTTGCTTTTTACAAGAGGAGCCGGTAACGTAATAGAGAGAGACACCAAGGAGGTATCGCTATGAGCAAAC
>Ga0272449_1004474_pt1 | contig 11335 bp, 6 predicted proteins | sample YNPCB0241_FD_198679 | JGI IMG/M metagenome (GOLD analysis project Ga0272449, IMG submission 198679) | Hot spring sediment microbial communities from Yellowstone National Park, WY, United States - YNP-CB-024-1 | ecosystem: Environmental > Aquatic > Thermal springs > Hot (42-90C) > Sediment...
TCATCGAGGCTGTGAGCCGGCTTGTGCCAGGGGTTCTTGGGGATCCAACGGCCACATTTGAGGATAGTCACGTCAGTGGCCTGCTTGAATACCCGCATTACACCAGGCCACGCGAGTTTGAGGGGCTGGCTGTGCCGGAGGTCCTTCTTTCCGGCAACCATGCTGAGATCGCGCGCTGGCGCCGAGAGCAGTCGCTGCGCCGCACGTTTCTGCGCCGGCCGGACTTGCTCGACCGCGCCGCGCTGAGCGATAGTGACCGCGCTTACCTGCGCAAGCTGCGGCAGGAACTGGACACTTTTCAGGAGCAAGAATGAAGGCGCTTGGCCTTGGTATTGATACTGGTGGCACTTTTACCGACGCGGTGCTTGTCGAGTTGGGGTCGAGCCGAGTTGTGGCGAGCGCCAAGGCGCCAACGACCAGGCATGATCTAGCAGATGGCATCATAGCGGCTGTGAGAAGGCTGCCGGAGCGAGAGCGGGAGCGTGTGGCGCTCGTGAGCTTATCCACGACGCTTGCCACTAATGCCATTGTTGAAGGCAAGGGGGCTCCAACCTGCCTCGTTATGATCGGCTACGACCAGGGCCTGCTGAGTGCTTATCGGCTTGAGCGACTCCTGCCCATTCGGGATGTAATCTTCATCGCTGGAGGGCACGACGCTTCCGGCCGCGAAGTGCAGCCATTGGATGAGGCTGCTTTGCGTACCGCTGTTCGCTCTCGCCTTGGCACAGTTGCGGCTTATGCGGTCAGTGGGTTCTTTTCGGTGCGGAACCCGGCGCACGAACTGCGGGCAAAGGAGATCATCGAGGCTGAAAGCAGCTGCCCGGTGGCCTGTGGGCATGAGCTCTCAAGCGAGCTGGATTGCATCCTCAGGGCAAGCACGTGTGCGCTCAACGCCAGCCTGATGCCCCTGCTGCGCGAGCTCATGAGCGCATTGCGCCGTTCCCTAGAGCAGCTTGGGATCAGAGCGCCAGCAATGGTAGTGCGTGGTGACGGCTCGCTGATGAGCGTGGAAATGGCGCTGCAGCGCCCGGTGGAGACAATCTTGAGCGGGCCGGCTGCCAGTGTCGTGGGCGGGCTTGCCCTTGTGGGCGGGCAAGACATGCTGGTGATTGACATCGGTGGCACAACTACGGACGTGGCTCTCGTTGAGCGAGGGCTGCCGCGGCTGAGCGATGCTGGTGCGACAGTGGGCGGTTGGCGTACCCTCGTGCGCGCCGTGGACACGGTGAGCATCGGCTTAGGCGGGGATAGCGAGGTGTACTTGGCCCGGGACGGCAAGCTCCAGGTGGGACCGAGACGCGTGCTGCCGCTTTCGTACGTTGCCGCGCAGCACCCGATGGTTGTTGAGCTGCTGAGGCGAGCCTTGCGCGAACGGAGTGCTGGTCCAAACGACCGGCTCTTTGTCCTGGTGCGCTCGCCAGGCGGGCGCGTGCTCGGCGCTGTCGAGCAGCGCATAGTGAGCGCGTTGCAGAAAAGGCCGGTGGCAAGTTGGGAAGCAGATGGGCTGGACCCTTGGGCGGTCGCTTACCTCTCGCGGCAGGAGAATGCACTCGAACGCGAGGGCCTCATCCTCAGAAGCTACTTCACACCTACAGACGCTCTGCACGTATTGCGCGAGGTTGAGCTCTGGGAAAAGGAGGCAGCGCTATTGGGAGCGGAGCTGTTAGGGCGCTTCCTTGGGTTGTCGGCGGAGGAAGTGGCGCTAAAGGCGCTTGCGGCTGTGCGCCGACGCTTGCTGGAGGTGGCCCTGCGCGGCCTCGTGGCGGGCAAGGGGCCCGAGGAGCAGGCTGGCCTTGATGGGAGGCTCCTTGACCTCGCGTGCTCTGGCGAGGGAGCGAATGGGCACCTGGAGGTTAGGATTGTTTCACGAGTGCCGTTTGTGGGGCTCGGAGCACCGGTGCGGCACTTGCTGCCAGCCTTGCGGCGCTGCCTGCAGGCGCCTTTGAGCATTCCGGAGTTCCATGAGGTTGCCAACGCTGTAGGTGCCATCTGTGGGTCCGTCACGGAGCGTGTGACGGTTCAGGTGCAGGCTGAATACGGCGTTTCGGGGATAAGCGGCTACCGGGTTATTGGGCCACGCGGGCCAGAACTCTTTGAGCAGGCCGAGGAAGCTCTCTCAAGGGCGAAGGAAGTCGCAGCTGCGATAGCTAGGGAGCGTGCTCTGCGAGCCGGTGCAGGTGAGCCGCAAGTATCGATCGAGAGCGAGGACGAATACGGCACAGCAAGCACAGCTTTTGGGGACCGCATCTATCTCGGCAGCAAGGTGACTGGCATCGCAGTGGGCCGTCCGGCAATAGCAGCAGGCGCTGCGCGCGCTGAGGTTCAGGCAACCGAGCTGTGGTGATAAACTCTCCGGGTTCCTCAGTGCGCATTGAGCCCAGCCAACCTAGCGCCGAGCTGGTGCTGTGCACGTTTGGCCTGTACCCTGCATGTCTGGTCGCCGGCGAAAAACTTGAGGCCATTGCGCGCTAAACTGTCCAGGGAACGGCAGCCAGCCTGGCCAGAGGGCAGGCGGGTGGCAGCAATTATGGGAGGTGGGTGAGGTGCCGCGGTGAACGCCTTCCTGCGGCGCTTTCTGGACCTGTGGCAATCCTTGGCCAGATGGTACTACGGCTGGCGCTATGGGGCTGTAGCCAAACGGATGGCCTCCCCAGGCGCCAAGGTGGGGCGTGGCTTTGTTGTCGTGCAAATTGATGGGTTGAGCCATGCTTGCCTGCTCGATGCCGTAGTGAAGGGCTATGTTCCCTATATCGCCTCGCTCTTGCGGTCGGGCCAGGCGGAGGCCGTTCGTTGGTTCTGCGGATTGCCAAGTACGACGCCCGCTGTGCAAGCGGAAATCATGTTTGGCACGAAGTCCCTGGTGCCTGGCTTCCGCTGGTACGAGAAGCGCACTCGTCAAGCTGTTGTGTGCAAACTGCCAGGGCCAATGCACGTGCTGCAGGAGCAGTTGCGGCTGCATGGGCAAGGCATTCTCGCGGGTGGGGCGAGCTACGCTAACGTCTTCGACGCTGGGGCTGCGAGCTCCCTTTTCACCCTTTCGGCTGTCGGCCGCAGCAGCTTTCTGCAAAGGATCGCTGGTCTGTGGGTCTTCTTGCTCCTTCTGTTCAGCCCTGTGCGTTCAGCCCGCATCCTCTTGCTTGCCCTGTGGACCTACCTCAGTGTGCTCTGGCGCCGTGTGCTGGCGTACTTTTTCCCCAGCAAGTTCGGCCGGCTAAGCCTCCTTGCACCGTTCTGGCACGTGCTGGCTGATGTCATTGTCCGCGAGATCGAGACATTTTCTGTCCTCGTGGATATTTACCGTGGAGTGCCAGCCATATACGTGAATTACAATAGCTACGATGAGTGGGCTCACCTGTTTGGCCAAAGCGACAAGTACGCATACCGGATGTTGCGTCGGATTGATAGCCAGATTCAACAGATCGACCGCATGCGCCGCAGATGGGCTGGCCGCGAGTACGATCTGTATATACTCTCCGACCATGGCATGGCCGATTGTGTCCCCTTTGAGCGGGCCTTTGGCATCTCGCTGGGGCAGCTCATCGGCAGCCGGCTGCAGTGGCCTATTACCACGGATGAAACCCAGGTCGGTGCTGCCGATTTTCGCGGTGCGCCGGTCCTGCTTGCAGACGAGGTCGCTGCAGTTTCGGGCCGGCTGCCTCGCTTGCTGGACATGGGTGCAAAGCTGCTGCGCCGTGTGCTCTTGAGGAGGGCTGAGCACGAGCCCTCCTCAAGCCGCCGGACTGATGTTGTGGTGCGCAATTCCGGGCCGCTCTCCCACGTTTACTTCACGGCTACCGATGCCCAGCTCACCGCGGCGGAGCTCGAGGCCATGTTCCCCGGCCTGCTCGCAAGCCTTGCAGCTCACCCAGGAATAGGCCTGGTGGCAACGAGGCATGCTGGGAAGTTGCAGCTCTATACCCGCCAAGGGGGCGCATGCACCGCCAAAGAGCTCCCACACGGCATGCTGGAGGCGTTGCCCGACCAGGAAGAACTCCTGGCGGAGCTGGAACGGCTTGTGCTCTCGCCCAACAGCGGGGATCTGGTGGTGATGGGCAGGTGGGGGTTGTGGGGCCAAGATGGCCTGGTTGTGAGCTTCGAGCGGCAGCGTGCAACTCATGGCGGGGTTGGAGGAGAGCAGTGCTACCCCTTCTTGCTCTGCGTGGGCCTTCCTGCGGCGAGCCTGTCTGCGGTACGGACCGCTGCGGATATCCGCCAGCTGCTCCTTGCCTACAGTGCGGAGGGGGAGGAGCACTTGCCTGGCGTGTGGCCTGGTGTGGCCACTCAGCCGTCCGGTTCCTCTGAAGTGGCTAGAAGAGGGGACTAACGGCACATGCCGCCATCCTCGGCCTGCTCTGGGCCTTTATTGTGAGCTGAGCGGTCAGGCCCTAAACTTTAGGTGAAGCGTCAACCCCTTGTAGACAAAGGATGCCCTCTTGGACTTCCGGCAAGCAGTGGAGTTCATCTGGAACCGCACGGACTATGAGCGGCAGTGGAGCTACAACTACTCTGCCGAGCGCTTCGACCTTGCGCGCGTGTACAGGCTTCTTGAGAGGCTGGGTTCGCCGCAGAGGGGGCTTGTTGCTGCCCATATCGCTGGGACAAAGGGCAAGGGATCCACTGCGGCGATGCTTGCTTCCATTTTGCGTGCCGCTGGGCTGCGGGTGGGGCTGTACACCTCGCCGCACTTGCATTCTGTCCGGGAGCGCATCCAGGTCGACGGGCGGGCCGTAACGCGGGAGGCTTTTGCTCAGGCGGTTGCCTCAGTGGCTGCGGCCTGCGAGGGCTTGCCGGAAATCACATCCTTTGAGGCGCTGACGGCAGCTGCTTTTGTGGCTTTCCGCCAGCACAATGTTGAAGCAGCCGTTGTGGAAGTGGGTTTGGGTGGGCGGCTCGATGCGACCAACGTCATCAGGCCTTTTGTGAGCGTCATCACTTCGCTGAGCTATGACCACACTGCCATCTTGGGGCGGGACCTGGCAAGTATCGCGCGGGAAAAAGCGGGGATAGTCAAAGACGGCATTCCGGTCGTGAGCGCAAGCCAGCCGGAAGAGGCGATGGCGGTCATTCGGGAGGCTGCAAAGGAGCATGGCTCCAGGCTCTATGTGGCCGGTGCCGATTGGCGCTATCGACCGCTGGCCTTCAACGAGCGTGCGCAGAGCTTTGCCGTCTACCCGCCGGGGGAGGAAGCGAGCATTGCTGCTGGTGAGTTCACGGTGCCGTTGCTCGGGGAGCATCAGCTGGAAAACGCTGTGCTGGCACTGGCGGCGGCTGCTCTTGCGCCCAAGTCCTTTGGCCTGCGGCGAGAGCACCTGGCACTAGGGCTGCAGCAGGTGCACTGGCCAGGTCGTTTTGAGGTGGTCGGGCGGGAGCCAGCCGTAGTGCTGGATGGGGCGCACAATGTGGATTCGATGGCCAAGCTCCTGCTGGCCTTGAGGAGACACCTCAAATTTGAGCGGCTGTTCATGGTCTTCGGCGCCTCCCGGGACAAGGACGTGCGCGGCATGCTGGCACTATTGCCGTCGGTAGTCACGAAGCTGTATCTCTGCCGGAGCCGGCACGAGCGCGCCCTGGCGCCTGAGGAGCTGAGCCAGCTTGCAGGGGCACTCGCGGTGCCCCATGCTACCTTTGGCTCGGTAGAAGAGGCGCTTTGGGCAGCACTGGCAGAGGCGAAGGCTGCCGACTGCGTGTGCGTTTGTGGCAGCCTGTTCGTGGTTGCCGCAGCTCGAGAGGCTCTGGCAATGCGTTTCGGTTGGATAGAGCGAGAGGGTGATGATCTGGAAGTTTTGGCTGTAACGAGCAATGAACGGAGGCAATCAGTTGCCGGATAGGGAGATTGAGGAGCTTTGTGGAATACAAATTGAGGAGCTAGAGGAACTGCCGGTGCTCCCGTTGCGCGACACGGTCGTGTTCCCGCATGTGGTGGCACCGCTCATGCTGGGTCGCGATAAATCGGTGCGCGCGCTCGAGACGGCACAGGCGCGGGGGACACCCTTGCTTGTGGTGGCGCAGCGAGACGCTGAGGTTGCGGATCCGGGCCCGGAGGATCTGTACGAAGTGGGGACAGTTGCCATTGTGGCGCGCATGCTGCGCATGCCCGATGGCACCCTAAGCGTGCTTGTACAGGGCCAGAGCAGAGCTCGTATCCTCAGCGTGGAAGCGGATCAATTCCAGCTGCTTGCGCGCATCGTGCGGTTGGCAGAGCCAGCTACGGGTGGCCTCGCCGTAGAGGCCCTCATGCGCGCGGTGCTCACGCTGTTCGAGCGCTGCGTGAACCTCTCTGACGACATACCCGAGGATGCCTACGTCGCTGCCGTCAACATCGAGGAGCCGGGCAAGCTGGCGGATATGATTGCAAGCACGCTTGAACTCAGCCTTCCCGAGAAGCAGGACCTTCTGGAAACGCTGGACCCTGTTTCCCGCCTGCAGAAGCTGAGCGTGCTGCTGGCGCGCGAGCTTGACGTGCTCGAGCTGGAGGACAAGATCCAGTCGCAGGTGCAGGAAGAGGTTGATCGTTCCCAGCGCGAGTTCTTCCTGCGCGAGCAGATGCGGGCAATCCAGCGGGAGTTGGGTGAAGCGGACCCATGGGAACAGGAAATGGAGGAGCTGGCGCGCAAGATCGCCACTGCAGGCCTGCCTGCGGAGGTGAGGGAGCGCGCGGAGCGCGAGCTCAGCCGGCTGAAGAGCATGCCTCCTGGCTCGCCGGAGACGGGTATAATCAGGACTTACATTGATTGGCTGCTTGACCTGCCCTGGACGCAGATGACTGAAGATAACCTCGATGTCGTGCACGTGGCGCGAGTATTGGACCAAAACCACTATGGCTTGGAGAAGGTGAAGGAACGAATCGTGGAGCACATCGCGGTGCGGCGGCTGGCGGGGAACGCGATGCGCACGCCAATCCTCTGTTTTGTCGGGCCGCCGGGCACTGGCAAGACATCAATTGGCCGCTCGATCGCGGAGGCGCTGGGGCGGCGCTTCGTGAGGGTGAGCCTCGGTGGAGTGCGAGATGAAGCCGAGATTCGCGGGCACAGGCGGACCTACATTGGTGCATTGCCTGGCCGGATAATCCAGACGATGCGCCGGGCGGGGACGATCAACCCCGTGTTCATGCTGGATGAGATCGACAAGCTCGGCTATGACTACAGGGGGGATCCCTCAGCTGCCCTGCTTGAGGCGCTGGATCCGGAACAGAACTACGCCTTTTCGGATCACTACCTTGAGGTTCCCTATGACCTCTCTAAGGTGATGTTCATCACAACGGCCAACTGGTTGGAGCCAGTGCCAGACGCGCTGCGGGACCGCATGGAGGTCATAGAATTCCCGGGCTACACCGAGGATGAGAAGGTGGCCATTGCCCGTGGCTTCCTCATCCCACGGCAGTTGCGTGAACATGGGCTGGGGGAGCTGCGCTTCTCCGACCAGTGCTTGCGCCGCATCATTCGCGAGTACACTTATGAGGCCGGCGTGCGCAACCTGGAGCGGCAGATCGCGAGCATCTGCAGAAAGGTGGCGCGGCGTGTGGCGGAAGGGCGTAAAGCACCAGTGCGGGTGGGGGCTGGGGACCTGGAGCGGTATTTGGGCGTGCCCAAGTACACGTACGGCCTCAAGGGCGAGAAGGACGAGGTCGGTGTGGCTACTGGCCTTGCTGTGACGGAGGTGGGCGGAGATGTGCTCACAGTCGAGGTGTCCGTCATGGAAGGCAAGGGCAACTTGCTGCTGACCGGCCAGCTGGGCGAGGTTATGCAGGAATCGGCGCAGGCGGCACTGTCTTACGCCCGGGCCAATTCTGCGTGGCTGCACCTTGATGGCATTGATTTTGATAAAATCGACGTGCACATCCACGTGCCCGAGGGCGCAGTGCCCAAAGATGGGCCATCCGCGGGCATAACGATTGCCGCGGCCATCATTTCGGCGCTTACCGGCAGGCCTGTGCGGCGTGATGTCGCGTTGACCGGTGAGATCACGTTGCGCGGGAGGGTGCTTCCTATTGGTGGGCTGAAAGAGAAGGTTCTGGCCGCGCACCGCGCTGGAATCAATACCATAGTGATACCGAAGAAAAACGAGAAGGACCTCGCTGAGATACCGCCACGGATTCGGCGCCTGGTGCGCTTTGTGCCCGTCGAATCGATGCAGGAAGTGCTGGATGTGGCGCTGCTCGAGCGTCCGCCTGAGGAGAGTAGGCATTCACCGAAGCATCGGCGGCGCGAACGGCCGCTGCCGATCCCCTAGCGAGCTGGCTATGTTCCAGGCGGGCCCTGGCTCTCGGGGGTGAGCTCGTTCCAAGGTGCCCCTGGCGGCACGTCCCGATCGTACAGCAACCGGTTCATAAGCACTGCCCTTTTCGCCTTCTTGTCTGGCGGCAGCGGAAGGCCGTTGGCGTGCAGCCTCTTGGCGCAGACAGCAAGAACTATGAGCGCCCCCTGGATGCCAACCAGTGTGTTGTGGAAAAACACCAGGCCTATTGCAGGGATAGAGATCAGCGCAGCCAGGTCGGCTACTGGCGCCAGGTGGAGCGCACCGCCAGCAAAGTGCAAAAGCAAGATGAGCGCTGAGGCCCACGGATGCAATGGAAGGAAAGCGCCAAGAGTGGTGGCAAGGCCACGGCCACCAGTGAAACGCAGGTACAGCGACCAGCAGTGACCAAGGATAGCACCGGTGCCCGCAGCAGCTGCTGCTTCTGGGCCATGCAGCTGCGCGGCCAGAAACGTCGGGGCGGCCGCCTTCAACACGTCGGCCAGGCCGACCAGGATGCCGGCGGCGCGCCCCACGTGGTAGTAGACATTGGTGCCGCCCACGTTCCGGCTGCCGTAGCGGCGGATGTCGATTCCGCGCAGCTTGCGTGCTACAAGGTAAGCTGTCGGAACCGAGCCCAGTAAATAGCCGGCGACGCCCCAGCCTAGGATAGCCGCGATCATGCTCCCCTGCCGTCGAAGAGCCAGAGCAAGCGTACTTCGCCCTGCCCTGTTGAGAAAAGGGTTCTTGATGTTTGCATACCACACTTGGGGGCGGTTGACAACGTCCAGAGAAGCTGGTTAGAATCGAGCTGCGACTGGCTTCTCAGGACAATGCGGCAGGAGGTCAGCAAGATGAAGATCGGAATTTTCACTGTGCTTTTCCAAGATCGACCGCTGGAGCAGGCTCTTGACACTATTGCCCAAATGGGCTTGGAAGCCGTTGAATTGGGCACAGGGGGGTACCCGGGCAAGGCGCACGCGGACGCGAAGGAATTGCTTGCTGATGATTCCAAGGCCAAGGCGCTGAAACAGGCTGTGACGAGCCGTGGCCTCATTATCAGCGCGCTGAGCTGCCATGGAAACCCCGTCCACCCAGATAAGAGCTTCGCGCAAGCCTGTCAGGAAGACTTCCGGAATGCAGTTTTGCTGGCTGAGAAGCTCGAGGTTCCCGTTGTGATCACTTTCTCAGGCTGCCCCGGTGGGTCGCCAGCCGATAAGTTCCCGAACTGGGTAACTTGCCCGTGGCCGGATGACTTTCTCAAGGTGCTGCGCTATCAGTGGGAGGAAGTGTTGATCCCTTACTGGAAGAGCGAGGAGGAGTTCGCCCGCAAGCACGGTGTGAAGATCGCGCTGGAGATGCATCCAGGCATGGCTGTCTACAACCCTGAGACGGCGCTCAAGCTGCGTGCTGCCACTGGCGACACCCTGGGCGTGAATTTCGACCCGAGTCACCTCTTCTGGCAGGGGATCGACCCAATAGCAGCCGTGCGGGCGCTCGGGCCGGCAATCTTCCACGTGCATGCCAAAGACACCAAGGTCGACCATTTGAACACGGCCGTAAACGGTGTGCTCGATACGAAGCCATATGCCGACGAGATACACCGTTCCTGGATCTTCCGCTCTGTCGGTTACGGCCATGACTACGCTTTCTGGAAAGATTTCGTGAGTAACCTGCGGCTCGTTGGCTATGACTACGTGCTGAGCATCGAGCACGAGGATTCGCTCATGTCCGCTGCAGAGGGCTTGCGCAAAGCAGTGGAATGTCTGAGGGCGTGCGTTATAAGCGAGAAGCCAGGCCAGATGTGGTGGGCTTAGGGCCAACCCGCAACAGCGCTTCCAAAAGGGGGTGAGGTCCAAGGATTGGACCTCGCCCCCTTTTTACGCGCGCTTTACGCCTCATTTACGAAGCACATACAGACTTGCCGGCGTCAGCGTCGGCTATACTGGCCGAAAAGATGAGCGTCAGACGGAGGGCCTGCCGTTGCGGTTGGTTTTGTGGGTTATGGCCGGCATTGCGTGCACCGGGCTACTCCTGGCTGCTGTGCTCCTAGGTGCGGCCGGGTTCAGGCCCAGCGCTGCGGAGATGGTGTCGCCGCAAGGCGTGGCAGTGGCGGTGGCGCCGGGGCAGGGGGCGCTTCTGCGGGAGGCATCTGGCCTTAGAGTGCGGGTGTTACCTGGCACGTTCTCCGATGGGGCGCGTGTCGAGGCCTTGCCGGCGGAGTTTCTGCCCCTGTCTCAGGCACTTATCTCAGAGGTCTGGCAGATACAGTTTGTAGGTGCCCAACCGTCTCGGCCTCTCGAGCTGACTCTGCCGCTGCGGGGCGCTCCGCCCTCAGGGCAAGAGGTCTTCGCTGTCCGTTGGGATGGAGCTCATTGGGTGAGGTTGCGAGCGAGCACGGCTGGCCCTGGGGCGGTACGGGCCCAGCTGTTGGAAGCGGGCGCCGTTGCAGTAGGGGCTGACCCCGTGACGTATCTGACCGAGGAGAAGGTTTCGCCGGCTCTTTTGAAGGTGGAGGTACCTGCTGAGGCGGCAGCTGGTGAGAGGGTGCCGGTAGGCGTTGCGGCTGCGAACCTGGGGCAGGGGGATTTGCGCGGCTTTGGGGTCTTGAGTGCGCGGCTGCTCGAAACGCGAGAGCTCGCAGTGAGCCGGCGGGTCTACACATGGGATGGAACGGATGGCCCGTTTGGGGCTACTGTCTACGCAACGGATCCTCGAGCGTTGGAGGGGGTCACTGCTGGCCTTGTCGACTTGGAAAGCCTCGGAGGGCTCGCTGTCACGATGCCGGACTTTGGCAAACAGGCCACGCTGGAGGTGCGGCTGGATTTCTACAACACAGCTGGTTTGCCCATTGCTGGCACTGCCTTGCGCAGGGAAATCGTTCTCGTAGGCGCTTCGCAGCGGCCAGTACAGATGGGCTTGCCGCCAGCGGTAACGTATGTCCGCCCGATGGGGTTACCCATGACGCTGGCCGCGAATGGCAGGGCACTTGAGGATTTCGATGCCAGCGGCACGTTTCAGCCTGGCACAGCCCGCGAGGTGGCACGTAACTGGGGCGCATATCAAAGTGGCGTGGTGGCCCGCTTCCGCGCTGGCAGTGGGG
>Ga0272449_1004476_pt1 | contig 11334 bp, 7 predicted proteins | sample YNPCB0241_FD_198679 | JGI IMG/M metagenome (GOLD analysis project Ga0272449, IMG submission 198679) | Hot spring sediment microbial communities from Yellowstone National Park, WY, United States - YNP-CB-024-1 | ecosystem: Environmental > Aquatic > Thermal springs > Hot (42-90C) > Sediment...
TTTGAATTACTGACTCCCGGGTTATCCCCGGGAGTATGCTGGAGGATATGGGTGGTGTATATAGGACTCCTTTTTTGACAAGGAAGAGATTCTCTCCACTCCCTTCACTTATGTATCCGTAGGAATCAAGAGCAATCCCTTCAACATATCCGTTGACGATAGCCTCCATCTTTATCAGCTGTCCATTCATGTAATTCCCTCCACTCTTAGCCATTGATGGGAATGTATCAGGAGCCATTCTCCTCCAGGATGATACATGCACATCAACTCCCTGTTCCAATGCTTCATCTCCAAGATACTTACCCCAATCCCAGACAAGGATTGCAACATCAACAGGATTGGGTAAGGGATCAACTCCAAGTTTTGCATATCCTCTGTAAACAACAGGTCTTATGTAGCAACTCTTCAACCCATTGGCTTTTATAGTTTCTATGCAAGCCTTGCAAATCTCATCAAAGGTGAAGGGGATCTCCATCCTGTAAATCTTTGCTGAATTAAAAAGTCTCTCGATGTGGGCATCGAGTCTAAAGACCGCAGACCCTTTTTTGTTCTCATATGCCCTTATCCCTTCAAATACAGAGCTACCATAATGGACAACATGGGAAGCCACATGAATTGTAGCTTCCTTCCAGGGAACCATTTTCCCATTCATCCATACAAATCCATCTTCTTTAAAACTCATAATACCCTCCGAATTATAATTTCAGGAGTTATAATAATATAGTTTTTCCAATTTAGCAACTCAAAAAATTGTTGAATTTATCCTCTTTCAGACTTAAAATTTCTTTATGGAAGAATTGAAGCTTGAGAGAAAGGGTAGAAATATAACCTGGGTTGGTCTTTTTACCAACATTTTCCTCTTTATATTTAAATTAATTGCTGGATTAGTGGGAAGGAGTCAGGCAATTCTTGCTGATGCCTTCCATACCCTTTCAGACCTTTCCACTGATATAATTGTCCTCTTCGGGCTAAAAATTTCCTTGAAGGAAGAGGATGAAAGCCATCCCTATGGTCATGGAAAGGCTGAGACAATCTCTGCTTTTACTCTCGGTCTTTTTCTTATAATTGCTGGGCTTTTTATTTTCTTTGAATCTATTTCAAAGTCTATCTCAATTTATAAAGGTTCTTTAATCCAACCACCCACTTTCCTTGCCCTTTCAGGAGGATTAATCTCTATTTTCAGCAAAGAAATCCTTTACAGATACACGATTTCCATTGGAAAAAAACTTGGAAGCTCTGCAATAATTGCCAACGCCTGGCATCACCGTTCCGATTCTCTATCTTCTATAGCTTCTTCCTTAGGAGTTGGTGGTGCAATTTTGCTCGGTAAAAAATGGATTCTTCTCGATCCCCTTGCAGGTGGACTTGTCTCCTTTTTTATAGTAAAAGTTGGTTTTAATATATTAAAAAAAGAAATAGGTGGATTGATGGAAGCTTCCCCTGAAAAGGAAATAAAAGCATCTATAGAGAACATTCTAAAAAATGACCCAAATGTTAAGGAATTCCACAAATTGAGGATGAGATACATAGGAAGGAAACTTGCTCTGGACTTCCATATTGTTCTTGACGAGAATCTATCCTTTTCTGACGCCCACTCAATAGCAACCTCTATAGAGAATAAAATAAAGGAAAAAGTCTCTTCCATCCATACAATAGTTATCCACATGGAGCCAGTAAAAGAAGAATCAAATTTTGGGAAAATAGAGGATGAGGTTAAGGATGTTATAAATGGTTTTGAAGAGATATTAAGTTTTCACAGATTCCACATTTTCCCCGATCAAAAGGGAGCAACCCTTGCTCTTGACATAGTTCTTCCCTCCAATCTTTCCCTTGAAAGAGGGCATGAGATTGCAAAGGAGCTGAGGAAGAAACTCTTAGAGATTGAAAAGATTAAAGATGCAATAATTCATATAGATATTGAAGGAAAGGAGGAAGAATGAAAAAGATTGAGGATCACCTTAACACAATTCAGGATTTTGTTGCGGGCATATCCCCTGAACAAGCTATGGAAAAGGTCGTAGAATATTTAAAAGATAATTTTTCCCATTACAGCTGGGTGGGAATCTACCTTGTTCAGGGGAATGACCTTGTCCTTGGACCATGGAAGGGTCCCCATGCAACAGAACATGTTAGAATTCCTATAGGAAAGGGGATATGCGGTTTTGCAGCAGCTTCCCTTAAAACTGAAATTGTTCCTGATGTCTCTTCAGATCCAAGGTATCTCCAGTGCTTCCCATCAACCCGCTCTGAGATTGTTGTTCCAATAATTTACAAAGGAATGATTCTTGGAGAGATTGACATTGACTCTGATTTAATCAATGCCTTTACCAAAGAAGATAAGGAATTCCTTGAACATGTTGCATCCATCCTTGCAGAAAAACTTATGGAAACAAGAAAGTCAGAGGGATAGGAACTTATTATCTTCTTTGAGATGACGGAGTAAAAATGTTCAAAAATTTGGATATTCAAAAATTTGAACATATTCAAAAATTTGAACATTGAAGCGAAAGGGAATTTTTAAAATGGCTACAGAAGCTAATTAAATTTTTTTAGAGATGGCATAAGATTTGCATGTTTTTTTATATGAAGGTTAGTTTTGATAGGAGGTGATAGATAAGAAAGGAAAAAAGATTATCCTTTGTATTGGCAAAAGGGCTTTGGGAATTTTTTGAAAGGAGGTTTTAAAAATGAGGTTTTTAAAAACCTTAATTGCTTTGATTCTGAGCCTTGGACTGAGTTTGAGTCTAATGGCTCAGGAGCAAACCGCTGAAATCATCGGTACAGTAACCGATGATTCAGGAGCACCATTACCTGGTGTTACAGTAGAGGCAGTTAGCCCTTCCCTTGTTGGAAAGGCAACTGCTGTAACTGATGTCAATGGAAGGTATCGTCTTCCAGCTCTTCCTTCTGGAACTTACAAACTGACCTACACCCTTGAAAACTTCACAACAGTTGTCCGTGAGAACATCCAGCTCAGGGTTGGACAGATTCTAACAGTTAATGTCACAATGAAGATGACAACAATTGCTGAGACAATAACTGTTACCGCTGCAGTCCCCCTCATCGATGTTAAAAGATCAGCAACTGCAACAAACATAACAAGGGAGATGTTCCAGAGATTGCCAAGGGGAAGATCCTTCACATCAATTGTCACCCTTGCACCATCTGTTAACTATGAATCATGGTTGGGTGGAATTTCAGTGGATGGAGCATCTGGCTCTGAGAATATGTTCTATGTGGATGGAACAGACATTACTGACCAGTTTGACGGGACTAACACCCTCAATGTTATGTTTGAGCATCTTGAGGAGATTCAGGTAAAGCAGAGTGGATACGAGGCAGAGTTTGGTGGATCAACGGGAGGTGTTATAAATATTATTACAAGGAGTGGTGGAAATGAATATCATGGGGATCTTACCTTCTACTACCAAGGAAGTGACACCAATGGCTCAAACAGGGACAGCTTGAGAATTAATCCTCTGGATAACACAAAGGCTGAGTACTTCAGGTATCCTGAGAAGGCAACCCCAGGAATATGGCATAACTATGAGTTTGGAGTAAATGTTGGCGGATACATAATGAAGGATAAGCTATGGTTCTTTGGTGGTTTCTTACCTACATATAGAACCTATAAGTGGACAGTTCCAATCCTCGAACTGGGCGGAGTTGAAAAGACCTTTGAGGGAACAAGATGGTGGCCAAGAATTCAGGCAAAGTTAACTGCACAACCCTTCCAGAGCCTTAGACTTTCTGCTTCCTTCGCCAACGACCTCTACAAATGGAAGGGTGAGCAACCAGCAGCTGATGGTTCTGCAAGCTCAACTTACCTATATAACGATGCGGGTAGAACAACTCCAGATATGACCTTTAATGTGAGAGGTGATTTTATACCCAATCCGAATATTATTGCGACCTTCAATGCAGGATACTACTATACAAATAAGGGAATAAACCAGCTTCTCAAACCAACCGAGCCAAGATGGTACTTCTTAACATCCAATGCTGGAATGGGAATACCAGATGAATATGTAAGACCTCGTTATTGGAGTAACTATTCTTACGCTGCAGGATACTATACAGAGAAGTATCTCCAGACAAGACTTTCAGCAGGTGGTGATGTAACCTATTACTTTGATCTTGCAGGTGAACATACTGCTAAGGCTGGTTTCCTCTTTGCAAGACTTGACGATGATCTGAATGATTCTTATCTTTATGACTATGTCCGACTTTACTGGGGTAGAACCTTCTATGATCCTTCAGGAAAAGGATGGAAAGGGAAATACGGATACTATGAGGTGAGAAGCCCCTTTGGAACCCTTGCAAAGACCCACAGCAACAGATATGCCTTCTACATTCAGGATAGCTGGACAATAGCAAAGAAACTCACAGTTAATTTTGGGGTTAGAGCTGAAAGAGAGGATATTCCATCCTTCGCTTCTGCAGAACAACATATTGCAGTTGGAAAACCAGCAAGATTCATCCCAATAAGGTTTGATTTCCAGGATAAGCTTGCTCCAAGAATTGGTCTCTCCTACGATGTTTTTGGAGATTCATCCCTTAAAGTTTTTGGAAACTTTGGAATCTACTACGATGTTATGAAGCTTGAGATTGCAGAAGGCTCCTTTGGTGGATTCAAATGGGTCTCCCATTATTTCACCCTTGATACCTATGAATGGAACAAGATTGGTGGAAAGCAGCAGATTCCCTTTAACAAAAATGCTCCCTACTATCCTGGAACCTACATCACATCCCTCGACTGGAGACTCCCCTCCTTTGAGACAGTCCAGCCTGACTTAAAACCAATGGCTCAATCTGAGGTTGCCCTTGGATTTGAGAAGAAACTAATGGAGAATCTCTCCTTGAGGGTGAGAGGGGTATATAAGCATCTTATAAGAACAATTGAGGATGTGGGAGTTATGACACCCCTTGGTGAGCAATACTTCATCGCAAATCCTGGTTCAGACTGGGTCAATAAGCAGTATGATCCTTCATACTGGAAATGCCCCAAGGCAAAGAGAGACTACACTGCCCTTGACATTGCCCTTGAGAAGAGATTTAGCAATAACTGGATGGGTGGCGCATCCTACACTTTGAGCAGACTGTATGGAAATTATGCTGGTCTCGCATCCTCTGATGAGTATGGAAGAACAGACCCCAATGTTGAAAGATACTTTGACCTATTCTTTATGAGCTACACCCAGGACGGAAAACTTGCTGATGGTCTCCTCAATACTGATAGACCTCATCAGTTCAAAGTCTGGGGTTCCTACACCTTTGACTTTGGAAAATCTGGAAATCTTACTCTCGGTCTGAATGCTTTTGCAATGAGCGGAACTCCTCTCCAGACAGAGTTCTTAATGAACAATATTCAGGGCTACTATCCTCTTGGAAGGACAAAATGGCTTGAATCCCTTGGTGGAAAGGTTGTCTCAAAGAGAACACCATTCATTACAAGAACAGACCTCTATGCTGAGTACAACTATAAAATCGCTGGCAAATACACCATCCAGTTTAATGTAAATGTTACCAATCTCTTCGACCAGAAGATTGCAAGAAATGTTTGGAGATTGATTAACCAGGAGAACATTTACCTTAGTGATGAAGATATTCTCAAAACCTTTGATTTCCAGAAAGTTATTAAGGACCACAATCTTCAGCTTGATCCAAGATATGGTATGAAATATGATTTCCAGGGTCCAATTGAGGCAAGAATTGGTTTGAAGTTCCTGTTCTAAGAGGGGAATAGGGAATTTATGAGGGGACGCCGAAAGGCGTCCCCTTTTTATTTTTAGAGATTTGAGAAAGACAATTCCAGTGATATAATTATGTCATGAAGGTTAACAGGGATTTAATTCTGAAAAGGATTGAAAAAATCAAAAGATACTCCCTCTCAAGGAAAGAAAAACAAAAAATTGAAATCATCCTTAGAGATATTCTCGAAAGAAAAGAGGAAATTGTTTTTGCCTATATATATGGAAGTTTCTTAGATGCTCTTTTTTTCAGAGACATAGATGTTGGGGTTTACCTAAAAAACATATCAAAGAAAGAGGCTTTCAATTATGAGCTTGAATTGGGATGTGAGATTGAATCAAAAATAAAAATTCCAGTCGATTTGAAAATTATAAATTTTGCTCCCCTTTACTTTCAGTTTCACATCTTGCAGGGGAAAATTCTTTTTGTAAAAGATGAAGAGTTATGGGCAAACTTTTTGGATTTAACTTTGAGAAAATATCTTGATTTTAAGCCTTTGCGGGAGGAGTTTTTAAAGGAATTTCTGTAGCTTGGTTCGGATAAGTTATTTTTTAGAAAAATTTACTTCTCCAGCGGGGATAAATTTTTATTGCCTTAAAAATATTGGTATTGTAAAATTCAATATTGAATGGAGGGAATCATGATTTATGAGTTAAAACCCGAGGAATTAAGATGGGAATGTAAGCCTGAGAGCCTCAAGGTTGAAAGTTCCAACCACGGTGTTCCCCTTGAGGGGATAATAGGGCAGAAAAGGGCAGTTGATGCAATAAAAATGGGTCTTGAAATCCCCCATCAAGGATACAACATTTTTATAACAGGGATGGTTGGAACTGGAAGAACAACAACAATAATGAAACTCCTCGATGGTCTCGAAGAGAAGGAAAAGATTCCCAATGACCTTTGCTATGTAAACAATTTCAAAAATCCAGATATGCCAATACTAATTTCCCTTCCTCCTGGAAAAGGGAGGGAATTCAAGGATGGAATGGAGAGAATGATTGAAATATTCAGGGAAAATATTCCAAAAATCCTTGAAAGTGAAACATTCCAGAAAAGAAAGGCTGAAATTATGGAGGAATTTGGGGAGAGGCAAAAAAATCTAATAAGAAATTTTGAGAAAAAGGTTGAGCAGGCAGGTTTTCAACTGATACAGCTTCAGATAGGTCCAATTGTAAAACCATCCCTTGTCCCTATAGTTCACGGAAAACCCATGAATCTTGAACAAATAGAAGCCCTTGTTGAGTCTGGAGGACTTCCAAGGGAAATTTATGAAAACCTAAAAAAGAAATTTTACGAGCTTGAGATAGAACTTTCAGAGGTCATGAGGCTTAACAGGGAGTTGGGAAAGGAGCTTGAATTAGCAATAAAAAAACTTAACGAAGAATTTGTCCTTCCCTTGATTGAGCACAATATAAAAGAAATGGAAGAAAAATTTAAGGATGAAAAAATCATAAATTATCTGAATGATGTGAAAGCCTCTGTTCTTGAAAATCTCGAGATTTTTGCGGAAAAGGAACTCAGTAAAGAAGAGGAGAAAGAAAGGTTCTCAGTTTATTCTGTAAACCTTTTTATCGATAATGGAGATACTAAGGAAACACCAATAATTTACGAGACATCTCCCACTTTCAGGAATCTTTTTGGAACAATAGCAAGGGAAATAGATGCAAAGGGAGGTGTGAGAAGTGATTTCACAATGATAAAACCTGGCTCAATTCACAGGGCAAATGGTGGATACTTGATAATCAATGCTACCGATGCACTCCTTGAGCCCAATGTCTGGACAACCCTAAAAAGAGTCTTAAGGACAGGAATTTCAGAGATTCAATACTATGATCCTTTTGGCTATTTTTACTCAACACCCTTAAAACCAGAACCAATTCCAATTGATTTAAAAGTTATAATGATTGGGAATCCCTACATCTACTATCTCCTATGGCTCTACGATGAGGACTTTAAGAAAATATTTAAGATAAAGGCAGATTTTGATGTTGAGATGGACAACACTCCTGAAAATCGCGAACAGTATATATCATTTATAAAGATGCTATGTGAAGAGGAGAATTTGAAATCCTTTGATAATTCAGGCATTGCTGAGGTGATTGAATATGGAGTAAGAGTTGCGGGAAATAAAAACAAATTAACCACAAGATTTAACCTCATTGCTGATCTTTTGAGAGAAGCAAATTATTGGGCTGTAAAAGATGGAAAGGATATGGTAAGTGCTTCCCATGTAAAGAAAGCTGTTGAGGAGTGGAAGAGAAGAGTTAATTTAATGGAGGAGAAAATTCTTGAAATGATTGAGCAAGGGAAAATTATGATAGATACAGAGGGGAAGGTTGTTGGACAGGTAAATGGACTTTCTGTAATAAGCCTTGGAGAATACTCCTTTGGAAGACCAACAAGAATAACTGCGAGAACCTCTGTCGGTAGAGAAGGGGTAATAAACATTGAAAGGGAAGCTGATCTTTCTGGTAAGACCCACAACAAAGGTGTCCTTATCCTTTCAGGCTTTATAAAATGGAAGTATGCTCAGGACAAACCCATTCCAATGGATGCAACAATATGTTTTGAGCAATCCTACAGTGAGGTTGATGGAGACTCTGCATCCTCTGCAGAGGTCTATGCAATACTTTCATCCCTCGCCAATGTACCCCTGAGGCAGGATATTGCAGTTACTGGCTCAATCAATCAAAAAGGAGAAATTCAGCCAATTGGTGGAGTAAATCAGAAAATTGAAGGTTTCTTTAAAGTTTGTAAGGCTAAAGGTTTGACAGGAACTCAGGGAGTAATAATCCCCCATAAAAATGTAGATGACCTAATGCTTGACGATGAAGTTGTTGAAGCTGTCAGAAAGGGGAAATTCCATATATATGCAATAAAAACAATTGATGAGGGGATTGAAATTCTGACAGGAATGCCTGCTGGAGAAAGAGGTGAGGACGGTAAGTTTCCTGAAGGAACCTTCAACTATTTCGTTGAAAAAACTTTGACAGATTATGCTAATAAAATGAAGGAATTTTATCCTTTAAAATAATTATGAAGAGGATTTTTTTCCCATTAACCCTCTCTTTTTTGATTGTATTTTCCCTCTATTCCCAAGAAAAAGCAGAAGGAATAAGTTCAATTGAGACAGAAAATTATGCAAATAGAGTTCTTCAATTCTACTATTACATACCCTCAAAGGTATTAAAAGAGAAAGATAAGGCTCATCCATTGCTCGCATGCATCCCTTACCTTTCTGGTAGAGGTGAGGAATTTGTTCTTCCGATTTTCAAAGATTTTGCAGAGGAAGAGGGTTTTTTAATAATATCCCCTTCCTTTGTATTTGACGAGAAGAACTGGGAGAGTAGAACGAGCTATCAGTACCCTTCTGCCTGGTCGGGAGAAGCTTTTTTGAGAATAGTAGAAAAAGTGAAAAAGGAATTTGGTCTAAATATATCAAAATTCTATTTATTTGGATTTTCAGCTGGAGCCCAGTTTTCTCTAAGATTTGCCCTATGGAAACCTGAACTATGCTCAGCAGTATCAGCCCATGCAGGAGGTGGGACAGTTATCCCGGATAGGTTTGTAAATGTCAAGTTTTTTGTAAGTGTTGGAAGGGATGACAGGGGAAGAATCCCGATTGTTGAGGAATTCTATAAAAAAGCAAAGGAACTTGGTATTGATGTTACCTATCGCCAGTATTTTGGAGGTCATATTCTCCCAATCTATCAAATTAGAGACTCCCTTGAATTCTTCAAAAAAGTGAGGGATAAAGAGAAATAGCTCATCTTCCCAACTCCAACCATTAAAACAATTCTTTATTGACTTAAAAAATGAGGAAAAATATAATATTTCCTGATGCCATTTAATATTAAAGATTTCCTGAAGGAAGATATTGGTGAGGGGGATAGAACAACTGAGTGGATTGTCCCGGAAAATCATAGAGGAAAGGCAAAGATTTTTGCAAAGGAAGATGGTGTAATTGCAGGGCACAGATATGCAAGGGAGGTTTTCAAGGCTCTTGATCCAGAGCTGAATTACAAAGAATTGAAGAGGGATGGTGAAGAAGTTAAAGGGGGTGAGATAATTGCTGAAATTGAGGGGAAGACAAGGGGAATACTTACAGGAGAAAGACTCGCTCTAAATATTTTACAGAGACTCTCAGGTATAGCAACATTGACGAGAAAATATGTGAAAGCTGTAGAAGGAACAAAGACAAAAATCCTTGATACAAGGAAAACAACTCCAGGATTAAGGGAGATGGAAAAATATGCTGTGAAGGTTGGTGGAGGAGAGAATCATAGATTTACCCTTTCTGAAATGATTTTAATAAAGGAAAATCACATTACTGTTGCTGGCTCTATAAAGGAAGCCATAAGAAAAGTTAAAGGTAAAGGGCTTAAAGTTGAGGTAGAAGTTAAAAATATGGAGGAGCTGAAAGAGGCATTTGAGGAGGGTGTTGACAGAATTCTTCTCGATAACTGGGAAATTGATTCAGTAAAGGAAGCAGTTGATTTTGTAAAAGGAAGAATACCCCTTGAAGCTTCAGGGAATATGACAATTGAAAGGGCTAAAAAATTTGCAGAAGCAGGAATTGATTACATATCCGTTGGTGCCCTCACCCACTCCTTTAAATCCCTTGACCTCTCTTTGATTCTTGAAGGTGAGCAAAAATGAGCTCCAAAGTTTCTCTAATTCAAAAGGATGAAATTCTTGAAAAAATAAAGTCTGCAAAGGAAAAACTTGGAAAAAAACTTTTAATTTTAGCCCATTTCTATCAGAGGGAGGAGATAGTCCAGTTTGCTGATTTTGTAGGGGATTCCCTTCAGCTTGCCCAAACCGCATCAAAGAGGAATGATGTCCCTTACATTGTCTTTTGCTCTGTCTCCTTTATGGCAGAAATGGCAAGAATTCTCTGCTCTCCTGAACAGGAAGTTCTTCATCCTGCTCCAGAGGCAAAATGCCCCCTTGCAGAAATGGCAAAAATGAAGGATGTTGAGAAGGCATGGAGGAAACTTTCTACCCTTGGAAAGAATATAATCCCTGTTGTTTATGTAAACTCTACTGCTGAACTTAAGGCTTTTTGTGGAAGGAATGGAGGAACTGTTTGCACATCCTCCAATGCAAAGAAAGTTTTTGAATGGGTTTTTTCCAAGGGAGCGGATATTTTCTTTTTCCCTGATGAAAATCTTGGAAGGAACACAGCCCATTCCTTAGGCGTAAGGGAAGAGGAGATTTCAGTATGGGATCCAAAGGGGGATAATAAACTGGAGAATTTCAAAAAAAGCAAGGTAATACTTTGGAAAGGCTTCTGCTATGTCCACACTGAGTTCCTTCCCTTTCTTGTTGAAAAACTGAAAAATTCCCAGAACGATTTAAAGGTGATCGTTCATCCTGAATGCTTTCCTGAGGTTTGTGCTCTCTCGGATTTCGTCGGCTCAACAAGTTTTATAAAGAAAACTGTTGAAGAGTCCCATCCAGGCTCAAAATGGGCAATTGGAACAGAATGGAATCTTGTGAGAAGACTTCAGATAAAAAATCCTGATAAAACAATTTTTCCAATTACAGAATCAAGATGTTGCCAGATGGCAAAGGTTACCC
>Ga0272449_1004477_pt1 | contig 11332 bp, 11 predicted proteins | sample YNPCB0241_FD_198679 | JGI IMG/M metagenome (GOLD analysis project Ga0272449, IMG submission 198679) | Hot spring sediment microbial communities from Yellowstone National Park, WY, United States - YNP-CB-024-1 | ecosystem: Environmental > Aquatic > Thermal springs > Hot (42-90C) > Sediment...
AATCAGAAAAAGAGTCAAGCATTAACTTTCCTTTCATTCCTTCTTTCAAATTAACAACATCTGCCTGTTCCACAGTGGCTGAAAAATATAATGTTTTTGGGTTAACAATTTCAAAGGTAGCCGTTGCTGGAGTAATGTTAACACCGGGGTTTGGCACATCAATATTAGTAACTATTCCTTCAATTGGTGTCCAAAGATCAGCATACTCTAAAAGTAAATTTTGATACTCAACTTCCAAAACCGCACTATTTAAATCGTATTGACTGTTTTCCAAAATTCTTTTTGCGCGCTTATGAAGATCACCAGTTGAAAATTCGTATGTTTCTTCATAATCATCTTTGGTTTGTTCAAAACTATTTCTTTGTTTAAGATAATTATTTAAATATTTATCTAAACGATTTTTTAAATCACGCTTATCTAAAGAAGCAATCGCCTGATATTTTTTTACATAATCACCCTCTTTTACTCCAACCCAAGCCAATCTGCCCGAAGTTTGAAATTTTAAACTAACTTTTTCTTCAGCGTCTATCTCTCCTGATAAAGTTAAGGTTTCTTTTAAATTTTGTTTTTTTACTATCATTTTTTCTTCAACCTCTGTTTTTTTCGCTTGTGTTTGAGTAAAAATTAAGACAAAAACCAATAAAATAATTAACAAAAAATACCATCTTTTCTTTAAAAACTCTATCATATTTAAAAATTTAACTAATAATCTTTTTTAAAATCACTAACAATATTTTTTTTTCCTTATTATCTAGTTTATCAATTAAATTAGAAAAACATTGTTCTTTTTCCTGAGTCATTTTTTTTATCAAATTTCCTCCCTTTTTTGTCACTTTTAGTCTTATCAATCGCTGATCATATTTATCATGAGTTTTTGTGATTAATTTTAAATTAACCAGCTTTTCTACCAGACTATTGGCAGTTGGCAAAGTGATTGAAAAAGCTTGAGCAACATCAGTTAGCTGACAGTTTTTATTTTCCTTAATAAAGATTAAAACATGAAGTTGAATCATTGTCAGATCATTAGTTTTTATTGTCTGAAAACTTTTCTTCATCTTTCGATAAATATTAAAAATCACCTCAGAGATTTCCTTATTAATATTTGATTTCATAAAATTAATTAGGCTATCTAATAATTAGATTATATAACTATTTTTACGAAAAGTCAAGAAGTTAAAGATAGGGTTGCCAATTTGATATAGGCATAACGTTGTAAACAATAAAATTCCAAGCAAAAAGATAGATTGCCGGTAAAAGAAATAAAAAAACAATCAAAAATTTTTTAGAGGTAAAAAACTTTTCAAAAGAAATCAAAGCCATCGGCCAAAGAGGAAGACTGTAACGAGGGATATCTTTATGTTGAACAAAAAGAATCGCCGTATAAAAAATTACACTAAAATAAAAAAAAGACCGATATTTTGAGTCTTTCAAGCTATATACAGTTAAACCATATAAAAATAAATAAAAAATCATCTCCTCAAGCCAAGCTGTTCCTACCCAATTAGCCCTATAATTAAAGACCGAAAATGGATAAAAAAGATGAATATTATCTCCTGAATTAAAATAGGCAAAAAAATCTTTATATTGAAAAGCATAAATAACAAAAACCGCCAACAATCCTAAAGGAATTAAAAAAACACCTATCCAGCGCCAATTAATTTTTTTTGTTTTTATAATCTTTTCCAAAAAAACTAAAACATAAGAAAAAAATAACAATATTCCCGGTGTTTTTGTCATTGTCGCCAAACCACCAAAAAGTCCGGCTAAAAAATATCTTTTTTTCTCAAAAAAATAAATTGATAATAAAATCAAAAACAAAAACATACTTTCCGGTGCACCAATACTTCGCACTACTAAAAATTTAGGAATAAAAAGAAAAACTAAACTCAAAAAAAGAGGATTTTTTGAAAGCTTAAATTGAGTAATAAGAAAATAAAAAAAAGCGGTTAAAGCTATTGTTGCCATTAAATTGACAAAAATCATTGCTTTAAAATAAACTAAAGAAAAACCAAAAATCCTAAAAATATCACCAAAAAATCTAATCAAAAAAGGGTAAAAAGGCAAATGAGCAGCAAAATATTTTGAAGGAAGCGGTAACTCAAAACCTATTTTATCAATTGCTTCTTTATGATAAAAAGTTTTGGCAGGAATAATGTACAAAGGTCCATCATAATTTCGGTAAATATATTCAAAACTAGAATTGGGAATTTCAATTCCATACCAAAAATTACTTTTTAAAAGAAATGGTAACCAAACTAAAAAAGTAGTCAATAAAACGAAAAAAATTAAGATAAAATATGATTTAATGAAAAAACGCATAAAAAATATTTTAACAAAAAATTGGTTTTTTTTAATCTTATTAGGAATTGGCATTTTTTTTCGTCTTTATCGATTGGAAGAATTTATCACTTTTTTAGGTGATCAAGGAAGAGATGCAATTATAATTAAAAGAATCATCACCTTTGAGCATTTTCCTGCCTTAGGCCCGGTTTCTTCGGTTGGCCAAGTATTTCTTGGTCCTTTTTTTTATTATTTTATGGCTCCATTTTTGGCATTATTTCAATTTAATCCAGTGGGCTTAGCTTTTGGCAGCTTTTTTTATTCAACCATAGCAATGATTTTTACTTATTTTATCTTAAAAAAAATTGACCAAAAAATAGCTAATATCTTTCTTATCATAACAACCTTTTCCTGGATTCTAATTCACAATGCTCGTTTTTCCTGGAATCCAAATCTTTTACCCTATTTTTCTTTTTTTACTCTCTATTTTATCTCTTTGTTTTTTGAAAAAAAATTTATTTTTCCTTTTTTGGCAGGAATGTTTTTTTCTTTTTCAACCCAACTTCATTATCTTGCTTTTCTCTTAACTCCCACTTTAATTTTATTTTTTTTAATAAACTATAAAAAAATTTTAAAAGAACCACTTTTATTTATTAAAAAAATTAGTTTTTTTATTTTTGCTTTTTTAATTTTTTATCTTCCTTTAATTCTTTTTGATTTAAAACACCAATTTTTAAACATTAAAAATTTTATTAAAATTTTTACTCATCAAGAAATTATCAAATCAACTTCTTATCATCAACGATTTGAAGAAACTTTAACTAATTTTTTTAATTTTACTTTTAATTTGAAAATTAATTATTTTTTAAGTTTTACATTTTTTATTCTTCTTTTTTTTTATTTTCTTAGAAAAAAATTTTTTTATAAAAAACCCTTATTTCAACTTATTTTTTTAAGTTTTTTTGTTTTTATTTTTGGTTTTTCGGTTTTAGATAGTTTTCGTCATTATCATTATTACAACACAGTCTATCTTAACTTTTTTATCGTCTTAGCCATTTTTTTGGCTGATGTTTTTTCCTTCAATCTTTTAACTAAAATTTTTGTCTTTATTTTTTTAATTTTTTTTATTAATCAAAATCAATTAAATTACCCTTTTAAACATCAAAAAGGCAATTTTCAAACAAAAATTGCCCAAAAAATTGCCAAATCAATAATTGATAATAAACCAAAATCACCTTATCAAATAGCTCCTATCCCTTTATTTGAAACCGATGATGCTATAAGATACTATCTCGAAATAATGAATAAAAAACCACTTGATAAAGAATCTAACGAATTATGGATTGAATTTTATTTACTTTGTTATAAAGAAAAATGTGACATTTCAAAAGAAAATCAGTGGCAATTATCTTTTATAAAAAATAAAAAAGTTGCTAAAATATGGAAAGTTGATCGAGTAAAAATTTATAAAATTATCCATGGAAGATAACTTAAAAATTTCTTTAATCGTCCCTTGTTATAATGAAGAATTAAATCTTCAAAAAGGGACTTTAGATAAAATTGGCAATTTTACAAAAGACGATAAAAGATTTATTGAGGTAATAATTTCTGATGATGGCTCAACCGATCAAACAAAAAAAATAATCAAAGACAAATATTTAAAACTCTTTCCAAAATTTAAACTTCTTGAAAACCCTCATCAAGGAAAAGCCGGGGCGATAATCTCCGCTATCAAAAAGGCAAAAGGTAATTGGGTGTTTTTTACCGATTTTGATTTAGCCACCCCAATTGAAGAAGTTGAAAAACTAATCTCTGTAGTAAAAAAAGATACCCCCATAATTATCGGTTCACGAAATACAAAAAGAGAAGGAGCCCCATTTATAAGAAAGATTATGGCCTTAGGTTTTATTTTTCTAAGAAATCTTCTTTTAAATCTTAAGGGAATTAAAGATACTCAATGTGGTTTTAAAATGTTTAAAAAAGAAGCAGCATTAAAAATTATCAATAAGCTAAAAATCTTTAATCAACAAAGAAAAGTCAAAACCTCCTCCGTTTCTGCTGGTTTTGATCTTGAATTTTTATATATTGCTCAAAAATTAGGTTTTAAAATTAAAGAAATTCCAGTTTCTTGGAAACATGTAGAAACTAAAAACGTTTCTTTTTTAAAAGACGCAATTGAAACATTAAAAGACATAATAAAAATTAAATATTTTCAAATAAGAGGTTATTATTCATAAACAATGAAAAAAATATTTCTTATTTCTTTTTTTTTATTTATTTTTTTTGCCCTTCTAGTAAAAAATTATCAAATAAGAAATATTGCCTACCTTGAATGGGATGAAGGAATGTATGCTCAAATTGCCAAAGAAATAATTAAAAATAAAAGCTTGATTACAACTTTTAACGACAACCTTTGGTTTGATAAACCACCACTCTCCCATTTTCTTATCGCTTTGTCTTTTCTTATTTTCGGAGAAAATGAATTTACAAGTCGAGCGACAATGGTTATCTTATCGTTAATTATTCTTTTTTTGTTTTACAAATTGAACCAAAAATTAACCAAAAATATTTTTAATAACAGAAAAAAACATTTGGCGATAATTTTGCCAATAATCATTTTGATAGCAACGCCAATTTTTTTAGAACGAGCCACCACTTTAAATAGTGATTTATTGGTAGCGATAAGTTGGCTTGGCTATCTTACTTTTTTTGAAAATTCATTTGCTAGAATTTTATTTATAGTAATTGGAGTTTGGGGAAAATCAGTTTTAGGTTTTTATCCTCTCTTATATGACTTTTTTCTTCTTATATTTAAAAAACAGAAATTAAATTTTTCTTACATTAAAAACACTTTAACCGCAATTTTTTTAGCCTCTTTTTGGTATATTTTTCTTTTTATAAAATATGGCTATTTTTTTATTGAGAACCATTTTTTGAGCCAAATGTTTAAAAGAATATATGTCCCAATCGAACTTCATTTTGGTAATAAATTTTTTTATTTTGAAGTTTTATGGAAAAACTTATATTTATTATTAATTATGATTACAATTAGTTATCTGCTTATTATTTTTGATTTTGTTAAAAAAATAAAAGAAAAATCTAAAAATATAGACATTTACTTGGTTTATTTATTTCCCCTTCCTTTTTTTTCTTTTTTGACCTTAATGAAAACAAAAATTGAATGGTATGTAATTATTTTTTTACCTTTTTTACTTTTACCGATAACCTATTTTTTATATAGAACAAAAAACAAGGCTTTCTATTTTCTTATTATTTTTTTTATTGGTTTTTTTTCGCTAAAGAATTTTGTTCAACAAACTATTTTATTAAAACCACCAAAAGAAACGAATGAAAAAGTTATATTAGCTAAATGCATTTCACGAATTAACAAAAAGAGGGTCTTTTTTTTAGTTGATGAACAAGAGAGAAAAAACCGCAATTTCCTAGAGGCAGCTCATTATCAAACTACTTCTTCATTTTTTTATGGAGGTACCCCATCGTTTGTTTATTATGTAAAAAAACCGGTTACTTTTTTTTATAGCCAAAAAGAATTTCAACAAAATTTAAACAAAAATGATGTTATTTATGTAATTAATAAAAATGACAAATCGATCATTAATTTTGATATTAAAAAAATTATCTGCCAAACAAAAAACTGGTTAAGTTTTTAAAGTTATGAAAAAATTAATAAAAAATGATTTTCCATTTTTATTATTAATTTTCATTGGTTTTATTTTAATAAGAAGTCTCCATTTTGTAGATTTTTTAAATTGGTCTCAAGATCAGGCTGAATGTGGTATGGCGGCTTTGGATATTTGGAGAAATAAAAAATTAACATTAATTGGCCCACAAATTTCTGCTTCTTTTGAAGGACGACTTCTTTTTCAAGGACCAATAACTTATTATTTATTTTTGATTTTTCTTCTTGCTGGCAACTGGGATCCAGTAAAAGCTTCTTATTTTTTTATGTTGTTTGCTAGTTTTTTAATCTTCCCCCTTTTTTATGGAGTAAAAAAATTAACCAACAAGAAAGTTGCCTATATAATCGTTCTAATCTATAGTTTTATACCTTATTATATAAACTATACTCGTTTTCTTTGGAATTCAACTCTTCAATTAACTTTTTCTATTTTATTTATCTATTTTTTTTCTTTTTATCAAAAGAGTAAAAACTTAAAATATTTTTTTATCAGTTCATTTTTTTTAGGTTTATTACTTCAATTTCATTATCAATTTATTTTAGTTATTTTAATTTTTTTTATATATTTTTTGTTTTTTAAAAAAATATCAATCAAAGAATGGTTCATTTTTATCTTAGGTATTATTTTAGGTTTTTCACCTTTAATTATCTTTGAATTAAAACATCAATTTTACAATACTAAAACCGCTATTTTATTTATAAAAAATTGGTCAAGAGTTGACAAACCAGGCAATTTTACTATACCTCATTATTATCTTACTCTTTCATTTTTATCTTTAATTTTTATAAGTAATAAATTTAAAAACTTTATCAATAAGATAAAATGGAAATTTATCATTATTCTTGGAATTATTTTATTTTTTACTAGTCTTTTTCAAAATATCAAAAAACCTAGCCAATCTTATTGGGCACCGGCTAAAGATTGGAAATATTCGATGGAGGAAAAAGCTTATCAAATAATAAAAAAACAACCAATCAAAAAAAACTTTAATGTTGCTGATCTATCCTACTACAACACTAAGGCGGCTGTGATAAAATACTTTTTAAAAAGAGATAATTTTTTAATCAAGTTTGATGATTATTATCAAAATCGATATCTTTATGTAATATCAAAAAATAACGAATATCAAAATACTTTATCGTATGAGGTAGCTTTTTTTAAACCAAGAAAGTTAATTAAAAAATGGCATTTGCAAAATGATTTTTATTTATATCTTTTTGAAAGAATATGAAAAAACAAAAAGTTGTCATCGTTTTGCCAGCATATAATGCAGAAAAAACTCTATTAAAAACATATAAAGATATTCCCAATAAATATAGAAAAAATATTATCCTTGTTGACGATTCAAGTGATGATAAAACAGTAGCTATTGCTAAAAAACTTAAAATTAAAGTCTTTGTCCATAAAAAAAATTTAGGTTATGGTGGTAATCAAAAAACCTGCTATCAACAAGCTTTAAAAATTAATCCAGATATTGTTATTATGCTTCATCCAGATTATCAATATGACCCAAAATTAATCCCAGCGTTGGTGACAATGATTGAAAGTGGTAATTATGATGTGGTTTTGGGATCAAGAATTTTAGGTGGTGGAGCATTAAAAGGTGGAATGCCTTTATATAAATATATTTCTAATCGCTTTTTAACTTTTTTTGAAAACTTATGTACGGGAAAAAAACTTTCTGAGTATCATACGGGTCTTAGAGCATATAAAACTGAAGTTTTAAAAAATGTTAATTTTCAAAAAAACTCCAATGACTTTATCTTCGATAATCAAATTCTTCTTCAAATCATTGCTCAAAATTATCGAATTGGTGAAATAAGTTGTCCAACAAAATATTTTAAAGAAGCTTCTTCTATTAATTTTATCCGGAGTTTGAAATATGGATTAGGTTGTGTTTATTGGTCGATTATTTATTTTTTGGGAAGAATTAAAATATACCATCATCCGCTGATTTTTAAAAAAAAATAATTTATATTACCACTGCGCTTTTTATTCCTTCAACTAAATAAAATGTTTCTTTTTCTGTCGTTGTCAATATTGTTTGATAATTTTTAATTAACCGTAAAATTAATTGTCTATTTTTTAAATCCAACTCAGAAAACAAATCATCCAAAAGTAAAATTGGTCGAATTTTAAAATTTTTCTCAAAATAATTAATCTCATTTATTTTAAGCCAAAATAAAGCCAATCTTTGTTCACTTCTTGAACCAAAAAGATGAATATTTTTTTCCTTTTCGTTTCTTATAAAAATTAAAAAATTATCTCGTTGCGGACCAACTAATGTTTTTTTTTGTCGAACTTCTTCCTCAAAAACAGATTTTAAATGCTTATCGTCAATAATATTTGGCTGGTATTTAATAAAAAATATTTTTTCTTCAATTAAAGAATGTTTATTTAAAAAATCGCAATATTTTTTTCTTTTTTCTATTAAATAAAAAGATTCCTTAATCAAAAATTTATTCCAAAAAGCTAACTCTTCTAAAAAACTTTCTTTTTTTTCTTCGGTAAAAGTCTCAAGTAGTTTATTCCTTTTTTTTAAGGCATTTGAATAATTAATTAATTTTTTGCGATACTCCGCATCTTCTTCTGCCAAAAATCGATCAAAATAGTTGCGTCTTTCTTCAGGCGGACCATCAATAATTTTTAAATCATAAGGGGAAAAAAGGACAATTTTAGGTGATAAATACACAAACTGACGCCAATTTTTTTTTGTTTTATCAATAAAATATTTTTTACTCACCCCCTTATCAGTCTTTTCAATCAACACTTGATAAACAAACGAATGATCTTTTTCCTCAAAAATTCCCTCAATCTTTGCCTGATTTTTATCAAAAGTAATAAGTTCGCTTTCTTCTTTTTCTCGAAAACCCTTCCCTTTTGAAAGACAATAAATTGCTTCTAATAAATTAGTTTTTCCTTTAGCGTTTTCTCCCAAAATAACAGTAATAAACGGATTAAAATTAAATGACTTTTCATAGAAATTGCGAAAATTAAAAAGATTAATCTTTTTTAACCACATATTAAAATTTTAATTTAAAAAATTTTAAGAAGTTTTTTTCTTTAACAAAAAGATGGTTTCAAAAAAAGAAGGTAAACGAAAAATTCCATTTCTAAAAATTGAAATATTAGAAAAAGAAGAAAAAAGATTTTGCCAATATTTTTTGCTAAAAACCGAAAGATGAGAAAAATCCTCTCCATGAGTTAAACTAATCCATTGATTTTCAATCGTATAGATCTTATGAAGAATAAATTTTTTTGAAACCCGAACTGTTTCCAAAATCGCTTTTTTTATTTTTGATCTTTCTAAATGCTCTAAAACATCAAAACTAACCACCAAATCAAAATAATTATCCGGATAGGGAATTTTAATTATATCACCCAGTTTTAAAAATGGTCTGACTTTTTTATCGGCTAATTCTAAAGCATCTTTTGATATCTCGATCCCAAAAGCGTCTACTCCCAAAAACCGCAACCATTTAACCAGCTTCCCCGTACCACAACCAACATCTAAACAGTTTTTTGGTTTAAGAAATATCTTAATTATCAAGGCCCGATAAAAATTGACTAAATCATTAAAAACACTCCATCGATATTCACCTTTTTTTCCTTTATAATAATATCGATCATAAAAAGAAGCATCTATCCGATAGGGACTAATTACCGTTCCCTTAAAACTCTCTCCATCCATTAACCTCTGTAAATTTCTAAAATCTTTTCCGTAAGTGACAATTACTGTCAATTTTAATTCTTTTGCCAACTGGGTGGCAATTGGATCAAAAGGGGCAGACAAACCTGGAATCCATTTATTGCCAACTATCTTTTCCATTTCTTCCCAAGTAATTTTTTCAATTGGCTTGGCATCTTTAAATTTTTTGGGATCTTTATTGTAAACCCAATAAGTGTTGGAAAGATTAATAATGGTTTTTCCTCCATAATCACGAGCAAGAATTACTGCATCGTAGTCAGTTGACCAACCAGGTTTCCAACCAGCACCAATGACAATTGGTTCTTTTAAGCGATGAATTTTCTTTTCATAATTTTCAATGATTCTTGGATGAGCAATATCTTTGAAAATCGTTCGAAGAAGATGAGCGTTGACCCGAGTGGTATGAATAGCCAACCAATCTAAATCTTCGTTGGTTATGTCACCAACAACTTCTTTGGCTGCATCTCGATAGTGCCTGGCAATTTTACCACCACCAGCCACTAAAAAAAATCGTTTTCCCAAAGCAACGTATTTTCGAATAAAACGATTAAAAGAAGATAAAAATTTTGTATCAACCCCGCCATCAGGAACAATTAAACTTCCTCCAACGGAGATAATAATTGGCGGTTCTTTCTTAAACATAGTCTAAGTGTAGATTATATCATTTTTTTTATTTTTTTAAAAGCTAAAAAATACCAGTTCTTATACCAAGAATTAACTCAACCACTTTTACAATAAGAAAAGCCAACACTAAAAGAACTATCCCAATTATCCCGGTAGTTATCTTAGCTTGAGCTGATTTTATCTTTTCCGGGTTTCCTTCCGACGTCATAAAATCATAACCGGCCCAAATAAAAACTAAAAGCAAAATTACGCCCGAAATTGGAATCAAAAAAAAATTTACTACCCGACTAACAATCTCACCTAAGGTATTAAATTGTAAGGGTCCTTGAATTATTTGATCATTAATTCTAACTTGTTGGGCTAAGTATCTCATAATTAAAGTAAATTTCAACGACTAATTTGGTAACTTTCAGAAGCAGGAGTCACTGATAACATCGGTGTTTCTGAGACTTCAAAAGTGGGAGTTATTTCTTTTTCAAAAACAGTCGGCGATAAGGAAGTTGGTATTTCCGTTGGTTCAAGTTCAATTGTTGGCGTTGGTTGAGTAAGAAGTTGATTTTGTTCTTTTATCTTTTTTTGAATCAAAATAAAAAGAAGAATGGCTAAAACAGCCATCGTTAATGTTACTATTAAAAGCAATATGGTATTGAAGCTGTCTTTTTCTTTTTTTAATTTTTCAATATCAAGCGGGGTATAGTTGTTAACCATAGGTTAATAACTTAATTCAAAACAAATTTTTGATAATAATTTAAATGGTGGAAACAACAACTTCTGGTATTGATTCTTCTTTTTTTAATTGTGAGTTTAAATCATCATTGGGTTTTTGATTGTTATTGGGTTTTTCTATTTTTTGATTACTAACCTCTTTTTTTTCTTCGTAAGATAACTCTTTTAAGTCTTTTGACAAACAATTGGGACAAATAATTGTTGCATTTTTAACTATTTCTGTTTCAAATTGATGATGGCATTTTTGGCACAAAAAGCTTTTTTTTAACAAAGGCTTTTTAAAATTATCTTC